>WNGM01000082.1_pt1 | contig 73838 bp, 63 predicted proteins | sample 5400571 | NCBI WGS metagenome assembly WNGM01 (sample SAMN13153378, study PRJNA577476) | soil metagenome | isolation source: 100 cm soil or saprolite under Garry oak tree replicate 2 | place: USA:California | collected 2016-06-15
TCCACGATCTTCTCCTTGAGGCGGTCCTCGCCCTTGATTCGATGCTCCAGGCCTGCCAGGTATCCGCCGTGCGGGTTGTCGTCCTGGATCTGCCTGAGCTGCTCGGTAGTAGCTTCCTCGGGCGCCCGGAGTAACGAAATGATCTTGTTGGCCTCGGCGTTGTCCTCCGGGCTGAGACAGCGGCTGCCGTCGCCACGCCATGATCCGGGCGGATCGTCGGGGCGGGACCGGTCCGCCTTGGCGGGCTTGTCCGGCCAGCGCTTGAGATGATCCTGCCAGAGCGCCTGGAAGTGCTCGCGTTTGTCCCAGAAGCTGCCGCCGGGTGAGTCTGGAGCGGGCGGCTGACCGTCGGCGGCCGGCGGCCGAGCGTCGGCACCGGCACCGGTGGTCCTGCGATCCGCGCCCTCCGTGCCGCCTCCATGTGCGCGGCCGCCCCGGCTGTCCGCATCGGCACCGGCACCGGCGGCCGCGGGCCGAGCGTCGGCAACGGTGTCTGCGTCTGTGTCTGCGTCGGCGGCCTGGCCGTCGGGGTCGGGTTGCGCGGCGGGTTCTCGCCGGTCGCCTGCGCGGACCGAGCTTGGATGCGAGGGGGCCAGTTTCTCCAGCCGCCGCAGCAGCGCACCCCGGCTCCCTGCTCCCGACTGCTCAACAACCGCCGCGTCGGCTCGCGGCTGCTCAACCCTGGCCTGGTCGGGCCTGGCTAAATGATCTGCCTGTCCTCGCATCCGGCGTCCTCTTCCGCGTCACAGGCGTTCTTCACGTCATCGGCTATTAGAGCACTATTCCCGCCGGTCCGGCCAAGCCTCCGCCGCACCTCTGCAAACCGGGGCGACCGTCGCGTCGCTCGGCAACTTCCCCCCACTTGGGAGCACATTGCTGCCCGATATACGCCCTATGGCATGAGTCAGATGAGACCAGATCCAGGTAAGGGGGGTCGGGGGAACTGGACGTGGCCGGGTCGGGACCTTGGTCCCGGGCGGCCGGGACGGTGGAATCTGAGCGCGATACCCCTACGGGTATCCAATGAGGCCATGACTAGTGAGCGGAATCGGATGGAAGTCAGCTTCGTCGACGGCGAGGCCTACGAGATCGCCGTGCGTGGCCATCGGTTAACGGTGGACCAGCCCGTCGAGGCCGGCGGGGAGGATGCCGCGCCCACTCCAACCGAGTTGTTCGTGGCATCGCTCGCCGGCTGCGTCGCGTTCTACGCCGGGCGGTATCTGACCAGGCACGGGCATACCAGGACGGGCCTGGTGGTGTCGGCCAGCTACGAACTCTGCACCGAACGGCCCGCACGGGTCAGCGCGATCAGGATCGGCGTGAAGGTGCCGACCGACCTGCCTGAGGGGCGGTGGCCGGCCCTCGCCGCGGTGGCCAGGCACTGCACGGTGCACAACACGCTGCACCACCCGCCCGACGTGGACATCGAACTGACCTGACCGGCGCGGCAAGCCTCGCCCGAAAAGCCTCGCCCGAAAGCCTCGCGCCAAGAGCCGCGCCCCAGAAGTCTCGCGCAAAAACCGCGCAGGCAAGACTGAGGCCCGGCCGTAGCCCCCAGGGCGGCCGGGCACCAGTAGTCGGCCGGTCAGATGAACAGCATCTGCCCACCCTCGGTCTTCTCGATGAAGTCCGCTGCGCTGATGATTCCCTCGACGCCGTCGTAGAGATCGTCCTCATCTAGCTGCATCATCTCGGCCGACAGCCGGCAGGCCCACAGGTGGCCGCCGGAATCGACGATCTGCGCCAGGAACTCCGGCACGTCTGGAACGCCCACATCATGGATCTGCCTGCGCATCTGGTGGGTCGCCATCGCGGTCATGCCGGGCAGGCCGCCCAGGCCCTGCGGCATGTGCGTGGCGGTATTCCCGAGCATGGTGAACTTCAGGTGCTCCATCCTCGACTTGGTGATCATGTCGAAGCCCCAGAACGTGAAGAACAGGTCCACCTCGACGCCCTCGCCGAGGGCGGCGTTGGCCAGGATCAGCCCGGGGTAGGCCATGTCCAGGTTGCCCTTGGAGCAGATGATCGCCAGCTTGCGCCCGGTCGGCGCGCCATCGCCGAAGTCGGGAACGATGGCCGGCGCGGCCTCAATGGTAGTCACGACTTGCCTCTCTTTCTGGCGGCGCGCTCAGGCAGCCGCCCTCGTCAGCAGCGCTCACACGCAGCCGACCGGCTTGGGCAGCCCGGCGATGTAGGCCATCTTCTTGGCGGGCTTGCCGGGGAATAGGCTGAACAGCTCCTTCACGGGAATGCCGGCCTGCGTGGAAACGCGGCGCAGCGTGGCTGTCTCGCCTTGCCCGGCATAATCCGAGCGCAAGAACCTGAGCACTCTGACGTGGGCGTCGGTCAGCTCGATCCCGATCTGGGCGGCGAGCTGCCTGGCCAGGTCCTGCGACCACTCCTCGTAGTCGGTCAGGAACCCTTCCGCGTCGACATGGATCTGCGAGGTCCCGATCGTGGTGACGGTCATGACTACTCCTTCATCGCGGCGGCCGGTGCCGCCGCTGGCTGGTGTTTTCCGGCCATCGACATGTGCGCCGGAATCGGGATCGGGCGGCCTGGCAGCAGCAGGTGCCAGTACATCCAGCGGAAGGCGAGCTTGCCCCAGTGGTTGCGGGTGTTCTCCCTCAGCAGCCCGAACGGGCCGACGACGGGCAACGGGAAGCTGCCGGTAAGCGGTTCGGTCTCGTAGTTGAAGTCGATCAGCAGGCCCTTGCCGTCACCGGACTCGACGAAGCAGTTGGCGTGCCCGTCGAACCGGCCGGTCATCGGCTTGCCCTCGACGTGCTGGCAGAAGTTGCCGGTGAACACGTCCACGCCGAAGTGAGCGACCGAGCCCGCTTTGGAGGTCGGGATGTTGCTGGCGTCGCCGACAGCGAAGATGTTGTCGTGCGCCTTGGCCAGCAGCGTGTGCTTGTCCACGGGAACATAGTTGAGCTCGTCGCCGAGCCCGGAGCGGCCGACGTAGGCCGCGCCCATGTTCAGCGGCACCGTGACGAGCAGGTCGAACGGTATCTCGCGCTCGTCGTAGGAGATCAGCGCCTTCTTCTCGTCGTCGATGCGCTCGACCATGAAGTCGGGCTCGACCTCGATCTTGCGCTCGGCCAGCATCGAACCCAGGTGCTGCGACGCGATCGGCTTGGTGAACGCGCCAGGCAGCGGGGTCACGTAGGTCAGCTCCACCCGGTCCCGCATGTCGCGACTCCTGAAGTAGGCCTCGGCGAGGAAGGTGAACTCCAGCGGCGCGACCGGGCACTTGATCGGCATGTCGGTCACGTGGACGACGACCCGGCCGCCGTCGAACGCGGCCAGCGCGCCTGTCAGTGCGGTCGCGCCGTCAAGGCTGTAGAAGTCGAAGATGGACTTGCGCCACTGCGAACCGAGCATGCCGGGCGTCTGGTCGGGCCGCGGCGTCGTGCCGGTGGCGATGACCAGGTAGTCGTATCCAAGCTCGCGGCCGTCGGCCAGCAGCACCTTGTTCGCGTCGGCGTCGACCCGGTCGATCTCGCCGAGCACGAGCTCGACCCCGTCGGGAATGTAGCGATGCCGCGACCGCTGCACGTCGGCGGGCGCGTAGACGCCGAACGGTATGAACAAGAACCCCGGCTGGTACGTAGTGTCCTGCTTGACCTCTCTCCTCACGGTAGGTTTTGTGCCGCTGCGGTGATCAGAGTCCTAGGTCCCGGACTCGCAGGCCGTCCGTAACGTACCCATGGGGGTATCTGAAGTGGCAGAACAGCGAGGACGCTCGATGATTGAGACCAGGGCGGCGGTGCTGACCGCGACCGGCGGCGACTGGGAGACCTGCGACCTGAGGCTCGACGGCCCGCGCGCGGGCGAGGTCCTCGTCCGGCTGGCCTACGCCGGGCTCTGCTACTCCGACGAGCACGTGCGCTTCGACTCGGGCGCGCGGCTGCCGATCGTCGGCGGGCACGAGGGCTCGGGCGTCGTGGCCGAGACCGGGCCTGGCGTGACCGGGCTGGCGAGCGGCGACCACGTGGCGCTGACGTTCGTGGCCGTCTGCGGCCGCTGCCGCTGGTGCGCGTCCGGCCGGGCCAACCTCTGCGAGAGCGGCGGCCGGGCGAACGTCGGGTCGAGGGCCGACGGCAGCTTCCGGTTCCACGGCGATCCGGCCAATTTCCCGGCGGAAGGGCTCGGCGGCTTCTGCGGCCTCGGGACGTTCTCGCAGTACGCGGTGGTCTCGCAGAACTCCTGCGTCAAGGTGGATCCGGCCGTGCCGCTGCGCGCCGTCGCCCTGGTCAGCTGCGGCGTGCTGACCGGCTGGGGCGCGGCGGTCCGCACGGCGGGCACCCGGGTCGGCGACACAGTCGTGGTGGTGGGGGCCGGCGGGATCGGACTGAACGCGGTCCAGGGAGCACGGCAGGCGGGCGCCGCCGCGATCATCGCCGTGGACCCGGTGGAGTCCAAGCGTGACTTCGCGCTGCGGCTCGGGGCCACGCACGCCGCCGCGACGGCACGCGAAGGCGCCAAGCTCGCCGCGGCCGCCAACCCGGCCGCCCGCGGCGCGGACGCCGTCATCGTCGCGGTCGGCAACCTGACCGCCGAGGTCATCGGCCAAGCGTTCCGCGCCGCCGGCCGGGGCGGAGCGCTGGTCATCGCCGGCCTGTCCCATGACCCGCTGGAGCTGAACGTGCAGCTTCCCGGCACCGTGCTGGTGGCCAGCGAGCGGCGGGTGGTCGGCTCATTCTTCGGCTCCTGCAACCCGGTCACCGACATCCCGCTGCTGCTCGGCCTGTACCAGCGCGGCAGGCTCGAGCTCGACCAGCTCGTCAGCAGGCACTACGCGCTCGACGAGGTGCAGACGGGCTACGCCGACCTGGCGAGCGGCCGCAACGTCCGCGGCGTCATCGAGTTCTAGCCCGCGGCTGAAGCGCGTCCCTGTCGTGCGGGCTGTCCCAGTCGAGCAGCGGGCCGTCGGGCACGATCCTGGACGGGTTGATCCGGCCGTGCGTGATGAAGTAGTGCCGCTTGATGTGGTCGAAGTTCGTGGTCTCGCGGAAGGCAGGCAGCGAGTACAGGTCGCGCGCGTACCCCCACAGGTTCGGGTAGTCGGTCAGCCGCCGCAGGCTGGTCTTGAAATGCGAGTAGTAGACCGCGTCGAAGCGGGCGAGCGTTACCCAGAGCCGCACGTCGGCCTCGGTCAGGCTGGCGCCCATCAGGTAGCGGCGGCTGGCCAGCCGCTTCTCGAGCTCGTCGAGCACGCCGAAGACGCCCGTCACCGCCTCGTGGTAGGCCTCCTGCGACCGGGCGAATCCCGACCGGTAGACCCCGTTGTTGACCGAGGTGTAGATCACCTCGCAGATCTCGTCGATCCGCGGCCGCAGCGCTTCTGGGTACAGCTGCACGCCGGGATCGGACCACCGGCCGAACTGGGTGTCCAGGTCGATCGTGATGTCGGGGAAGTTGTTGCTGACGATCCGGCCGGTGTGCTTGTCCCACAGCACGGGCACCGAGATGTGCCCGCCGTAGCCGGGCTCCGTCGCCTCGTACGCCTCGCGCAGGAACGCGAAGCCGTTCACCGGGTCGAGCCCGTGGCCCGGTCCCTCGCGGAACGCCCAGCCGCGGCCGTCCCTGACCGGATCGACCACGCTGAGCGAGATCACGTCGTCCAGGCCGAGTAGCTTGCGCACGATCGCGGTGCGCTGCGCCCACGGGCACGCCCATGAGATGTACAGGTGATAGCGGCCGGCCTCGGCGGGGTAGCCGCTCGAGCCGTCCGCGGTGATCCTGCCCTGGAACGGGTACGCGGCCCTGACGAACTCGGCCTTGCTTGCCTGCTGTCCGCTCTTCGGCCTGAAGTCCCCGTAGTCGCCGTATGCGTCGAAGTCCACCGGGCTCGCGCCGTGCGCCCGGCCGGTCCGGTCCGTGGTAGTGGTCATCGTGTCCTCCCCCACCTAGTTAAGCGCGCGGGCTGGATGGCGCCAAACGCTCCTGGTGGCTGGCCCCGCGGGCGCTGCCCCGCCACAGCAGCAGCGCCCCGGCGACGGCTGCTGCCGCTCCGCCGAGACCGACCGCCGCACCGTAGGACGGCGCGGAGGTGATCCCGAGCCATGCGGGCCCGGCCACGCTGACCGGGCTGACGACGACGGCGAGCGTGACGCCCGCTGTGCCGACCGCGAGCGCGGTCAGCACCTGCCCGTCCCGCCGCCCGGGAGCTGACCCGTTCTGCGCCCGGACCATGACGCAGAGCACCATCGCCGCCGCCCCCACCGCGATCAACGTCCGCCAGTCCCAGACCCCGGCCGCCAGCGGGCCGACGCCAGCCGATTCTGAGCACGCCGGATCGCAGAGAAAGCGCACGTCCCCGAGTCGCAGCAGCGCGGAAGTCGACAAATCGCCGTAATGAATGATCTGAACGCGCACGGCGTACCACGGCAGCAACAGCGAGACGAGCATCACCGCGGATCCCGTCGCCGCGATCAGGCTGCCGTTCGCCGGGCGATGCCACCGGTTGCCCTGCTCCGGGACGCCTGGCGCGGGAGAACTCTGCGCCGATCCGGTCATGACCGGCAAGTATCGCACGCTCGAGCGCCGGTCAGCGGGCCGGAAGGCGCCACTCCGCCCGAAGGTAGCGCTCATAGGCCTGCCTGTCCTGATCGGTGGGCGGCGGCCGCAGCCCGCGCGGCCACAGCCGCCAGGCGCGGACCGTGCAGACCTCGGCCGCGTACAGCGTGACCTGCGCCTGCAGGTAGAGCCAGGCGAGCAGGCCGAGCACGACGCCGAACACGCCGTACAGCGCCGAACTGTGGCGCAGCAGGTGCCCGACGATGAGACCGCCGAGCAGTTGCAGTACCTGCCACGAGGCGGCGGCGAGCACCGCGCCCACGAACAGGTCCCCCCAGCTCACCTCCGCCGCCGTGGCCAGGCGGAACGCCAGCCAGAACACGCCGACATTCAGGACGAACGACAAGACGATGGTCCCGGCCTCGGCCGGCGCCGCGGTCACCAGGTGACCGATCCCGCCCGCGACGCCGGACAGCAGAGCGGTGGCGATCTGGCCGAGGCCGACGACGAGGATCAGGCCGATGCCGCGCAGCGTCGAGGCCGGGACGGCCGCCGGGCGGCGCCGCGGCGGCACCGCCCACACGGAGTTGAGCGCGTTCTGCATGGCCATCGCCACGCCGCGGGCGCCGAGCAAGGCGCCGGCCAGGCCGACGACCAGGGCCAGGCCGGTGCTGTGCAGCGGGCTGACGCTGCTCTTGATCTGCGGCCCGATCACCGGGTACGCGCTGAGCGCCGAGCTGAGCAGGTGCTGGCGCAGCGCCGGATCGTTGCGCACCGCGATGTCCAGCAGCGTGACCAGCACGAGCAGCGGAAGATCGCCACGAAGGCGTAGTACGCGATCAGCGCGGCCAGCTCTCCGGCTACCCCCGCCGGCACGGTGCCATCATCCGTTTGAGCTGCCGGGTTCTCACGGTGTCGTGGTCGCGCTGAAGATAGTTAGCCTATGAAATAAGTTGGGCTCGGATCAGGTTCCGATGTTCCGTACCCCAAGGCCACCCCCAGTGAGGCGCACTGACTTGGCTACGACAGATCGCAGGCCCGGTGACGGCGAGGCAGGCAGGACGGCCGCGCTGAACGGAGACGGCGGGAAGCGGGGCCTGCGGGGCGCGCACTACAAGTGGGTCGCGCTGTCCAACACCACGCTCGGCATGCTCGCCGCGACGGTCAACGCATCGATCGTCATCATCTCGCTGCCCGCCATCTTCCGCGGGATCCACCTGGACCCGCTGACCCCCGGAAACGTCAGCTACCTGCTCTGGATGCTGATGGGCTACCTGGTCGTCTCGGCGGTGCTGGTGGTGACGCTCGGCCGGCTCGGCGACATCTACGGCCGGGTTCGGATGTACAACCTCGGGTTCGCGCTGTTCGCGCTCGGCGCGCTCGCGCTGCCGTTCGACCCGCTCACCGGGCCGTCCGGCGCCCTCTGGCTGATCGGCTTCCGGGTCATCCAGGCGGTAGGCGGCGCCATGCTGATGGCCAACTCGCCCGCCATCCTGACCGACGCGTTCCCGTTCAACCAGCGCGGCATGGCGATGGGCATCAACCAGGTGGCCGGCATCTCCGGCCAGTTCATCGGCCTGATCCTGGGCGGAGTCCTCGCGGCCGTGAACTGGCGTCTGGTCTTCCTGGTCTCGGTCCCGATCGGGATCGGCGGCGCGATCTGGTCCTACTTGAGCCTGCGCGAGGCCGGCGAGCGCACCCCGGCCAGGATCGACTGGCTGGGTAACATCACCTTCGCGGTCGGCCTGATCGCCCTGCTGACCGGTATCACCTACGGCATCCAGCCCTACGGCGGCCACTCGATGGGCTGGACCAGCCCCGTGGTGCTGACCGGCCTGATCGGCGGCACCGGCCTGCTGGCCGCGTTCTGCTTCATTGAACTGCGGGTCAACGCCCCGATGTTCGACCTGCGGCTGCTGAAGATCCGGTCATTCTCCACCGGCGCGACCGCCGCGCTCCTCGCCTCGATCTCCCGCGGCGGCATGCAGTTCATGCTGATCATCTGGCTGCAGGGGATCTGGCTGGTGCTGCACGGCTACTCGTTTATCGACACCCCGCTGTGGTCAGGCATCTACCTGCTGCCGCTGACCGCGGGCTTCCTGATCGCCGGCCCGCTGTCCGGCTGGCTGTCGGACAAGTACGGCGCCCGGTTGTTCGCCTCGGGCGGGCTGCTACTGTCCGCCGCCTCGTTCGGCGGGCTGCTGGCGCTGCCCACCAACTTCGGCTACCCGGCCTTCGCGCTCCTGATCTTCGCCTCAGGCGCCGGCATGGGCCTGTTCTCGGCACCGAACGCCGCCGCGGTGATGAACAGCGTCCCGCCCAGGCAGCGCGGCGCCGCCTCAGGCATGCTGGCCACGTTCACGAACTCGGGCTTCGTGCTGTCCATCGGCATCTTCTTCTCGCTGATGATCGCCGGCCTGGCCGCGACGCTGCCTACCACGCTCACCAGAGGGCTCACCAGCCAGGGCGTGCCTGGCCCGATCGCGCACCAGATCGGCAACCTGCCGCCGGTCGGCAGCCTGTTCGCCGCGTTCCTCGGCTACAACCCGGTGCACCAGCTACTCGCCCCCACGGGGGTGCTCAAGCACTTGCCGGCCCGCAACGTGCACGCGCTGACCGGCAAGCAGTTCTTCCCGCGGCTCATCTCCGGCCCGTTCCACCACGGGCTGGTGATCGTGTTCACCATGGCGATGGTCGTGCTGGTCGTCGCGGCGATCCTGGCGCTGCGGCACGGCGGCCAGAAACTGGTCAGGGACCGCGCCGCCGCCGAGGCCGCGCGGGCAGAGCAGTCCGAGGAGACCATCCAGGTCTGACTCCCGCCCGCACGCGCTGGGCAGGCAGAGCCGGCAGTGCCGACCAGGTGGTGTCGAGCTCGTGCATCAGGAACGCGCTGTCGAAGGCGACGCTGCCCAGCGGGAACCTGCCGACGTCGTCGAAGTAGCTTGACGCCGCGTCGTCCACGGCAAGCGGCTGCAAGCTCCAGCCGTGGCAGTCAAGCCGCACTCCGTCGAAGGCGGCGCCGCCTGGCCGAGAGGAATAGCCGACGGGCGAGCCGCCGAAGAACCGCGACGCGGACTCCAGATCGCCGAAGACCGAGCCGGGCGCCACCAGGTCGGCGACGTGCGCCGCGACCGCATCCGCACCTGTCCGTCGCGGCTTGTCATCTCCACCCGGTACCGGCCGCCGGACTCGGCCACCGTGAACGTCGCACGGCGGTGCCAGCCGGGAAACAGCCTCCCGCCGACGAGAGTCGCCAGCAGCGACTCGGTGTCCCGGCGGGGCACGAAGGCGCAGATCCTGCAGGATCTGCCGTCTGGTCGGGTCGGCCAGCGCCCGGAATACCGACCCGCTGCCGTCGTTTGCTATTTAGCTATCTTGACAGATAGCTAAATAGCTATCAACCCGGGAATGGGTGGTGCGGGAGGCTGCGCCGGACCGATACGGCGGCTAGCCCAGGTAGGCGCGGGCGACCCGCTCGAGGATGTCGCTGAGCCGCACGAGCTCGCTGATCGACGCCCACTCGCCAGGGGCGTGGTAGTTGCCGCCGGCCGAGCCGAGCAGCAGCGTCGGAATCCCGGCGGCCTGCATCAGCGCGGCGTCCGTCCAGGCGTTCATGCCCGTGATCTTGGGGTCCCTGCCCAGCACCGCACTCATCGCCGCCACCACGATGTCCTGCAAGGCTTCATGCCCCTTGGCGACGAACGGCTCGCGGTCCAGCCTGACCACGGTCTCGGCACTGAACCCCGGTTCGGTCCTGGCGACCTCGGCGAAGATGGCCTCGATCTCGGCCAGCCGGTCGGACAGGTGCTCACCCGGCTGAGTGCCGATCCCGATGCCGACCTTCGCGAGGCTCGGGTAGGTCGCGTAGTCGGTGCCCCCGGCGATCGTGCCGGTGTGGAACACCCTCCTGCCGTTCAGCAGCGAGGGCTGTTCCTGGAACACGGTGCGGTCGAGCCGGTGCAGCCTGGTGATCACCTCGGCCAGGTGCACGATCGCGTCGATCCCGACGCCCGGCTCGCCGCCGTGCGCGGCGACGCCGCGGGTGATCACGTCGATCCAGCCGAAGCCCTGGTGCTCGACGACCACCTCGTGCGTGGGCTGTGGCCCGATCACGATGGCCGCGTCGATCCCGCCCCGCCGCGCTAGGTGCTCCGAGCCGATCGAGATCCCCTCCCCGTCCGCGACGCACGCCACGAGCAGGTCGCCGTGCAGCCGGGAACCGGACTCGGCGATCGAGGCGAGCGCCAGCATGGCCGCGGCGCAGCCCGCCTTGCCGTCGGCCGCGCCCAGCCCGTACATCCGGTCGCCGCCGAGCCGCGGCACCAGCGCCTCGTCCGGCCAGCCGTCGCAGCCGACGGTGTCGCTGTGCGCGTTCAGGCACAGGGTCGGCACGCCGCCGGTACCGCGCAGCCTCGCCAGGACGTTCGGCCGGCCAGGCTCGACCTCGACGATCCCGATCTCCGCGCCGGTGCCGGCCAGCCAGGCAGCGATGAAGTCCGCCACCTTGGCCTCGCCGGAACCGGTCGGGATCAGCCACGGCGTCACCGACTCGATCCCCACCATCGCGCCGAGCAGCTCGACGGCCCGCCTGGCGGTTACCGGCATCGGCGACACTCTCCTTGCGATGGACGGCGTGAGTGTCAAGCATGCCCGCGCCGGGGTTCCGGGCGCTAGGGTCAAACCACCTCGCGGGCAAGCAGGTCGTCGAACGTCTCCCGCCGGACACCGACCCTGGCAGTCCCGTTCGCGCAGAAGATCACCGGCGGCCTGAGCGCGGCATTGTAATTGTTGGCCATGGTAAAGCAGTAAGCGCCAGTTACCGGAACGACGATCAGGTCGCCGATCCGCGGATCCGCGAGGGCGACGTCCGGCGTGATCACGTCGCCGGACTCGCAGTGCCTGCCGACCAGGTCGGCCACGACGGGTTCGGCGTCCCAGCGCCCGACCACCAGCGGCGAGAACCGCTGGCCGTACAGGGAGTGCTCGAGGTTGTCGCCCATGCCGCCGTCCACGGCGACGTGCAGCCTGCCCGCCTGCTTGACCGTGACCACGCGGTAGAGCGTCAGCCCGGCCCTGGCGACCATCGAACGGCCGGGCTCGACGAGGAGCTCAATGTCCTCGCCGAGGTGCTTGTGCGCCGCGCCGACCAGCCGCTCCGCGTAGTCGTCGACCGACGGCGCGACGTCCTGGGGTTCGTAGCGCACCCCCAGGCCGCCGCCGAAGTCGTAGACCTCGAACCGCTCGAGGCTGGCCAGCGCGTCCACGGCCGCCTCGAACTGGTCGACCGCCAGGATCTGCGAGCCGATGTGTGCGTGCAGGCCGCGCAGGTCGATGGCCGGGACCGCGCGCATCCTGGCGACCGCCGCGGGCACCTGCTCGACCGGCACGCCGAACTTGGACCGCTTGCCGCCCGTGGCCAGCGCCGCATGGGTGGCCGACTCGACCCCCGGGCTGACGCGCAGCAGGACGGGGGCGGGCCGGCGCGCCAGGCGCTCGATCCGGTCGATGTCGTCGAAGCCGTCGACGACGATGTAGCCGATGCCCGCGTCCAGCGCCGCCTGGATGTCCTCGTCCGACTTCGCGTTGCCGTGCATCACGATCGTGGCCGGGTCGGCGCCGGCCGCCAGGGCGAACCTGAGCTCGCCCGCCCCCACGACATCGCAGCCGAGGCCGGCGTCCACCAGCACCCTGATCATCGCGACCGACGGGTAGGCCTTGACGGCGAAGCAGACCCGGCTGCGCGGATGCCGGCTGCTCACGGCGTCCAGGTACTCCCTGGCCCGGTCGCGCAGCGCGTGCTCGTCGATGACGTAGGCCGGCGTGCCGAACCGCTCGGCCACCTCGGACAGCAGGCAGCCGCCGATCCGCAGGTCGCCGCCCTCGATGGCGGCCGAGGGCGGCAGCAACGACAGGTCAGCCATCCTCGGCATCCTCCGCGCTCGCGGTCGACTACGGCAGCAGCACCAACCAGACAGTGCCCATCAGAGTACGTGCTCGAGGCACGAACTCGGGTCACCGCTCAGCGGGCCCTGCCGATCTCGTACGTCACCGTCGGCCTGGCGACGATCTTTGAGCCGCACCGGTTGGGCCCGGTCTGGTTGAGCCGACCTCGGAGGGTCGTCCTGAAGTTGCCCGAGTCGCGCAGGCCGCGATACCGGCCGGTGGCCCTGGTCACCGCGAAGGTGCCCTTCTGCACGATCTTGAACCGGCAGGTCTTGAGGTCGGGCCCGTAGTACGCGGTCCGTATCACGTGGCGGAATCCGGCGTACGGATTGCGGGTCGCGAAGCCCGGCCCGAGCATGGCGCCCCGGGCAGGCCGGCGCACGATGGCCCCTGGCCAGACCGTCGCGCTCGATCGCGTCGGGTTCTGACAGCCGCAGGTGGCCGATCCCGAGCAGGGCGAGCAGCGCGGCAGCGCACAAGATCGCCGCAATCACTACGCTCACGACGAAAAGGGCTGCAAGCATTATTATCTGCCTATCGGGCCGACGACCTTCGACCTGCGCGTTACCTGTGCAGAACCAAACCATCCGCCGCCGGCGCCGGTCAAGCCGGACCCGAAGAGCGCCCTTCAGCATCGGGGCGCTTTGGCTCGGGCACCGCGCGAAGATCGGTGACTAACGGCCCTGGCCAGGTAACTGGGTACACAGTTGGATGAAGCCAGCAGGCAGGCAAAGACGCGACCGGCCGCTCCTTCGAGGCGCCGCGGCGGCTCATACAGACGAGGCTGCTATGACCAGTGAAGGCAACACCGAACGCATCGTGGTCGGGGTAGATGGTTCCCCCGCGTCGGCGGCCGCGATGGCCTGGGCGGCCCGCTACGCCCGGGCGGTCGGCGCCGCCGTGCGCGTGGTGCTGGCCTGGCACTACCCGGCAGCCGCCGGGCAGGCCCCGGCCGGCGTGGCACCGCCGAGCGTGACGGCCGAGGTCGAGCGGTCTAGAAACGAGCTTCTTGACCAGGCCATCACGGCCGCCTTCGGCGACCAGCCCGACGTGCCGATCGAGCGCGAGATCGCCTACGGGCACCCTGCGCAGGTGCTGATCGACGAGTCGAAGGACGCCGACCTGCTCGTCGTCGGGAACCGCGGCCACGGCGGGTTCACCGGCATGATGCTCGGCTCGGTCAGCACGCACTGCGTCACGCACGCGCACTGCCCGGTGACCGTCGTCCGCTCCGCCTGAGCCGGCCGCGACGGCCGGGCCGAACCCCCAAGGCAGACCACCATGACATCGCCGATACCCCCCGACCAGCTCGCCGGGCTCAACGCCTACTGGCGGGCCGCCAACTACCTGGCCGCCGGGCAGATCTACCTGATGGCCAACCCCCTGCTCACCGAGCCGCTGCGGCCCGAGCACATCAAGCCGCGGCTGCTCGGCCACTGGGGCACGACGCCGGGCCTGAACTTCATCTGGGCGCACCTGAACCGCGCGATCACGATGCAGGACCTCGACATGATGATCGTCGTCGGTCCCGGTCACGGCGGCCCCGCGGCCCTCGCGAACTGCTGGCTCGACGGCAGCTACTCGCAGATCTACCCGAGCGTGCCGCGCGACGCCACCGGCATGGCCACGCTGATGCGCCAGTTCTCGTTCCCCGGCGGGGTGCCGAGCCATGTCGCGGCCGAGACGCCGGGCTCGATTCACGAGGGCGGCGAGCTCGGCTACTCGCTCTCGCACGCATACGGCGCCGCGTTCGACAATCCCGGCCTGATCGTGGCGTGCGTGGTCGGCGACGGCGAGGCGGAGACCGGGCCGCTGGCGGCGAGCTGGCACTCCAACAAGTTCCTCGACCCGGCGAGGGACGGCGCGGTGCTGCCCATCCTGCACCTGAACGGATTCAAGATCGCCAATCCGGCCGTGCTGGCCAGGATCGGCGCCGACGAACTCGACGCGCTGCTGCGCGGCTACGGCTACCGGCCCGTCTACGTCAGCGGTGACGACCCGCAGGTCATGCACGAGCAGATGGCGGCCGCGATCGACGCCGCGACCGCGCGGATCGCGGCGATCTGGGCCGAAGCCAGGCCAGGCCAGGACCGCCCCGACCGCCCCGGCCGCCCCGGCCGCCCGGCCTGGCCGCTTATCGTGCTGCGCACCCCTAAGGGCTGGACCGGCCCGGCCGAGGTGGACGGGCTGCCGGTAGAGGGTACCTGGCGCTCGCACCAGATACCGCTCGCCGAGGTCAGGACCAATCCCGAGCACCTGCGCCAGCTCTCCAAGTGGTTGCTCTCCTACGCTCCGGCCGAGCTCTTCGACGCCGAGGGCCGTCCCGGGCAGGAACTGCTTGAGCTCGTCCCGTCCGGAGACCGGCGGCTGGGCATGAACCCGCACGCCAACGGCGGCCAGTTGCTGCGCGACCTGGACCTGCCGAGCCCGCGCGAGCACGCCGTGCCGGTCGAGGCACCAGGCGCGGTCAGCACCGAGCCGACGCGGGTACTCGGCGAGATGCTGGCCGACGTGATGCGGCGCAACCTCGCTACCCAGAACTTCAGGATCGTCGGGCCGGACGAGACCGACTCGAACCGGCTCGGCGCGGTCATCGAGGTGACCGGCAAGGCCTGGGAGGCCGATGTCCTGCCGGTGGACGTGAACCTCACCCCGGACGGCCGGGTGCTTGAGATCCTGTCCGAGCACACCTGCGAGGGCTGGCTCGAGGGCTACCTGCTCACCGGCAGGCACGGGCTCTTCTCCTGCTACGAGGCGTTCATCCACCTGATCGACTCGATGCTGAACCAGTACGTCAAGTGGCTGAAGGTGAGCCGCAGGCTGCCCTGGCGACGGCCGATCGCCTCGCTGAACTACCTGATCACCTCACATGTGTGGCGGCAGGACCACAACGGCTTCTCGCACCAGGACCCCGGCTTCATCGACCACGTGGTGAACAAGAAGGCCGAGGTGATCAGGGTCTACCTGCCGCCGGACGCCAACTGCCTGCTCTCGGTGGCCGACCACTGCCTGCGCAGCCGCAACTACGTCAACGTCATCGTCGCCGGCAAGCACCCGTCGCCCGAGTGGCTGGACATCGACGCCGCCATGCTGCACTGCGCGCGCGGCGCGGGCATCTGGGCCTGGGCCAGCAACGACGCCAGCGGCGTCGGTGAGCAGGCCGAGCCGGACGTCGTGCTGGCGTGCGCCGGCGACGTGCCGACGATCGAGGTGCTCGCCGCCACCGACATCCTCCGCAAGAACCTGCCCGACCTGCGGGTGCGCGTGGTCAACGTGGTCGACCTGATGCGGCTCCAGCCGGCCGCCGAGCATCCGCACGGCATGACCGACCCCGAGTACGACGCGCTGTTCACCCCGGACAAGCCGGTGATCTTCGCATACCACGGCTACCCGACGCTGATCCACCGGCTCACCTACCGCCGCACCGGCCACGACAACCTGCACGTCCGCGGGTACAAGGAGGAGGGCACCACGACCACGCCGTTCGACATGCTGGTGCTGAACGACATGGACAGGTTCCATCTGGTGATGGACGTGATCGACCGGGTTCCCGGGCTCGGCCCGCGCGCCGCCCTGTTGCGCCAGAAGATGACCGACAGCCGCGCCAGGCACCGCGAGTGGATCGTCACCCACGGCGAGGACATGCCCGAGATCAGGCAGTGGATCTGGCCAGGCGGGCGCAGGCTGGAGCATCAGGTCGAGCCGGACGCCAGGGCCAGGACGGCCGGCGGCAAGGCGATCCACGTGCCGGGCCTGTGATGCGAGGACCCGACCGGGCCCGGGTGCTCGTGGTCAACGCGGGCTCCAGCAGCCTGAAGCTGTCGGTCGTCGGCCCGGACGACGCCGCCGGTGACCGCTGCGAGATCGACGACTGGGACGGCAGCGCCGGCCAGCCGGAGTTGCGCGACTATCTCGGCCGGCTCGCCAGAGCGGCGGAACCGCCCGACGCGGTCGGGCACCGGGTCGTGCACGGCGGCACCCAGTTCACCGCGGCGACGCCGATCGACGACGAGGTCCGCGCCGGGATCGCCGGCCTGACCTCACTGGCACCGCTGCACCAGCGGCGCGCGCTGGCCGGGATCGAGGCAGCCGCCGCCGCGCTCGGGCCCGTGCCGCAGGTCGCCTGCTTCGACACGGCGTTCCACGCCACGCTGCCGCCTGAGGCCTTCACCTACCCGCTGCCGGCCGCCTGGCGGCACGAGTTCGGGCTGCGCAAGTTCGGGTTCCACGGGCTCTCGCACAGCTACGCCTCGCGCCGGGCCGCGGAACTGCTCGAATTTTCTGAGCCTCAACAGTTCCGGGTGGTGACATGTCACCTCGGAGCCGGGTCGTCGCTGGCGGCGGTGCAGGGCGGCCGCAGCGTGGAGACGACGATGGGCTTCACGCCGGTCGACGGGCTGGTGATGGCGACCAGGCCGGGCAGCATCGACCCGGGGATGGTCGTCTGGCTGGCCGGGCAGGGCAGGATACCGCTGGCCGACCTCGCCGACGGGCTCGAGCACGGCTCGGGACTGGCCGCGCTGGCGGGCCCCGCCGGCGGCGGTGACATGCGCGCGGTGATCGAGGCGGCCGGGCGCGGCGATCCGGCCGCCGGGCTCGCGCTCGGGGTTCACGCGCACCGGCTGGTCGCCTCCGTGGCCGCGATGGCGGCGGCGATGAACGGGACGGACGCGCTGGTCTTCACCGGCGGGATCGGCGAGCGCGCGCCCGCCGTCCGGGCCCGCGCCGCCGCCGGCCTGGCGTTCCTCGGCGTCGCCGTCGACCGGGACCGCAACCAGGCGGCCGCCGGGGACACCGACATCAGCGCCGGCGGCGCGCGGGTGCGAACGCTGGTGGTCGCGGCCAGGGAGGACCTGGAGATCGCCAGGAGCGTCAGGCAGGTCCTGCCCGTCGGGGTGTCAGGGGGGTCGTCCCCCCGGGCCGGCACGGCCGGCTAACTTCGCGGCCAGCGCCTGGTGGACCAGCGCGGGCCGAAGCAGGCCCACTCGATCCCCCAGTACGTCATCCGCCGCCGGTTGAGCAGCAGCCTGGCCAGGCCCGCCACGGCGAGCAGCACGACAGCGAGGCCCGCCACGCTGCCGATCTCGGTCAGCATGGTCCTGACCTGCACCATCGACGTGGTCATCGGATGGCGCCCGGTCAACATGCCGGCCCGGTCCACCCAGATGCTGACCCTGGCGCCGGCCCGGACCCCGGCCCTGGTCGGGACCATGCCGGCCCTGGTGGCGCCCGACGGCGCCCGCCACCGGCCGGGCACCCAGTAGGTCGTCATCGAGCCATACCCGTAGTACCGCGGCGGCGCGGGCTGCAGCAACACCGCCTTGACCTGCCGCCACGATGCCTCCCGCCCGACCTGCCGCAGGCCGGCGAGTTGCGTCAGATGCCCGGCCGCCGGCGCGATCAGCGCTCCGCCGATCAGGAAGCCGAGCACGAGCACAACACGCAGCGCGCCTTCGAACCTGTCCATAGGGCGGCGCAGCGGATTGCGGTCCGCCCCGATCCATCCGGCTGCCCGCCGGATCAGCGGCCGCATCGCAGCAGCATGCAGGCTCCGGTCCCCCGTCCGTCGCACCCAGACAGCATTCCCGCCCGCGACGGTTCTCACCCGCGCACGCTGGGCATGTTCGGGCGGGTGAGCCCGGGCTGCGCCAGCGCAGGACTTTGTCCCCTGTTGCCTGTGCCGCCCGAGCGGCAGACTGGACTGCGCAGGCAGGCCCGATCAGAAGGAGCGCTCATGGACCGTAGCGAGCGGCAGCCAGTCGTCATGGTCGGTGTCGGCGGCTCCGGTGCCGCCGTGGCCGCGCTGGTGTGGGCCGCGCGGGAGGCGGACCGCCGCGAGGCCGCACTCCGGATCATCCAGGCCTGGCAGCCGCACCCCGCCCGTGCCCTGTACGCGGGGACCGGCCGCGGCCGGACCGGGCAGACCTCGAGCGAGGCCGCCGCCGACGGGCTCGCCACCCATGTCCGCGCCGCGCTCGGCGATACCACCAGGATCGACCTGGTCACCGAGGTCATCGAGGGCGCGCCCGAGCGAGTGCTCGCCGCCGCATCGGCCGACGCCGACCTGCTCGTCCTCGGCGCGGGAAAGCAGTCGCCGGTCGCGCACGTCGATCCGCTGATCGTGGACCGGCCGGTCGGCCCGGTCATCAGGGCCTGTCTCAGCCATGCCCGCTGCCCGGTCGTGATCATCGGCCCGGCGACGGCGCAGCGGCTTGATATCAGCGATCGGGAGCTAGCGGCCACGGCGCCGGCGGCTGCCCGCGGCTAGGGACACGCCCCAGCGCGGGACGCGCCCCTACCGGTCGCAGTTACGGTTCCCGCGCGGCGCGCCGTGGTAGCCTGCGCGAGGCAGACGGGGGGTCGACGGTGTCCGGGGGGTCGCGCACCGCGGGGCGGTGCCTGGCAGCGAATCGGCGGTGCTTGCACCGGCGATACTTGCTGAACCGGCGATACCTGCGACATCGGCGGTGGTTGCGGCATCTGCGGTGTTTGCGGCAGGGGTCGGGCGGCCGCCGCTGGTCCAGGTCGCTCAGCGGCTGAACGATGCGGCATCATGCTGCCGCTTCAACCGGCGCAGGCGCGTCCGCAACGGATCCGCTCAGGACCAGACGGTTCTTCCTCGGCGGGCTGGCCGTCGGACTCCTCGCGATGTCGGCGGTCGGCCTGGCTACCGCCGCCTTCGTCGAGTCGCCGCAGCAGGTCGCGGCGCGGTCGGCGGCGCCCGCGCCCACGCTGATCACCGCCGCCGCGCGCTGGCAGGTGCTGCGGAACGTCATCACGGTGCCCGGCATCGTGCGGTCCGCCAGGAGGATCGAGGTGACAGCGAGCGCCCCGTACCAGACCGTGACGGTCACCAGGCTGCCGGTCAGGCCCGGCGACCGGGTGCGGCCGGGGCAACTGCTCGCCGAGATCGACGGCCGGCCCATCGTGGCGCTGCGCGGTCGCCTGCCTCCGTACCGCGACCTGCGCGAAGGTGACGCCGGCCCGGACGTGACTCAGCTGCAACGGGCGCTGGAGAGCCTCGGGTACGCCGACTTCGACCCGCCAGGCGAGTTCGGGCCGAGCACCGCGCTTGCCCTGCTGCTGTTCTACCGGCACCTCGGTTACCACGCGCCGATCTTCCGGCGCGCGGTCGGGGTGCCGGGCGCCGGCCCGCGGGTCGCGCCGCGTCCCGCCGGGCACGCCATCGCCGCCAGGCGGACCGCGACCGGCCTGGTGATACCGAGCGCCTACCTGCCGATGAGCGAGGTCGTCTTCATCCCGGCCAGGTCGGCGCTGGTCGTCTCGGTCGGCGCGCGGGTCGGCGGGCGGGCAGGCGGCTCGCCCGTGCTGACACTGAGCACCGGCAGGCCGCAGGTGTCAGGGAGCCTGACCGCGCACCAGGCCGCGCTGGCGCGCCCGGGCACGCCAGCCCTGATCGCGGCGGGTAACCCGCCGCTGACCGTCGCGGGCACCGTGACCAGGGTCGGCTCGCTTACCGCGCCGGGCGGCCCGCGGGGGGTTCCAGGGGGTCGTCCCCCCGGGCCAGCACCGCGGGGGGTTCCAGGGGGTCGTCCCCCCGGGCCAGCACCGCGGGGGGTTCCGGGGGGTCGTCCCCCCGGGCCAGCACGGTCGGCCGGCGGCTACCCGGTCCTGGTCGCGAGCCGGCGGCCGCTCCCGCAGCGCCTGGTCGGTGCCGGCGTCAGGCTCAGGCTCGAACCCGCAGTTACCGCCGGGCCGGTGCTGACGGTGCCGGTCGCCGCGATCATCGGCGGCACCCATGGCCGGCCGGCCCGCGTGGTCAAGATCCTGCCGCCGCGGCGGCGGGTCAGGGTGCCGGTCTTCACCGGACCCGCCGCGAACGGGCTGGTGGCCGTCCAGCCGGTGGGACCGGGAGCGCTGCGGCCTGGCGACCGGGTGCTGGTCGGCGTCGGCCGGTGAGCACCCCCGCCCGCCCGCCAGGAGCGCCGCTTATCGAGCTGCGCGGGATCGGGGTGCGCTACCCGGGACCGGGCCGCGCCGCGCTCGACGGCATCGACCTGACCGTCGGTCACGGCGAGTTCGTCACGCTTGCCGGGCCCGCCGGCTCAGGCAAGTCGACGCTGCTCGGCGTCGTCGGCCTGCTGCTGCGGCCGACGGCGGGCAGCTACCTGCTGAACGGGCTCGACACGGCCAGCCTCGGCGACCGCGAGCGGGCCGCGTTCCGCGGCCGCCAGATCGGCTGCGTGTTCCAGCGGTCGCAGCTGCTGCCCGCCAGGTCGGCGCTGGAGAACGTGATGCTGCCGGTGCTGTACGCCGGGCTGCCCAGGCAGCGCCGGATCAGCGCAGCGCGCGCCGCACTCGACCGGGTCGGCCTGACCGCGGCCGGCCACGTCGCGGCGTGCGAACTCTCTGCGGGCGAGCAGCAGCGGGTGGCGATCGCCCGTGCGATCGTGACCGAGCCAAGCCTGCTGCTCTGCGACGACCCGACGGCGAGCCTGGACGAGGCGGTGGCGGCGCAAGTGATCGGCCTGCTGATCGACCTGCGGCGGGAGGGCAGGACGGTGCTGATCGCCACCAGGGACCAGCTCGCCGCGGCCCACAGCTCGCGGAACGTGGCCGTCGGCGCCGGACGCCAAGGGTCCGGCCGGTGAGGCGCCGCCGGATGGGCCAGCCGACCAGGCTGCGGCCGGGCGACGCGATCGGCGACGCGCTCACCGCGATCGTCACCAGGCCGGCCAGGGCCATCCTCACCAGCCTCGGCACGCTGCTCGGCGTGGCCTGGTTCGTCACCGCGCTCGGGCTGGCCAGCACGGCGAGCGGCCAGGTCACCACGGCCTTCGCCGGCCGGCTCGCGACGCAGGTGACCGTGCGGCAGGAACGCCCCGGCCCGGCGCCCGCCGGCTACCCGTACCCGGCGGACGTCGAGGCGAGGCTGGAGGCGCTGCACGGCGTCGTGGCGGCCGGGGTTTACTGGCGGGTCAGGCAGGCCGGGCCGGTCGCGAGCCCGCCCGCCGCGGGGCGGCCCGCCGCCGAGCCGGTCGTGGTCGCGGCGTCGACCGGCTTCCTGGCCGCGTCCGGCGTGCGGATCAGCCAGGGCAGGGCGTTCGGAGCCTGGGCGCAGGCGCACTCCGCGCCGGTCTGCCTGCTCGGCTCGGCTGCCGCCAGGGCACTGCGCATCACCGGGCTGCGGGGCCGGCCCGCGGTCAGGATCGGCACAGAACGCTGCGTCGTGATCGGAGTATTCGGCCGCGCCGTCAGGCGGCCCGCGCTGCGGCGGGCGGTCCTGCTGCCCGCATCGGCCGCCGTCGCGCTCTGGGGACCGCCTGACCCGCGGGCCGGCGGCACGCCGACCGTGCTGATCCAGACCAGGCCGGGGGCAGCTCCCGCGGTCGGGCGTCAGGCGGCCTTCGCGATCAGCCCGGCCCGCCCGCACCGGTTCGCCGTCGTGGTGCCGGTGCGACCGCAGCGGCTGCGCGACCAGGTGACCGCGGCGCTGTCCGGCCTGTTCGGCACGCTCGGCTGGGTCAGCCTGGTCATCGGGACGCTCAGCATCGCCGGGGTCAGCTGGCTGTCGGTGCGGGAACGGTCCGCCGAGTACGGGCTCCGCCGGGCGGTCGGCGCCCGCCGCGTCCACGTACTCGCCCACGTCCTCACCGAGTCGGCGATCCTCGGCCTGATCGGCGGGCTGGCCGGGGCCAGCCTCGGCGTGGCCATGGTCATCCTGCTCGCCCGCTCCCGGCACTGGGTACCGGTCATCGCGCCGCTGACGGTGCTGCCCGCCCCGCTGGCCGGCGCCGCGGCCGGGGTCCTGGCCAGCCTCGTCCCCGCTGTCACGGCCGCCCGGGTCCAGCCGGCGATGGCGCTCGGCCGGGCGCCGGCACCGTGACTGGGCACCGTGACCACGGCACCGGGTCGCTACCGCACGAGGGACTCGCGCGCCTGCCAGGCGGCCAGAACCGGCCACGCTCGGCGCAGGGCGAGCCGCCAGTCGCCGATGGGCATCAGGCCGGCCGCGGCATGCCGGTCATGCCCGAGGATGCTCCAGGCGGGCTGGGGTGCCTGGCGCGGGAACGCCTCGCTGGTCGTGGCGCGAACCCGGCCAGGGTCCGCGCCGAGCAGCGTGAAGATCTCCCTGGCCAGCCCGTACCTGGTCGTCTCCCCCGAACTCGTCGCGTGGTAGATGCCGGCGGCGCCGAGCATCGCCAGCCCGACCGCCTGGACGGCGACGTCGGCCGTCCAGGTGGGCTGGCCGCGCTGGTCGGCGACGGCAGCCACGGTCGGCTCCTTGTCCGCCAGCCTGATTATCGTGTGGACGAAGCTCGGGCCCGCGCCGCCGTAGAGCCACGCCGTCCTCACGACAAGCCCGGTATCGGGCAGCAGGCCGAGAACGGCGCGCTCGCCGGCCAGCTTGGTCCGGCCATAGCTGGTACGCGGCGCCGGCGGATCGTCTTCCCGGTACGGCCGGCCCGCGTCGCCGGCGAAGACGTGCGCGGCCGAGATCTGCACCATCCGAGCGCCGGTCTCGGCGCACGCCGCGGCGAGGTGCTCGGCGCCCAGGCCGTTCACCAGCAGCGCCGCCTGCTCGTCGACCTCAGCGGCATCGACCGCCGTCCACGCGGCGCAGTTGAGGACCACGCCAGGCCGGTAGTCGCCGACCACCCCGCGCACGGCCGACTCGTCGGTCACGTCGAGTTCGCGCTTGCCGAGGCCCATCAAGATCTCGCGGCGGGCCCGCAACACGGCCATGACATCCTGCCCGAGCATGCCTCTGGCACCGGTGACCAGCCACCTCGTCACGACGGCGCCCCTGACCCGGTCCCGGCCGGCCCGCGAAGCGCCGGTCCGAGGGCGTTCATGGCCGGGGAACCTAGCGCCTCGCGGCAACGACGCGGCGCAAGTACGCGGAGATCGCGCCGATCAATGGCGAAGCATTGACCGTTCGGTTACCGAACATCGGCGTTACCGCGGCCGGCCGCGGCACGACGGTCACCCGGGCTCGGCGGAAAAGCGCGGATCACGAGAGAATGGCCAGATGACCTGCACCCTGCACGTGGCCTGGGATGATCATCTGACCAGTTACAACTTCGGTCCCGGTCACCCGCTGGCGCCTATCAGGGTCGAGCTGACGATCGAGCTCGCCCGCGCGCTCGGCGTGCTCGACGGCGACGGGGTGATCGTCGTCGCTCCGGCGCAGGCAACCGATGCCGAACTCGGTTACGTGCATGACGCCGGCTACATCGAGGCGGTCAGGCAGGCCGGCCGCGCCGAGTCGATCCCGGTCGCGGGCCGGTACGGCCTCGGCACCGAGGACGACCCGATCTTCCCGGGGATGCACGAGGCCTCGGCGCTGGTGGCCGGGGCGACGCTGGCCGCGGCGCGGGCCATCTGGTCGGGCCAGGCCGAGCACGGGGTGAGCATCGCCGGCGGGCTGCATCACGCGATGCGCGACCACGCCAGCGGGTTCTGCGTCTACAACGACCCGGCGATCGCGATCAGCTGGCTGCTAGCCCAGGGCGCCGAAGGAGTCGCCTACGTCGACATCGACGTGCACCACGGCGACGGCGTCCAGGCCGCGTTCTACCACGATCCCAGGGTGCTGACGATCAGCCTGCACGAGTCCCCGCGCACGCTGTTCCCCGGCACCGGGCGGCCGTCGGAGACCGGCGGCCGGGAGGCAGCGGGGTCCGCGGTCAACGTCGCGCTGCCCGCGGGCACCAGGGATGCGGGCTGGCTGCGCGCGTTCCACGCCGTCGTGCCGCCGCTGCTGCGCGCGTTCCGCCCGCAGGTCCTGGTCAGCCAGCATGGCTGCGACACGCACTGGATGGACCCCCTGGCCAACCTCGAGCTGACCATCGACGCGCAGCGCGCCGCGCACGCGGCAATCCACGCTCTCGCGCACGAGACGGCGGGTGGCCGCTGGCTGCTCACCGGGGGCGGCGGCTACGAGGTTGTCCAGGTGGTGCCGAGAACATGGACGCACCTGCTGGCCGAGGCCGCCGGCCAGCCGATCGACCCGGCCATCCCGACGCCGCCTGGCTGGCGCGACTACGTGGCCCGCCGCACCAGGGCCGCCGCGCCGGAGTTCATGACCGAGCAGGCGCCGGCCCGCTATCCCCGCTTCGAGGACGGCTACGATCCGGACGAGCCGATCGACCAGGCCATCATGGCAACCAGGGCCGCGGTGTTCCCGCTGCACGGCCTTATGCCGTAGCCGATCTCCCGGGGATGCGGGCGGGATCATCGGCGGATCAGGCGAACGGCGAGCGGCGCCGCGAGGCTCGCCGCGGTCGCCGAGCCGAGGCCTATCCCCCATCCGACCGGGCCGAGCGGGGTGCAGCCGAAGAACTGGCTCACCACCGGCGTCTGGATGACGCAGGCGAGCGCGGCGGCCGAGCCGACGCTGGCCGCGACGACCAGCGGGCTGCGCCGGCCTGCGGCCAGGGTCTGCCCGAGCTGCGCGCCGACCAGGCCGACGAGCGCGGTCGTCGACGCGCGGCGCGGCGTGACTCCGGTCATCCGCCCGCCTGCCCAGGCGGCCAGGCCGGCGCCGGCGGTGAGCCCGCCCCTGATCATGATGTCCCGGTTCAGCGCGGATCCGAGTGACGCCTCGGGACCCTCGCGCAGCAGCATCTGCGGTGTGGTGCCGGCCGGCTCCCTGACCGCGAGCGCCAGTGACGGCACCATGTCGGTGAACAGGTTCACCAGGAGCAGCTGGCGGGCGTTCAGCACCGAGCCGCCCGGCGTCAGCAGGCCTGTTCCCAGCGTGAACGCGATCTCCCCCAGGTTGCCGCCGAGCAGCAGCGCGATCGCGTCGCGGACCGATGACCACATCGCCCGGCCCTCGACGATCGCGTCGATGATCGTCTCGATCCGGTCGTCGGTCACCACGACGTCGGCGGCTTCCTTGGCCGCATTGGTGCCGCGCCGCCCGAGCGCGACGCCGACATCCGCCAGCCTGATCGCCGGCGCGTCGTTGGCGCCGTCGCCGGTTACGGCGACGACCCGGCCGGTGCGGCGCAGCGCGGCCACGATCCTGACCTTGTGATCCGGGCTCACCCTGGCGAACACGGCGGCCCTGGCAACCAGCTTGTCCAGCTCGGGGTCGGTGAGGCCGTCGAGCTCGGAACCGGTGACCACCCGGCCGCCGTCCAGCAGCCCAAGATCGGCCGCGATGGCCCCGGCGGTGCTCGGATGGTCCCCGGTCAGCATCAGCACGCCGACCTGGGCGGCGCGCAGCCCGCGGATCGCCTCCGCCGCGGTGTCCCTGACCGGGTCGGTGAGCGCAAGCAGGCCGGTGAAGCGCAGCCGGCTGATCCGGTCCTCGCGCAGGTCGCGCCGGCTCGAGGCCTCCCGCTCGGCCACCGCGAGCACCCGGTAACCGGATTTGGCGAGCCGTTCTACCTCGCGGGTGATCGCTCGCCTGGCCCGCTGGTCGAGGTCGGCCGTGCGGCCGCCGTGCCGCTGCGTGGTGCACAGCGGCAGCACGATCTCCGGTGCGCCCTTGACGCACAGCAGCTGGCCGGCCGGCGTGCGGCCCAGGACCGCGTGGTAACCGCGGGACGGCTCGAACGGCAGCTCGCCGACCGGCCGCCAGCGGTCCGCGCCGAGATCCACGCCCACCCCGGCTTGCCTGGCCCCTTCGGACACGGCCCGGTCGGTGGCGTGGGCCAGGGACTCGCCGTCGCGGTGCTCGGGCGTGGCCCGCAGCCCGGCTGCCAGCGCCAGCCTGCCATCGGGCCGCAGAGCGGACAGCGGCTGCCCCGTGCTGGCCGATGCTGGGCTGGCCGATGCTGGGCTGGCCGATGCTGGGCTGGCCGATGCTGGGCTGGCCGCCCAGACCCGGTGCAGCCTGATCCTGCCCTGCGTAAGCGTGCCGGTCTTGTCGAAGCACAGCACGTCGACCCGGCCGAGCGCCTCGATCGTGCCTGGGTTGCGTACGAGCGCGTTGCGCCGCGACAGCCGGCGGGCGGCGCTGTACTGGGCGGCGGTGGCGACGATCGGCAGGCCCTCGGGGACGGCCGCGACCGCCAGGCTGACCCCGGTGCCGAGCGTGTCGCGGAGGGTCCTGCCGCGCAGCACGCCGCCGCCGACCAGCGCCGCGCCCGCGCCGAGGGTGACCGGCACGGTCAGCCTGGTCAGCTCGCGCAGCCGCGCCTGCACGCCGCCAGGCCGGTGCCCGCCCTCGGCGGCCTGGGCGCTGCGGCCGAGCTCGGTGGCCTGGCCGGTCGCCACGACGACGGCGGTGGCCTCGCCCGCCGCGACCGAGGTGCCCGCGTAGAGCATGCTCCGGCGCTCGGCCAGGTTCACCGCTCCGGTCGCGCCCGGGCTCTTGGGCACGAGCTGCGACTCGCCGGTCAGGCTCGACTCGTCCACCTCGAGCCCGCGCTCGGCCAGGATCCGGCAGTCGGCCGGCACCGCGTCGCCGGCTCGCACGACGATCACGTCGCCGGGCACCAGCCGGTCCGCGGTGCTGGACTCCTCGCCACCGCCGCGGCGGAGCCTGACCCGCACCGCCGACTCGTCGATCAGCCGCCGCAGCGCCCGGCCCACGCTGGCCCGCTGAGCGCCGCTGACCAGCGCGTTAGCCGCCATGAACGTGCCGATCATGGCGGCGTCTGTGAGCGAGCCTGCGGCGGCCGCCAGGCCGGCGCCGCTGGCCAGCACCGGTGTCAGCGGATTCGCCAGTTCCTCGAGCGAGGACCGGATGACGCCGGGCTCGGCCACCGGCGCCTCGCCCGGCGGCGCGGCGGCGCGGCGCCTGGCGGCCTCCTCGGTGCCGAGTCCCTCGCTGCGGCTCGCGAGCCTGGCCAGGACAGCACCGGTGTCCAGGGCATGCCAGTCGGTTGTCTCGGCTGGCAGCGGCGGCGGTCTGCGCGCGAGCGTCATCGCCGACCAGACTCCGCTGGACAGGGCCGCGAGCGCGGCGCCGTTGACCGCGAGCATCGAGCGCGCCGCGGCGCCCGGCCGCGGGCCGGCCATGGCGAGCACGGCGCCGGCGCCAGAGCCGTACCCGGCGAACACGGCCGCCCGCCTGCTGACCGCCCTGGCTGGCGGCACGGCCTGCAGGATGCGGCAGGCGTCGGCCAGCCCGGTCCCGGTGATCAGGTCGGCGCCCCACGGCGGCCGCGGCCCGCCCGTCACGCCGATGCCGAGGTCGGCGGCGGCGAGCGCCTCGTGCTGGCGGGCCGAGACCAGCGCGACCACCTTGCCCTCGGCCTGGAGCGCGCGTACCGAGGCGGCCATGCGCGTGCCGCCGGCCAGCACCCGGTCGACGGTTTCCCGCCTGCCAAGGCCGGACCGGCCGGCCGCCGCGACCAAGCCGACCGACCGGGCGGTGGCAAGCAGCGGGCCCGTCAGCGGATCGAGCTCGGGCTCGACCACCACCAGCCCGAACAGCGCCGCATCGCGGAACAGGCCGAGCAGCCGGTCACCGCGCGCCCGCAGTTCGCCGGCCGCCGCCCTGAATTCGCCGGCGAGCCGGCCCGGCACCGGCCCGATCGCCCACGCGGTGTTTCCCGCGGGCGCGCCCGCCGCGGGGCGATCTGGGCTCAGCAGGGCGTGCGCGGCCAGCACGGCGGCCTCGGCGCTTGCGTTGTGCGCGGGCGGCACCCAGACCGAGCCCACGACCGTCCGCCCGGTCGTCAGCACCTGCGTGTCGAGCAGGACGGCGTCGACCCGGTCGAGCCTGCGCAGCGCCTCGGCATCGAGCGCGAGAACCCCTGAGCGGGCCAGATCACGGTCCACTCGCGCGGCGAAGCCCTCCCTGCCGAGGTTGGCGGCCTTCGGGTTCGCGGTGGCGGTCGCCGCCACCGCCAGATGCGGGTCGCGGGTGACCGCCAGTGTCGCCGCCGCGCCGCCCAGCGCCGCGGTCGCAGCGGCGTTGCTGTAGGTCTCGACCGGGCCGGCGGGCAGCGCCGCCGGCCGCCCCGCGCCCGGGCCGGCGGCCGGCGGCGGACTGCCGGGGGGCCCGGCGCCGTACCGCAGCGGCTCGCTGCGGGTCCACAGGTCGCGGCGCGCCCGCAACTCGTCGAGCAGCAGCCCCCGGTGCGCGATGTCGACCATGAGCCCGAGCGGGCCCTGGGCCAGGCCCTGGGCCACCGCGTTGCCGACGGCCAGGCCGAGGTCGGTGGCCGCCCGGCCGAGCCTGCCCTCGAGCGCGCGCCGCAGCACCGGCGTCGAGTCGACCAGCGACATGAGCGAGGCGACCTCGCCGACCACCGGGTTCTTCCTGGCGAGCCGGCCGAACTGGCCGAGGGCGAACTGCCCGGCCAGCCCGAGGCCGAGGCCGCCGAGGTCGGCGCCGATCGCGCAGAGCTGGCGCTGGATCGGCTCGGAGTCGGCCGGGTGATCGGGACGGTCGTGCGGGAAGCGCTCCCGCGACAGGTCGTGGGCGTCCTCGATGCCCTCGATTACGTCGACGATCCCGTCCACGTCGAGGTCGCCGTCGAAGGCGACGACCACCCGGCCGGCCACCGTGTTGACCTGGGCCCACCGCACCCCGTCCAGCCCGCCGAGCGCGGCCTCCAGGTGGCGTGCCGCCAGACGGTTCTCTGGCCGGTGCAGCCCCTTGACCTCGATGTGCGCCCGGCCGTTGCCCACCCAGCGGCGGCGCTGGCGCCGGCCTGGCGAGACCGGGAGCCTGCTGGCCACCGCCGACAGCACCGCGACTGCCTGGGCGATCATCGCCGTCCCCCGCACACCGAGCGGCGCGGCTCGGCGCGGAGTGCGCTAGCGCCCGGCCCTGGCGCGATCGGACTGCCTGGCGTGCTGCTCGGCAACCCACGTCCCGGCGGCGACCAGGGCGGCGACCGGCCAGTCCACGACGCCGAACGCTGCCACCGCCGCCAGGCCGCCCCACCATGCCATGTTGCCGGCCGTGCCGCCGGGAATGCGGATGCGCGGGACGGGCATCGCTGGCACCGACGGCATCGTCATCCCGTGCTCGGCGGCAGCCTTCGGCCGCTCGGCCGGCTTCCGCCCCTGCCTGGCCGGCCTCGCCGCCTGCCGGCCCGGCCTCCCCGCCTGCTCGCCCGTCCTCCCCGCCTGCCGGCCCGGCCTCCCCGCCTGCTTGGCCGTCCTCCGCGCCTGCTGGCCGCGCTGGCGCGGAACCTGGCCCCTCCCGGTCGCGGCACCCGCGCCTGCGCGCGCCGTTGAACTCGACGGCATCGGATCGCCCCCCGACTGTTGTCCTATCCGGTGACACTGCCCGGCTGCCCGGCCAGGGCCCGCAGGCCCGGCCGGCCGCATCGACTGCTGTACCCAGACTGCTGTACCCGGACCTCTGTACCCAGACCTCTGTACCCAGACCTCTGTACCCAGACCTCTGTACCCAGACCTCTGTACCCAGACCTCGCGGGCGTTACCCGGCGGGCCGTCACGCCCGGCCGGTGTCCGGCCCCGCGGCGGGGTCCCCCGCGGCCGGCCGTCAGCCCGGCTGGTCTCGTTGAGCAAAGTTCATGGTCAGCGCGGGTATGTCAGAGCCGGATGCCGGCCGGACGAGCAACAGCCAGGTCAGCCCCGGAGACTCCCCACCCCGGCTGACCTGGCTGTCAGATGCGGACGAGAGGGACCTTCGCGTTTCTCGCGACTCAGAGATTGCACGGTGTCCGAACTGGCTACCGATCCGAAACCCCGCGTCCTGCCGGGTCCCTCTCGTCCCATTCATCACACCGCGCTCGCGGGGCACCTGGCAGGGTCCAAGGTCCCGCTCGCGCCGGGACCTTTGGCCCGAGCAGAAAGTGAGCCGTCGCACAAGGCGAGCGATTTCCGCCGCGCATCGTCATTCTATGCCGCAACGAGGGCTCTGTGGCTTATCGCGGCTATTTTGCCGGGATTCTTTGCCGAGAGAAACCGAGGCCCGAATGGAGTCGCCGCGCGTCATCCGGGTAACCCGGAATACGGCGCAGGGCGATATGTAGGAGAATGTGGCTGTGGCGGATCACGCGGCGAGTCCTGCTCACCCGCAGTCACGAGCCGTGCGCGATGTGGCCGACGGCTACGTGCGCACGCTGGCCGACCTCGACCCGACCGTGGCCACCTCGCTCGGCCTGCGGCCCGGCGAGGACCGCCTGCCCGACCTGTCGCCTGCCGGGCAGGACGCGCTCGATGACCTCGCCCGCTCCACCCTCGCCGACCTGGCCGCCGCGGAGCGCACCGCGGCCCCGGCCGGCGACGAGCGGCGCTGCGCGCGCCTGCTCCGCGAGCGGCTGGAGGCCGGCCTGGCCGTGAGCGCCCAGGGGGAGCACCTGCGCGCGGTCTCCAACATCTTCGGGCCGCCGCACCGCGTCCGCGCGACCTTCCTCGACATGCCGACGGCGACCGAGGCGGACTGGGCGGCGATCGCGCGCCGGATGGCGCGGGTCGGCCAGGCGTTCGCGCAGTACCGGGCCAGCCTGGCCGACGGCGCCGGCCGCGGGCTGCTCGCCGGGCCGCGGGTCGTGCGTACCGCGGCCGAGCAGATGCACGAGTGGGCGGCCGCGGCGGGCGGGCGCGGCTGGTTCGCCGACTTCGCCGCCGGCGCCGACGTGCCGCCCGCCCTGCGAGCCGAACTCGACCGGGCCGCCGCGGCGGCGAACGAGGCCGTCGCCGACCTGGCGCGCTGGCTCGGCGAGGTGTACCTGCTGCGGGCTCAGGACACCACGGACGGCGTCGGGGCGGAGCGCTACCGCGCCTGCGCCAGACGCTGGACCGGCGCGAACCTGGACCCGCATGAGGCCTACGCCTGGGGCTGGTCGCAGTTCAACGACCTGCAGCAGCAGATGCGAGCTGAGGCGCAGCAGGTGCTGTCCGGCGCATCTGCGCAGGACGCGATGCGGCACCTGGACGCCCGCGGCGCGGCCGTCGACGGCGTCGAGGCGATCAGGGCCTGGCTGCAGGACATGATGGACACGGCCATCGCCGACCTCGACGGAACCCACTTCGACCTGGCCGGGCCGCTGAAGTCCGTCGAGGCCAGGATCGCTCCGCCGGGCAGTGCCGCCGCTCCCTACTACACACCGCCGTCGCAGGACTTCTCCCGGCCGGGCCGGACCTGGCTGCCGACGCTCGGCCGGACCAGGTTCCCGCTGTGGAACCTGATCAGCACCTGGTATCACGAGGGGGTGCCCGGCCACCACCTCCAGCTCGCCCAGTGGCGGTACCTGTCCGATGACCTGTCGATGTACCAGACGGCGGTCGGCGGCGTGAGCGCGTGCAGCGAGGGCTGGGCGCTGTACGCCGAGCGGCTGATGGACGAGCTCGGCTACCTGTCCACGCCAGGCGCGCGGCTCGGGTACCTGGACGCGCAGAACATGCGCGCGATCCGGGTGGTCATCGACATCGGAATGCACCTGGAGTTGACCGTGCCAGGCGACTCGCCGCTCGGCGCCGGCCAGACCTGGACGCCCGACCTGGCGCTGGAGTTCTTTACCGCGCACAGCGGCCGCGACAAGGAGTTCCTGGCCAGCGAGATCATCCGCTACCTGAGCGGGCCCGGCCAGGCGATCAGCTACAAGCTGGGCGAGCGCGCCTGGCTGGCGGGCCGGGCCGCCGCCCGGGCCGCGCACGCCGGCCGCGGCGACGAGTTCGACCTGAAGTCCTGGCACATGGCGGCGCTGTCGCTCGGCTCGCTCGGCCTCGACGACCTGGCCGACGAACTCGCCGCGCTCTGAGTCAGCCCGGGATGATGCCGGGCATTCACTGAGGAGGTCAGACGTCATGAGACGATCGCTCACCGTTGTGCGCGCGGGCCAGCGCCATCTAACTCGGCCGATTCTGAGCCTGGTCGCGGCGCTCGCCGCCGCGGCGTACGGCGCTGCCACGACAGCGCCGGCGGCCAGCGCCGCCCCGGCGGCCAGCTTTGCCCCGGCGGCCAGCACTGCCCCGGCGGCCAGCACTGCCGTCGCCGGTGCGCACCGGGTGCCGGCGGCGCCAAGCGTGGCGGGCGTCCCTGACCTCGGGCCGAACGTGTATGTCTTCACCCCGGACATGCCGCAGAGCCAGATCCAGGCGACGGTCGACGCGATCGCCAGCCAGCAGGTCTCCAACCAGTTCGGGACGCAGCGTTACGCGCTGTTCTTCGAGCCTGGCACGTACGGCACCGCCACCGACCCGCTGATCTTTCAGGTGGGCTACTACACCCAGGTCGCCGGCCTGGGCGCGTCGCCAGGCGATGTCGTCATCAACGGCTCGGTCGACGTGTACAACCAGTGCTTCGGCGCAGACAACACCAACTGCATCGCGCTGGACAACTTCTGGCGGTCGCTGTCGAACCTGACCATCGACATCGCGGGCGGGTCGGGCTGCCAGACGACGACCGAGTTCTGGGCGGTCTCGCAGGCCGCGCCGATGCGCCGGGTCGACGTCAGCGGCGGAACGATGTCGTTCATGGACTACTGCTCCGCCGGCCCGCAGTTCGCCAGCGGCGGGTTCGTGGCCGACTCGCAGTTCACCGGCGGGACGATCGTCAACGGGTCGCAGCAGCAGTTCATCGTCAGGAACAGCAACCTCGACGGCTGGACCAACGGCGTCTGGAACCAGGTGTTCGCCGGTGACAATGGCGCGCCGGCCCAGGCGTTCGGCGTGCCAGGTGGCGCGGGTCCGTACACCACACTGGCCACCAGCCCGGTGACGCAGGAGGAGCCGTTCCCCTACGTGGCCTCCGACGGCAGCTTCCGCGTGTTCGTCCCGGCGGTGCGGCGCGACTCGGCCGGGCCGTCCTGGACCGGCGGCGCGACGGCGGGCACGTCCATCCCGGTCAGCCGGTTCTTCATCGCCAGCCCTGACACCCCGGTGGCGCGGATCAACCTCGCGCTGGCGGCCGGCCAGAACCTGATCCTCACGCCCGGCGTCTACCATCTGAGCCAGCCGATCGTGGTGGGCAGGCCGGACACGATCGTGCTCGGCCTCGGCCTGGCCACGCTGGTCGCGGACGAGGGCAACGTCTCGATGCGGATCGCCGACGTGCCTGGCGTCAAGGTCTCCGGGCTGATCTTCGACGCCGGGCCGGTGAGTTCCCCTGTCCTGCTGCAGATCGGCTCGGTCGCGAACGGGACCGGCGACCCGGCCGACCCGACGCTGGTCCAGGACGTCTACTTCAGGATCGGCGGCGCCGAGCCAGGTAAGGCGGCCACCAGCATGACCGTGAACAACTCGGAGGTGATACTCGACAACATCTGGGCCTGGCGCGCCGATCACGGCGCCGGAGTCGGCTGGACCGACAACGTCGGTGAACGCGGCCTGGTCGTCACCGGCGATGACGTCACCGCCTACGGCCTGTTCGTCGAGCACTACCAGAAGACCGAGGTGGTCTGGCGCGGCCAGGGCGGGACGGACATCTTCTACCAGAACGAGATGCCCTATGACCCGCCGAGCCAGGAGGCCTGGATGGCCGATGCCTCGACCGATGGCTACCCGGCGTTCCTCGTCACAGGGAACGTCCGCAGCTTCACCGGCTACGGAATGGGCAGCTACTGCTTCTTCAATCAGGGCCTGCCGATCGTCGCCACGCAGGCCTTCCAGGTTCCGAGCACCGCGCCCGGGGTGCGGATGCACGACCTGCTGACCGTGTTCCTGGCCGGGTCGGGCGGGATCAACTCCGTCGTCGACGGCACCGGCGCGGCGGTGAACGCCGCCAACGCGGACACCGCCAGCGACGTGGTGTCGTTCCCGTAGGTCCATGCGGCAGCGGCGCCGCCGGCCGAAGCCGGCGGCGCCGCTGTCTTCTCGCAGTTCGCGTCCCGGAGCGCAGGCCCGGGAGCGGATCAGGCGCGACGCGGTCTGCCGTTACCTGGGCCTCAGGTGCAGGATGACGACCAGGTCGGTGCCGGTACTCCCCCCGTTGTTGCTGCCAGAGGGCTGGCCGGTCTCGTACGGGTTCTGCTGCGTCGGCCAGCCGACAAAGTGCTGGCTGTTGTACTCGAACCACTCCGATGCCGTCGTCGTGGGGATGATGGGCAGATTCTCGGCGACATATTTCGCGATCGGGGTCAGTGCCGTGGTCTGGTCCGCCACCGTGGACGCGCCGGCGAGCTTGGCAATGGCGGCGTCGATCGTCGGCTCTTTGAGCCGCTCGTAGTCACCGGTAGCTGACTTGCCGGTGGCGAGCGAGCTGTCGAGCCAGCCTTCGTACATGTTGTAGGGGGTCAGGCCGCCGTTCGACCAGTGCATGGTGAGCTGGAAGTTGCCGGCGGCGATATCGGCGGCCCAGGTGTTGACGGCCTGGCCAGAGAACGTCGCGTCGATGCCGGCCGCCTTCAGCTCCTGAGCGACAAGAGCGTCGTCCTGAGCGTAGTCGGTGTAGGCCGCCGGGTCGGTGATCGTGATCGAGACGGTCTTTCCGTTCTTCTCGAAGATTCCGTTGCTGTTCAGGGTGTAACCCGCCGCCTTGAGCACGGCCTTGGCCGCGGCGGGCTGCGCCGTGGGCGAGACGGTCATGTTCTTCACCGGGTCGCTCCATGCGGCGAACGTCGGCAGGGTCAGCCCGGTGGCGTTGAGCACCGGGTTCTCCAGGCTTGCCTCGCCCTCGGTGGCGATCAGCGAGCGGTTGATGGCCAGGCTTATCGCCTTCCTGACCGGGAGCTGGCTGGTCGGCCACTTGGTCAGGTTCGGCATGAGGCTATTGGTGCCGCCCGGCGCCTCCCAGTAGTGGTGGAACTTGGGGTTGGTGGCCACGAAATTCTTCTTCAGGCCGGGGATGAAGTTGCCGGTCCAGTCGATTTGCCCGGAGAACAGCGCGGACAGTGCGCCATTGTTGGATGTGTAGACCGGGAAGTAGACCTTCTCGACCTTGAGCTTGGACGCCTGCCAGTAGCCCGGGATCTTCTGCAAGGTGAAGCCCTGCGGCGTGAAGCTCTCCAGCTTGAACGGTCCGGTGCCGACCGGGTTCGGGTCAGCGAAGGTGGCTGGGTTGCTGACCTTGCTCCAGATCGACTCGGGCACGATCGCGACGCCCGCGATCTGCTGCAGGTTCGTGTACTGGGCAGTGGGGAAGGTCAGCGTGACCTTATTGCCTGACGTGGCGACGCTGGAGATGTCCAGGCCACCCAGGTTGATCGCGGAGTTCTTTTTCACCATGTTATAGGTGAAGGCGACATCCGCGGGGGTGAGGGGCTTGCCGTTGTTCCATTTGACGCCTGATCTGATGGTAAAGGTAATCTGCTTCCCGCCGTTCCCCCACGCATAGGACGTCGCCAGCCAGGGGTAGTACTTCGGCGGCGCGGCGAGGTTGAATTCGAGAAGCGGCTCGTAGATGAGGCCGGTCGCACCCATGCCGTACGCCGCCTGGGTGACGACGAACGGATTAAATGCCTGCGTGATGGTGCTCTCCGGTGAGCTCTCCATCACCAGGGTCGGGGTGGCTCCCGCGTTGTTCGATTGCGAGTTCGGGCTCGACGAGCACGCGGCAAGCCCGCCGCAGATGGTGGCCACCGTCGCCAGGCCAGCGAGGCTTCGGCGTCTCAGCAGTCTCCTCATGCTCTCTCCTGCTTTCGTGGAAGGCTGATAATCGATGGGTCAGCTGGCGACTTGCGCCAGTCCTCGTAGTCCTCCTGATTCCTCACACCTCGCTTTCTCGCCCTCCGGTGACCACCCCCGCCGCGGCATCGAGATGCCAGCAGGCGGCCGAACGCGTGCCCGACACCGGCTGCAGCACGGGATCTTCCGCGCGGCAGAGGTCGTCGGCGAACGGGCAGCGGGGATGGAACGGGCAGCCGTGGTCGGCTGCGCCGGCGCCCGGCCTGACGGTGTGCTTCGCTCCCGCTCGCAGCGTGCTCCCGAGGTTGTCAGGATCAGGCGCCGAGGCGACGAGAAGCTGCGTGTACGGGTGTGCGGGCTGCTGGGTCAGCTCCTCGGCCGGCCCGCGCTCGATGATCTCGCCCGCGTACATGACCAGAACCTCGTCGGCGAAGTACCGGGCCGAGGCGATGTCGTGGGTGATGTAGAGCAGGGCGAGCCTGAAATCCCGGCGCAGCTCATCGAGCAGGCCGAGCATCTCCAGCCGGATCGAGACGTCCAGCATGGAGACCGGCTCGTCGGCGAGCAGCACCCTGGGGCGGGCCGCCAGCGCCCGGGCGAAGGAAACGCGCTGGCGCTGGCCGCCGGATAGCTCATGCGGGTACTTGCCCAGGTACTGCTCGGCGGGCGTGAGGTGCACGCGCTCCAGCAGGTCGCTGACCTCCGCCGCCACCTCCGCCCTCGAGTGCTTGCCCTGGTGCAGCCGGACCGGGCGGTCCAGGTGATGGCGCACGGTGTGGACCGGGTTGAGGGATGCGAACGGGTCCTGGAAGACGAGCTGAACCTCGCTCTTGTGCCGCCGGAACGCCCGGCGGGCCCGCAGGTCAACCGGCTCGCCATCCAGGCTGATGGTCCCCGAGGTGGGCCGCTCCTGCCCCGCGAGCAGCTTGGCGACCGTGGACTTGCCCGAGCCGCTCTCGCCGACCAGCGCGACGACCGCGCCGCGGTACAGGCTGAAGGACACGTCGCGCACCGCGTGCAGGGTGTGGCCGCGGCCGAGCCGGTAGTCCTTGGTGAGCGAGATGGCCTCCATCGCGAGCGGCCCGCGCCGCGCCGCCACCGACACAGTGTCTCCCGGCTCGCTCATAATCCGCTCACCTCTCTGGCACCCTCGGCCGGCACCGGAGCCGCGGACAGCGCGTCCTGCGTCTCGGGCAGCACGAACGGGCAGGCCGTCACGTGCGACAGGTCCGCTGCCGTCGCCACATGCGCCAGCCGCATGTCGATCGCCTTGCAGGCGTCGGTGCCGTACCCGCAGCGCGGCAGGAAGGGGCATCCCGGCGCTGCCCGGCGCAGGTCTGGCGGGGTGCCCGGGATGCCGGCCAGATCGCGCCTTGGGCCGTGCAGCGAGGGGAACGAGTGCAGCAGCCCCCTGGTGTAGGGGTGGGCGGGCTCATGCTGGATCTGGCCGGCCTCGCCCACCTCCATCAGCTGCCCGGCGTACATCACCGCGATCCGGTCAGCCAGCTCGAGCAGCAGCGACAGGTCGTGCGTGATGAACAGGATCGCGAAGCCGAGCCGCTCCTTGAGCTCGATGATCTGCGCGAGAATGTCGCGCTGGACCACGACGTCCAGCGCGGTCGTCGGCTCGTCCATGATGACGACCTCGGGATCGGCCGCGAGCGCCATGGCGATCATCACGCGCTGCCGCATGCCTCCGGACAGCTCGTGCGGATAGCTGCGCAGCCGCGCGGCCGGAATGCCGACGAGATCCAGCAGCGACCTGACCTTGTCCAGCGCCTCCCGGCGCGGGATACGCAGGTGGGCATCGATAGCGTCGAGGATCTGGTCGCGCACGTTGAGCACGGGATTCAGCGCGTTCATCGCGCTCTGGAAGACGATCGCGATCTCGCGCCAGCGCAGGTGCCGCAGGTCGTCGGGGCTCATCTGCAGGATGTCGGCCGGGCCGGCCGCCCGCCTGCCCCGGTAGATGACGCTGCCGCCGGTGATCAGCGCGGGCGCCCTGAGCAGACGGCAGGCACCGTATGCCAGCGTCGACTTGCCCGACCCGCTCTCGCCGACCAGGCCGACGATCTCGCCCGCGTTAAGCGCGAGGCTGACCTCGTGCACGGCCCTGACATCGCACGCGGGCGTGCGGTACACGACCGAGAAACCGCGGATGTCGAGCACCGGCCCGGCCATCGGCCCGCCGGCCTGGCCGCCGGTCATGTCCGTTCTCCGTCGGCCGCGCCGCGGGCTGGCTGCTCCCGCTCGAGCACGGCGGTGCGGGAGAACGAGTGCGCGAGCCCGGCGAGACGGCCACGCCGCTGGTCAGGCTGCCAAACCGGGGTCGGGTCGGCCGGCCGCATCCGGTGGCCGGCGACTCGGCTCGCGCTGCTGGCCTCGCGCAGCCGGGGATTGCCGAACTCGTCGATGCCGGTGTTGAGCAGGACCAGGCCGGTGCCCATCAGCGCCACGGCCAGCCCGGGCGGCGCGAACCACCACCAGGCACCAAGCTGCAGCGCCTGCTGGCTCTGCGCCCAGTAGAGCATCGTGCCCAGGCTCCAGCTATTCACGTCGGCCAGGCCGATGAAGGCCAGCGCCACCGAGGCGCCGATCGCGTACAGGACCGTGTTCACGAAGCTGGCCGCGATCAGGCTGATCTCGTTGGGCACGATCTCGACCGCGAGGATCCGCCACGTGCTCTCGCCGGTCTCCCTGGCCGCGGCCACGAAGTCCCGGCCGCGGATGGCCATCGTCTGGGCCCTGATCACCCGCGCTCCCCACGGCCAGCCGAGCGCGCTGAGCACGACGATCGTGGCCGTCTGGCCCTTCTGCGGCAGGTACCCGAGCAGCAGGATCAGCAGCGGCAGCGACGGGATGACCAGGAACACGTTGGAGACCAGCGACAGGAATTCATCCCACAGGCCACCGAGGAAAGCCGCGGTCACTCCGACGATGACCGACAGCGCGGTGGCCACGGCGCCGACCAGCAGGGCCAGCTCGAGGGTGAGCCGGATGCCGGTCAGCAGCTGCGACAGCACGTCCTGCCCGCTCTCGGTGGTCCCGAGCAGGTGGGCCGCCGACGGCGCGTGCAGCGCCAGGCTCGGGTCCGGGCTCTGGAACGCCGGGTCGTAGGGCGCCACGAACGGCCCGATCACGGCCGCGAGCACGAAGATTCCGAGCAGGATGGCTCCGGCCTTCGCCTTCACCGGCAGGCGGCGCCACTGGCCGAGTGGCTGCGGCTGGACCTCTTCCGCAAGGACGGCGGGGCCGGCGGCGACCAGCGGGGGCGCGGCGGTCATCAGGTGGCCTCCCTCGTCCGGGCGCGCGGATCGACGGCAACGACGATGAAGTCGACGATCAGGTTGGCCAGCAGCACCGCGAACGTGATCACCAGGAAGATCGCCTGCATCAGCGGGTAGTCCTTCGCCGTGACCGCGTTGAGCAGCAGCAGGCCGATGCCCGGGTAGGAGAAGACGATCTCCATGATGATCGCGCCGGAGACGACGAAGCCGAGCGCCAGGCCGAACCCCTGCAGCTGGGGCAGTATCGCGTTCCGCGCCGCGTAGGTGAAGACCACCCGGCGGCTGGACAGGCCCTTGGCCTGCGCCGCCACCACGTAGTCCTCGCCGACCGTGGTGATCATCACGTTGCGCATCTGCAGCATCCAGCCCGCCATCGTCGTGATCACGATCGTGAAGGCCGGCAGGATCGAGTGGTAGATGGCGCTGCCGATGAAGGCCGAGTTCCAGCCGGGGATCAGGCCGCCGGCGTAGCCCTGCCCGATCGGGAAGATGTGCCAGGTGCGCGCGGCGAGCAGTTCGATCAGGATCAGCGCCAGGAAGAAGTAGGGAATCGCCTGGAAGAACATCAGGCCGGGCAGGACCCGGTCGAGCCAGCCGCCGTGCCGCCAGCCCGCGATGATGCCGAGCACGGTGCCGACGAAGAACGCGATCACCGTGGCCGTGCCGACCAGGGTCAGGGTCCACGGGATGGTCTCGCCGAGCAGGGTCGAGACCTTGGCCGGGTACTGGCTCACGTCGGTGCCGAAGTTGAGCCGGGACACGTCGCCCAGATAGGCCAGGTACTGGTGCCACAGCGAGCCGGGATGGCCGACGCCGAGCATCGCCTGGAGCGCCTTGTAGGCCGACGGCTGCAGGCCGGGAAACTTCGCCATGATGGCCTGGACGGCGTTGCCCGGCATCGCCCTGGGCAGGAAGAAGTTGGCGGTGAGCGCGACCCAGGCGGCGACGACGTAGAAGCCCAGGCGCCTGAGGATGAAGGACATTCCCGCTCTCCTTTCCTAGCTCGTTTCCGCCGAGGCCAGGTGGCGGGCGGCTAAGGGCGCCAGGGCGGTGCGCGGGCCTGGCCGACTGCGCAGCCGGGTCACGGGCTGGCGGGTCATCGTGCCTGGCGGGCAGCCGCAACTGGACCGCAGCACAAGCTCGGTCGGCAGCAACTCGACCTTCTGGCGCAGGCTCGGCTTGGCGATCCGGTCGAGCAGCCTGGTGCAGGCACGCTCCCCGAGCAGCCGCATCGGCTGGTGGACGGTCGTGAGCGGCGGGTCGCACAGGCTGCCGGGGAAGATGTCGTCGAACCCGACGACGGCCACCTGGCCGGGAACGCTGACTCCGGCCCCCGCGAGCGCCTGGAGTACCCCGATCGCCATCTGGTCGTTCGCGCAGACGACCGCGTCCGGCAACTGGCCGTCACCAAGGGCGAGCAGCGCCTGTCCGGCCTCCACGCCGCTGGCGACGGTGAACATGCCCTGTGAGCTGCCCACGAGCCGACAGTCCGGCGCGCCGCGCAGCACGTGCATGAGCGCCAGCCGCCGCTCGCGGGCGTCGGGCGCGCTCGGTGGCCCGTCCACGTAGTACAGGCGGCGCCGACCGTGGTCCTCGATCAGGTGAGTCACGAGCCCGGCCGATCCCGAGCGGTTGTCGGCGGTCACCACGTCGGCCGCGCGCTCGCGCGGGTTGCCCGCGATCACCACGACCGGCAGCCGTTCGGCCAGCCGGGCAAGGAAGTGCGAGGGGACGATCCCTTCCCCGATCAGCAGCCCGTCGACCTTGCCGGACAGCGACAGCAGCCGCGGCAGGGCGGGCTCGCCGTCCCCTTCCAGATAGGTGATCAGCAACGACCAGTTGTGGTGCCTGATGCGCGCCTCGACCCCGCGCAGGATCTCGTCGTAAAAGAGCAGGCTCATGCTCTCGATGTCGTACTGCAGCTTCGGCGACTTGCGTTCCACGCAGACAAGGCCGATCACGTCCTTGCGCCGGCGGGACAAGCTCTGCGCGGCGCCGTCGGGGACGTAGCCGAGCTGCTCGATGACGGCGAGCACGCGCGCGCGGGTGGAGTCCCTGACCCGGTCCTGGCTGTGCACCACTCTCGAGACGGTCGCGGTGGAGACGCCCGCCAGCGACGCGACGTCGTAAAGGGTCACGACGCTGCCGGCTGCCCGTCTCATCTGCCGCATCGCGATTCGCCCCCATCCGGCGGGGTCAAAAGCCGCTGACGTCCCTCACCGAGCGACGGCGCGGCCGCTTGTCTAAGCGGTTGCCCTCACAGTTGTCTAAGCGGTTGCATAATGCCAATCTAAGCGCTTACCCTAAATCTCGGTACATGTGACGTCAAGGTCTCCCAGGTTGGCCGAGATGATTCCGGCGGGGCGCCGAGGAGGGGTTTGATGACGATGCCGGAAGGGCACAGCGCCAACGGCCAGCTGGCATTCCCGCCGGGCTTCGCCTGGGGATCGGCCTCGGCCGCCTACCAGATCGAGGGGGCCGCCACCGCCGACGGCCGGGGCCTGTCGGTCTGGGACACGTTCAGCCGCGCCCCGGGCAACGTCAGGGGCGGCGACACCGGTGACATCGCCTGTGACTCCTACCACCGCTATCGCGAAGACGTCCAGCTCATGGCCTCGCTCGGGCTGAACGCCTACCGGTTCTCGATCTCGTGGCCGCGGGTGCAGTCGGGGGGCCGCGGGCCCGCGAACCAGAAGGGCCTCGACTACTACCGCGAACTGCTCGACGAGCTTGCCGCCCGCGGCATCGCGGGCGCCGTCACGCTCTACCACTGGGACCTGCCGCAGGAACTCCAGGACGAGGGAGGCTGGGCGGCGCGCGACACCGCCAGCCGGTTCGCCGACTACGCCGCTCTCGTCGCCGGCGCGCTCGGCGACCGCGTCGAACGCTGGATCACGCTGAACGAGCCGCAGGTGGTGGCCAGCCACGGTTACCGCACCGGCGAGCACGCCCCTGGGTTGCACGATCCCGCGGCCGCCGCGGCCGCGACGCACCACCTGCTGCTCGCGCACGGGCTGGCCGCCCGCGCGCTCCGCGCCGCGCGCCCGGACGCCAAGGTCGGCATCACGCTCGACCTGCACCCGGTACGGGTGCTCGGCGATGCCAGCCCCGACGCCCTGCGGCAGGCCGCGCTCGCCACCGACACCGACCTGAACGGCCTGTACCTCGAGCCCGTGCTGCACGGCCGCTACCCGGCGCACGCCAGCCAGGCTCTGCTCCCGCCCGACTCGCTTGTCGCCGCCGGCGACCTGGCGACGATTGGCGAGCAGATCGACTTCCTCGGGGTCAACTATTACGCGAGCGTCTACCTGCGCGCCGGCGACCCCGCCGACCTTCGCCGGCACGAGAGCAAGCCGCGCTGCGGGCTGCCGGGCGTGGTTGAGTACAGCCCGGGCTGGCTGGAGCGGACGGCCATGGGCTGGATCGTCGACGCCGACGGGCTGCACGACCTGCTGGTCAGGCTCTCGAAGGATGCCCCTGGGCTGCCGCTGTACATCACGGAGAACGGCTGTGCCGCCGAGGACTACGTGAACCCCGAGGGGTTGGTTAACGATCCGGAAAGAGTCAGGTACCTGCACCAGCATCTGGCCGCCGCGGCCAGGGCCATCGCCGACGGGGTCGACCTGGCCGGCTACTACGTCTGGTCGCTGCTTGATAACTTCGAGTGGGGCTGGGGCTACCAGAAGCGCTTCGGGATCATCTTCGTCGACTACGGCACCCAGCGCCGGATCCCCAAGGCCAGCGCGAGGTTCTACGCGGACGTGGCGCGCGCCAACGCGGTCCCCGCGCTCCCGTAAGACCGCACGGCCCCGTCGTGACCGAAGGCGTAGTCGGCCACGACGTGCAACTCGAGGCGCCATACCTGCAGAAATGAGAGCGCGCCCCCGCTCGTTCATCGCTTCGACCAGCGCCTGGGGCGTGCGCGCGTTGTGATTGCGCGGCGCGACTGGTCCTCTTTATCCGGTTTATCCGGTCGAGCCGGTCGCGCCTCGCATCGCTGCCGCTGCTGGCCTCCTACAGCGACCAGCGAACCGCCTGCCTCGCGACCCGGAGCCGGAACGCCCTGTCGACGTCGGGCCATGACCACAGCTACGAGCTCGGCCTCACCCGCGGCCGGGCTCCGCGCGCTCAGGCACGACACCGCGCGCTCAGGCACGACACCGCCAGCGTCATCGCCGCCGTGCGGAGGTGGGCCCGCTCCGGGCCCGCATGCGGCTCGCGCTCGGCCATGAGAGCGGCGATCGCCCGCCCACCGGGGCCAGGCTCCGTCTGCAACGCGGCGATCACGCCAGCCCGGTCCTGCGGCCAGCCGGCCTCCGGTTGAACGTGACCGGGCCGGTGAAGTGCACGGTCGTGTAGTTCCAGGTCGGGACGGTCCGGCCGTGCTCCCTGGTGCTCTCGTACCACGACGGCGAGATGTAGGCCTGCGGCCCGTGCATGATCGCCAGCGCGTCCGCGGCGGGCGCGGCCGTGCGCCACTGGGGTTGCCGCGCGCCACTGCGGGTTGCCGCGCGCCATATGCCCGATCAGCCGTCCGTCCTGCCCGTCAGATCGGTCCCACATCACCGGCAGCAGGGTCGAGACCGGCCGCGCGCCGTCGAAGGTCACCAGGTCCGCGGCTCCCGTCCGGTCGACAAACGCGGCGATCTCGTCAAGGTCACCGGCGGCGAAGTGCGCAGGAACGTACATACCGTCACGGGCTCCGCACGCTCGCAGGGACTCTTGGGCGAACGGAGCGCTCCCGGAGACTGTCTCCCGCGACATGTCACGGGTTGTTGCCCCGCAAAAGCCGCGAAACGGACAGCGAAGTGACCTCAACTCGTGACAAGTCCGCCGCCGTCGTGAGCGCGCTCCGGTGGTGACGTCTGGTTGACAGCTAGTGACAGCTCGTGACAGCCGGTGCAGGGGCTGGGCGCACGAAGGTTTCGCCAGTCCGGCCGCCGACAGTGCGCCGATCGCCGGCCGCGAAGACTACGGCGAGAGGGACTCCTCGCATTTCTCGCGAATGCAGTTCACGTGGTGTACGAGCAGCTGGCTCGCATCCCTCGCGTCTCTATTTGAGTCCCTCTCGTCACTGACATAACACCACGGGGCCCTGTTGCGCGCTAGGGCCTAAGGACCTTATCTGCAACCCTGCGCAGCTGGCTCCGCCGGCCCGCTCGCATCGATCGGCAGCGCAGTCGAGTCGCGAGTCGTCATTCAGCGCGGGACCTTCCCTGACCCGTACCCGGCCCAGGCGGCGCACCAGGCGCAGGCGGCGCACCAGGCGCAGGCGGCGTACCCGGCGTGGGCGGCATCCCTGGCCTAGGTGGGACGCCGCGGTCGGACAGGCCTGAATCGGGCAAACCGGTCGCGCAGGCCGGGCTCGCGCAGGCCGGGCTCGCGCAGGCCGGGCTCCGCCGGCTCCTCTCCCGGCAGGACCGCCTCCGGCAGGACCGCCTCCGGCAGGACCGCCTCCGGCGACACGGGCCCGACCAGCCTCGCCTCAGGCAGCAGCACAGGTAGCACGCGAGGTCGCGTGGCGATCTCGCACGCCAGCCAGCGCGCGGCACTCGGGGTCAGCACAGCCACGGAGACGTCATCGGGCAGCTCCCGCCAGGCCGAGATCGCTTCGGCCTGGTCCGATGCTGGGAACATCACAGCCCCGGCGAGGCCGTATCCGTAGATCCGCAGCGGCTCCCCGATCACGGCAACGCGGGCCATCGTTCACGCCTTTCCAGCAGTTGATTAGCCTTCTGTTCATCATCTCCAACGAAGGTCTCGTAGCCCACTCTCATGCCGGCGCCGCCCGGTACACCCTGCGGCAGGCGCGCTGTAAGTGCCATCCATCATCGATTCATCGGATGGGTGGCACATCCGGATGGGTGGCACATCCATTCGACATCCTCGCGCCGAAGCATCCATCACATAGGTCATAAATAACCTTAAAAGGGACTGGGCGTGGTGTGTCCTCCGCTGTCGGCGGAGCTCGACGGAGGCGCCGGGACCGCGACGCCGGTCTCTGCCGTCGCCGCGAGCGCCGGGACTTCCGCCTTTGCGGGCCGGGCACAGCGGACGTTCGACCCTGGTCTGCGTGGGCAGGTGAGGCAGCATGATCTGGACGGACTGGCCACTGGACAAACAGGGTAGGTACCGGCGAGAGGAAGGAGAGCCATGAAAGCAGCGATCGGAGACGAGCTGACGGTCAAGGGCCGTCATCAAGGGGACGAGGACCGTCATGGCGAGGTCATCGAGGTTCACGGCGACGGCGGCAGCCCGCCCTACCTGGTCCGCTGGACGGACGGCCACGAGAGTGTATTCTTCCCGTCCGCCGACACGATTGTCCAGCACAGTGAGCGGCGCTCAGCCAGGAACTAGTCGGCTGCCCGGCTGATCCCGCCGGCCTGCTGGGGGCGAGAGCAGCGCCGCGTGTTGGCCGGGCTGACCGCCGCTCCCACCAGCGTGCGACCACGCCGCACCCGCACCCGCGCGACCAGGCAGCGGACTACTGGGCAGCACAGGACCGGCAGCGCCCGCGGCGGCGCGCGACGGCAGCGCGCCACGGCAGCGCGCGACGGCAGCGCGCGGCGGCAGCGCGCGACGGCAGCGCGCGAGGATGAGCCGGCGCAGGTCAGAGCTTGTAGCCGATAGCGCGGAGCAGGCGGTGCCTGGCTTCCGCATTGGCCTCAGTCTCGACACCGACAGGGGGTGAGCCGTCGACGACACCCATGACTCCCCGGCCGCGGCCGGTGACCCCGACAAGCACGTCGACCGGGTTGGCGGTCGCGCAGAAGATGGTGCATACCTCGGGTACGGCCTTGACCGGGTTCATCACGTTCACCGGGAAGCCGTCGCGCAGCATGATCACGAACGAGTGCCCGGCGGCGATTGCCTCGGCGGCACCGACGGCGAGCGCGACCAGGTGTTCGTCGTTCCCCGACCTGCGCACCAGGCGGTCACCGGAGGCCTCGCAGAAGGCAATCCCGAACCGCAGGTGCGGGCTAACCCCGGCCAGGGCCTCGTGCAGGTCCTCGACCGTCTTGATGAAGTGCGCCTGGCCGACGATGACATTGACGTCGTCGGGCTTGTCCAGCGCTACCACCTCGAAGCTGAGCGGCAGTTCGGTCACGGCGCTGGCTCCTCTCAGTCAGTCAGGAGGGATCCGGCCCAGGGAGCGCCGATCGCGCGCCCCGCTCTGATCATCTACCCAGCCGCAGTCCAGACCGGCAGAAACCACGGGAGGATCGCATGTCACGCACCGGGGTCGACAGCCTCGACCGCAGCATCGACAAGACCAACGTCTGGCTCGCCGACGTCGCATCCAGCTTCGGCACCGAGGATCGGCGGCTGGCGTACCGGGTCACCAGATCGTGGCTGCACACGCTGCGCGATCGCCTCCCCGTGCCGATCGCGGCGCACATCGCCGCGCAGTTGCCCGAACTGCTCCGCGGAGTGTTCTATGAGGGCTGGAATCCGAGCAAGGTGCCGATCAAGTTCGGGCGCGACGAGTACGTGGCCAGGTTCGCCCGCGACGCGCAGATACACCTCAGCGAGGTGCCGAGCGCGGGGCAGCGGGTGACCTCGGCGATGCGGCGGCACATGTCGGCAGGGGCGATCAACGAGGCGTTCGGCGCGCTGCCGGGCGACATCCGGGGCCTGATCGCGCCGGCTGACGGCACCCAGGCCCGGGCTCCGGCCCCGGCCGCGGCACCGGCCCCAGCCCAGGCGGCGGCCGACGGCCAGACGGCGGTCGGAGGCACGTCGTGATGACGAGAGCCGAACTGGACAAGCTGCGCGCCGTGCGCGCGGCCGAGCCCGCCATCCTGTCCGTCTACCTGCCCGTGCCCCTCGACCTGGCCGAGCATCGCGGCCTGCCGACCCGGGCCCGCGAACTCGTCAAGTCGGCGGCCGCCAGGCAGCCGGCGGCATACGGCACGCGGGTGCGCGAGGCCGACCTGGAGGGGGTTACCCGCGCGGTGGCGGCACACAGCCATGACTGGCTGGGTCACACGGCCGCCATCTTCGCCTGCGCTGAGATCGACCTGTTCGAGGCGATCCCGCTGCCCGGCCACCTGACCGAGCAGGCCGTCATCGCCAACCGTCCGCAGATCAGGCCGCTGCTCGCCGCGATGCAGCGGAACCCCGCCTACCGGGCGGCGCTGGTCGACGCGAAGCACGCCTGGATCCTGAACATCGCCGACGACCAGATCGAGACGGTGGCCGAGCGAACCGGGCCTGGCGTGCGGAGCGCGGGCTTCGCGGGCTGGTACGGGCTCGAGGGCTACCGGATCCAGCAGCGGATCATGGAGCTGTCCAGGCAGCACTTCCGCGACACGATCGGCATCCTCGAGCGCTCGGCCGACGGCGGGAACCTGCCGCTCGTGCTGGGCGGGCACGAGAACGAGATCAGCCAGTTCGTCACGGCGCTGCCGGCGGCCGTCAGGCGGAGCGTGGCAGGAACGTTCAAGGTGGACCTGCAGACGGTGACACCGGGACGGGTACGCGAGCTGGCCCGCCCCGTGATCGCCGCCTGGTCAGACCGGACCGAGGAGCAACTCGTCCGCGACGTGCTGAACCAGCCACCTGACGTCTCGGTGACCACCGGCCTGGACGGCTGCCTGGCGGCCAGCCGCGCGAGCGCCATTGCCCAGCTCGTCCTGCGTGACGACCAGACGATCCCCGGCTTCGCCTGCGACACCTGCGGCGCGCTGAGCACCAGCGACAGCGGCTGCGACTGCCCCGACCCGGCGCCGGCCTGCCGGGCCGTTCCCGACCTGCTCGACGAGCTCGCCGACCGGACGCTGGACGGAGGCGGCCAGGTGACCTGCGTGCGCAACCCGCCGTTCCCGGCCGCAGCGCGGCTGCGCTTCCCGGTGACCGCCGGCGCATCGCCGTCACCGCGGCGCCTGCCGTGACCGTGCGGGCTCGTTACCGGCCCGCCGGCACCGGCGGGGACTCGCCGACGACCCGGCCTACCGCCTGACCGGGTAGCTGAGCCTGTCCCGCACGTCCACGACGCCGGCCACGTCCCAGATCCCCCTGAGCAGGCGGATCGCCAGATCCTGCTGGTCGAGCCTCCCCGAGATGGTTACGACGCCGTTGCTGACGGTGACCGTGAACTCGCGCGGGTCGAGCACGAAGTCGCCGGCGAGTACCTGCTCGGCGATCTCGGTGCGGATCTGCGCGTCCGGCCGGTCGTAGACGCCGAGCAGGTCGACCCGGCTGACGATGCCGACGAGCCTGCCGCTGTCGTCGACGACCGGGAGCCGCTTGATCTTGCGGCTGTGCAACACCCTGGCAGCCTCGGCAACGGTGGACTGCGGGCCGATCGTCAAGGCCGGGCTGGTCATCAGCTCGCCGGCGGTCAGCGCGCCGACCTTGGCCGGGACCCGGCGGCGGTGCTCCCGGCCGGCCGCGGACGGCCAGCGGGGATAGGCCTCGCGCGGCAGCAGGTCGGCCTCGGATACGACGCCGATCACCCGGTCATGGTCGTCGAGCACCGGAAAGGCACTGACCCGGCGGCGGTACATGACCGCGACGATCTCCTTGAACTCGGCCTCAAGGCGCACCGCGACCACGTTGTACGTCATGACCTCCGCGACAAGACTGGGCATTCCGGCCACCTCCCGTCAGTGCACTATCCTGCAGTCCCGATGTTCGCACCGGGAGCGGCCGGCCCGTCAGGGCCAAAGGGACTCGTCGCCGCGGTGACGATCGCGCACCACCGGTGACCTTGGGCTCTGGACGGGACCGAGCCCCGGACCCCGAGCCCCGAGCCCCGAGCCCCGACAGGAGCATCATGCACCACCAGCGAAAAGTCCTTGCCGCGCTGTGCACCGCGCTGGCAGCGGCCGTCAGCGTCGCGTCGTGCGCGACGAGCACGCCATCCGGCTCCGGCTCCGGCCAGCCCGGTTCCGGCACGCACGGTTCCGGCCAGCCAGGCTCTGGCGCTGGCCAGTCCGGCTCCGCCCCGGCATCGCCCACCCAGTCGTGCGCGGGTGGCTGGCGGACTGGCTCGCTGACCGTGACCAAGCAGGTCACCGTGCCTCCGGTCCCGGTCGCGACGGTCGTGCGGACCGGCAGCCACCCGGACTGCCGCTTCGACCGGCTCGTGATCGACATCAATCGGGCCGTCCCCGGCTACTCTGTGAGCTTTGTCGGGAAGGTCACCCAGAGTGCCTCGGGGCACACGATCACGATGCCGGGAACGAAGTACCTGACGATCACGCTCAAGCCTGCTCAGGGCCACTCGGCGGCGGGCACCCTCACGCTGCCCGCCGGGGTTCAGCCGGTGAGCGGTCCGATGCTCAAGGCATGGACGGTGTCGGGCGACTTCGAGGGCGTCCTGTCGATCGCGGTCGGCCTGGCCGGCGGCAGCAGGTACCGGGTCGGCGAACTCGGGAGCCGGATCTACCTCGACGTCGCCTGGTAGGCGGCGCCCGCGCCGATGTCAGCTCTCCGGTGAGTTCGTCCGGCCGGCGCGCCCGGCGAACGGCCAGGCAGCGAGCAGCGCGCCGCAGCCGGCCGCGGCGATACCGAGCGACAGCGCGAACAGGCCACCGGGCAGCACCACGATGGCGAGCTGACCGCGCAGCCACGGCAGGGTGAACAGCGCCGCGAAGGCGGCCGCCAGGGCCAGCACCATGCCGCGCCAGCTCGCGAGCGGGCGGGCGAGCGCGGCCAGCACGAACAGGCTGAGGGCGACGGCCACGACGGTCGCGCTGGTCCTGGCCGCGCCCAGACCGTGCCCGGACACCCGCACGACGAGGAACGCACCGAACACGGCCGCGGCGATGACGATGCCGGCCGGCACGGCGAACCGGAGCGCCCGGCCGAGGAAGCCGGGCGAAACCCGGTCGGCCGCGGGCGCGAGTGCCAGGAAGAACGCGGGTATCCCGATGCTCAGCGTCGAGATGATGGTCAGGTGCCTGGGATAGAACGGGTAGGGCACCCCGGCGGCGGCGACCGCCAGCGCGATCAGCACCGCGTAACTGGTCTTGGTCAGGAACAGCCGGGACACCCGGTCGACGTTGCCGATGATCCTGCGCCCTTCGGCCAGCGTCGCCTGGCCGTCCGGCCTGAGCTGTTCCTCCTGGGTCACCAGCGCCACCGGCTCGATCTGGCCTGGTAGCGTGGGCCCCCCGTCGGCCGGGTCGGCATCGGACGGCCCGCCGCCGAACGGCGCGGGCAGGTGCCGATGGCGCCCTGGCCAGCAGCAGCACCCGTCGACGACGACTTGATCGCCTGGCTGCAAGTCGACGACGTCGTCCAGCACGACGGCCGCGGCAGGAACTCGCTCGGGCATCCCGCCGCGCAGCACCGCGGCGGTTGGCGCGTTCAGCACGGTCAGCCGGTCCAGGGTGCGCTTGGCGCGCAGTTCCTGCGCGATGCCGATCCCGCTGTTCGCCACCAGGACCAGTCCGAACAGCCCGTCCTGCACCGGCCCCACGACCGCGATGACGACGAACAGCCCGCCGAGGATGGCGTTGAACCTGGTCGCGATGTTGGCCAGCATGATCTGGCCGATCGTCCTGGTCGGCTGGCGTCCTTCGTCATTCACCTGGCCGGCCGCGATGCGCTCGGCCACCTGCGCGGCGGTCAGACCGGTCGCGGCCAGGTCAGAGCGCTGGCTCATCTCCCTATCCTCGTCCACGGCGGTCCGGCCCGATCAGCCCAGTGGCCCACTGCGGGCTTGTCGCCCCCGACACTCCCGCCTGCCTGGCCACGGGCTAGCTCGGGCGAGCTAGGCCCTCGGTCCTCGGCTCTTGCGAGTGCGGTGCCTCGTCGCCGCTCAGGCGAGCGCGAGGAACAGCCGCTCGAGTTCCTCGGTGCTCATCGCCGACTCGCCGTTCAGGCACTGGCGCATATTGGTCGCGACGATCTTGAAACCGGCCCGGTCCAGCGCGCGCGACACCGCGGCGAGTTGAGTGACGACGTCGCGGCAGTCCCGGCCGTCCTCGACCATCGCGATCACGCCGGACAGCTGACCCTGGGCCCGCCGCAACCGGTTGAGCACGGCGGCGCGAGCATCGCCTTCGCCAGTGCTCGATCCGGCAGTGCTGCCCTCGGCAGTGCTGGTCATGTGTGCCTTCCCTGCTCGGTAGCCGGCCGCCGCCACGCGCTTGGCTACGCGTCGGTGCCGGTGCTGGCCGCCTGCTTCGCGCCGTTCTCAGCGAGCCCGGACTTGACCTCATCCATGTCGACCTCGCGGGCCTGGCTGATCAGCTGCTCGAGCGACGCCTCAGGCAGCGCACCAGACTGCGCGTAGAGGATGACCTTGTCCCTGATCACCATCAGTGTCGGGATCGACGTGATGCTGAATGCCTGCGCCAGGTCCGGCTGAGCCTCGGTGTCAACCTTGGCGAAGACGAGATCGGCGTGCTTCTCCGAGGCGCGCTCGAAGATCGGCCCGAACATCCGGCACGGCCCGCACCAGGACGCCCAGAAGTCCACGAGAGCCAGGTCCGCGCCGCCCACGACCGAGTCGAAGTTCTGCGCCGTCAGTTCCACCGTTGCCACTGCTGACCTCCGTCCGCATGGGCACCGTTCCCGTCGAACAATACCCCTCGGGGTATAAAACGGGAAACGCCGGCCCGTATTCCCTGGGCGACCCGGACTCGGCCGCCGCGTCGCTCACCGTCTGCCGGCTCGTCACGGCGCGCCGCGAATCAGGCAACCGAGGCGGGCTCGTCCTGCCAGCCTGGGTACTCACTGTCGACATCCCACGGATTTCAGTCACTTCGCCGCCGGGGATGCCCTGTTTAAGGTTAGTCGCGGCGGCCGCCACCCCGCGCAGGCCGCTCGACGACGCGCTCACCAGGGCCGCTGGCGCACAGGTCAGGTGACCGCGGTGACGAGCGGGCCGAGGGCGACCCGGCCGCCGATCTGCTCGAGCAGCTCGGTCGCGGTGGCCATGCTAGCCGCCTGGCTGGGCTCGAGGTCGGCCAGCGAGTAGGCGGCCGCGAACCCGGCGGCGGCCAGTTCCTGCGCCGTGAGCAGGATCCGTCCTGCAACCACGGCGACCGGCACGCCGTGCCGCGCGGCGGCCCTGGCCACGCCGACCGGCGCCTTGCCGCCGAGCGACTGCCGGTCCAGGCTGCCCTCGCCGGTGATGACCAGGCCGGCCCCGGTGAGCGCGGCATCGAAGCCGATCAGGCCGAGCACGAGGTCGGCTCCCGGCACCAGTCGCGCGCCGAGGTACGTCATCGCGGCGAAGCCGGTCCCGCCCGCCGCACCCGCTCCGGGTGCTTCCGGCAAGTCGAGGCCCGTCACCGACGCCGTCAGCGCCGACCAGCGCCCGAGCGCCCGGTCAAGCAACGCGACATCGGAGGGCGCCGCACCCTTCTGCGGTCCGAACACGGCGGCGGCTCCTGCCGGGCCGAGCAGCGGGTTGTCCACGTCGCTGGCCACCAGCAGCCGGACCCCGGCGATCCGCCCGTCCAGGCCGGCCAGGTCCACCGCAGCCAGGTCACTCAGCACGGAGCCGCCCCGCGCCAGGTCGCGCCCGCGCTCGTCGGCCAGCCTGACCCCGAGCGCCTGCACCATTCCGGCTCCCCCGTCAGTGGTCGCGCTGCCGCCGATGCCGAGCACGATCGTGGTCGCTCCGCAGTCCAGCGCCGCGGCGATCACCTGACCCACCCCGTAGGTCGACGCGGTCAGTGGCGCGAACCGTTCGCCGGGCAGCCGGCGCAGGCCAGCCACATCGGCGAGCTCGATCACGGCGGTGCCGGCCTTCAGCGCGAACGTCGCGTGCACCGACTCTCCGGTCGGGCCCTCAGCGGTGGTCAGGACGGGCGCGAACCCGGCATCCAGCACTGCGGCCACGGTGCCGTCGCCGCCGTCGGCGACCGGCATCTCGGCGATCTCCAGGTCGGGCCGCTCCCGCCGCAGCCCAGCCGCGAGCGCCGCGGCCACCTCCGCGGCGGTCGCGCTGCCCTTGAACTTGTCCGGCGCCACCACGACGCGCATGGGCGCCAGGGCCTACTCGCTGAGACCCAGGGTGGCGATCAGGCTCCGCGCGGCGACACCGCCGGCCTCCTCGGCGACGGCCAGCGCTGTGGGCACGTCCAGGTCGTCGCAGAGCGCCATGCCGATCGCCGCCGCCGCGGCGGCCTGCGATGCACGCGCCCGCCCGTCCCGCAACGGGTCGGCCGACGAGTCACTCGCCCGCCCGCCCGCGCTCCGGCCGGCCGCCCGGTACAGCCGCTCGAGTCGCTCCGTCGCGCCGTCGAGTTCCGCCGTCGCGTAGTCCCAGCCCTTCGCCCAGGGCCGGTCCAACAGGCACAGCCGCAGCGCGGCCGCCGGATGATCGGCCAGCACGTCGCCGACCAGTACCAGGTTCCCGGTCGACTTGGCCATCTTCGCCCCGTCCAGGCTGACCACCCCCACCTCGAAGATCGCCCTGGCGTACGGCCGTACGCCGGTCAGCGCCTGCGCCATCGCGACCTGGTAGGCGTGGTGCGGGTAGGCGAGGTCGGCGCCGCCGCTGAGCACGTCCACCGCCGGCCCGAGCACCGACAGCGACATCGCCGCGCACTCGGCGTGCCAGCCGGGCCGGCCCGTCCCCCACGGTGATGGCCAGCCGGGCTCGTCCCCGGCCGACCGGCGCCAGACCGCCACGTCCAGCTTGTCGTCCTTAGCCGGATCGTCCAGTCGCGCCCCGTACTCCGCCCCGAGTGCCTCCGCGTCGCCCCTGCTCAACCCGGCCGCCCCGGCCGTGCCCGCGCCGCGGAAGTACACGCTGCCGTCGCGCACGTACGCGGCGCCCGACTCGAGCAGCGCCGCGGCCAGCCTGATCACCTGGCCGACGTTCCGCCTGGCCCGCGGCGCGAACTGCGGCTCCCGCACCCCGAGCGCGGTCATGTCCTGGTCGAACCTGAACTGCTGGACCGAGGCGAACGCGTCGTACGCCGACCCGGACCGCTCGGCCGCGGCGAACAGCACGTCGTCCACGTCGGTGACGTTCCTGCACAACTGCGCGCTCACCCCGACCGAGCCGAGCACCCGCGTCAGCACGTCGACCCAGACGAACGTCGCCGCGTGGCCCAGGTGGGTGACGTCGTACGGGGTGATGCCGCAGCAGTAGATGCGCGCCCGGTCGAGCACGGGCAGGTAGCTGCCGTTCAGCCGCAGGCCGGTCCTCATCGCGTTCTCGGTCATGGTTGCAGTATCGCGCCGGCGGCATCCGGCCCTGCTGGCCGGCGCCGGCCGTGTGGCCAGGGCCCGAGACAAACCCGGAGCGCGCTAGGGTCGCGAACGGGACGGGACTGACCGAGAGGACGAGCGATGACGAGCACACCAGGAAGCGGGGGGCTCGGGGGGTCGTCCCCCCGGCCAGCACTGAGCGGGGGGCTCGGGGGGTCGTCCCCCCGGCCAGCACTGCGGAACCGGCCGGCCTGGGCCGCGCTCGGCGAGCACTACGAGAAGATCCGCGACACGCACCTGCGCGACCTGTTCGCCGGCGATCCGAGCCGGGGCGAGCGGCTGACCGCCGAGGCGGCCGGGCTGTACCTGGACTACTCCAAGAACCGGATCACCGACGAGACGCTGGCGCTGCTCGCCGAGCTGGCGAGCCAGTCCGGCCTGCCCGAGCGGATCGCGGCAATGTTCGCCGGGGAGCGGATCAACACGACGGAGAACCGCTCGGTGCTGCACGTCGCGCTGCGGATGCCCCGCGATGCCACGCTGATCGTGAACGGCACCGACGTGGTCGCGCAGGTGCACGAGGTACTCGATGCGATGGCGGCGTTCGCCAGGCGGATCAGGTCGGGTGAGTGGCGGGGCTTCACCGGCCTGCCGATCACCACTGTGGTCAATATCGGCATCGGCGGCTCGGACCTCGGCCCGGTGATGGCGTACGAGGCACTGCGCTACTACGCGGACCCGCATCTGACGTTTCGTTTCGTCTCTAATGTCGACTCGACGGACTTCGCGGAGGCCACCCGCGACCTCGACCCGGCGCAGACCCTGTTCATCGTCTCGTCCAAGACCTTCACGACCCTGGAGACGCTGGCCAACGCGACGTCCGCGCGCGACTGGCTCACCGGCCGGCTCGGCGACCAGGCGGCGGTCTCCAAGCACTTCGTCGCGGTCAGCACCAACGCCGAGAAGGTCGCGGCCTTCGGGATCGACACCGAGAACATGTTCGGCTTCTGGGACTGGGTGGGCGGCCGGTACTCGATGGACTCGGCGATCGGGCTGTCCACCATGCTGGCGATCGGGCCTGACCGGTTCGCCGAGTTGCTCGCCGGCTTCCATGAGATGGACGAGCACTTCCGCACCGCGCCGCTGGCGTCGAACCTGCCGGCCCTGATGGGCCTGCTCACCGTCTGGTACACGGGCTTCTTCGGCGTCGCCAGCGTCGGCGTGATGCCGTACGAGCAGTACCTCAAGCGGTTCCCCGCCTACCTGCAGCAGCTCACGATGGAGTCGAACGGCAAGCACGTGCGGCTCGACGGGACAGCGGTCGACTACCCGACCGGGCCGGTCTACTGGGGTGAGCCGGGCACCAACGGCCAGCACAGCTTCTACCAGCTGCTGCACCAGGGCACCGGGCTGATCCCGGTCGACCTGATCGGCTTCGGCCGCTCGCTGAACCCGATCAGGGACCAGCACGACCTGCTGACCTCGAACGTGTTCGCCCAGGCCCAGGCGCTGGCGTTCGGCAGGACGCTGGAGCAGGTGCTCGCCGAGGGCACCGACCCCGCGGTCGCGCCGCACCGGGTGATGGAGGGCAACCGGCCGAGCAACGTGATCCTGGCCGAAGTTCTCACTCCGCGAATTCTCGGCTGCCTCGTCGCACTGTATGAACACGCGGTTTTCACTGCCGGGACGGTCTGGGGAATCGACTCATTCGACCAGTGGGGCGTCGAGCTCGGCAAGGTGCTCGCGGCCGCGATCATCCCCGAGCTGACCAGCGGCCCCGAGCCCGCGCTCGGTCATGACTCGTCGACGAATGCGCTGATCCGCCGCTATCGACTACTTAAGGGAGCGTAACGATGACCACGGATCACTCGATGCAGCTCGGCATGGTCGGGCTCGGGCGAATGGGCGCGAACCTGGTCCGCAGGCTGATGCGGGACGGTCACCGCTGCGTCGTCTACGACGTGAACGCCGCTGCTGTGGCCGCCCTGGTCGCCGAGGGTGCCGTCGGCGCGAGCGACCTCGACGACTTCGTCGCCAAGCTGGAGCCGCCGAGGAACGCCTGGCTGATGCTGCCCGCCGCGATCACAGGCCGCACGCTCGACCACCTGCGCTCCATGCTCGATCCCGGCGACGCGGTGATCGACGGTGGCAACTCGTACTACCGCGACGACATCGCCAGGGCGAGGCAACTCGCGGCCAGGAAGATGCACTACGTCGACTGCGGCACCTCGGGCGGGGTGTGGGGCCTGGAGCGCGGCTACTGCCTGATGATCGGCGGCGAGGAGGAGATCGTCCGCAGGCTGGACCCGATCTTCCGGACGATCGCGCCCGGCCCTGGCTCGGTGGAGCAGACGGCGGGCCGGGCATCGGGCGGCACGGCGCAGGACGGGTACCTGCACTGCGGCCCTGCCGGGTCCGGGCACTTCGTCAAGATGGTGCACAACGGGATCGAGTACGGCATGATGGCGGCGATCGCCGAGGGCCTGTCGATCATCAAGCACGCCAACGCGGGCGAGGATGAGCAGGTCACCGATGCCGAGACGACGCCGCTGACCGACCCTGAGGCGTACCAGTACGACATCAGCGTCGGCGATGTCGCCGAGGTCTGGCGGCGCGGCTCCGTGGTCAGCTCGTGGCTGGTCGACCTGACCGCCAGCGCGCTGGCGAAGTCGCCCGAGCTGTCGGACTTCGCCGGGCACGTGTCGGACTCGGGCGAAGGACGGTGGACGGTGCTCGCGGCCGTCGAGGAGGGCGTGCCGGCGCCGGTGATCACCGCGTCGCTGTTCCAGCGGTTCGAGTCGCGCGGGCTGGGCGACTTTACGGGGCGGCTGCTGTCCGCGATGCGGTCGGAGTTCGGCGGGCACGCGGAGAAGCCGCCCAGGCCGCGGTGAGGGCCCAGCCCGCGCCGATGCACACGGATCAATCCGCGGATCCATCGGATTCGACCCGTTGCGAATGGACCGCCGGCGTGCGGATTGGACGAGATTGCGCCCGAGTTTTCGGGCCAAGTTGGCGAAATCAGCGGCCTTGTAGCCGCGCCGTGGCAGTCTTAGCCTGCTGCGCCGCGCGACCGGGCTCGCAGCCAGACGACTAGCCAAAGAGGACGGCACTGATGAGCGGGTTGCTGCGGGCCTGGGTTGCGGCTGGTGTGGTCGGCGGGGTAGCTGTGGCGGGGGTCCCTGGGAGTGCGGCAGCAGCGCCGGCGGCGCCGGCTCCCCGGTCAGTCCGGTCAGTGCAGGCGGCCGAGGCCCGGACCGGGCCGGCCGCCTTGTCGCGGCTGGCGGGGCTGCTGGATCGGTTGCCTGGCCGGTCCGGGCAGCTGGCCGAGCAGGCGCTGCGGGTGGCGGAGATCAGGGCCGCGATCGCATCGGGCCAGTCTCCGCGCGCTGCGCTGCAGGCCGGGCTCGGTCTCCGCACGAGTCAGCCCGGCGGCCAGCGAACCGTGGCGGCCGTCACTGACGGCGCGACCGTCTCAGGGACGGTCACCGCCGCGTGGACCGGCCAGCCGCTGGCCGGAGTCTGCGTTGACGCGCAGAACCTGCGCAGCGGCGGGATGCGAACGGCAACCTCGGGCCAGGACGGCAGCTACACGATCACGGGCCTGATCGCGGGCACGTACGACGTCCGATTCCTGGGCTGCGGCCCGGGCCTGAGCGTGGTGACCGAGTACTGGGACAACCAGGAGTCCGACGACACGGCCAGGTCGGTGCCGGTCAGTGCCGGGCAGGTCGTGACCGGGATCGACGCGGCCATGCAGCAGGCCGGGACGGTCAGCGGCCTGGTGACCGACACCAACGGGCACCGGCCATCCGGTGTCTGCGTGCAGCTGACCAACGCGAACTTCTCGGTCGATGGTGAGTTCTTCGGCAGGACGGTCCAGGGCCGCTACACGGTGGCCGATCTTCCGCCCGGGCACTACTTCGTCGACTTCGGCTGCCAGGGCTACCCGGATCACCTCTTCGTCAGCCCGGCGGATCACCGGAATCCAGCCGACTACCTGGCGGTGCCCGCGGGCATCACCACCCGCCTCAACGCCAGGCTGCGGATCGCCGGCCAGATCAGCGGCCTGGCCAGGAGTCGGGCTGGCGCGCTGCTGCCCAACGTGTGCGTATTCGCTATGAACGTCCGAACGCTGGATTTCGGCGCGGCGATCACCGGCAAGAGCGGCGGGTACACCCTCCGCCACCTCGAACCGGGTCGGTACCGGGTGCAGTTCATCGACTGCGGCGGCTTCCCGCAGCACTACGCCAGCCAGTGGTACCGGCGCCAGGCGAGCCAGGCGCGCGCCACGCGCGTGCCGGTGCACAGTTACCGCACCACCCACGCGATCAACGCGCAGCTATCGACCGGCGGCGCCGTGGCCGGAACGGTCACCTCCGCCGCGACTCACCGGCCCGTGCGGGGGGTCGGGGTCATCGCCAGCGACGCGGCCGCGGGAAACATCGGCATAGCTATCACCGGCAGGCACGGCCGGTTCGTGCTCGGGGGCCTGCCGACCGGGTCTTACCAGCTCAGCTACCTGGTCCTCCGCGGCTCGCTGGGCAGCATCACCGCGGCGCACGAGGCGCGGGTCATCCAGCCGGCGACGACCAGGACGTCGGTCACCCTGCCGTTGGCGGGATCGGTCGCCGGCACCGTGCTGGCCGGGAACCCGGCCAAACCAGCGGCCGACGTCTGCGTTCAACTCGGCTCTGGCCCACTCAGCGGCCTACTCAGCCTGTTCGACCTGTCACTCACCGGCCGGCACGGCAAGTACAAGCTGACCAACCTCCGCCCCGGGTCCTACCTCGCGCAGTTCACCGACTGCTCGCCGGTCGCTGACCAGGCGCCGCAGTGGTATCGGGGCACGCCATACCGGGCCAACGCCGCGAAGATCACCGTGCGGTCCGGGCAGGTAACCAGCGGGATCGGCGGCACCCTCAAGCCCGACGGCTCCCTGTCGGGCACGGTAACCGGCCCCGGTGCCCAGCCGCTCGCCGGAATCTGCGCGACGCTCTACCCGCAGGCCGGCGATACCATCCCGATCGTCGCGATCACGACGGCCGACGGCAACTACTCGGTGCCCGCGGCCGTTCCCGGCAGGTACAAGATCGAGTTCTCCGCCGGCTGCGGCGCGAGCGGCTACGCCACCGCGTGGTATCCCTCGCCGGTGACCGTCAGGTCCGGGGCCGCCACTACGGGCATCGACGCCGCCATGGCGCCCGGCTAGCCGTCCTGCCTCATGTGCGCAGGGTGCGCCTTTCGACCTGCTCGCCGCGGCCGACCAGGATGACCGAGACCAGGTCAGGGCCGAACAGGCCGTGGTCGGTGATGCCGGGGGCGGCGGCGAGGGCCGCCGCGAGCTCGGCGGGGTCGTCGCAGGGTTCGTGGTAGTCGGCGATGACGCCGCCGTCCGGGCTGGGCGGGGCGTCGCGGAGGGTGACGTTGCCGAGCCGGCGCAGCGTGGCGAGGAGGCCGAACTCGAGCAGCTCGAGCGGGACGGGCGGGTGCAGGGCCAGGGTCGGCTTGGCTGAGTCCGCGATCACGACGAAGCGGTCGGCAGCCGCGGCGACGATCTTCTCCCTGGTGTGGGCGCCACCGCCGCCCTTGACCAGCCAGCCGTCCGGCGTGATCTGGTCGGCGCCGTCGATCGCGATGTCGAGCGTGTCCAGGTTGGTGAACGGTTCGACGTCCAGGCCGAGCCCGGCCGCGGTGCTCGCAGTGCGGTCCGAGGTGGCGACGCAGCGGATCGACAGGCCGCGGCGCGCGAGCGCTGGCAGCAGGTAGCCGACGGTGGTGCCGGTGCCCAGGCCGACCCTCATGCCGTCCTCGACCAGCAGCGCCGCAGCCTCGGCGGCCACCTGCTTCTCCCGTTCAGCGCTCACGGCTCACCAGCCTCCCCGGTCGGTTATCCCATGACACTATGTGTGGCATGCACTCCAGCAACCACAGGACCGGATTGCTCCCAGATGACCATGTCATTGTCCTGTTCGGCGCGACGGGCGACCTGGCCAAGCGCAAGCTGCTTCCGGGGCTGTTCCACCTGGCCAAGTCTGGCTTGCTGCCCAAGAGCTACCGGATCATCGGCTCGGCGCCCGCACATTCCGCGCTGACCGACGAGCAGTTCAGGGCGCACGCCAAGGCCGCGGTCGCCCAGTTCGGCCTGGCCAAGCCGACCGGTGCGGCGTGGCAGGCGTTCGAAAGCAGGCTGACATTCGGCGCGGCGGACCCCGACGACCCGAAGCCCCTGGTCGCGGCGGTGCAGGCAGCCGAGCAGGCGGTCGGCGACAATCCTCGCCGGCTGTTTCACCTGGCCGTGCCGCCATCGGCATTCGCGTCCGTGATCTCGATGCTCGGCCAGGCCAGGCTTAGCGCGAACGCCCGGGTCATCATCGAGAAGCCGTTCGGCGTTGACTACCCGACCTGCGTCGCGCTGACGAATTGCGTTCACTCGGTTTTCGACGAGGCGCAGGTATTCCGGATCGACCACTTCCTCGGCAAGGAGTCGGTCGACAACATCCTCGCCCTGCGGTTCGCGAACGGCCTGTTCGAACCGATCTGGAACCGGGACCACATCTCCCATATCCAGATCGACGTCCCCGAGAAGATCAGCATAGAGGGCCGTACGCAGTTCTTCGAGGGCACCGGTACGTTCCGGGACATGATCATCACGCACTTGTTCCAGGTGCTGGGCTTCGTCGCGATGGAGGCGCCGAGCACGCTCAGCGCGAAGAGCCTGCGGGACGAGAAGGCCAAGGTCTTCGAGGCCCTGCACCCGCTTGACCTGTCCAGGGTGGTACGCGGGCAGTACCTGGGCTACCGGGACGAGCACGGCGTGGACCCCGAGTCGCAGACCGAGACCTTCATCGCGATGCGGGTGGAGATCGACAACTGGCGGTGGGCCGGGGTTCCGTTCTACCTGCGGTCGGGCAAGTCGATGGCGCAGCGCCGCCAGACGGTCACGCTCGGGCTGAAGGAGCCGACGCTGCGGATGTTCCCCAACGTCGCCCACCTGCGGCCCGGCGAGCGCCGCAACGAGATCATCATCGACTTCGACGACCCCGGCTGGATCGCCGTGCGGTTCCTGGCCAAGCAGCCAGGGCCGGCCATGCTGCTCCGCGAGGTCGAGATGACCTTCCGCTACGAGGACTCGTTTCACCGGATGCACGGGCTCGAGGGCTACGAGCGGCTGATCCTGGAGGCGATGCTCGGGGACCAGTCGCTGTTCACCAGGTCCGACGAGATCGACCGGCTGTGGGAGGTAGCGGTGCCGCTGCTCAAGAACCCGCCGCTGGTGGAGTTCTACGAGCCTGGTTCCTGGGGTCCGCCGTCCATCAAGCACCTGATCTCCCCGCACCGCTGGTATCTGCCGGACGGCAAGGACTAAGCGTCCCCGGCCCGGCCCGGCCGCCCGGCCCGGCCGCCCGGCCCGGCCGGGCCGCGGTCAGCGGACCTGCCCGACCGGGCGGCCCTCCTCCAGGTAGATCGTGCCCTTCGCGGCCATTGCCGCCCGCACCCGTCGCCTGATCGGCCCGCTGAGCAGCGACAGCGCCTTGCGCGGCTTGACGATGCCGTACTGCGAGATCTCCTCCGGCTGGATCGTGATCGCACCGAGGGCGTCGTCGGCCATCGCGCCGCAGTCGAACAGGAACCGCATGCCGCCTGGCCGGCCGGGCCGCGGCCGGCGGAAGTCGACGCAGGCCAGCCGGGCGCGGTGCACGGTCAGGCCGCACTCTTCGCGCACCTCGCGCCGGCACGCCTCCCACGGCGTCTCCCCGTCGGCCTCCATGACACCCCCGGGGATGGTCCAGCCGGCCTTGTAGGTCGGCTTGAGTATCAGCAGCCGGCCCTTCCGGTCGAAGATCAGCGCCCCGGCCGAAGCCGGGATAGCCGGAACAGCCGGGGCGGCCGGGATGGCCGGGATAGCCGGGGTGGCCGGGATAGCCGGAACAGCCGGGGCGGCCGGGATGGCCGGGGTGGCCGGGATGATGTCTCCGCTCTGGACGGTCACACGATCGGCCAGGTGTGCACTGGTTCCTTGGTGTTCATCAACCCGATGTAGTCCTGCGTCATGATCCGCAGCGCCTCGCCGCGATCCGCCTGACCCTGGTCCTGGACCCGGCGGACGAACTCGACCTGCCAGGCTGCACCGTTCTGGCGCACCACGCAGCGCTGCTCGATGATCGAGAGCAGCCGGCCGGCGTCGGCCGCGCTGACCCCGCATCGCTGCAGCCCGCTTGCGGCGAGCGGCAGCAGGTGGCGCAGCGCCAGCTCGGTCACCGGCACGTCGCCGTAGCCCGGCCAGAAGACCACGGCCTCGAGGCCGTTCCTGGCTCCGGCGATCAGGTTCGCGGCCGCCGCGTCGAACGGCATGCGCGACCAGACCGGCGGGTCCATCTCGGCGAGCTCGTGCACGAGGCCGTAGTAGAAGGCGGCGTTCGCGAGCACGTCGACGAGCGTGGGGCCGGCCGGGAGCACCCGGTTCTCCACCCGCAGGTGCGGCTTGCCGTCGGCGACCGCGTAGACGGGACGGTTCCACCGGTACACGGTGCCGTTGTGCAGCGTGAGCTCGGCCAGCTCCGGAGACTCGCCCCGGTCGAGCAGCACCACCGGATCCTCGTCGTCGCACAGCGGCAGCAGCGCGGGAAAGTACCGCAGGTTCTCCTCGAACAGCTCGGTGACCGACGTGATCCACCGCTCGCCGAACCAGACCCGCGGCCTGACGCCCTGTTGCCGTAGCTCCTCGGAGCGGGTGTCGGTGGCCTGCTCGAACAGCGTGATCCTGGTCTCCCGCCACAGCTCCCGGCCGAACAGGTAGGGGGAGTTCGCCCCGATCGCGACCTGGATGCCGGCGACGGCCTGGGCCGCGTTCCAGTAGCACGCGAACATGTCTGGGCTGACCTGCAGGTGGCACTGCAGGCTCGTGCAGGCCGCCTCGGGCAGTATGTGGTCGGTGTAGGCGAGCAGCCGCTCTGAGCCCTCGATGCTGATCCGCATCTCCTCGCCGCGGGCGGCCAGCATCTCGTCGTTCAGCAGCTTGTACCGCGGATTCGCCGACATGGTGTGCGCGCCGATGTCGCTGCGCCGCAGGCTCGGCAGGATTCCGACCATCAGGATCCGGCTGCCCGTTTCCTCGGCGCGCTCGGACGCGTGCGCAACCGTCGCGCCCAGGCTGCGCTCCAGCATCGAGAACACGTCGCCGGCCAGGCTGGCGGGATCGGAGTCCAGCTCGATGTTGAACTGGCCCAGCTCGCTGGTCCAGTCCGGATCGTCGATCGCGGCCAGGACGCCGGCGTTCGTCATGGCTGCCCGGCCCGCGTTGTCTACCAGGTTGAACTCGAGCTCCAGGCCAACTCGCCGCGACCCGGCGTCGAACCTGGACTCGCGCAGCATCCGCTCAAGAACTTCCAGGCAGGTGCGTGCTTTCTCACGGTAAGCCCGCCGGTCCTGACGGGTGATCGTGATCGCAGGTAGATCCCTGCCCATCAATGTCCTCCACGCGCGGCTAGCTCTGGCGCTGTCTACCAAGATTTGCACGGAAAGGGCGGGCTGACCAGGGCCAATATGCCCTGGCGGACCCTCACTTACGGCACTGTCGCCAGGTGGCTACATCCACGTAGCCGCGAAGTACAGCAGCCACCGGCCGCCGCGGTCCGCGGCCAGGCTCACGTGCTCCTCGTTCGCGTACCCGATCGCCACCTGACGAATCAGCGCGCCGCGCGTGCCGCTATCGTCCGGCGGCGCGCGCGGCCGCGACCGCCGCCGCCATCCGGCGCACCGCCTCGGTCACCAGCTCGGCCGAGGTGCCGATGTTGAGCCGGGCGAAGCCCGCGCCCTGGCTGCCGAAGTCCATCCCTGGGCTGAGCGCCACGCGGCCGTGGTCAAGGAATACGGCGGCCGGGTCGTCGCCCAGGCGCAGCCCGCGGCAGTCCAGCCAGGCGAGGAAGGTCGCCGCGCCGGGAACGTAGCCGACGCCGGGAAGCTGCTCGCGCAGCAGCCGGTCGAGCAGCCGGCGGTTCTCGTCGATCTGCGCCACGGCGGCATCGAGCCACGCCAGCGACCGCGTGAGGGCGGCGACCGAGCCGAGCAGGCCCAGGTGCGAGCAGAGCAGCGCCTCCCACCGCTCGGCCAGCAGCGCAGCCGTCTGCACCGAGCCGGCCACCGCGAGCCCGCACTTCAGGCCGGCGATGTTCCAGCCCTTGGAGGCGGAGGTGAACACGAACGCGCGCTCGGTCATCGGATGGTCGATCGACCCGAACGGCACGAACCGCGCGCCGGGCAGCACGAGCGGCGCGTGGATCTCGTCGACCAGCAGCCGCACGTCGCGGCGCAGGCACAGGTCGGCGACCGCGCGCAGCTGGTCGGCGGTCCAGACGTTGCCCGCCGGGTTGTGCGGGCTGCACAGCAGGTAGGCGCTCACCCCTGGTTCGGCGAGCGCCGCGTCGAGCGCGTCGAGGTCCAGGTCGAAGCTGCCGTCGTCTCGCCTGCCCAGCGGCGCCTCGACCAGGCGGCGGCCGATGAAGCCGAGCCGGAAGAAGAACGGCCCGTAGACGGGCGGGTTGATCACCACGGCTGAGCCGTGCGGCGTGGCCCCGAGCAGCACCTCGACGATGCCGGTCATCACGTCGGGAACCGCGAAAACCCAGTCCTTCCTCGGTGTCCAGCCCAGCCGGCCGGACGCGAACGAGGCAAACGCCTCGCCGAGCTCGCCCACGTGCGGATAGCCGGTGTCGCCGATCGCCATCGCGGCCGTTACCGCGTCGCTGATCGGCTCGGCCAGCGTGAAGTCCATCTCCGCGACGAACGCCGGCAGCACGTCGGCGGGGTAGGTGCGCCATTTGAAGCTCTTGCGCTTCGCGAGTTCGGCAGGCGAGCAAGTCCCGAGGATGTCGTCCATCCATGGATGCTAGGGCACGCCCTGACTCCGGGCGGCGGCCCGAGCCCGCACCCGGACGACCGGGTGCTCGACGACCGCGATCACCCTGCTGGCCATGAACCTGGCCGTCCGGACCGGAACGCCGCCGCGCGTCAGCTCGCTCACCTCGACCAGGCCGCGCCTGGTGACCACCTCCACGCGCCGGCCCGCCCGGGTGGCCAGGACGTCGTAAGTCTTCGTGACGTCACCGGCGTCGACGACGATCTCGACGCGGTCGCCTTTCATGTCAATTCATTACCCCTTCGGCGCCGCGCGTACGCCGGCCGGCAGGTCGATGTCGCCGCTCAGGTACCGGTCCACGGACGGGCCGACGGTCGCGGCCAGGTCGTCCACGCTGGCACCGGCCACGACCGGCAGGCCGAGCACCAGCCTGGTCAGCGCCAGCCCGAGCATCTGCGTGGCCACCATCGCGGCCCGGTACTCCGCCTCGGCGTGACTGGCGTGCCGTTCGAGCCCGGTTACCCGGGCGAGGGTGCCGAGGATCGAGTCGGAGATGAACTCGCGGAGCATGACCGATGCCTGCTCGCTGGTCACCGCCGACCTGAGGAGCCCGAGGAAGGTCTCCTTCAGCTCGTCGGACTCCCACAGCGTCAGCGCCGTGCGGACCAGGTGCGTGCCGAAGCCCGGGCCTGCGGCAACGCCGCCGGCCGGTGAGAGCGCGGCAGTCAACACCTCGCTCGGCACGACGGGCAGCCGCATGGCGGCCGCGAAAAGCGCCTCCTTGGTCCCGTAGTAGTGATGGACAAGCGCCGGATCCACCTCGGCCGCCGCCGCTATGCCCCTGATCGTCGCTCCGTGGTAGCCATGCTCGGCGAACTGAGCCCGGGCCGCCTCGCCGATCGCCTCCCTGGTCCCGCTGTCGCTGGCCGGCCGGCCCGCGCCCCGGCGTCCGGTCCGACGCCGCGTCCCCTGGCGCCCGGTCCCCCGCCGCCCGGCGCCCCGCTGACCGGCGCCCCGCTCACCGCCCCCGGGCCGGGCGTCTGGCCCCCCGCCGGCCGTCACGCCGCGGCCTCGACCTGGGAGAGCTCGAAGAAGCGCTCCTCCAGGGTGGCCGGGACCTGGCGCACGGTCGCCGGCAGGTCGCCGAGCGCCCGCCGCACAGCGGCCGGGTCGGCACCCGGCACCCGCAGCCCCCGCCCGGCCAGCGCCACCTGCAGGCCCGCCTGCTCCAGCGCGCCGAACGCCGCCGACCACGACTCCGCCTCCACCGCCACGGCCTGCCGGGACCCGACGATCTGCGCCGCCGTCCCCTCGGCCACCACCCGGCCGTCGGCCATCACCACCAGCCGGCCGCACTCCTGCGCCTCCTCCATGTAGTGCGTGGTGACCAGCACCCCGGCGCCGGCGTCCGCCGCGTCCGCGATCGTCTCCCACAGCCTGGCGCGGCCGAGCGGGTCGACGCCCGAGGTCGGCTCGTCCAGCATGAGCAGGTCGGGCTGGTGCGACAGCGCCTGCGCGAACGCGACCCGCCGCTGCACACCGAGCGGCAGCGAGCCGATCGGTTCCCTGGCGTACGGCCGCACGTCGCCGGGCAGCCCGGTCGGGTCTGTGCCGCCGCGTCCGGCCCCGAAGACCGCCGCGGTGAACTCCATGTTCTCGGCGGGGCTGAGGTCGTCGTACAGGCCGAGCCCCTGCGGCACGTACCCGATCCTGCTGCGGGTGCGCCGCGACGGCGGCTCGCCGAACAGCGCGACCTCGCCGGCCGACGTGCCGATCAGGCCGAGCAGCATCCGGATCAGGGTGGTCTTGCCCGCTCCGTTGGCACCGAGCAGCCCCACGATCTCGCCGGGACCGACCGCGAGGTCCACGTCACTGACCGCGGTCAGGTGGCCAAACCGCTTGGTCGCCTTCGTGCACGCCACCAGCGCGCTCACGCCGCACCTGCCCGGGTCCGCCCGGACCTGCCCTGGTTGGCCAGGGCGGCGACGATGACGGCGTCGGCCAGGTCGGGCTGGATCGTGGCGGAGTCGCTCACCACGGGGCCGCCCGGCTCCGGCTCGCCTTCGGGGTCCCAGACCCGCCAGCGGCCGGCCCGCCGCCAGGACCTGGCCGCCGCGTCGCCGTCAGGCCTGGCCGCGACGGCGCGCAGCGATCCCGGCATGGCCGCGACGATCTGCTCCGACGTCCCGGCCGCCAGCACCGTCCCGGCGTCCAGCACCAGTACCGACGCACACCGCTCGGCCTCGTCCAGGTAGGTCGTGGCCAGCACGACCGCGCAGCCCTCGGCCGCCGCGCGGGCGATCAGCCACCACAGGCCTGAGCGGCTGACTGGGTCGACTCCGGTGGTCGGCTCGTCGAGCACGATCAGCTCGGGCTGGTGCAGCATCGCCGCGATGACGGCGAGTTTCTGCCGCATCCCGCCGGACAGCTGCCCGGCGAGCCGGCCAGCGGCCGGGGTCAGGCCGGCCCGGTCCAGGTACTCCGCCGCCCGCTGGCTGGCGAGCCGCCTGGACATCCCGTAGCCCTGGGCGCGGAAGTCCAGGTTCTCGGCGACCGTGAGGTCGGGGTAGATCCCCGAGCTGGCCGGCAGGTAACCGGTCCGCTCCTTGACCGGGCGCCTGATCTCGCCGCTGTCCGGCGCCAGCGCCCCGGCCAGGCAGCGCAGCAGCGTGCTCTTGCCCGCGCCATCGCCGCCCACCACCGCGGTCACCTGGCCGGCCGGGGCGGACAGGCTCACGTCCGACAGCGCGACCGTTTTTCCGTACGCAACGTAAACGCCGGAGGCACCCCAGGCGGGAAGGCCGGCGCCGCCCGGCCCCGCTGCCGCGGCCGCCGTATCCGTGCTGGTCACGTCCGTGCTGGTCATGCCCTGTCCCCACCTCGCCTCCTGGGCCCCACCCACCTCCCCATCCCCCTTCACTGCGCCACCTCCCTCGTCGTTCATCCCTCGCTCCTCAGTCCAGGCGGCACCGCGCCCCTGCGGCTGGCTCATGCCCGGGCTCCCTGCGGCTGGGCGGCGGGCGTGCGCGGGCCGCGCTCGCGGGCAGCCGGAGCCAGGTAGCCGCGGAACCGCAGCGTCGCGCCGGTCACGACGATCGCTCCGAGCAGGGCGAGGAACACGAACGGCTGCCACAGCGCCGTGATCGGCTCGGCCCGCAGCATCACCCCGCGGGAGATCTGGTTGAAGTAGGTCAGCGGCAGGAAGTAAGCGATCCAGCGCACCCCCGCCGCGATCGAGCTGAGCGGGAAGATCAGGCCGGACAGCAGCACCTGCGGCAGCAGCGTCATCACCGCGAGCTGGATCGCCTGGCCCTGGTTCTGCGAGACGCTCGAGATCAGTACGCCGATGCCGAGCGTGACGAACAGGAACAGCAGGGCGCCGAGCCCGAAGACGGCCGGGTTGCCGCGGAACGGCACCCCGAAGATCGCGATGCCGACCCCGAGCACGATCGCCAGGTCCACGGCCGCGACCAGGAAGTACGGCACGATCTTGCCGAGGAATACGTCCCTGGGCCGCAGCGGCATCACGGCCAGCTGCTCGAGCGTGCCCGACTGCCGCTCCCTGACCACGCCCAGGCTGGTGATGATCGTGCCGACGAACACGAGCACGACTCCGCACAGCCCGGGGATCATGATGGCCGAGGTGGTCAGGTCGGGGTTGTACAGCACCGTCACCTTAGGCGCGCCCGCGAGCCCGGGTCCTGCCGCACCGCCTGGTGATCCGCCCGCGGCGGCGCCCGGCTTGCGCTGCAGGCCGGCCAGGGCGGCAAGCGCGGCCTTCGCCGAGAACAGCTGGCTGCCGTCGATCAGGACCTGCGGCCTGCCGCCGCCCGTCACGACCGCCATCTCCGCCTTGCCGTCACGCAGTTCGTCCCGCGCCCAGGACGGGCCATGGCCGGGCGCCGTCGTGGTGACATCGAACGGCGCCGGCAGCCGCCCGGCGACCAGGCCGGCCTGCGGCCCTGAGACGGCGACGGTAATGGACTTGACGTCGAAGCTGGCCGCGTAGCCGAGAACCACGAGCAGCAGAACGGGCATCACGATCATCATCGCGAGCGTCCGGCGGTCCCGCCGGACCTGGCGGAATTCCTTCACGATCATTGCCCACATGGGCGTGCCCTTCGCCGATACGGGAGTCTAATTCAACATCTGTTGAACTCTACAAGCGTTGAATTAACGGGTCAAGGGGCATCAGCGTCCAGTCAGCCGGTGACGGGGAGTCACCATGGAGGTGACCGGTCGAGGCAGTCTGGTAGGAAGGACACATGGCGCTGACTCGGCATGCCGGGACGTGGACGATCGAGGACCGGTGCGAGTCGACCTGGCACTACCTGCCCTTCGAGGTGCAGGCCGGGGCCAGCGCCTTAAGGGTCGGGCTCGGCTACGACGCCGCGGGGTCCGTACTTGACCTGGGCTGTTTCGGCCCGGCAGGATTTCGCGGCTGGTCCGGCGGGGCGCGCCGGTCGTTCGTGATCGGTGCGCTGACGGCGACGCCCGGCTACCTGCCCGGCGAGCTGGAGCCCGGCACCTGGAACGTCGTGATCGGCCTGCACCGCATTCCCGCGGCCGGGGCACGCTACGAGGTAACCGCCGAGGTATCGACAGGGGCATCCGGCGACGGGGCCGGCGGCACAGAGAGCGAGCCGGTGCCGCCGCTGACCAGCAGGCCGGCCCGCCGCACGCTCCCGGCCGACGACGGGATGCGCTGGCTGGCCGGCGACCTGCACGCGCACACCCTCCACTCCGACGGCCTGATGACCGTGCCCGAGCTGGCCAAGTTCGCCGCCGGCCGCGGGCTGGACTTCCTGGCCGTAACCGACCACAACACGGTCAGCCACCACGCCGAGCTGCCGGCCGCGGCGGCCGCGCACGGCATCACGCTGCTGCCTGGCCAGGAGCTGACCACCGAGCGGGGCCACGCGAATGCGTTCGGCGACATCGGCTGGGTCGACTTCCGCGAGCCGCCGGACGAGTGGCTGGCCATGACGGAGCGAGAGGGCGGGATGCTCTCCGTTAATCATCCATACGGCGGTCACGTGAGCTGGACGGCGCCGATGAAGCGGCGCCCGCCCCTGCTCGAGGTCTGGCACTGGAGCTGGCTGGATCCGCGCTGGACGACGCCGCTGGCCTGGTGGCTGGCCTGGGATCCGGCCGCGACGCCCGTCGGCGGCAGCGACTGGCACCGGCCGGGCTCGGACGCACCGCCCGGCTCGCCGACCACCTGGGTGCAGGCCGAGAGCGCCGAGGAGGCCGCGGTGCTCGGCGGCCTGGCCGCCGGGCGGGTCGCGATCTCGGCCGGCCGGGACGGGCCTGCGCTGCTGCGCGTGGACGGCGAGCTCGTCGCGTGCGGTGCCGACGGCACGATCCTGGCCGGCCCGGACGGGCCGAAGCGCCGGGTCCGCGGTGACATGGCCAGGTTCGCCGGCGATGCCGGCCATCACCGGCTCGTCGACCTGTCCGGCGCGACGCTGGCCCTGACTGGCTGACTCACCTCACCGGCTGGGAAAGTCGCCGCTTGCTCCGCTCGAACCGGGCCGCGTCCTGAGCCGATGGGCAAGCTGTGATATCTGTGCCTGAACCGCCGGACGTCAGGAGGACACGATGGCACGCCCGCCGCGCTGGGGCATCACCCTGCCGCTGCCTGGTCACCCGCTGACCGAGCAGCGCGAGATCCTCTCGTCCCTGGCCGGTCTCGGCTACACCGACGCCTGGTCGTCCGAGCTGAACGGTGTCGACGCGTTCACGCCGCTCGTCCTGGCCTCGCAGTGGACCGACCAGCTCAGGTTCGGCACCGCGATCGCGGCGATCTACACGCGCGGGCCCGCGCTGCTCGCGATGACGGCGGCGACGCTTGCCGACCTCGCGCCCGGCCGGTTCGTGCTGGGGATCGGCACGTCCACGCGGGTAGTGGTTGAGCAGTGGAACGCGGTCCCGTTCGACGCGCCGTACCGGCGCTCCCGTGACACGCTGCGGTTCCTGCGGGCCGCGCTGACCGGCCAGAAGGTGACCGATCGGTACGAGACGTTCACGGTGAACGGCTTCCGGCTCGAACGACCGCCCGCCGTGGTGCCCGGGCTGGCGCTGGCGGCGCTGCGCCCGCAGATGGTGAAGCTCGCGGCGGCGGAGGCCGGAGCGGCGATCACGAACTGGCTCTCCCCCGCCGACATGCCGGCGGTGCGGGAAGCCGCCGGCGAGGACTGCGAGCTGGTCGCGCGGATCTTCGTGTGCCCGACCACGGACGCGGACCTGGCCAGGACGATCGGCCGGCGGCTGCTCACCGGATACCTGACCGTGCCCGCGTACGCCGCGTTCCACGAGTGGCTCGGCCGCGGCGCGCTGCTGAAGCCGATGCACGAGGCGTGGGCGGCCGGCGACCGGCGCGGCGCCGGCGCCGCGATCCCCGACCAGGTCGTCGACGACCTGGTCATCCACGGCGACCTGGCGACGTGCAGCGACCGGGTAGACGCCTACCGCGCCGCCGGGCTCGACACGCCGGTCATCGCGATCATCCCGCCGCCCGGCCTCGACGTCGCCGAAGCGGTCCGCGGCCTCGCCCCGCCCGCCTGACGGCTGGCCCACGCGACGCTCGCCTCATCCACGTCGGCCGACCGGATCAGATCAACTCGAGTGAATCGTGCAATCCGGGAATCCGGGCGGTAACCGGCCTGGCCGCCGATCGGCAGATCTGCCGAAAAAACATCCGCGACATTGAGGCTGGTCCGGCCTCGGGTCAGCCGGTGAAGGGCTCGAGCAGGTGGCTGAAGTCCCAGGTGTTCTGCACGATCCCGGAGCAGGTGTTGCTGTCGGTCGAGCCCGGGCAGCCGCCGTTGTCGCGCTGGATTGCCCAGATGGACAGGAAGTTCATGCCCTCCTGCTGCACGAAGCTCAGCATCGTATTGGCGTCAGCCAGGTAGGTGACCTCGGTCTTCTTGGGGTAGTCGTCGATGCCCGGCAGCATCGTCATCGCTTCCATCGTCCAGATCTGGGCCGGGGTCAGCGAGGTGAAGATGCCGGTCAGCTGGGCATGGGTGTTCGTCGCGGCGTTGATCGCCGCCTGGCCCATGTTCACCACGCCCTCGCCATTGATGTAGTAGTCGAACACCATGATGTTCACCGAGGTCACAGTGGCGCCGTTGGCGACCGCGCTCTGCAGCACCGCCTCGCCGTTCGGGTCGAGACCGTACTGCTCGACCGGGATCGTGTACTGGATCTGCAGCGGGATGCCCTGGCTGGCCGCCCAGGCCTGCGTGATCGCGATCGCCTTGTTCCGCCGGTCGATGCCCGCGGTGTTGTTCAGCGAGTTCGCCTCCACGTCCATGTCGAGGCGGGTCACGCCGAGCGTGGTGATCACGGACTCGTAGTCGGCGGCGATCTGGTTCACGTCCTTGCAGGAGTCGGCGACCTCCGTGCCGCCCTTGTCCGCGCTGTAACCGCCGAACGACGGGATCACGTCGCCGCCCAGGCTGCGCAGCGACGCGATGTCGGAGGCGTAGTAGCCCAGCGGCTGCGACGTGCTGCCGTTCCAGTCCAGGGCGCACGACCCCTTCTTCGGTGTCTGCAGGAACGCCAGCGTGAAGTACTTCGCGCCGGACGCCTGAGCCTCCGCCGTGATGCTCGGGGTATTGGGTGCGAGATAGGTCTCGTAGTAAGGCGCGTAGACGCGGGCGGGCAGCGGGGTCCCCACGGCTAGAGCCGGCGCCACGACGGGGCCGCTGAACACGAGGGGGGCCGCCGCCGCGGCGGCCAGCACGAACCGGTACCGAGGCTTCACGCAGGTCTCCTTCCGCCCGCCTGGCCGCGGCCAGGCGGGCCCGGTGCGAATTCGTCGCCGATAGAAGCGGATAGAAACGGCGATCAGGGAACGGGGGCGGCGATGTCCGTCTTCGGAAGGTTCCAGCCGGAGACGGACATCACCGGCGTGCTGCCTTGCAGGTCGGCGGTCTGGTAACTCACGGTCAGGGTCTGCGACTCACCAGGGAAGAGCGTGATGTCGTTGCCCGCCCAGATCGAGGACTGCAGCTCGTTGTCCCCGGACAGCTCCTGGCCGCCGGCCGTCCCGCGGCGCACATCGGCGCGGAGCAGGAACGCGACCGTCGAGCTTGAGGTATTGGTGACCGTCACGGTCGTGGTCAGGTCGCCGCCGGGTCCTGCCTGGTGCGCGGTCGCCGCCGTCACCGTGACGGCGGAGGTCGGCAGTGTCGGCAGCGTCTGCAGCGACGTCAGGTTCGCGTAGGTCGACAGCGTGCCCTGCGGCTGGCCGAGCGTCTTGGACCAGTTCACCGCGTCGGTCTGGGTGGACAGCCAGTAGACGTTCCGGTCGACGAAGCTCCCGTTCTGCCGCAGCACCAGGTCGACGAAGTAGACCTGGACCGGGGTGCCGGCCGGCACCGTCGGTGTGAGCACGTTGTTGCGGACCTCCTGGCTGGTCAGGCTGATGTTGCTCGCGGTCTGGTCGTCGATCAGCGTCCCGGCCAGGTTGTAGACCTTGGCTTCGACCGACAGGCCGGACTGGGGGGCGTTGCTGAGGTTGTCGAGCGTGACGGTGCCGTTGTCCAGCGCGTACAGAGCGTGCAGCGACCGGTTGGCCTCCTGCGCGCCGAAGTAGCTGCCCGCCTGGTCGCCGTCGCTGTTGTAGAGCTGCCAGAGCAGGCTCGGCCAGCCCTTGTTCACCTGCCAGTAGATCGTGCCGGTGG
>WNGM01000070.1_pt1 | contig 73517 bp, 66 predicted proteins | sample 5400571 | NCBI WGS metagenome assembly WNGM01 (sample SAMN13153378, study PRJNA577476) | soil metagenome | isolation source: 100 cm soil or saprolite under Garry oak tree replicate 2 | place: USA:California | collected 2016-06-15
GGTCGCCGATATCGGCGACGGCCGGACCCGGCTGCGGTTCTGGCAGGAGTACGCCGTCGAGCTGGCCGACGACTACTACGGGGTCTACAACTTCAACTGGGGGTACTACCTGGAGAGCCTGCGCCTGCTCTGCGTGACGGGCACGGGCAAGCCGTTCCAGGCCGGGTCGGGGCGGTACGGAGGGCGCTGACCCACAAGGGGGGCACGGTTACCGCGGTCACAGACATGATCTGCGTGCTGGGGGACGCGCATCTCGATGTGATCGTGTCCCTGACCGGCCCCATCGCGCCGGAGACCGACACCCCGGCCGTCACCTCGGCCGGGGCCGGCGGGCAGGCGGCCAACGTGGCCGCGTGGATCGTCGCGCTGGGCGGCCGGGCCCGGCTGATCGCGGCGCGGGCGGACGACCCGGCGGGCCGCATGGTGGCCGCCGAGCTCGCCGGCCGGGGCGTGGAGCTGGCCGGGCCGGTGCTGCCCGGCCGGACCGGCGTGGTGGTCTCGCTGTCCGACGCCGGCCGGTCCCGCTCCATGCTGACCGACCGTGGCGCGGGCACCGAACTGGCGGCCGGTCACCTGGCGGACGCCTGGTTCGACGGCTGCACCCGGCTGCACCTGCCCGCCTACAGCCTGCTCCGGGAGCCGGTCGCCGGGGCTGCCCTGGCCGCGGCGGGCCGGCTGCCGCGGCTGAGCGTGGATCTCTCCTCCACGGCGGCGCTGCGAGACTATGGCCCGGACCGGTTCCGTGCGCTGCTCGCCCGGCTGCGGCCCGAGGTCGTGTTCGGCACGGAAGCGGAGGCGGACCTGGTGGGGGAGGTGCCCGGCAGCGAGATGGTGGTGAAACTGGGGCCGCGCGGGGTCCGGTCCGGCGGGATCACCCACGCCGCGCCGCGGGTGCGCGCGGTGGACGCGACCGGCGCCGGTGACGCGTTCGCCGCGGGCTACCTGGTCGGCGGGATCCGTCTGGGGCTGGACGCGGCGGCGCGCGCGGTCACCAAGATGGGAGCGATGCCATGACGGTCACCCCGGTGCTGGCGGAGGAGGTGGCCGGGGCGCTGCGGGACGGCGGCCCGGTGGTCGCGCTGGAGACCACCCTGGTCTCCCACGGTTTCCCCGGCCGGCAGGGCCTGGACGTGGCGCTGGCCGCGGAGGCACGGGTCCGCTCCGCCGGTGCCGTCCCGGCCACGATCGGCGTGGTGGACGGAGCCGTCCGGGCCGGGCTGGCCGAGGCGGAACTCGGGCGGTTCGCGGCGGCGGGGGAGTCCGCCCGCAAGGTGGGCGCCCGTGACCTGGCCGCCTGTGTGGTCCAGGGGGCGCTTGGCGCTACCACGGTCGGCGGGACCCTGGCGGTGTGCCGGGCCGCCGGCATCCGGTTCATGGGCACCGGCGGCACCGGCGGGGTGCACCGCGATTTCGCCCAGAGCCTGGACATCTCCAGCGACCTGCCGCAGCTCGCGCGCACCGGGGCGATGGTGGTGTCCTCCGGCGCCAAGTCGATCCTGGACGTACCGGCCACCGCGGAGCTGCTGGAAACCCTGGGCGTTCCTGTCCTCGGCTGGCGGACCCCGGAGCTGCCGCTGTTCTACGGCGCGGGCGGCGGCCCGCCGGTGTCCGCTGTCGTCGCCAGTGCCGGGGAAGCTGCCCGGATTGCCGCTCTTCATTGGCTGCTGAACGGAACCTCGGGGCTGCTCCTGGCCCGCCCGCCGGACCCGTCCGTGGACCTGGAGGAGATCATCGCAGAGGCGGTCAGCCGGGTGCGCCGGCGCGGCGTGACCGGGCAGTCGGTAACGCCCGCGGTGTTGTCCCTGGTGCATGAGCTGAGTGGCGGCCGCAGCGTCGAGGTCAACCGCCTGCTCATCGCCGACAACGCGGCGCTGGCCGCCGAGGTGGCGGTGGCGCACGCGCGGTTGCCGGGCCCGGCCGGGTAGGACGTGCCCCGTGGCCGCCTGCCGGGACGGGCGGCAGGTGGCCGGTTGGCCGGTAACCGGGCGAATCGTGCGCCGGCCCAGCAGAATGGGCCAGCAGAATGTGATGGCCGGGCGGCCCAGACGCGGGAGGCGCACGATGAGGGTTGGCGTATCGCTGCAGGATCCGACGGGGCCCAGCCCGATGACGGCGCTGCGCGAGGAGTTGCAGCGCGCCGCCGACCAGGGGTTCGCCTCCGCGTGGCTGAACAACATCTTCGGGGTGGACGCGCTGACCGCGCTGGCCGTCGCGGGCAGCCAGGTACCCGGCATCGAGGTCGGCACCGCCGTGGTCCCCACCTACCCGCGGCACCCGGCCGTGCTGGCCCAGCAGGCCCGCACCGTGGCGGCGGCGGTGGACGGCCGCCTGGTGCTCGGCATCGGGCTGTCCCACAAGATCGTGATCGAGGACATGTTCGGCTACGACTTCGGCCGGCCGATCCTGCACATGCGGGAGTACCTCGCGGTGCTGCTGCCGCTGCTGGACGGGCAGCCGGCCTCGTTCACCGGGACCACCGTGCGGGCCAGCATCGGGCTGACCACCCCGTCCCCGGGCCGGGTCCCGGTCGTGGTGGCCGCGCTCGGCGCCCAGATGCTGCGGCTGGCCGGTGAGCAGACCGACGGCACCGTGCTGTGGATGACCGGGCCCGCCACCGTGCGCGACCACATTGTGCCGATACTCACCGCCGCCGCGGAAAGCGCCGGCCGGCCCGGCCCGCGCGTGGTCTGCATCCTCCCGGTCTGTGTCACCAGCGACCCGGACGGCGCCAGGGAGCGGGCCGCCCGGGTCTTCGCCATCTACGGCGAACTGCCGTCCTACCGGGCCATGCTCGACCGCGAGGGCGCGTCGGGCCCGGCGGACGTGGCCATCGTCGGGGACGAGGACACCGTGGCCGCCCAGATCGCCGTGCTCGCCGAGGCGGGCGTGACCGACTTCGTGGCGGGCGAGTACACCGGCGGCCCCGACGGCGCCCGCACCCGCGCGTTCCTGCGCACCCTGCTCACCTGACCGCGGTCCCTGAGCGCCGCCGGCGGCGGGTTGCTGGCACCGGCGACCACAATCGCGCCTGGTGAGATATCAGATCCGCCGGGCCGGTGCTCGCATGGATGGCCCTGGCTGGGTACACATTCCCCAGACCGGCGGAAGGGGATCACCATGCGTTTCCGCAACCGGTCCGACGCCGGTCGCAGGCTGGCCAGCCGCCTGGAGTTCCTGCGTGGTGCGGACGTCGTGGTCCTCGGGCTGCCCCGGGGCGGGGTGCCGGTCGCGGCGGAGGTGGCCAGCGCGCTGGGCGTCCCGCTTGATGTGATCCTGGTGCGCAAGCTGGGCGTGCCCGCCCAGCCCGAACTCGGCCTGGGCGCGATCGGGGAATCCGGGGCGCGGGTCATCAACCCGGAGGTCGTGCGGTACGCCCACGTCAGCGAGGTGGAGATCGCCCAGGTCGAGCAGAGGGAGCGGGCCGAGTTGCGGCGCCGCGCGCAGCGCTTCCGCGGGGGCGTGCCGCATGAGCCGCTGGCCGGGCGGACCGCCGTGATCGTGGACGACGGCATCGCCACCGGCTCCACGGCCCGCGCCGCGTGCCAGGTGGCCCGGGCACTGGGCGCGGCCCGGGTGGTGCTCGCGGTGCCGGTGGCGCCGCCCTCGGCCGACCGGGCGCTGCGCGGCGACGCCGACGAGGTGATCTGCCTGGACATGCCCGAGCGGTTCATGGCAATCGGCGAATGGTATGAAGACTTCGCGCAGACCTCGGACGAGGAAGTGGTGGCGCTGCTGCGGGCGGCGCGCGCCAGGGACGGAACGCCGGCCAGGCCGGAGGCTGGGTTTGGGCCGGGCGGCGGAGCCGGTGAGCCGGACGGAGCCGGGCTTGTCCCGGGGGATGCGGCGGCGGTACGGGTGGACGGTGGCCAGGAGGAGCACGTGGGCGAGCCCCAGGTGGATGAGTCCGCAGAACCAGCATCGGCACCCGCGGCCGATGGCGTCCCCGAGGCTGGTCCGGTACCCGCGGACGGGCCGGGGGCCATCGCGGACGCGCCCGCGCTCGCGGAGGCCGGGGACCTTGCCGGGCTCGTGGCCATGATGCCGTTCGCGGCCGGCCTCGGCATGGTCCTGGACATGGCCGGGGCCGGCGAGGTCCGGGGCCGGATGGCCTGGGCTCCGGAGCGGTGCACATCCGGTGGGATCCTGCACGGCGGCGTGCTGATGGCCTTCGCCGACAGCCTCGGCGGGGTCTGTGCCTTCCTGAACCTGCCGCCCGGCGCGCTGACCGCGACCACCAGTTCGGCCACGGTGTTCACCCGCGCGGTCCGGTCCGGCGAGGTGACCGCGGTCACCCGCCCGCTGCACGTGGGACGGTCGGTGATCGTGGTGCAGACGGACCTCACCGACGACGCGGGGCGGCTGGTGGCCCAGGTGACCCAGACCCAGGCGGTGCTCGCCGGGCGTGGCTGACCACGCCGTCACAGGTCCTCGCGGAGGCGGGCGGCGGCGTCCCCGATCTGCCCGGCAATGGCGGCCGCGCGCTTGGAGGTCTCAACCGGGTCGGCGACGGCGTGCACGGCCACGACCGTTTCGTCGGTGCGGGTGACGATCAATCCGTGGCTCCCGGGCCGTACCGCGGCGATCGACGAGAGAGGGATTTCACGGCCGAACCGGAGACGGTGACGACCGCCCAGGCCGGAGCTGGCCTGCGCCGGCAGGGCGCTGCTGCGGTTACGGTGAGGGGGTGCCTGAGATGTCTGCTGGGGACTTCCAGAACTTGCTGGCCTTCCGCACCAGCCTGCGCCGCTTCCTGCACTGGAGCCAGACGCAGGCCCGCGCGGTCGGCCTGACCCCGGCCCAGCACCAGCTTCTCGTGGCGATCAAGGGCCACGCGGGAAACCAGGACCCGACGATCTCGGAGCTGGCCGAGTACCTGCTCTTGCGGCACCACAGTGTGGTGGAGCTGGTCGACCGGGCGGCCACCGCGGGCGTCGTCGAGCGGTCCAGGGATGCCGTGGACGGGCGGCTGACCCGGGTGGCGCTCACCGCCGACGGCGAGGCGCGGCTGAGCCGCCTGGGACCGGCGCACCTGGACGAGCTTCGCAACCTCGCCCCCGTGCTCGACCAGCTCGTCAGCGAATGGGCGGCACACACCGAGCAGGAGGCCACCTCCGGGCCCGGCTGAGCCCATGCCGCATTCCATAACCCATTGATAAAAAGTCCCCGCACCACCCGGGTATCCGCTGCGCGGCCTTTGACCGGCTGCGAAGGTTCAACCATGTGGAACGACGCTGGGGCCGGCTACCTGAGCGGATTGCCGGAAAGCCAGCGGGCGGCCCTGGCCCGGGTCAATCAACCGGGATTCGCGAAACTGCGCGAGTACCTGGGCGCGGGTGACGCATTGGCGTTCCTCGGCGCCGGTGCCTCCGTGCCCTTGTATCCGCTTTGGTCGGGGCTGATCGGGCAATTGGTGCACGCGGCGGCGCACCGGCTGACCGAGGAGGAGGCGGCGGCATGCCGGGCCCTCGCGGTGAACAGCCCCGAGGAGATCGTCGAAATCCTGCGCCGCAGGCTGGGCGCGGCTTCCTACTGGGAGATCCTGCGTTCCGCGCTGTTGCCGCGTACCGACCCGGCGACCGGCTGGTCCTGGACGCCGGTGCATGAACTGGTGTGCCGGTGTGCCTTCAAGGGCGTCATCACGACCAACTACGACACCGGCATTGTCGACGCGCGGCTGCGCGTGCGGCCCGGGCTCTCGGTAACGGGCTTTACTACCTGGAACGACCAACTCGGGCTGGACCGCTGGCGGACCGGAAGGGTGTTCCGCGAGACGGAACTGCCGGTGCTGTTTGCCCACGGTTACTACAACCAGCCCGATTCCGTGGTGCTCGCGACGACCGAGTACCGGCGCGCCTACGAGGGCAAGCTGAGCCGGGTGCTGGGGCGGCTCGTCGATGGCGGGCCGGTGGTCTGGATCGGCTTCAGCTTCGCCGACCAGCGCATCGCCGCGATCCTGCGCGAGGTGGCGCTCTGGTCGGGCACCGTGGCCGAGCCCGGTGCCGCGCCGGAGCACATCGCGATCATGCCCTGGGATCCGGCGGCCGAGGGCAACGACCCGGGAATCCTGGCGCTCCGGGCGGAGATCAGCTACGGGGCCATGCTGGTCCTGTATCCGGCACCGAATGGCGATCATTCGGCCCTCCACGCGCTGTTGTCGTCATTCACCGACCAGCGGTTCCCGCCCGCACTCGAGCTGCTGACCGCGGCGCCGGGCACCGGGCCTGTCACCATCGTGCCGGGCGCCGGGCAGGTCAGCAACGTGCCGGGCACCGGGCCGGTCCGCACCAGGCCGGTCAGCACCGTGCCGGTGGCCGGTGAGGCCCCGCCGCTGCCGGTGAGCTGGCAGCTCGAAGGCGGGCCGGCCGCGGGCTTCATCGGGCGCGCCGAGGAACTCAACCGGCTGAACCGGTGGGCGGAGGACCCCCAGGTTGGCCTGGTAGGCGTGACCGCCTGGGGTGGCGCGGGGAAGACCACGCTGGTCAGCCACTGGGTACTGGCCGCTGGCGGGGCGGCACGGGCCGGCGTGCGCGGCGTGTTCGGCTGGGGCTTCTACGCCGACCCGTCCGTTGAGCAGGGGGCCATCGCACTGCTCACGTGGGCCACCCGGGAGTTCGGCGTGACGGTCCCTGACGGGCTCCGGCCGGCCGCCGCCGTCCTCGCCCTCCTGCGTCAGGTCCCGCTCCTGCTTGTCCTGGATGGGCTGGAGGTGATACAGGAAGGGCCGGCCGGGACGGGCTTCGGCCGGCTTCTCGACGGCACCCTGCGCGAGGTCCTGGCGGGCGTGTGCACCGCGGGCCAGCCTGGCCTGGTCGTGCTTACCAGCAGGTTCCCGTTCGCCGACCTGGAGGCCTTCGACGGTGGCAGCGCCCGGATGCTGGAGGTGCCGCCGTTCACGCCGGCCGAGGGCTCGGCGCTCCTGGCCGCGACCGGCCTGGACTGGATCGGTGACTCCGAGCGGCGCGGCCTCGTGCGGGCCGTGGACGGCCACGCCCTGGCGGTGGGGGTCATCGCGGGCACGCTGACCGACCGCCGGTCACCGGCTGATCTCGAAACCCTCCGCGCGGAACTGGCCCCGGACGAGCCCACCACGGCCCGGGTGAACCGGGTGCTCAGGTTCTCCGCGGACCGGCTGAGCGAGCCGGACCGGTATCTGGCCGCCGCGGTGTCGCTGTTCGCCCGCCCGGTGTCGCCCGGTGCGGTGCTGACCGTCGCACAGCACCCCGCGTTCGGGGGGCGGCTGGACCACTGGACGACGGCCATGGTGGAAACCGCGGTGCGGGACCGGCTCGGCGGCCTGCTCTCGTGGCACCCGGACGGCACCACCGTCTCGGCGCATCCCCTGGTCCGCGACGCGTTCCGGCCGCTGGTACTGGAGGCCGCCGGGGTCGCCGCCGCCGCGTCGCTGGCGAGCCTGCCGGCCGGCCACGTCACCGGCCGCGCCGACGCGCTGCGCGTGGTCGAGGCGATCGAGCTGTTGCTCGACGCCGAACAGTGGGAGTCGGCCGATGACCTGTTCCGCCATCGCGGCGGGGACGGGCACGCCTTTGAGGATCTTCCGGCGGTGCCGCTGGGGCAGCGGGCCGCCAGTGCCTTCGTCACCTCACCGGCACGGCGCGCCGCCTGCGCTGCCCGGCTGGGGGCCCGCCGCCAGGGTTTCTACCTCAACGACGTCGGGATCTCCGCGCTGGCGGCCGGGGATCTCGGCACCGCCCAGGAATACCTGCGGCTATGCGTCCAGCACGATCGTGACGACGCCGACGCGCCGAGCCTGAGCATCAGCCTGGAGAACCTGTCCCGGTGCCTCGGGACGCTCGGGCATACCGCGCAAGCGCGGGAGGCCGCCGCCGAGGCGGTGGCCTTCGCCGAGCGGGCCGCCGAGACGGATGTGTTCTACTCGCTCGCCCACATGGGCTGGGTGGCCGATATCAGCGGCGCCAGCGAGGAGGCGGAAAGCTGCTTCCTCCGCGCCGACCGGGCCGTGTTCTCCGGCTCGTCCAGGCACCTGCATTCGGTGCCCGGAATCCAGTGGGCGGAACGGCTGGCCAGGACCGGCCGGCCCGGGCCGGCCCGGGCGCTGACCGAGCGGAACCGGGAGTTCGCCGAGCAGATGGGCCGCAAGGGGCATCTCGCCCGGTGCATCCGGCTGCTGGGCCGGCTTGCCCTGGCCGACGGGCAGACGGCAGCCGCCGGATCGCAGCTCGCCGAGGCGGCCGAGTACTTCAGGAACGGGGACGCTCTCCCCGAGCTCGCCGTCACGCTGGTCGATCTGGCCGAATGGGCCCGGGCAGCGGGCCACCTCGGCGCCGCGGCGGGCCATGCCGAGGATGCGATCGCGGTCGCGGCCCCGCGCAAGCTGGTTCCCGCGCAGGCGGCCGCGCTTGCGGCCAGGGCCCGCATCCGGGCCGGCCAGTTCCATGCCCGCGCCGCTGCCGCCACCGCCGACCTGCTCGCCCAGGGCCGGGACGCGGCGGACGCGGCCCTCCGCCTGGCTGTCCGCCACCACCTCGCCTGGGCCGAGCTGGATGCGCTGCGCGCGCACGCCGAGCTGGACCGCGCCGAGTCCGCCGACCACGGCTGGCGGGCCAGCGCGGATGATCTCCACGCGCGGCTCGTCCCCCGGGGCTCGACCCGGACCCGCTGGCGACCGTGGAGGAGCCCGCCGGTGGCCTGCGCGGGCTCGCGGCCCGGGGCAGGCGGCGACGGCAGCGGTGAGCGGCGGTACCCGGGCCCGCGCCGGTCGGCCGGGCGGTCAGGAACCGCCGGCGGCGAGCTGGCGGAGCCGGTAACGCTGGATCTTGCCGGTCGCCGTGCGGGGCAGCGCGGCGACGAACTCGATCTCGCGCGGGTACTTGTACGGCGCGATCGTCCGTTTGGCGAAGTCCTGCAGCTCGGCGGCCTTGGCCGGGCCGGCCTCGGCGCCGGCCCGGAGCACCACGTAGGCCTTCACGATCGTGCCGCGCTCGGGGTCAGGGGCGGCGACCACGCCGGTCTCCATCACGTCGGGGTGGCCGAGCAGCGCCTGCTCCACCTCCGGCCCGGCGATGTTGTACCCGGCCGCGATGATCATGTCGTCGCTGCGCGCCTGGTACCAGTAGTAGCCGTCGGCGTCCCGGATGTAGGTGTCTCCGGTGAGGTTCCACCCGTCCCGCACGTAGCCGCGCTGGCGGTCGTCGGCCAGGTACCGGCAGCCGGTGGGCCCCTTGACGGCCAGGCTGCCCGGTTCGCCGTCGGGCACCGGCTTGCCGTCCTCGCCGAGCACCGCCGCCTCGTAACCCGGCACCGCCAGGCCGGTCGACCCTGGCCGGATCTGGTCCCCCTCGGCGGAGATGAAGATGTGCAGCATCTCGGTGGCGCCGATCCCGTCGATGATCCGCACGCCGGTGGCGCGGTGGAAGTCCTCCCACACCGCGCGCGGCAGGTGCTCGCCGGCCGAGACGCACCGCCGCAGGCCGCGCAGCGCCTCGCTGTGGCCGGCCGTCAGCAGCGCCCGGTACATCGTCGGCGCCGTGAACAGCGCCGTCACGCCCTGGTCGGCGATCACCTCCGCCAGCTCGTCCGGCGAGGCCCGCTCCACCAGCAGCGTGCTGGCGCCAATACTGAACGGAAACACCACCAGGCCGCCGAGCCCGAACGTGAACCCGACCGGCGGGGTGCCCAGGAACACGTCATCGGGGCCGGCCTTGAGCACGTGGGCGCCGAAGGTGTCCTGGATCGCCAGCACATCGCGGTGGAAGTGCATGGTGGCCTTGGGCCTGCCGGTGGTCCCCGAGGTCGGGGCGAGCAGGGCCACGTCGTCGGCGGCGGTGGCGACGGCCGGGAAACCGCCGCTCTTGCCCGCGCACCGGCTGGTCAGGTCGTCGCTGGCGCCGCCGCCGTACAGGATCGCCGGGATGCCGAGGTTCGCGGCATCCAGTTCGGCGGCGAAACGGTGGTCGCAGATGGCCAGGCTGGGCCGGGTGATGCCGGCCAGCGCGGCGATCTCCCCGGCCCGCAGCAGGGCCATGGTGGTCACCGCGACGCCGCCCGCCTTGATCACCGCGAACCAGGAGGCGATCAGCCACGGGTTGTTCGGCCCGCGCAGCAGCACCCGGTTGCCCGGCACCAGGCCGAAATCCCCGGCGAGCACTCCGGCGGCCTGGTCGGCCCGGCGCAGCAGGTCGCCGTATGTCCACGTCCCGGCGGTCGTGCGCAGGCACGGCCGGTCCGCGCCGAACCTGGCGATGACGGCGTCCAGCAGCGCCTCGGCGCAGTTGAGCCGGTCGGGATAGCTCAGCCCGCCGAGGTCGAAACGCAGCTCCGGCCACAGTCCGGCAGGTGGGAGGTTGTCCCGGCAGAAGGTATCGATGTGGGCGGAGGGCGACAGCTCCATTGCGGCCCCTCTTCGTTCGGCACCCGCCGGAGCGGGGTAGCACCAGTATTCCCCCTTCCTGACGACAGTCAATGGACCGAGATATCGTGTGGCCGGAGGCCGCGCCGGGGACCAGCCGCTCCGCGCCGTGCCCCGGCCCGTCTCCGGCACGACCAAGCGCAGCGCCCGCGAAGGAGGCAGCGGAAGAGATGAGCCCGTTTCGGGGATCGGTCCCGCTGACGCGGGAGTGGCGGCATTTCCGGTTCGAGTGTGCCGACGGGATCGCCACCGTCACGCTCGACCGGCCCGCCAAGCTGAACGCGCTCACCTTCGACTCCTACGCCGACCTGCGGGACCTGCTGGCCGAGCTGCCGCACCGGGGGGACGTCCGGGTGCTGGTGCTGCGCGGCTCTGGCCGGGCGTTCTGCTCGGGCGGGGACGTCCACGAGATCATCGGTGCCACACTCGCCATGGGCCAGGACGAACTGCTGGCGTTCACCCGGATGACCGGCGAGGTGATCCGGGGCATGCGGGAGTGCCCGGTCCCGATCATCGCCGGCCTGCAGGGGATGGCCGCCGGGGCGGGGTCGGTGATCGCGCTGGCGGCCGACTTCCGGATCGCCACCCCGGCGGCGCGGTTCGCGTTCCTGTTCACCAAGGTGGGCCTGTCCGGCGGGGACATGGGCGCCGCTTACCTGCTGCCCCGGCTGGTGGGCCTGGGCCGGGCCACCCAGTTGCTGATGCTCGGCGACACCATCGACGCCGCGCATGCCGAGCGGATCGGGCTGATCAGCGAACTGGTGGCCGAGGACGAACTGGACGGCGCGGTGGACCGGCTGGCCCGGCGCCTGGCCACCGGCCCGGCCCACGCCTACGCGCAGACCAAGGCGCTGCTCACCCGCGAGCAGGACATGAGCCTGTCCGCCGCGGTCGAGCTGGAAGCGGTGACCCAGGCCCTGCTGATGACCGGCCAGGACTACGCCGAGTTCCATGCCGCCTTCACCGAGGGCCGCGACCCCCGCTGGCAAGGCCGCTGAGAGCCGGCCCCTCCCGCCAGCCACGGCAGTCACGGTGGCCCCGCGGTACCGGCCGCTGCCGCACGCGTGGCCGGGTCTGGACAGGGTGGGCCTGCTGGGCCCAGATGACCGGCATCAGCGCAGCGGCGAGGCACTATGCCTACGGCAGCCGTGCAGGCCTGCTGCTTCCTATATGACTATGAATCCCTCAAGCTTCTCCTATTGGGAGCTAGCAGAAGGAGGGGCCGCGGATAGCTCAGCAACGTAGCAGGAAGGTTGTCCGGGTGGTCCTGGCCGCAGGAGCCCCCATCGTGGCCGCCGTGCTCGGGGTGTCTTTGGGCTGGGCGGGCGGCTCGGCGCGAGCAGACAACGGTCAGCCGATCATCCTCGGAGCGGCCGCAGCGTGCGGCGGGACCGGGACGAACTGCGAAAGCAGCACGACCCAGATCGAGAACACCGGGATCGGGCCAGTTGTCCAGGCTTTTGCAGAGGACAGCTCAGTGGCGCTGTACGGCCAGAACGACACGAATGCCCCGACCGTCGGTGGCGCCTCCGCCATATGGGCAATGGTGTCGGCGCAGGAGACGACGGAGTCATCGGCTCCGGAGACGCCAACGGCGTGCACGGGGTGACCTCGAATGGGGCCGCCAGCGGCGTCTTCGGTGACAACCGCAGCGGCGGCAACGGCGTGTACGGGCATGCAAACAACTCCGCCGCCAGCGGCGTCTACGGCCAAAACGACGGCACCGGCTTCGGCGTGGCCGGGCGCGCCGCGGGCGGGGCTGGCATCCTCGGGGACAGCGCCAACGGCACCGGGGTGTGGGCCAGCAGCCAAAACGCCACCGCGCTGAAGGTGACCGGCAAGGCGCAGTTCAGCCGCAGCGGCGTGGCCACTGTCGCGGGTACCTCCTCGGCGCCGAAGAACTCAGTGCGGGTCAGCCTGCCCATCACCGCCAAGAGCATGATGACCGCCACGCTGCAAAAGTTTGTCGCCGGCGTGTATGTCGTGGCTGCCGTGCCCAACGTCGCGGGAGGCTACTTCACCATTTACCTGAACAAGTCGGTGACCACTAGCCTCGGGCCGATCGCCTGGATGGTGGTAGAGCACCCGTAACGCCCAGATCTGGAACAGCCAAAACACCATGATCATGAAGAGGGAGCCGGGTCGTGCGGGGGCGGGCTCTGATGGCCGGCCGCGCCGATGGCGGCGCGGAGGGCGTCCAGGGAGGGGGCCCGGATGACGACGGCGGGGGAGGTGCCGGCCCGGCGGGCGTACCAGATCCGCGACGCCACGCCAGCGCTGCTAGCCCGGCGGTGCGCCTCATCGTGGTCTCCTCTAAGGAGCCGTAGCCGATAGTGGTCCCATACGTGGCGGTGTCACCGGTGACATAGACCTTCGAGGAGTCGGGGCTGACCGTCACCCCATAACCGGCGGAGTTTCTGCGCGGCATGCCCGCAGCGCGCCACCCAGGCCATGGCCCCGGTCGCGGAGGCCGGTGATCGCCACCATGGCGGCAGCGGGCAGCCGGGTGACGAGTCTCACGGGGTCCTCCTGCGCGACGCTGCGGCTGAGCCGCACCAAGCCTGCCCGGTTCATACCGGGATGACCGGGAACATCTTCGATCCGTCAAACGTCCGGTTAGTGAACACCGGCCAGGCAGAGGACTACAGGCACCCGCACCCACAACTCCGCCCCCGCGGTGGCGTTGTAAGCCAGGCCCGGGAATAGCTGTCCGCTATGCGCGGATAATGACGACATTGGCGGGAACGGGGTCCGTACGAAAGACGCCCGAACCGGCCGGCTGGTTGACACCGGGCCGGCGCCCGTCCGGGTTCCCCGGAACCGGGTGCGCGTCAGGAGAACAGTTGCCTGGCGATGATCGTGCGCTGGATCTCGGACGTGCCCTCGTAGATCCGCGGGGCGCGGACCTCCCGGTACAGGTGTTCCAGCAGATGGCCCCGCTCCAGGGCGCGGGCGCCGTGGATCTGCACCGCCGAGTCGACCACGTACTGGGCCGTCTCCGTCGCGAACAGCTTGGCCATGGCGCTGCGCCCGGCTACCCCGGGCGCCCCCGCGTCCAGGGCCGCCGCCGCCGAGTACACGAGCAGCCGTGCCGCCTCGGTACGGGTCGCCATCTCGGCAAGCAGGTGTGCCACCGCCTGCTGGTCCTTGAGCGGCCCGCCGAATACGGTCCTGGACGCCGCGTACTCGCAGGCCGCCTCAAGCGCCGCCTGCGCCATGCCCACCGCGAACGCACCCACGCTCGGGCGGAACAGGTTCAGCGTCCGCATTGCCACCGCGAAGCCACGGTCGGGCTCGCCGAGCAGTTCGTCCTGGTAAACGGGCACCCCGTCGAAGGCCAGAGTGCCGATCGGATGCGGGCTGACCATGTCCAGGTGCGTGCCGGACAGCCCCGGCCGGTCCGCCGGGACCAGGAAGGCGCTGACCCCGCGCGCCCCGGCGCCCGGCGTGGTCCGGGCGAACACCGTGTAGAAGTCGGCCTCGGGCGCGTTGGAGATCCAGGTCTTGATGCCGGTCAGCCGCCACCCCTCGCCGTCCGGTACGGCGGCGAGCTCCAGCGCCGCGGCATCGGACCCGGCGCCAGGCTCGGACAGCGCGAACGCGGCCACGGCTGTCCCAGCGGCCACTGCGGGAAGCCACCGGCGCACCTGCTCGTCGCCGCCGGATTGCAGCACCGGGTAGCTGCCCAGCCCTTGGAGTGCCAGCGCGGTTTCCGCCTCGGTGCACTCGGCAGCCAGCGACTCCCTGAGCAAGCAGAGATCCATGGCCGAGGCCTCGCGGGAGGAGGGCTCCCCGGCCGCCGCGCCGGGAAGCGCCGCACCGGGGAACAGGCGGGCGAGCAGGCCGAGCCGCCCCATGGCAGTCAGCAGTTCCCTGTTGACGCGGCCCGGCTGGCCGGCTTCGGCCAGCGGCCGCAGTTCGGCCGCGGCGTACCCGCGCACCTGGGCCGCGAAGTCCTGCTGCACGGCGGTCAGCCCGAACGAGGCCATCACGGCCCCCCGCCGGGGCGCCACCGGGCGTGCGCGGTGCCCGGCGTGCCGGTCCTGATCAGCTCCAGCCGGGGCCGCGGCCCGTCGGTGCGGCCGGCCTGCGGCTTGCGGCTGCCCGCGGCGAACTGGTCCGGCCAGGCGGCGGCCGGCCCGGAGTAGCCCTGCTCCGCGGCGGCGTGCAGGGTCCACTGCGGGTCGTACAGGTGCGCCCGGCCCAGGGCGCAGAAGTCGGCACGGCCGGCCAGCAGGATCGAGTTGACGTCGTCGTAGGACGAGATGACGCCGACGGCGATCACCGCCACACCGTACTTGCGGCCGATCTCGTTGCGGATCCGGTCCGCGTACGGGGTCTGGTAGCTGCGGCCGAACGCCGGGCGCTCGTCGCTGACTACCTGCCCGGTGGACACGTCGATGCCGTTCACCCCGTGCTCGGCGAACGCCCGGGCGATCTCCGCCGCCTCGTCGGCGCCGACGCCGCCGTCGTGCCAGTCGGTCGCGGAGATCCGCACCGTGACCGGGCGGCCGGACGGCCACAGCGCCCGGATCGCGTCCAGCACCTCCAGCGGGTAGCGCATCCGGTTCTCCAGCGACCCGCCGTAGCCGTCGGTGCGCTGGTTGGTGAGCGGGGACAGGAAGGACGAGAGCAGGTACCCGTGCGCGCAGTGCAGCTCCAGCAGGTCGAAGCCGGCCCGCGCGGCTCGTTCCGCCGCGGCGGCGAACTGCCCGGTGATCTCGGCCAGGCCGGCCCGGGTCAGCTCGTGCGGCACCTGGTTGCGCGGCGAGTACGGGATCGCGGACGGGCCGCACACCTCCCAGTTGCCCTCGCGCAGCGGCTCGTCGATGCCCTCCCACATCAGCCGGGTGGACCCCTTACGGCCGGAGTGGCCGAGCTGGATCCCGATCGCCGCGCCGGTCCGCTCGTGCACGAAGTCCGTCACCCGCCGCCAGGCGGCCTCGTGCTCGCTGGTGTACAGGCCCGCGCAGCCGGGGCTGATCCGGCCCGGCTCCGATACGCACACCATCTCGGTCATCACCAGGCCGGCCCCGCCGAGCGCCTTGCTGCCCAGGTGCACGAGGTGGAAGTCGCCGGGCAGGCCGTCGCGGGCCGAGTACATGTCCATCGGCGACACGATGACCCGGTTCTTCAGGTGCAGCCCGCCGATCCGGCCCGGCTGGAACATCGGCGGGCGGACGCCCGGCCCGGCGCCGTCCTCCCCGGCGTCCTGCTGGCCGGCGAACCAGCGGTCCATGCCGGCGACGAATTCCGGATCCCGCAGCCGCAGGTTGTCGTAGGTGACCCGGCGGCTGCGGGTGATGATGTTGAACGCGAACTGCTCCGGCTCCTGGCCGGTGTAGGAGCCGATGTGCTCGAACCACTCCAGGCTGGCCTGGGCGGCCCGCTGGGTGGAGGCGACCACCGGGCGGCGCTCGGCCTCGTAGGCGTCCAGCGCCGAGGCGGCATCGCTCTGCTCGTGCAGGCACGCGGCCAGGGCCAGGGCGTCCTCCATGGCCAGCTTGGTGCCCGAGCCGATGGAGAAGTGCGCGGTGTGCGCGGCGTCGCCGATCAGCACCACGTTGCCGTGGTGCCAGCGGGCGCACCGCACCGTGGTGAAGTTCACCCACCGGGAGTTGTTGCCGACGATCTCGTGCCCGCCCAGCACGCCGGCGCACAGCCCGCGGATGATCTCGATGGACGCCTCGTCGCTGCGCCCCGGCGGCAGCCCGGCGGCGGCCGCGGCCGGCCCGGCGAACCCGGCGCGGCGCCACACGTCGTCGTGGGCCTCCAGGATGAACGTGCTCGCGTCCCGGCTGTAGGGGTACCCGTGGACCTGCATCACCCCGGCCGGGGTGTCCAGGATGTAGAACTTGAACGCGTCGAAGACCAGGTCGGTGCCCAGCCAGATGTAGGCGCAGTGGCGCGCTTCCAGATCCGGCCCGACCGCGCCGGCCAGCCGCGCCCGGGTCAGCGAGTTGGCCCCGTCGGCGGCGACGACCAGGTCATATTCGGCGGCCAGGGCCAGGGCGTCCGGGGCGGGCGTGCTGAATTCCGCCCGTACCCCCAGCTCCGCGCACCGCTGCTGGAGGATGGCGAGCAGCCGGTGCCGGCTCATCGCGGCGAAGCCGTGCCCGCCCGAGGTGAGCACCGTGCCGTGGAAGTGCACGTCGATGTCGTCCCAGCGGGCGAACTCCCGCTCCATGGCCGCGAACACGGTCGCGTCGGCATGCTCGATGCCGCCCAGCGTCTCGTCGGAGAACACCACCCCGAAGCCGAACGTGTCGCCGGGCGCGTTCCGCTCCCAGAGGTGCACCTCATGGCGGGGATCGAGCTGTTTGGCCAGCGCGGCGAGGTAGAGCCCGCCAGGCCCCCCGCCGAGCACCGCGATGCGCACTCGCTTTCGCTCCTTCCGTGCGCCTGCCGGCTCAAGATATGTCGGCACTCATACGACCGTCAATAATTCGACATGAGATACGACGGCGCGGACAGGCCGTGCGCCCACGGGACCCACGGGTCCCGGGGCGCGTCGTCACAAGGAGCTGGGCCCGCTAGCCCTGGTAGGCCACCGTGGCGAAATCGCTTTGCCCGCCGAAGGGGCCGCTGGTCCCGGTGACGATGGCATTCCCGCCGCTGACGGCCACGGCGGCGGCGTTGTTCTGCGCGCCGGTCACGGCGTACCTGGCCGCCCAGAGCCGGGCACCGCTCGTGGCGTTGTACGCCACGGTGGCGTAGTCGCCCGGGGTGTCGAAGCCGGCCAGCGACGACCCGGTGACGTAGACCACGGACCCGCCCGGGCTGACCGCGAGGCCGGTGGCGTCGTTGTCCACCGCCGCGGTGCTATAGGTGGCCAGCCAGAGCTGGTGGCCGGTGGCCGCGTCGTAGCCGATGGTGGCGTACTCGTTCAGGCCGTTGGCCTGCCCGCCGGAGCCGGTGACGTACACCACCGACCCGGCCGGGCTGAGCGCGATGCCGGTGGTGGCCGCTCCCCGGGGGTTCACCGGGCCGTGATAGGTGGCCTGCCACTGCTGGGCGCCGGTGGCAGCGGACAGGGCCGCCGTCCAGTAGTGCTTGGCGGTGCTGCCGGGGGCGTCGCTGCCGCCGGTGACGTACACGGTCGAGGAGTCCGGGCTCACCGCCAGCGAGATCCGGGACCGGTCGTACGCCTGCTTGTAGGAGTCCAGCCAGAGCTGGGCGCCGGTGGCGGCGTCGTAGGCGACCGTGCCGCTCGACCCGGCGATGAACACAGTCGACCCGTCCGGGCTCAGCGCGATGGACGTCAGAGTGTGGAACACGTGCGGCGGGAACTTGGTGTTGGCGTTCCACTTGGTGGCCCCGGTGGCGGCGTCCAGGGCGACCGTGTCGTAGCTCTTGGATGCGTTGCCCCCGAAAAAGTCACGCCGGCCGGTCATGTACACCGTCGTGGAGTCCGGGCTCACCGCCACCGCCTTGAACTGCGCGGCAAAGCTAAAGGAGACCGGCGTGACCGCCCAGCGCAGTGCCCCGGTCGCCGCGTCGTAGGCCAGCATCAGGTAGTCGTTGAAGCTGCTGGTCTCGCCGAGGTCGCCGGCGACGTAGACGGTGGCGCCGTCCGGGCTGACCGTGATGGACGGGATGCCCGTGAAGCCCCGGGGATGGTGGACTACGCCCTGGTACCGGGCCAGCCAGAGCTGCTTGCCCGTGGCCGCGTTGTACGCCACCGTGACCTCGTTGCGCAGGCCGGTCAGCGTCTTGGCGGTGATGCCGGTCACGTATACGACGGCCTTGTCCGGGCTGGCGGCTACCGACGTCGCGCTGGCGGACAGGTGCGCCCCGCCGAACCGCTGCACCCAGACCTGGGTCCCGCCCGGCACCGCGGTGGCCCGCTGGCCGGCGCCTGCCACGGCCGGAGCGGCTATGGCGAAGATCCCGGTGGCGGCCACGGCGATGGCCACGCCCAGCCGGTGACTCAACCTCATGACTCCCCCTCACCCTTGCGTGCGAGCGGCGTATAGCCGAACAGATGCGCGGCAATCACCGGATTACCCCCATAACGTGGACGCTTTGCGCGGCCATGAGGTTGACGGGCCGCTCAGTCCGCCTCGCCCGCGACGGCGAAGCCCTGTATCTCCACGAGCGCGCCGGCGTCCCAGAGCCGGGACACGCCGATGGCCGCCATGGCGGGGTAGTCGCGGCCGCACAGGCGCCGCCATGCCTCGCCGACCTCCCGGCCGTGCGCCCGGTACTGCTCCAGATCGACTGCGTAGATCGTCAGGCTGACCAGATCGCCGGGCTGCCCGCCGGCCGCTCGCAGGGCGGTGAGCAGGTTGGCCAGGGCCCGCTCGAACTGGGGGACAACGCCGCCGGAGACGATCTGGCCGTCCGGGCCGTAACCCGTTTGCCCGGCCAGGAAGATCAGGCGCCCGGTGGCGGCCACGGCGTGGGAGAAACCCGACGGCCGGACCAGCTCGTCAGGGTTGATCCGCTCGATGCTCACGGGCATGTGATACCACACGGCCGTCGGGGCGGGGCAATCTGGTCCCGGCGGCCCTCGGGAGCTGAGCGCGTAACGGGCCCGGGCTGCCCGGCGTTTGGCCTGGTGGGGGTATCTCCCCACAGAGTGGATGGAGGGTCGGCATGTCGCACGAGCACATGCGTCGGGCAGTTCGCCGGGTGGTGACTGCCTCCTTCGCCGGCGCGGCGGCGCTGGGACTGGGGCCTGCTGGCGCGGGCATCGCGGGCGCTGGCAATCTGCCAGCGCCGGTTCCTGCGGTCGCGGACTACCAGTTCCTGTCCGGGAGTACGACACCGCCGGGTGAGGGGGACTGCTTCTCGGTCGGCCGGCGCTGCTTCACCCCGGTGTCGATGCAGGCCTCTTACAACCTGCCCCCGCTGTACGCGGCGAACGATGACGGGCACGGCGTGACCATTGCCATCATCGACTCGTTCGGCAACCCCAACATGGCATCCGACCTGGGCAACTTCGACACCCAGATGGGCCTGCCGCACATGTGCGGGGAGCCGGGCGTGACCTGCGCGTCCGGGATGCCGACGTTCCAGCACGTGTACTGGAACGGCAAGACCCAGGTGAAGGCGCCGCCGCCGGGCAGCAACGGCACCGGTTCCCAGACCCGCAACATCTGGGCCCTGGAGACCAGCCTGGACGTGGAATGGGCGCACACCATCGCCCCGCAGGCCAACATCCTGCTCATGACGACCAATCCCGCCGAGACACTGGGCGTGCAGGGCTTCCCGGCGATGATGGACGCCGAGCAGTTCATCGTGGACCACCATGAGGCAACGGTCATCTCGCAGAGCTTCGCCGCCGCGGAGGAGACCTTCGGGACCACGCAATCGCTGCTGAACCTGCGGCACGCGTTCATTTCCGCAGCGAGCAACGGCGTCACCGTGCTGGGATCCTCCGGCGACAACGGCACGGCCAACACGTCCTTCACCCCCGTCAAGCACCCGGCCACGATCCCGTTCCCGACCGTCGAATGGCCGGCTTCCGACCCGCTGGTGACCGGCGTGGGCGGCACCTACCTGTGCACCGACCCCACGACCGGTACCAGCGTCGACTCGGCCGACCCGCCGGTGAACTGCCAGTCCAACCCGGGCGTGCGTGAGATCGGCTGGATCGCCGCCGGCGGCGGCTTCAGCCACGTGTTCGCCACGCCCTCCTACCAGGGCACGCTGCCGGCGGGCTCCACCGCCATCGGCGCCATGCGCGGGGTCCCGGACGTGGCCTACCAGGCCAGCTCCCGCACCGGCGTGCTGGTTTACGACACCGCGCCCGGAGACGCGTCCGCCGGCCTGGTCTGCCCCAGCGGCAACCCGTGCAGTGCCGGGTGGTACGTGGTCGGCGGCACCTCCTCGTCCTGCCCACAGTGGGCCGGGCTGGTCGCGATCGCCGACCAGATCGCCGGGCACGGCCTCGGCCAGATCAACCCCACCCTCTACGCCCTCGCGTCCGGGCCCGGTTACGGCACTGACTTCTACGACGTGACCACCGGCAACAACCAGCTCGACCCATCCATCCCCGGCTATCCGGCGACAACCGGCTGGGACCCCGTCACCGGCCTTGGCACGCCCAACGCCGCCGCCCTGGTGCCCGCGCTCGCCGGTCACTAGGTCCCTCTCCTGGGGGATCCCGCGGGGATCCCCCAGGAGGCCCGGGACGGCCCGGCCCGTCCGGCCGGACCGGAGCCCGGGCGGTCGCGCGCTATCTTGTGCGGGTGACGGCCGTGCCAGAGGCGACAGGGCGGGCAGCGCAGCCCCGGCAGCTGATCGTGACCGTGTACGGGCTGTACTCACGGGACGCGGGCGACTGGATGTCGGTCGCGGCACTGGTCAGCTTGCTGGGGGACCTCGGGATCGACGAGCCTGCCGTGCGGTCCTCGATCTCCCGGCTCAAGCGGCGCGGGATCCTGGTGGCCCGGCGGGCGGACGGCGCCGCCGGGTATGAGCTTTCCGAAGGGGCCCGGGCAATCCTGCGCGAGGGGGATCACCGGATCTTCCGCAGGGACCGGGCCCGGCTGGGGGACGGCTGGCTGCTCGCGGTGTTCTCGGTGCCCGAGGCGGAGCGGCAGCAGCGGCACGTGCTGCGCTCACAGCTCAGCCGCCTGGGTTTCGGCACGGCCGCGCCCGGGGTGTGGATCGCCCCGGCGTACCTGCACGAGGCGGCCGCCGACATGCTCGCCCGGCTGGGGCTGTCCGGGTACGCGGACCTGTTCCGCGCCGACCACCTGGCCTTCGGTGACCTGGCCGCCAAGGTGCGGCAATGGTGGGACCTGGACCGGACCGAGCGGCTGGCCCGTGAGTTCGTCACCGCCTACCAGCCGGTGCTGGACGGCTGGGCCGGCCGCCGGGCCGCGTCCCGGCCCCGGGAGGCGTTCGCGGACTATGTCAGGGTCCTCACCGACTGGCGCCGTCTGCCCTACCTGGATCCGGGCCTGCCCGCCGAGCTGCTGCCGCCCGACTGGGCCGGCGCACGGGCGGCCGGGATCTTCTTCAGCCTGCGGTCCCGGCTGGCCGGTGCCGCCAGCGAGCACGCGGCCCGCGCCACGGGGGATCCGGCGCCGTAACCCCTGTCCCCGTGCTGCCGTTTGTGCTGTTGCTGCCCGGTCCGCCGGTTCCTACCCGACTGTGCGGGGGTAGGGTCCAGTCTGCCCGGCTCTGATGGCACGGCCAGGGCGGGACGGCGAGCGCGCGGCGAACTCGGGAGGCCGGCGGCGGCCCCCGGCGAGGAGGCGAGGCGATGACCAGAACCGCCCCGGTGGCCAGCCCGGTGGACTTCACGGAATACGGCGACTACACGGCCAAAACGCCGCCCAGCGCGGACGGGGCGTTCGTCCGGCCGATGTACCCGTTCCAGGGCCGGGTCACCGCGGACGGTTCCAGCAGATTCCCGGCCGAGGCGGGCCGTTACCACCTATATGTGTCGCTGGCCTGCCCGTGGGCTCACCGCAGCGTGATCGTGCGCGTGCTGATGGGGCTGGAAGAGGTGGTGTCGCTGTCGGTCGTGGACCCGGTCAGGGACGGGCGCGGCTGGGCGTTCCGGGACGGCCCGGGCCACGGGCCTGACCCCGTGAACGGGTTCACCCTGCTCCGGGAGGCCTACGAGGCGACGGAACCGGGATATGACGGGCATATCAGCGTGCCGGTGCTCTGGGACCGGGAGACCTCGCAGATCGTCAGCAACAACTTCCCCGACATCACCATCGACCTGGGCACGCAGTTCGGCGCGTGGGCGGAACCGGGCGTGGACCTGTACCCGCAGCCGCTGCGCACCGAGATCGACGCGCTCAACGACCGGGTATACGCGTCGGTCAACAACGGGGTCTACCGGTGCGGGTTCGCGGGCGCCCAGGAGGCCTATGACGTGGCGGTCGCCGCCCTGTTCGCGACGCTCGACGAACTGGAGGAGCGCCTGGCCGGCTGCCGGTACCTGTTCGGCGACCAGATCACCGAGGCGGACGTGCGGCTGTGGGTGACCCTGGCGCGTTTCGACAGCGTCTACGTCACCCACTTCAAGGCGAACACGTGCCGGATCGTGGACTACCCGAACCTCTGGGCCTATGCCCGTGACCTGTATCAGCACCCGGCGTTCGGCCCGACCACGGACTTCGGCCACATCAAGCGGCACTACTACACGACCCACCCGCACCTCAACCCGCAGCGGATCGTGCCGGCCGGGCCGGTGCTGGACTGGGACGAGCCGCACCACAGGGACAAGCTCGCGGCGTAGCCGCCCGCACGGCCCCGGCCCGGGCCAGCCACCGCCCGCATCGCGGCACCCGCGGCCCGGTGGGCCAGCATGGTGGCATGCCTAGCGGAGACGATGAAGCTCCCCCGGTCCGGTCGTGGATTACCCCGAAGGCCGCCAAGGGCGGCGTGAGCGCCATTGCAGGCCAGGGCGTTCACGCCGTCGCGGCGATCGCCGGCGGGGAGGTGGTCGCGGTCAAGGGCGGCCACATCCTGGACGGCCGCGCCGTCGCGGGCTTGCCGGATGCGATCAGGGACTCCGCGTTCCCGATCGCGGCCGACTTGTACCTGGCGGCGCTTGCCCCCGGCGAGTACGACGGGGTGATGATGCGGGTGAACCACTCCTGCGAGCCGAATGTGGGCATGGGCGGCAACGTCCTGCTGGTGAGCATGCGTGAGATCGCGGCCGGCGAAGAGCTGACCATCGACTATGCCCTGTTCCTCGCGGATCCTGGCTTTGCCATGACATGCCGGTGCCGGAGCGCCGCCTGCCGGGGCGTGGTGACCGGAACGGACTGGATGCGCGCCGACCTGCAGGAGCGCTACCAGGGCTGGTTTTCCTGGTGGCTCCGGCAGAAAATCGCTGTCAGGGCTCGCGGATGACCTCGGCCGGGTCCTTGTCCGTGCGCAGGCCCTGGTAGGACGGGGCCCGCATGCGCCCCGCGCGGGTCCAGCCGGTGAAGGCGATCTCGGCGACCAGCACCGGCTCGGCCCAGACCGCGTCGCGCCCGTGGTCGGCGGGCAGCGGCGCGGCGAACGGCGAGGTGGCCCGCTGCAGCGGGGCGAGCCGCTGGGTGAGTTGGCGCAGCACCCGGTCGGTGAACCCCGTCCCGACGTGGCCCGCGTAGGCCAGGCCGCCGTCCTCCTGGACCCCGACGAGCAGCGAGCCGATCTGCCCCGACCGGTTCCCCTTGCCCGGCCGCCAGCCGCCGATCACCGCCTCCTGGCGCCGGATGTTCTTGACCTTGCGCCAGGTACCCGGCCGCTTCCCCGGCTCGTAGCGGGAATCAAGGCGCTTGGCCACGATGCCTTCCAGGCCGTGCTGGACCGAGACCGCCTGCACACTGGCCCCGGCTTCCCCGGTGAACGAGGGCGGCGTCTGCCACGACGGTCCGTATATCTGCAAATCCTCGAGCAGCGCCCGGCGCCGCGCATAGGGCAGGTCGAGCAGCGGGCGCCCGTCCAGGTGCAGCAGGTCGAACGCCAGATAGGTGACCGGGTACTCGGCGGTCAGCAGCGCCGCGGCCGAGGCGGCGCGGACGTGCATCCGGTTCTGCAGCGCCTCGAAGTCCGGCCAGCCCGACTCGCCCAGGGCGACGACCTCCCCGTCGAGCAGCGCGTCCCGCCTGCCCACCGCCGCGGCCAGGCCGCGCAGTTCCGGGTAGGCGGCGGTGACGTCCTCACCGGTCCTGGAGACCAGCCGTGCCCGGCTGCCCTCGCAGTAGGCCAGCGTGCGCACCCCGTCCCATTTCATCTCCAGCGCCCAGGCACCGTCGTCCGGGGGCAGGTGCGGCTCGGACCTGGCGAGCATCGGCGGCAGTATCCCGGGCAGCGGCTGCCGCTCCCGGTGCATCATCCAGTCGGTGCCCCGGGTGCGGAACAGCGTGTAGCCGCCGGTCAGCCGGCGCCCGTGCAGCACCACCTTGACCTCGGTGCCGGTCCACTTGACCGTCTCGAACGTGCCGCGATCCCAGATCGTCACCGTGCCCGCGCCGTACTCGCCGTCCGGGATGCGCCCGGAGAACCCGGCGTACTCCAGCGGGTGGTTCTCGGTGTGGGCGGCGAAGTGGTTCACCGCGGGGTCGTCGGGCACCCCCTTGGGCACCGCCCAGGAGACCAGCACGCCGTCGCGTTCCAGCCGGAAATCCCAGTGCAGCCGGCGGGCGTGGTGCTCCTGCACCACGAACACCCGGTCCCGCTCGTCCCCGGGCGCCGGGCTGCCGGGCTCGGCCTGGTCCGGCATCGGCTCGGGCGTGCGCCCCCGGTTCCGTTTGCCCCGGTAGGCGTCCAGGGAATCCATGCCCAGGGCCTACCCAGGATGCGGCCGCCGGCCACCCGTGGCCTCAGCCGGTGACCTGCCGGATCCGGCCGGTGGTCAGGTCGGCGGCCACCAGGCCGCCGGTGCCGCCGGCCGCGACCGCATCGGGCGTGGCCGACTCGGCGCCGGTGGCCGGGCCGCCGTCGCCGGAGAATCCGAACCTGCCGGCGCCGGCGACCGTGTAGATGTCGCCGGCGGTCATCGCGATGCCATAGAACGTGCCGGTGCGCTCGGGAAAGATACTCGCTGCGCGGTTTGTTCGCTGGGGCTTCACGCGAGTGCACAGGCGGGGACCGCGGGCCGTCGCGGGAATGCCGGTGCGCCCCGTCGGCATGTGGGTGGGACCGACGAGGCGCAACCGGGACTCCACGGCAGGGGGGGCCTGTGCCGGTGGAGTCCCATAACAATCACCGGTCAACTTGAGCGCCGGCTTGATGCGCGCTGACCGCTCACTCGAAACCCGCCGGGGCCAGCCTGGCTGCCGGTGCGCTTCCCGTGCCGGTCGGCTTCCGGTGCCGCCCGCTAATAGGTAGCCTGACGGCCATATTGGTCGTCCGGAGTGATCGCCATTTTGCGTCCGGTCACGGACGGCGGGCACGCCGGCGGCCCCAGGGGGTGGTGGGGTTGAGCAGCGCTGATGAGGCACCTGGCAGTGGCGTGACGGGCGATTCCACCGCCGCGGAATCGCCGCGCGTCTTCATCTCTTACGCGCACGACGACGCGGCGCACGAGGAGCGGGTCCGCGGGTTCTGGCTGTTTTTACGAGCGAACTCGATCGACGCGAAGCTGGACCGTCCCGGCTCGGAGGAGCGCAGGGACTGGGTGCAATGGATGACCAAGCAGGTCCGCAACGCCGACCGGATCCTGGTCATCGCGTCGCCGGAGTACAAGATCCGCGCCGAGGGCGATGCCGAGCCGGAGCGGGGCCGGGGCGTGCAGTACGAGTCCTGGCTGATCCGCGACCGGTTCTTCGCCGACCAGCGCGCTGGCGTGCGGCTGGTGCTGCCCGTGGTGCTGCCTGACTGTTCCGTGGGCGACATCCCGGCGTGGCTGGCGCCGGCCGCCGCGACGTACTACCTGGTGAGCGACTACACCGTGGCGGGCGCGGAGACGCTGCTGCGGGCGCTGACCGGGCAGCCGGGGGAGGTTGAGCCGGACCTCGGGCCCCGGCCGCACCTGCCGCCCCGGGATACCGCCCTGCCGCCCCCGGATAGTGGCGTCGTGGCTACGCTGACCCGGCCGGTGCGCCGGACCCAGGTGCTGATCGAGACCGGCCGTGCCGAGGACGGGCAGGTCGATTCGGCCGTGTGGCTGGGCGGGTCGCTGCTGTGCCAGGGCCAGGCGCCCGAGCCGGCCGAACTGGCCGGGCTGTGGGGGGCGCTCCGGCTGCCGCCGCTCGCCGCCGCGGACCGGATGGTCGGGGCCGGCCGCCGGCTGGCCGGGATGCTGATGGACGAGGCCGCGCAGCGCGCCGTGGCCGCCGAGCTGGACCGGCTGGCACCGGGTGACTCGGTGGAGGTGGTGCTGGCCGCGGCGGGCCCGTTGCTGTCGCTACCGGTCGAGCTGGTCCGCCTCGCGCACGACGGCGGCGAGACCGCCCCGCTTGGGCTGCTGCCCGGAGTCAGCGTGTACCGCCGCCCGGCCGGGCCGGACGGCGGCGGCGCGGACGACCCGGCGGCGGTCAGGCCGGCGCCGCCGGCCTCGGCGGGACCGTTGAAGATCCTGGCGGCGGTGGCGGCACCGGACGAGACCAAGACGGAGAACGTCCCGCTGGATGTCGAGGCGGAGATGCAGGCGGTGCTGGATGCCGTCGGCGAGGTGGCCGGGCACCCGCGGGCCCAGGTGCGGATCCTGGAGGTCGCGTCGCTGGCCCAGATCCGCGACGCACTGCGGCGCGATGCGTTCCATGTGCTGCACCTGTCGGCGCACGGGTCGGCCGAGTCGGTGGAACTGGAGGACGAGGACGGCAACCCCGTCACGGTGACCGCCGACGCGCTGAAGGCGGCGCTGCGCCAAGCGACGGGCCGGCAGGTACCGCTGGTCGTGCTGTCGTCGTGCTCGGGCGGGTCCGCCGCGGCCCAGGCGATGGCCGCCAGCCTGGCCGGGCGGGGCGCGGACCGGGTCATCGCGATGCTGGCCCCGGTCACCGATGGCTACGCGACCCATCTGGCCCGCCGCCTGTACCAGGAGCTGGCCGCGAGGCCGGATCTTTCGGCCGGGCAGGCGCTCGCCAATGCCCGGTGCCTGGTGGAGGAGGACCGGTCCCGGGCGGCCGGGGAGCGGCTATCACTGCCCGAATACGGGGTGGCGACGCTGCTCGCGGCCGGAGGCGACGGCCCGCTGGCTGATCCCGCGCTTACCGCCGCACCGCTGGTGGCCGCGACGGTGCCGCCCGGTGGGAGGTCCGTGCGTGAGCTGCCGGTGGGCGCGCTGATCGGCCGCCGCAAGCAGTTGCGCGCGGCTATGGGCGTGCTGCGCCGCACCCAGGCCACGGCCACGGATCGGGAGTTCGGCGACGCGAGCGGCGTAGTGCTGACCGGGATCGGCGGGATCGGCAAGACCGCGCTGGCCGGGCGGGTCATCTCCCGGCTGCGCGAGGACGGCTGGCTGATCGCCGTGCACGAGGGCAAGTGGAACCCCACCGGCCTGATCGCCGCCACTGCCCAGGCCATCGCTGAGACCCTGCCTGGGGTCACCGACACGGCACAGGAAGTGCTGCTGCGCGAGGCCCTCGGACTGCTCACCGACCAGGCCAGCGACGACGGGCCGAAGCTGAAGGTCGTCGAAGCACTGCTGGAGCGGTGCCAGTTGCTGGTGGTGTTCGACGACTTCGAGCAGAACCTGGCGCCCGGCGGGCAGGATTTCGTGGATCCGGCCGTCGGCGAGATCCTCACCGCCCTGGCCGACGCGGCACAGACCGGCGGGCTGCTGGTCACCTGCCGTTACCCGCTGCCGGGCCCGGACCGGTTCCTGGCCGAGGTGCCGGTCCCGGGGCTGTCGGTGGCGGAGCTGCGGCGGATGTTCCTGCGCCTGCCCGCCCTGGCCGACCTGGGCCCGGCCGACCAGGTGCTGCTGATCCGCGCGATCGGCGGGCACCCCCGGCTGATCGAGTTCACCGACGCGCTGCTGCGCGGCGGCGTCTCCAGCCTGCGCCACGTCCGGACCAAGCTCCGCGACCTGGCCACCGCCGAAGGGATCGATCTGTCCCAGCGCCGGCCGGTGGACCAGGCCATCGACCAGGCGATGGTGCTGGGCAGTGCGGACATCCTGCTCACCGAACTGCTGTCCCTGCTCACCGAGCGCCAGACCACCATCCTGGCCCAGGTCGCGGTCTGCCGCGCCCCGATGACCCTCGACGACCTAGCCTTCGCCCTCGCCGCTAACCCGGCACAGGCCGACGAGCCCCAGCCCGCTGCGATCGGTGCATCGGACCTGGCAGGCCAGCGAGCCGACGCCGACCGGCTCGCCGACCTCACCCTGCTGTCGCCGGGCCCGGACATAGCCATGCACCCGTGGACCGCCGAACTGGCCACCCGTCTCCTCGACGCCGACCCGATCGCGCTACACGAACGCGCCCTAGCGATGCGGTGGCGCCGGTCCGAGCAGCAACGCGGGGACTACGCCGACCTTCTCGACATCCCCCGCCACCTCGCCGCCCTGCACCGCTACGACGACATTGCCGACCTCGCAGGGCAGGCCACGCACATTCTGGCGGGTACTCTGGCTACCCTCGCCTGCCTCGCCGAGATCCGGCCCCTTATTCCTCCGGGTGAGCGGGCCTGGATCGTCGTTGCGGAACTCGAAGTACTGGCACTGCTCAGTGTTGGCGATCTGCGTGCCGCTACCCGCCAACTTCGGGCCATGCAACGGCAAGCCGAGACCCGGGCGACTGACGACCCCGCCAACGCCGGGTGGCAGCGGGACCTGTCGGTCATTCACAACAAGCTGGGGGATGTGGCGGTGGCGGCGGGGGATTTGGCCGGGGCCAGGGCTGCCTTCCAGGCTGGCCTGGACATTCGGGTCCGGCTGGCTGCGGCTGATCCGGCCAACGCCGGGTGGCAGCGGGACCTGTCGGTCAGTCATAGCCGGCTGGGGGATGTGGCGGTGGCGGCGGGGGACCTGGCCGCAGCCCGGGCCGCCTACCAGGCCGCCCTGGACATCGCCGCCCGGCTGGCTGCGGCCGACCCGGCCAACGCCGGGTGGCAGCGGGACCTGTCGGTCATCCACAACAAGCTGGGGGATGTGGCGGTGACGGCGGGGGATTTGGCCGGGGCCCGAGCCGCCTATCAAGCTGGCCTGGGCATCGTCGCCCGGCTGGCTGCGGCTGATCTGGCCAACACGCAGTGGCAGCGGGACCTGTCGGTCAGCCATAACAGGCTGGGGGATGTGGTAGTGGCGGCGGGGGATTTGGCCGGGGCCCGAGCCGCCTTCCAAGCCGCCATGGACATCGCCGCCCGGCTGGCTGCGGCTGATCCGGCCAACACGCAGTGGCAGCGGGACCTGTCGATCGGCCACGACAAGTTGGGGGATGTGGCGATGGCGGCGGGGGACCTGGCCGCAGCCCGGGCCGCCTACCAGGCCGCCCTGGACATCGCCGCCCGGCTGGCTGCGGCCGACCCGGCCAACACGCAGTGGCAGCGGGATCTGTCGATCAGCCACATCAGACTGGGGGAGGTGGCGGCGAGGGCCGGGGAACTCGTCACAGTGCGCGTCAGCTTCCAGGCTGCCCTGGACATCTCCGCGCGGCTGGCCGCGGCTGACCCGGCTAACGCGCAGTGGCAGCGGGACCTGGCCTATGTCGTACAGAAGATCCGTGAGCTGCCGGACAGCGACGCTGAGGGTTGAGCACGGCCGGGCTGCATTGGAGCCGGTCGGGGCGTCACGGGGGACAGGTAGCGTCGGGGTATGTGCCGGAACATTACGACGTTGCGGGGGCTGGAGCCGGCGGCTACCAGCGAGGAGATCGAGGCGGCCGCGCGCCAGTACGTGCGCAAGGTCAGCGGGGTGCAGTCGGTCACCGGCCGGACGCAGGAGCCGTTCGAGCGGGCGGTGGCCCTGGTGGCCGAGGCGACCAGGGAACTGCTGGCCGGACTGCCGCCGCGCCAGCAACCGCCGCCGAGCCTGCCGCCGCTGCGGCGGCCGGGGGTGAAGGAGCGCGAGCGCGCCCGCCAGGCCCGGGCCGCGGCGGCAACGGGCTGAGCCGCCGGGCCACAGCGGCAAACGCCTTGAGGCGCGGAGCGGGCATCATGCGCTGGCCGCGCGCCCCGGGCCTACCCCCGCCCGGCGGTGCGCTGGCGGACCGCCTCGTAGAGCAGGATGGCGGCCGACGTCGACACGTTGAGCGAGTCGGCCCGGCCGAACATGGGGATGCGCAGCCGGGTGCCCGCCCGCTCCAGCCACGCGGCGGGGAGACCGCGTGACTCCGAGCCGACCGCGATCGCCGTCGGGCCGGTCAGGTCGGCGGCGGTAAGCGGCACGTCGCCGTCCGGGGCCGCCGCCACCAGGGCCAGCGAGTGCTCCTCCAGCCAGGCGAACACCTCGGCGGTGCCGGCCGAGGCGACCGGCACCGAGAACACCGTGCCCTTGCTGGCCCGCACCACGTTGGGGTTCGCCCAGTCCGTCACCGGGTCGGCCGCGATCACCGCGCTGACCCCGGCCGCGTCCGCGGTGCGCAGGATCGCCCCCAGGTTGCCCGGTTTCTCCACGCCCTCGCAGATCAGCACGAGCGGGCTGGCCCCGGGACGCAGCGCCGCCAGGCTGGCGGGCACCGCGGGCAGCACGGCGAGCCAGCCGTCCGGCGACTCGCGGTAGGAGATCTTGCCGAACACCGGCCGGCTGACCCGGACCACCTCGGCGCCCAGGCCGCTCACCCGGTCGATCATCTGCTGCGCGCCGGGACCTGCGAGGGCGGGGCAGACGTACAGTTCCCTCGGCCGGGCACCCGCCGACAGCGCCAGGCCGAGTTCCTCGTAGCCCTCGACCAGGGTCACCCCGGCCCGGTCACGGGCCCGCCGGTGCCGCAGCGCGACCAGCCGCTTCACCCTGGCATTGGCCGGGCTGGTGATCTCCAGGCCGGCCTGCGGAGGTGCGCCGGCGGTCATGCGCCTCATCGTAGGGGCCTGCCCCGCTGGACCGGTCAGTCTCGGCGTGCGCCAGCCACGGGGCATCGTATTGCGAGAAACTAGCCGGGCGTGAAAGCAGCGACGTGAGTGACTTGAATTACATTTGCGCCGCAGTAGGCCATATGCATGTATTGCCCCGAAATGGGGCATCATGCTGCACACATCGCGAAGGGGAGGGCGCGTATGTTCCGCAAGACCTATGCCTTCGGGCTGGCTGCCGCCGTGGTGCTGGCGGGAAGTGTGTTCGCTCAGGCACCACCGGCGTTCGCCAAGGCCCTGGAAACCGGATTCCAGGGGAGCGCGTACGGCACCCAGGTGAACGTCGACTCGGTCGTCCAGTCGGGCCGGTCGGCACTGTCCGTCCTGGGCTGCGTCTCGCAGCCCGGTGTGCAGAAGACCAACACGGCGGTGTCGGTGAATGCCCCGCCGGCGCTCACCACCGGCACGCTCGACACCAGTGCCGCCTCGCAAACCACGGCCACCGGTGTCGCCTCGGTGTCCTCCAGCAACGTGCAGTCCGTCAGCTTGCTCAGCGGCCTGGTGTCGGCCAGTGCCGTGACGTCGGTGAGCACCACCAGCCGCGACAATTCGACCGGGGCGCTCGGTGTCAGCGCGGCCGGGACCCAGTTCGCCGGCCTGTCCGTGGCCGGGGTACCTGTCGGTGGCACGCCCGCGGCGAACACCAAGCTCACCCTGCCGGGCGTCGGGTACGTGGTCCTCAACCAGCAGACCTCGAGTATCGGGGCCGTCTCGGCGAACATGACTGTGATCGGCATCCACGTGGTGGTGACCATCACCACGCCGCTCGCCGCCGCCGGGACCCAGATCGAGGTGGGCTATGCCACCAGCAGCCTCGGCGGCCCGGTCCGCGGCCTGCTCGGCGGTGTCGGGTACGGGGCGAGCGCCCGTGTGGGCGGCAATGTCATCGCCGGGGAGGAGTTCCCCCAGCCGATGCCGTGCCTGGGCACGCACGGGAACACCCTGACCAACTCGGCCCTCTCCGTGACGGTCCCCGGTGTGCTGACCACCGGCACGGTGACCGACACGGCCAACGGCACCACGAACGGCCAGCGGGTGGCCGGCGAGGTGACCGCTGCCGTCCAGAACCTGAACCTGCTCGGCGGCATGGTGACGGCGACGGCGGTCAAGGCCGACGTCACCGCGTCCGGCAATCCGCCGTCGTTCGGGGACACCTCCTCGTTCGTCGGCCTGTCCGTGACCGGGCAGCCAGGGATCGGTGACAACGTCCCGGCGAACACCAAGGTGCCGCTGTCCGGGATCGGCGCGCTGTGGCTGCACCGCGTGGTGCAGACCGCGTCGAGCATCAGGGTGATCATGATCCAGCTCGACGTCACGGTGCCGTCGAACCCGCTCGGGCTGAGCCCGGGCACCGTGATCAACATCGCCTCGGCGCAGGTGAGCGTCAACTAGCGGCCGGCCGCAGCGCGGCGCATCGCAGCACGGCGGCAGGGCGGGCCCGGACGGCCCGCCCTGCCGCCGGTCTGTGGGAAACTGGAAACCCCCATCAATGGCCGGCATCGACCTTTATCGCGATGGATGGGGCTCGCGAGGCTTATCAAGGGGCTTGCTCCGAAGGGGTTGTTTCCATGGGTATGGCAGGGGCTGGTGGCGAGGGCGGCACGGAGGCTGGCCGCGGTGTGGCGGGGGCGCCGGCGATCGACACGAGCACGGCTCATCCAGCCCGCGTCTACGACTACTGGCTGGGCGGCAAGGACAACTTCGCCGCCGACCGCGAAGCGGCGCAAATGGCGCTGCAGGCCTATCCGCAGCTCGCCGAGGCCGTGCAGTCCAACCGCGCGTTCCTGGCCAGGGCGGTGCGGTACCTGACGCACGAGGCGGGCATCCGCCAGTTCCTCGACATCGGGACCGGCATCCCGGCCGCCAACAACACCCATCAGGTCGCCCAGCGCGAGGCCGCGGACTCAAGGATCGTCTACGTCGACAACGACCCCATCGTGCTGTTGCACGCGCGGGCACTGCTGAAGAGCACGCCACAGGGCGCGTGTGACTACCTCCAGGCCGACCTGCGCAACCCGGAGCAGATCCTGGCCGAGGCGGCACGCACCCTGGACTTCGGCGCCCCGGTGGCGCTCATGCTGCTGGCGATCCTGCAGTTCATCTCCGACGACGAGGACCCCTACGCCCTGGTGGCGCGGCTGCTGGCGGGACTGCCGTCGGGCAGCTACCTGGTGGTCTCGCATCCGACCGACGACTTCAACCCCAACCGGCAGGGCGAGTCGATCAAGCGTTACAACGAGCGCGTCGCCGACCAGGCCACGCTGCGCGGCCACGACGAGACCGCCCGGTTCTTCGACGGGCTCGAACTGGTGGAGCCCGGTGTCGTCGCGGTGGCGAAATGGCGGCCCGACAGCGACCTGGACAGTGCCCGCCCGTCCTCGATGTGGTGCGCGGCAGGCCGGAAACCCTGATCCCAGGCGCAGTCATCGCGGCGGAAGTACCCCCCCATCACCGCGTCAGCCGTTCCCTTCACGCCTGTGGTGGCGGCGCCTGTGATGGTGCCGGCGGTGGTGCGGCGTGAGGGTGACCCGCTCCGACAGGCTGCCGGTGGCGGCCTGGCGCGTGGCGGCCCCGGCTCAGTTCATGGACAGCGCGAGGATGATCGTGAACAGCAGGAGCAGGGCACTGAGGACCACGGACATGAACAAGTCGTTCGCTGGTCCTCGCTCGGCGGCATGCCGGCCCATAAAAGAAGCTCTACACCTGCGAGCCGCCCGGTGGAAGCCCTCCTAGTGGTAAGGGCAGGTCAAAACACGCAGGTCAATGGGTTGATTACGGAGTGCGACTGGTTGCGAGCCGGGTGCGGATCTGAGTGCGGATGGGGAGCGGTCGGACGGCCTGGCTCCGCCGGCATGTGGGGCTAAAGTGGCCGGGTCTGACGGCCGACCGGAGGAGGGGGCTGCGGGCGTGGCCGATGTGGCTGCCTTGGCGGGGGAGTCCGCGGAGCGGTGGCGCGCCGTGCGGGGGGTGCTCACCGCCAACCGGCAGGAATTGGGGCGGGTGGCTGCCGGGCTGTACCCGGGGATGCCGCGGGTCGGGGCGGCGGAGTTGCTGGGCCGGGAGGAGTGGCTGCCCGGGGCGCCGCTGGGGCTCGATGAGCTGCCGGTGAGCTGGGATGGCGGGGATGGTTATCCGGGGAGTCCGACGGCGGGGCTCGGCGGGGCTTCGGAGCATGTGCGGCCGTTGCGGGCCGAAGGGGGGCGGTACCCGAGCTATACCGACGCGGTGGCGGAGCTGGACCGGCCGGCCCTGTTTGAGAACCGGCCTTGTTACCGGCTGCTGGATGCCCGGCTGAGCACCCCCGCGGGGCTGCAGGTTGGGGGGACCAGTTACTTCGCGGGGATGGATCTTGGGCATGCGGTGGCGCATGAGCTGGCGGCGGCATGGGAGCGCTGCGGGAGCGCGGTGCGGATGGCGGACCTGCCGTTGCGCGCGCTGGCCGGTGACCCGTGTGAGCTGGCCCGGCGGCCCGCCCTGGTCGCAATTACGGCTCTCACCCTGCGCCGGGACAAGTCCGGGGCGGCGTCCTTCGTCCTGCACTGGCGCGATCCCGCCAAGGTGAACCACGCCGGCGGGCTGTACCAGGTGATGCCGGTCGGCCTGTTCCAGCCGGTGACCAGCGCGGCCGCGGCCATCCGGCACGACCTGAGCCTGTGGAAGTCCATGGCCAGGGAGTTCAGCGAGGAGTTCCTCGGCACCTCGGAGGACTACCAGACCAGCGGCGGCCTGCTCGACTACGACGGCTGGCCGTTCTACCGGCGGCTCACCGATGCCCGGCGCGAGGGCAGGCTGACCGTGCACTGCCTCGGGCTTGGCGTGGATCCGCTGACGTTCGCCACCGACATCCTCGCCGTGGCGGTGTTCGACGCGCCGCTGTTCGACGCGGAGTTCGCCCGGCTGGTGGCGCTGAACGCCGAGGGCCGGGTGATCACCGGCGGCGGGCCGGCCGGGATCCCGTTCACCGCCGAGACCGTCAGTCGGCTCACCGGCGGTGGGGACCCGTTCCAGGCCTCCGGGGCCGCGGTGCTCGGCCTGGCCTGGGAGCACCGCGCCCACCTGCTCGGCTGAGCCCGCCGCCGGCCCAGCCCCAGCCCCAGCCCCGGGACCCCGGCCCCGGGACCCCGGCCCCGGGACCCCGGCCCGGGACCCAGCCGCGGGACCTCAGCCGCCGAGCCTGCCCAGGGTGCCGCGGAGCGCGACCGCGAACGGGCCGGGGATTTCCAGGGCCGCGGTGTGGCCGCCGGGGAACTCGGCGTACTCGGCGCCGAGGCGCTCGGCCAGCACGGCGCCCATCTGGAACTCGGCCAGGCCCAGGCTCTGCGCGCCGTGCGCCAGCGCGATCCGCACCCCGTTGGCCGCGATCCGGCCAGCGTCGGGCACATAGTCGATGCAGCACCGCACCTCATACCGGGTCATGAACTCCCAGTTGCCGCTCACCCTGGTCATCAGGTCACGGTCCGGCCCCGGCGGCAGCACCGTCTCCGGCCGTAGCAGGTAGTCCCACACCTCCGGCCGGTCCGGCGGCATCTGGCCGACCCTGGTCTGGAAGAACGTGAACGCGGCCAGCCATCCCTCGGCTGCCAGCAGCCGGGAGAACTCGTCATAGACGGCGAGCACCTCCGCCGGGTCGGGCAGCACCCGGGGCACCGGCGGCTCGTGCGCGATCACCGCCCGGACCGCTTCTGGGTGGTACGCCGCCAGGTCGAGCGCGATCGTGGCGCCCCCGCTGTTGCCGAACACGTGCGCCGCGCCGAAGCCGTTGGCCGCCAGCACCGCGAGCGCGTCCGCGCTCTGCCCGGCGATCGTGACCGGGCCTGGCGGGCCGTGCAGCCGGCTGCGTGAGTTCCCGCGCCGGTCGTAGCTCAGCACGGTGTACTCGGCGGCCAGGATCCCGGCCAGCCCCGTGTAGTACCCGGCGTCGCCGCCGCCCCCGGTGATGAGCAGCAGCGGCGGCCCGTCGCCGCGCCGCTCGAAGTACAGGTCCGCCGTGGGGCCCGCCGCGAAGCCAGTGGTCAAATTTGCAGAATCAGCAATTTTGCGCATCACGCATAAAACTGTAGCATGACGTCATGAGCACGCAACCGGCAACTCGGGCCACGGCCAGGCTCGGCCTGCGGGAGCGCAAGAAGCTGGCGACCCGGGAGGCCATCGGCGCGGCCGCGTTCGGCCTGGCCGTACGGCGCGGCCTGGAGAACATGACGGTCGAGGACATCGCGGCGGCGGCCAACGTCTCGCCGCGGACCGTCAACAACTACTTCTCCTCCAAGCTGGAGGCGATCTCCGCCCGCGGGATCGACCGCGCCGTCAAGATCGGCTCGGCGCTGTGCGAGCGCCCGCCGTCCGAGCCGCTCTGGGAGGCCATCACCGCCGCGGTGCTCGAGCACTACGACATGGTGCAGAGCCCCCGGGGTGAGTGGAAGGAGGGGATGCGCCGGGCGCTGCAGTCCCCGGCGATGCGGGGCGAGTACCTGAAGACGAGCGCCGCGATGCAGCAAGCGCTGGCGGCCGCGATCGCCGAGCGCGCGGGCCTGGACCCGGACCGCGACATGCTCCCGGTGGTGCTGGCCGGCGCGGTCACCACCGCCTCGCAGGCCGCGGTCCGGCGCTGGTTCGCCGCCGACCCGCCTGCGCCGCTGCGGCCACTGGTGCGCGAGGCACTCGGCCAGCTGGCCACCGCGTTCACCGACGCCGCGCGTGCGGTTCAGCCGGGCTGATCGGTGCGCAGCATGCTGTACCAGACCCCGTCCCGGTAGGCGCCGTCCCGCCAGCCGACGCTGCGGTGCACGCCCTCCCTGGTGAACCCGGCCTTTTCCAGCGCCCGCTGCTCGGCCACGTTCCCGGTCTCGGTGGCCGCCTCGATGCGCTGCGCGGTGGTGTGCGCGAACAGGTATTCGGCCAGCAGCCGCTGCGCCACCGTGCCGTGCCCCTTGCCGCGGGCCTCCGGCAGCAGCGCGATCCCGATGTTCCAGTAGTAGTAGCCCGGCGTGGCCGGCACCTTGTACCAGGACACGAAGCCGAGCCGGTCATCCCCGCGGACCACCATGAGGATGCCGATGTCGTCGCTGATCAGCCTGTTCTCCGCCCACCACCGGCGGTACCTGGTGAGCTTGAACCAGCCCAGCCAGGCGAACTCGCCGGTCACCGCCGGGTCCTGGGTCAGCGTCTCCAGAATGGGCAGGTCTGTCTCCGTGACCGGTCGCAGCGTCACGCCGTCGGCCATGCCTGTCATCATTCGCCCGCCGCCGGGTCGGTGCGCAGCAGGCTGTACAGCACCCCGTCCCGGTAGGCACCGTCCCGCCAGAACACGCCGCGCATCACGCCCTCCCTGGTGAACCCGGCCTTTTCCAGCGCCCGCCGCTCGGCCACGTTCCCGGCCTCGGTGGCCGCCTCGACCCGGTGCACCGTGGTGTGCGCGAACAGGTACTTGGCCAGCAGCCGGTGCGCCACCGTGCCGTGCCCTCTGCCGCGGGCCTCCGGCAGCAGCGCGATCCCGATGTTCCAGCAGTGCGACGGCGGAAAGTCCACCTTGAACCAGGACACGAAGCCGACCCGCTCGTCCCCCCGGACGATCACCAGCACTCCGCTGTCCTCGCCGACAAGCCGGTCCTCCGCCCACCCCTCGCGGAACCGGAGCAGATTGCGCCACCCCGTCCAGGTGAACTCCCCGGCCGCGCCCGGGTCCTGGGTCAGCGCCTCCAGGACCGCCAGGTCCGGCTCGGCGACCGGCCGCAGCGCGAGGACCTCGTTCATAGCCGCATCATGCCTTCTTTGACTTACGCCTGCCCGGGCTCCCCCCAGGCCCGGACGCGCGCCGGGCCCGTGGCAATCGTGAAGGTGAACCTGGTGCCCCTAGCGGGGCCTCGTTGCCACAGCCACGCCCCGGCTAGCCGGGCGGGGCCGGCGGGAGCGCGCCGTCCCAGCGGGACTCCAGGCCGGCGAACCGCCAGACGGCGATGGCCACGGCCCAGACCACGAGGAACAGGCTCGCGATCGTGAACCCGGCCCTGTTGATGTCGAAGTTGGCCATGAAGTCCCAGAACCCGCCGTGCAGGTTGAGTTCGCTGGTGAGGATGCCGAGGATCTCCACGGTCCCGATGAGGAACGCGGCGGCGACCGACAGCCCGGTGACGACCAGGTTGTAGTACACCTTGCGGACCGGCCGGGCGAACGCCCAGCCGTAGGCGAGGTTCATGAAGCAGCCGTCCAGCGTGTCCAACAGGGTCATCCCGCCGGCGAACAGCAGCGGCAGGGCGAGGATCGCGTAGAACGGCAGCCCGGAGGTGGCCGCGTACACGGTGGCGGTGAGCAGCACCACCTCGGTGGCCGTGTCGAAGCCGATGCCGAAGGCCATGCCCACGAAGTACATCTGCCAGGTGTGGCTGATCGAGCGCATGAACCGGCCGAAGAACCGGTACATCAGGCCCCGGGCCTGCAGTTGCTGCTCCAGCTCCGCCTCGTTGTACTTGCCGCGCCGCATATCGCGGAACACCCGGGCGATGCCCGCGAGGACCACCAGGTTCAGCCCGGCGATCAGGTACAGGAAGCACGCCGCCAGCGCGGTGCCCACCGTGCCGCCGACGGTCTCGAACGTGGAGCTCGGGTTGACCACGGCGCCGAACACGGTATGGGCGGCGATCGAGATGCCCGCGCCGACCGCCACGATGACCGAGGAGTGGCCCAGGGAGAAGAAGAACCCGGTGGCGAGCGGGCGCTGGCCATCGGCCATGAGCTTGCGGGTCACGTTGTCGATGGCCGACAGGTGATCGGCGTCGAACGCGTGCCGCAGGCCCAGGGTCCACGCCGTGACCGCGACACCCAAGCCGACCCCGAGCTTGGCGTATTGGAAGTGGTGCGGCATCACCGTGAGGACGAAGATCGCCCAGCCGCTGGCGTTCAGAATGACAACCACCGCCGCCATTACGGCGAGCCGCGCGCGCTCGGCGGGGTGCAGCTTACGGGACGCTGGTGCCGACGGGCTGTCCACAGGCCATCCTCCACGAGATGCGGGAGGATCGGGGCCCGACGGACCGCCCTTCCTCCGAGGACCGTAACCGTGGCACAACGGCAGGCGACCGGGCTCATCCCCGAAAGGGGCTTCACCGTTGCGGGACAGCGCCAGATTCACACTGGACTTCGCTGCTGTTGCACCGCCGCGGCGTGACGCCGCGACCCGGCAACCGTAGGGGCGCCCGCACCGCGTTGTCAAAGATCCGCGCCGGTGGCCCGCGGGCGGCGCGCTGATCCGCGGGCTGGCGGCTGGCCTCGCCGGGCCGGCCTGGTCCGGCCGGTCAGGAACTGCCCGAGCCGGGCTTGACCACGTCCACGGTCATCAGCCGCACGGACTTCGAGCAGGCTTGCGTCTTGTACTTGATGGAGGCCGGCGTGGTCTGGTTCGGCGGATAGACCTGCAGGTAGTGTGCGGTCACCGGGCCGCACATGCTCGCCGGGTAGTTTCCCGCGTCCACGATCCGCAGCAGCGCGTTCCCGGTGGTCTGCGGCTGCAGGGTGACCAGCTGGCGCGGGGTCGCCGGATTCTCCCTGGCCGGCTTGCCGATCTGGTGGACCGGCTTCGCGGTCTGCAGGGACACCCCGGGATACCCGTACAGGGTGCAGGTCACGCTGGAGATGTTGGTGAAGTCGATCGTGGTGTAGATGCTGCCCGCGGTGCCCTGGCTGACGCCCAGCGTCACCTGGAGCGACCGGGTCGGGCAGGGACCGGGCCCGGGTGGCGCGGACTGGGCCGGGGTGGCGGCCGGGGCCGCCGGGGCAGACGATGCCGAGGCCGGGGCGCTACTGGCCGAAGGCGCCGACGGGGCGTTGCCGCTCGCGGTGGTGCTCGACGTACTGCCGCACCCCGTGGCGAGGACAGCGGCGCAGGTCAGCGCCGCTGCGGGAAGCGCCCGCCGGGCCAGGAGCAGGGTTGGCTGCATTACGATTCCTTCGGACTGGGCCGGCTCCGCGAGCCGTGTGACAGTTAAGACGCCGGCACCGGCCCCGCGGTTGCACCTTCCCGGCGGCTGGACAATGGGTACGTGATTGTGGTCGAGCCGGAACGGTTCGAAGAGATGGTAGCCACGGCGCTCGATGGATTGCCGGAGCAACTCGGCGCGATGATGCGCAACGTCGCGGTCACCGTCGAGCACGGCCCGGGCCCGCGCGGCCTGCTCGGCCTCTACCAGGGCGTCCCGCTGACCAGCCGGACCACCCAGTACTCCGGGGTCCTGCCCGACCGGATCATCATCTACCGCCGCGAGATCTGCGCGATCTGCCGCACCGAGGATGAGGTCGCCGACCAGGTGCGCCGCACCGTCATCCACGAGGTCGCGCACCACTTCGGCATCGACGACGAACGGCTCCGCGAACTCGGCTGGTGACCGGCACGGGGGCTCAGCCGTCGCGGTGGACGCCGCCGTAGGCTCGGGCCGGTGAGCACCCGAGTCGAGATCACCGCGCGGATCGCGGTGCCGGTGCCCCAGGACCAGGCCTGGCGGGCGGTGGTCGACTGGCCCGCGCAGGGCCGGTGGATGCTGGCCACGCGGGCGCCCCGGGCTGACGAGCCATGCCCAGGGCGCCGCGGCCGGCCCCGGGCGATCTGCCACGATGGTCGGGTGAACTCGCGACTCGGAATCCGGGTGCGGGCCGCGCGGATGGCGGACCAGGCGGCGCTGGCCGACCTGGACGCCGTCGCGTGGTCGGCGGAGTCCGGCTTCCCATCGGCCCTGGGCGCCCGCATCCAGGAGCGCACCTTCTTCACCGCCGACAACCCGCCCGAGGTCCATCTGGTCGCCGAGCTGGACGGCAGCGTGGTCGGCTACATCCGGCTCAAGCCGGCCTCGCGGCTGCCGGAGAACGCGCATGTCGTCCAGGTGCAGGGCATCGCGGTGCACCCGGACGCCCGGCGCCACGGCGCCGCGGCCAGCCTGCTGGACGCGGCGGAGAAACAACTGCGGGAACGCGGCATCCGCAAGCTGACCCTGCGGGTGCTGGGCACCAACCACGGGGCGATCTCGCTCTATGAGCGGCACGGCTTCACCCGCGAGGGCACCCTGCTCGAAGAGTTCCGGATCAACGACCGGTACGTGGATGACGTCCTGATGGCCAAGCGGCTGTGATCGACGCCCCGGCGCTGGCCGCCTACCTGGACCGCATCGGTGCCGAGCGGCCCGCCGTGCTGGACGCGGCCGCGCTCGGCGGCCTGCACCTGGCGCACCAGACGGCCGTGCCGTTCGAGAACCTGAGCATCCACCTGGGCGAGCCCATCTCCCTGGACGAGGACGACCTGATCGCCAAGATCGTCACCAGGCGGCGCGGCGGCTTCTGCTATGAGCTCAACGGCGCGTTCGCGCTGCTGCTCGAGTCGCTGGGCGCCCAGGTGACCCGGGCCGCCGCGCGGGTCTACGACGGCGAGGGCCGGCTCGGCCCGCCGTTCGACCACCTCGCCCTGGTGGTGCACCTGCCCGATGGCAGCGGCCCGTGGCTGGCCGATGTCGGCTTCGGCGCGCACAGCAGCTACCCGCTGCGCTATGACGGCAGGGCCGGCCAGGACGATCCCGGCGGCCGGTTCTCGCTGGCCGACGCCCCCGGCGGCGACGTGGACGTGACCAAGGACGGCACGCCGCAGTACCGGATCGAGCCGCGGGAGCGGGCCCTGGCCGACTTCGTGCCGACCTGCTGGTGGCAGCAGACCTCACCGGACTCCCACTTCACCCTCGGCACGATCTGCTCCCGGCTGACCGGCGACGGCCGGATCTCGATCAGCGGCCGCACCCTGATCCGGACCAGCGGCGGCGCCCGCACCGAGCGGGAACTGGGCGCGGACGCCGAGGTGCTGGCCGCGTACCGGGAGCACTTCGGCATCGTCCTCGGCCAGGTGCCCGCCGTCGCCGGCGCCCGACTGTGATCCGTGATAAGGGGTGATCCCACATGAGCAGCGGGCCGGGTGACATCACCGTTCCCGGGCGCCCCGAGGTCCACGAGGTGTCCGCCGGGATCTACGCCTATGTCCAGCCCGACGGCACCTGGTGGATCAACAACACCGGCTTCCTGGTCGGGCCGCAGGGCGTGATCAGCGTCGACACCTGCTCGACACAGCGCCGCACCCAGGCCTACCGGGACGCGATCGCGGCGGTCACGCCCGCCCCGGTGCGCACGGTGGTCAACACCCACCACCACGGCGATCACACCTTCGGCAACTGCCTGTTCGGCGGCGCGGCCATCGTGGCGCACGAGCGCGCCAGGGAGGAGGCCATCGCGTTCGGCCCGCCACGGGAACTGCCGTTCTGGGACGGCCCGGACTGGGGCGACCTGCACCTGGACCCGCCGTTCGTCACGTTCACCGACGAGATCACCCTGCACGTGGGTGACCTGCGGGCGCAGGTGCGCCACGTGGGCACCGCCGCGCACACGACCAACGACTCGATCATCTGGATTCCCGAGCGGTCCGTGCTGTTCTGCGGTGACCTGATCTTCAACGGCGGCACGCCGTTCCTGCTCATGGGCTCGGTCGCCGGTGCCGTCGAGGTGCTGGAAACCGTGGTGGCGCCGCTCGGCGCGCGGACCATCGTGCCCGGCCACGGCCCGGTCTTCGGCGACCGGGGGCCCATCGAGGAGACGCTTGACTACCTCAGGTTCGTGCTCGACATCGCGGTCCGCTGCCGGGAGGCCGGCCTGCCCCCGCTGGACGCGGCCCGGGACACCGACCTGGGCCGGTTCGCGGCCTGGCCGGACGCCGAGCGGATCGTCGGCAACCTGCACCGCGCCTGCGCCGAACTGAGCGGCACGCCGCGCGGTGGCCCGATCGACATCGTGGCCGCCCTGGCCGACATGGTCGCCTACAACGGCGGCGCCCCGCTCACCTGCCTGGCCTGAGCCAGGCAGCGGCGTGACCGGGCGGCGCTGACTACACGGCCTGCCAGTCGATGGCCGCCTGGTCCGCCACCTCGGGATGGAGTTCCAGCCAGCGGCGGGCGAACGGGCAGAACGGCACGATGGTCAGGCCCTCGCGGGCCGCGCGGGCGACCGCCGCGGCCACCAGCCTGCCCCCGATGCCCCGGCCCTCCAGTTCCGCGGGGACCTCGGTGTGGATCAGGGCGAGCCGCTTTCCGCTGCGGTGGTACCACAGCTCGGCGAGGTGGCCGCCGTCGGCGACCTCGAACCGGGACGCCGCCTGGTTGTCGGTGACCGTAACCGCATCGCTCACGCGGCCATCGTCGCATCCGGGGCCCGGCGACCGGGCCCCGGATGCGTGCCGGTGGTCAGCGGCGCGCCTTGGGCAGGCCGCGCGCCTTGGGCAGGCCGCGCGCCTTGGGCAGGCCGCGCGCCTTGGGCAGGCCGCGCGCCTTGGGCAGGCCGCGCGCCTTGGGCAGGCCGCGCCCGGGCGTAGGCTGTGGCGGCGTGACCTCAGATGAGACGTGGCTCGCCGCGGTATGGCCGTTCGTCCGCGGCTGGCTGCCCGCCCCGCCCGCCGCGGTGGTGGAGATCGGCTGCGGCCCGCTCGGCGGGTTCGTGCCGATGCTGCGCGCCGCCGGGTACGACGCGACCGGCGTGGATCCGGAGGCGCCGGACGGGCCGGGGTACCACCAGGTCGAGTTCGAGCGGTATCAGATGCCCGGGCCGGCCGCGGCCGTGGTGGCGTGCACCTCGCTGCACCACGTCGCCGACGTCGGCGAGGTGCTGGGCCTGGCCGGGGCGGCCCTGGCTGGCGGCGGCACGATCGTCGTGGTGGAGTGGGCGCGGGAGCGGTTCGACGACGCGACCGCCCAGTGGTGTTTCGACCGGCTGCCCGGGCCCTCGGCCGAGCACAACTGGCTGCGGCACCGGCATGACGAGTGGCGCGCGTCCGGGCTGCCGTGGGAGAGCTACTGCCGGGGCTGGGCGGCGGAGGAGGGCATGCACGCGGGCGAGGACATCGTGGCCGGGCTGGACGCACGGTTCGACCGGCGGTTTGCCGGCCACGGGCCCTTTTTCTTCGCCGACCTGGCCGGGGTCACCGAGGCCGACGAGCAGGCCGCGATCGACGCCGGGGAGATCCAGCCGAACCGGATCGGCTACGTCGGTCGCCGCCCCGGTTAGCACGGGCAACGCCGGCTGCGCCGGGTCACGCCCGCCACGGGCCGGCGCGCCCGTTAGCACCGGGGCATGGCCGGCCGTACGGGTCAGGCCCGCCGCGAGCCGCCGGAATAGATTGCCAGGAAATGCGCCGGGTAGCCGACGCGATCCACCGGTCACGTCGGCTACCCGGCACCCCCCCGCGCCCGCGCAGGACCCTCTCGCGAGGGTTCAGCGCGGGCCAATTCAGTTATATCCGGAACCCAAGTATCAAAGCTCCCTGGAAAACGCAGTCAGGCGGAACCTTGCCGGACAGCGGCGCCGCCATGCAAGAATTCGCATGGAACGGCTAGCCGCCGGGCCGCGCGGCCGGTCCCGGGCAGCCGGCCGGCATGACCCGGGCCGCGATGTCTTCGTGGCCGTTGCGCCGGCACCAGCTCAGAATGTACCTGGCATGCTCGCCGCACCACCGGTAGACCACTTCCGGCGTCATCTTGAGCTCCGGGCTGTGCTCGCCCCTGTCTTTGATCAGCGGGCCCAGGTAATCAACGAGCTTGGCGGCCGTGTCATAACCCACATGGGCCGCGGCGGCCAGCGTTTCGTGATTGGCGGCCCGGCCCGATGCGATCGCCCCGGCCAAACGCGCGGCGGTCGAGCCCCTCCCTTTTCCGAAATAGGAGTGAATTCGTGGAATATCCGGCGGGCTGGCGCCCGTGGGAAACCGCGGGCCGGTGAGGCTGCCACCGCCGGCGGCGATTTCCACCGCGTCGATCAGCGGCTGCGGCCCGGTCGCCTTGCGGTACACCCCCACCACCTCGGGCTGCTCGATCGCCTCGTCCAGGTGGTCGCGCTCGGGGCCGTGCCCCTGCGCGGCGAAGATCACCGGTGTCTGACGACGGGTCCGCCGGAGCATGTCCAGCACGTCAAGCCCGTCGAAGCTGTACTCGACGGCGTAGTCCATCCAGGTCAGGTCGGTGACCACGACGTCGTACCGCAGGCGGCCGCTGAACGCGCGCTCCACCGCGGCCCGGTCCTCGGCTATCCGCACCGTGGCGTCGGTCAGCGCCTGCCGCAGCAGCGGCTCGATGATCTTTCCCAGGGCAGCGGCGACCAGGAGCCGTGGCCCGTCCTGCATCGTCCCGCCCTCACCGGGCCTGTCGTGGCTCTCCTCGGACGAGGCCAGCCGGTCCGCCACCGGGCTAGCCTCGCGGTGCGCCGCAGGATGCGGGCGACGCGGACGTGGGCGGCTGGGCGCCTCGGGCTCGTCCTCCCATGCTGCCGCCCCGCGCCACGACCGCACGCGGGCCCGCGCACGATAGCGGGCCCGGGGCACGGGCAGGGCGGGGCAGGCGGGCGAACCAGGGATCGCGGGCGAACCACGGATCGCGGGCGCACTCGCACGGCCCCCCCACGGCACCGCCGGGGCGGGTACCGGACATGCCGAATCCGGCGAGGGCGAACGGCCTCAGCGCCCAGCCACCTCCTTCTGGTCCCCGTCACCCTTGACGGTAAGCAGGCTTGCGCCGACGGGCAATCGGGAGAACTCCCTAGTCCGGAAAATAGCCAGCGGCTGTCCCGGTGACCGATTCCGTGATAAGCACCGCGCTTATGCCGGCGGCCTAGACGGTATTAAAACGCCTCATTCCCTCGTCGGCAGGCCGGTTCCGTGCTCTTTACCGGATAGCCGTCTCATCCGGGTGAACCAGCCCGTGTTCCAGCGCGAACAACGTCGCGCCGGCCCGGGTGGACACCCCCGCCTTGCCGTACAGCCGCTGGATGTGGTGGTCGCAGGTCTTCGGCGAGATCCCCAGCCGCCGCGCGACCTGCTTGGTGGCCAGGCCCCGGGCCAGCAGGCCGAGCACCTCGCACTCCCGCTCGGAAAGCCCGGCCGGCCGGCGGTCGGCCTGCCCCGCCGCCTGGTGCGCCGCCGCCTGGTGCCCCGCCGCCTGGTGCCCCGCCGCCTGGTGCCCCGCCGCCTGGTGCGCCGCGGCCCTGCCCCCCGCCCCCCGGTGCCCGGCCGGCTCGCGTCCCGCCGGCCCTGGCTCCTCCGGCGGCCCCGGCTCAGCCGCCCGGTCCGGCGGCGCCTGGCCCGCCGCGGCCAGCACCGCATGCACGGCGTCCGGCGCGAGCCGCCCCGCGGCCGCCTCCCGGCCCAGCTCGTCCGCCGCGGCCCCGGCCGTCAGCGCCTGCCGGTGCGGCCTCGGTTCGCGCATCGCGTGATAGCAGTCCGCCGCGGCCAGCAGCCAGGCCGTCATCGGCAGCTCGGCGGCCTCGTTGCCGCGATGATAGCCGGACCCGTCACAGCGCTCGCCGTGGGATCCGGCGAGGCGGGCCAGCGGGCGCAGCCCGGCGGCGGCGTCCAGCACCCGCTCGGTGTGATACGCGTGCAGCCGCACCTGCTCGTACTCGTCCCGGTTCAGCGGCCCCGGCTTGGCCCACACGTTGACCGGGACCGCGACCCGGCCGATGTCGTGCACCAGGCCCGCCCGGCGGAGCTGCACCTGGTCCGCCACCGGCAGCCCGGCCACGGCGGCGGCGCATTCGGCGAGCCCGGCCACGCCGCGCGAGTGCCCGAGCGTCCACATGCTCTTCAGGTCGGCGAAGTCGGCGATCGCCGACAGGCAGGCGTCCAGCCGTTCCTCGGTCACCACCGGCTGCGGCCCGGGCTCGGTGCGCAGGGCATGCTCCCAGATCGACCGCGTGTCCAGGTCCCGGTATCCCGGCTCGCCCAGGGACAGGAACGCGGCCACCGCCCCCGGGTCCAGCCCGGAGCCCGCCCGCTCGGCAAGCACCCGGTCGGCCAGCGCGCTGCCGCCCTGCTGCCAGGCCATGTCCGCGTCCTGCGCGACCTGCATGAGCCGCACCGCCAGCGGGATCGCATCGCCCCGCAGCTCACCCGGCATGCCCTTGCCGTCCCAGCGTTCCCACAGATGCCGCAGGGCCTGCTGCACCGGTTCCGCGAAGCCCATCCGCGCCCCGAGCACGCTGGCCACGTCGCAGTGGCTGGCGGCCCACCTGCGGAACTCGGCAATGCCGCCGAACGCCGACCTGGTCATCGCCGCTGCCCGGGCGAGCCGGGCCCGCTGGGGATGGGCCACCTGGGTCGCCGTGGAGATCAGATCCATCCGGGTCCCGAAGGCCACCGCCAACATCCGTGGCCGCGCCGACAGCTCGTCTCCGAAGAACCGTGCGTCGATCTCGCTCTCCGCGGTGCATCCGGCGAAGTGCAGCAGGCCGGTGTAGAAGACGGTTACCTGATCGTCGCCGGGCAGCGCCATCGCCCGCGCGATCCGCACCGCGAGCACCGCGGTGCGCAGCCCATGCTCCAGTGGCTGACCCATCGCCAGGTCAGTGGCCAGCGACAAGGCTCCGGCGGCCTCGACTAGCCGCAATGGCCGGAAGATCGCAGTCATCACACCGATCCCAGGGGCGGGCCCGGCCGGAGCGGCCTGCCCGCGGGGGAGGCAGGCTCGGCACATCCGGCCGGGACCCCTGCTTCTTTCAGTCATACACCGAGCCACGCCCACTCCGGGAATCAGGCGGAGAGCATGTTCCGTATTGCATGGTTCATAGCTTCCTGGGGTGAATGCGGCGCTTGCGCCGGTCACCTCCGCCTCCGCGTACGCCGGGCGCCTGCCGTGCGAGGACGGCCACCAGTTCCACCGGCCCAGCAGCGCGACCGTGGACGGGACGAGCAGGGTGCGGACCAGGAAGGCGTCCATCAGGATGCCGATCGCCAGCGAGGCGAGGATGTCACGGTAGATGGCGCCGCCCGGCTGGCCGGCCTCCACCACCGCGAACACGCCGAACGTGCCGGCCAGGACCAGCCCGGCGGAGGTGACGGTCGAGCCGGTGCGCTCCAGCGCCCGGGTCACAGCCTGGCGCAGCGGGACGTCGCCGGCCTCCTCCCGGATCCGGGTCATCACCAGGATGTTGTAGTCCTCGCCCAGGGCCAGCAGGAACACGAACATGAGGAACGGGATGAAGTAGTTCAGCCCGCCGTCGCCCGTCACGAACTGGAACAGCAGCACGGCCAGGCCGAACGCGGCCAGGTAGCTGACCGCCACCGAGGCGATCAGGTAGACGGGGGCGACCAGGCTGCGCATGACCAGGGCGAGCAGGATCGCGATGACGATGATCGCGACCGGGAAGATGTGCAGCAGGTCGGCGTCGGACACGCGGCTCACGTCGTAGGTGGCCGGTGCGTCACCGGCGACCCCGTACCTGGTGGCGCCGACGGCGCGGGCCACCTGGGCCACGGCGGCGCGGATGGCCGGGACCTGGTGCAGCGCCGCGTTCGAGTCCGCGTCACCGGCCGACAGCCCGGTGCCGAACAGGATGGTCCGCCCGTCCGGGCTGATGAACTGGCTCTCCGCGCGGTAGGCGGTCCTGATGGCCGGCCGGACGCCGCTGCCGGGCGGCGGCGCGGCGGGCAGCGCGCGGGGGTCGCCGAGCTTCGCGTGCAGGGCCGAGAGCTGGGCCGCGGTGAGGGTGACCCCGTTGACGTCCAACGCGCCGGTCACGCCGCGGAACTGCGGGGACGCGGCGAGCAGCCGCTCGGCGCGGGCCACCGGCGCCGGGTCGGCCCAGGCGGGCGCGCGCAGCCGCAGCAGCACGTTCGTCGGGTTGCTGCTGGCCACCGGGAAGTGGGCGGCGGCCAGCGCGTTGCCGGCGGCGGAGTCCGAGCCGCGCGGGGCACCCGGCGCGGCGCCGAAACCGGCCGGGGCGTACCACAGCGCGACCGCGGCCAGGCCGCCGAAGGCGATCATGCCGAAGGCGAGGGTGGCGGCGGGGCGGGTGACGATGCGCCCCGCGGTGCGCCCCCACCAGCCCATGCGCTGGGTGCCCGGCTTGGTCCTTGACGGCCAGAACGCGGCCCGCCCGAAGATGGCCAGCAGCGCGGGGAGCAGGGTGAGCCCGGCCAGCAGCATCAGCGCGATCGCGATGGCCAGCGGCGCGCCCAGGCTGGAGTACAGCCCGAAGGCGGCCAGCGCCAGGGTGAGCAGCGCGGCGATGACGGTCGCGGCGGAGAACGCGATCGACTCGCCGACCCGGGACAGCGCGCGGGTGACCGCGTCGCCGGTCGCGTGCCCGGCCCGGAGTTCCTCCCTGACCCGGAAGACCAGGAACAACCCGTAGTCGGTGCCCGCGCCGAGGGTCAGGATGAGCACCATGATCGTGGTGAGCGAGGACACCTTCAGGCCGGCCTTGCTCGCCTCCGCGATGACCGGCCCGGCGAGCTGCGCGACCAGGACGGCCGGGGCCAGCGTCAGCAGCGGCGCCAGCAGCGAGCGGAACACGACGAGCAGCAGGACCAGGATGAACACGATGGACAGGTCCTGGGCCAGGCTGACCGCCCGGTTCGAGGCCTCGCTCGCGTCGGCCTGGGCGGCCACCTGACCGGCCAGATGGGCGTGCAGGTCACCGGGCAGCGCGCTGGCGCCGATGGCGTGCCGTAGGCCGGCGACAAGCTGCTGGGACGGGCCCTCGGTGCCGAGGTTGATGCTGGCCAGCGCCTGCAGTTGCACCGCCTGGCCGTCCCGGCTGACGCCCAGGTCCCTGACCCGCCGCACGTGGCCGACCCCGGCCAGGCCGGCCGCCAGCCGGCCGGCGGCGGCCAGGTCCGCGGCGGTGAGCGCGCCGGAGTCCCGGGCGACGATCACAGAAACCGGTGTCTGGCTGATCCCCTGGAACGGGGCAGCCATCCGGGCGGCCTGCAGGCTCGGGCTGCTGGCCGGCAGCCCGCCGGTGTTGTCCTGCTTGGCGACGCTGGTGAGCGACGGCAGGAACAGGTTGGCAAGGACGGCCGCGGCGACCCAGGCCACGACGATAATCCAGCGGAACCGGACGGCGAAGCGCCCCATGGCCGCATAGAAGCTGTGCACGCGAATCTCCCCGGTTGTCAGGCGGCACCGGTGACGGTGCCGGCGGGTGGTGGCGCGGAGTCGAAACCGATGACCTCGTGGCCGCGCAGCGCCTCCAGGAACGGCTGGAAGCTCCCGCAGACCAGGCAGCGCAGCATGGAACCGTGGGCCTCCACGTCGCTGACACCGGCCGCCCGCGCTACCCGGCGGGCGGGCGCGGTGCCGACGAAACTGACCTCTACGCGCCGTATCGGCAGTTCTTCAGCCATGCCTGTGACGCTAGGAAGGCGCGGCCGGGGCCCGCATCGGTGGAATTACCGATGCGGTACCTAGTGCCGCCCGCCGAAACCGGCCCTGGACCGGGCGCCGCGCCTGAACCGGGGCCGGCGCCGTGTCCGTTTACAGTCATGTCATGGCCAGGCCAGCCCGGCGCGCGGGCAACCTTCCGGCGGAGGCGACCAGCTTCGTCGGCCGCCGTCGTGAGCTGGCCGAGGTGCGGAAGAAGCTCACCGAGGCCCGCCTGGTCAGCCTCGCCGGGCCGGGCGGGGTCGGCAAGACCAGGCTGGCGATCCGGGCCGCGACCGATCTCGGCCGCGGCTTCCGCGGCGGCGCCTGGCTGGCCGAGCTGGCCGAGGTCAGGGATCCGGATCTGGTGGGCAGCGCCGTCCTGGCCGCGCTGGACCTGCGCGACCAGGCCGCCACCGAGCCGCTGGCCCTGCTGCGTTCCTACCTGCGGGACAAGGAACTGCTCCTGGTCGTGGACAACTGCGAGCATCTGCTCGAACCGGCCGCCGGGCTCGTGGCCGACCTGCTGAAGGCCGCGCCGGGCCTGCGGGTGATCGCCACCAGCCGGGAGCCGCTGTCGGTGGCGGGGGAGCACGTGGTCCCGGTGCCGCCGCTGGAACTGCCCCCCGCCGACCCGGGCGAGCCGCTTGCCTCGCTACGGCGCAGCGAGGCGGTCATGCTGTTCACCGAGCGGGCGGCGGCCGCCTCCGGCACGTTCGAGCTGACCACCGGCAACCAGGCGGCGGTCGCGGACCTGTGCCGCCGGCTCGACGGCCTGCCGCTGGCGATCGAGCTTGCCGCGGTCCGCACCCGGGTCCTCACCGTGGCGCAGATCCTCGCCTGGCTGGCCGACCGGTTCAGCCTGCTGACCGGCGGGAGCCGCGGCGCGCTGCCGCGCCATCAGACCCTCCGCACCACCATCGAATGGAGCCACGACCTGCTGGCCGGCGGCGAGCGCACGGTGCTGCGGCGGTGCTGCGCGTTCGCGGGCCGGTTCACCCTGGACGACGTCGAGGCGGTGTGCACGCCAGCCGGCTCAGCCAGTGAAGGGGGAATGGGGAGGTGGGCGGGGGGCGGTGTGGCCGCCGAGGAGGCGCTGGACCTGCTGTCCTCACTCGTCGCCAAGTCCCTGGTGATGAAGGAGGACGCGGGCGGGATCGCCTGCTACCGGCTGCACGAGACGATGCGCGAGTTCGCCGGCCTCAAGCTGCGGGAGTCCGGCGAGGAGGAATCCGTCGAACTCCGCTGCGCCGAGTACTACCACGCCACCTGCCAGCGGTCCGCGCGGGAGCGCCGCTACGGGCTCCTCGACTGGCTCGAATGGGCGGACCTGGAGATCGACAACGTCCGCGCGGTCATGCAGCAATGCGTCAACCGCGGCGACGCGTCCCGCGGCGTCGATCTCGCCGCCTCCCTCGGCTGGTTCTGGATCACGCGCGCGACCACCGAAGGCATCCGGTGGCTTGACACTTTTCTCGCGCTTGCCGAAGAACGCGGAAATACGGACGGCCGTGGCTGGGGCTATTTCATGCGTGGCTTCCTCGCCGTGCTGAAGGCGGATCCGGCGGGTTCCCGGCCGGCCCTGCGCAGGGCGGTGGCCGTGGCCAGGGAAACCGGGCAGCGGGAACTGCTGTCCGAGGCGCTCGCCATGGCCGCCGTCGCGGAGGACATGGCCGGTGCGCACGACGCCGCCGGGGTGCTGATCGGCGAGGCCGACGTGGCGGCCCGGGCGGTGGGCCACTACCCGTCCGCGAGGGTCGGCGTGCTCCAGGCCCAGACGCTGCACGCGTTCTTCGCCGGTGACCAGGCCGCGGCGCGGGCCGCCGCCGCGGAAGGGGCCCGCCGCGCCAGGGATGCGGGCGACCACTACGTGCAGGGGATCATGCTGCTGAACCTCGGCTCGGCCGCGCTGAACGCCGGTGACCTGGACGAGGCCAAGCCGTTGCTCGCCGAGGCGCTGCGGCTCGCACGCCAGATCGATGACCGGGTCGCGCAGTTCTACCTGCTCGACGCGCTCGGCTGCCACGCGGCGCTGTCCGGCCAGGCGCGCCGTGCCGCGCAACTGCTCGGGGCCGCGGACTCGGTGCGCGCCGACGCGGGTGCCAACGTCATGCAGTTCATGGCGCCGCTGCTCGACCGGGCCACCAAGATGGCGGTCGCGGCGCTGGGGGAGGCGAGGTTCCGGGCCGGGTTCGAGGCCGGGCAGCGCCTGGACCGGGACGAGGGACTGCGGCTGGCCCTGGGCGAGCCCGCGCGGGACGGGGCCGGGGCGCCGGGCGGGATGCCGGGGCCGGACGGGGCGCCGGGACGGGGCAGGCCCGCGGGAGCCGGCGGGGCGGCGGGCCCGGGCCGGGTGCCCCGCCGGGCCCGGGTGCCGGGAGCGGCCGGGGTGCCGGGGCGGGACGGGGCCGGCGCCGGGCTGCTCGCCAAACGGGAAGCCGACGTCGCGCGGCTGGTCGCCGAGGGGCTGACCAACAAGCAGATCGGGGCGCGCCTGTTCATCTCCGAGCGCACCGTGGACAGCCACGTCCGCAACATCCTGAACAAGCTCGGGGCCGGCTCGCGCGCCCAGATCGCCGCCTGGATGGCCACCCTCGACCATTGACCTCCTCTTCTGCCTGAAGGCAGCAGGTTCCGTCCATGCCACGCAAGCGCGGCATCCCGGTGGGTTCCTGCTTCGCTGTCCACTGCCAGCGTTCCCGCTGGTCTTACACGGACTCCACAGGCTTTCGGGCCTGGTGGCCCGTTCCCGCCAGCCCGGCGGTACCTGACGTGAAGGAGCCTGCCGGTGGTTCCTGCGGGCGCAACCGTGCCACGCCCGCCCGGCCGCCTTCACCACCGGCCTGACGGCCGGCGCAAAGGGACAATTCCGCCCTCGCTGACCAGGGCCGCCCGCCTGATCCTCGAATGGACCGCTGACCTGTGACAGCTCGCCTTGGCCCATCGCGCCTAACGCCAGCCCGACCGTCCACCGTGTGGGCGGGCCAGCAAGACGCCCGCACCGCACGGCTGCCAAGAACCAGCCCTCAGCTCAGGGCGGCCCCTCGCGCGGGCCCAGGTAAGGAGCTATTGTCTGAGAGAATACTCTTGAGGTATTCTCCCGGTTATGAGTGTTCCGCTGACGCTGCTTGGCCTGCTTGAGCGGGGGCCGAGCCACGGGTATGACCTGAAACGGGACTACGACGCGTACTTCGGCCGGGGCAGGCCGCTGCGCTACAGCCAGGTGTACGCGACCTTGTCCCGGCTGGCCAGGGACGGGAAGGCGGTCCCCGGGCCGGTCGAGCAGGGGGCCGGGCCGGAACGGCGCCGGTACGTGATCACCGAGGCGGGCATCGGGGATGTGGAGCGGTGGCTGGCCGAGCCGGCCCCGCCGGAGCCGGACCTGACCAGCGAGCTGTTCGCCAAGGTGGTGCTCGCCTTGATGCTCGGCCGCCCGGCCGACGGCTACCTGGATGTCCAGCGGGCGGCGCACCTGCAGCGGATGCGCGAGCTTACCGAACTCAAACATGACTCCGATCCGCTCGGCGTGCTGCTCGCCGACCACGCGCTCTACCGGCTGGAGGCTGACCTGCGATGGATCGATCACACCGCGGCCCGGCTGGACCTGCTCGACCGGGCGGTGCGCCGGTGACCGCGAACCTCGCCGCCGCTGCGGAACCCACGACCGGGAACATCGTCGAGGCGCGGGACCTGATGAAGTCGTTCGGCGAAACGCCGGCGCTGCGCGGCGCCTCGCTCACCGTGCGGCAGGGCGAGATCGTCGCGGTCATGGGGCCAAGCGGCTCTGGCAAGTCCACCTTGCTGCACTGCCTGGCCGGCATCCTGGTCCCCGAAGAAGGCGAGGTGTGGTTCGGCGGGCGGCGGCTGGACACCCTGAGCGACGACCGGCGCAGCGCGCTGCGCCGGGACCGGTTCGGGTTCGTGTTCCAGTCCGGTCAGCTGGTCCCCGAGCTGACCGCGGAAGAAAACGTCGCCCTGCCCCTGCTGCTGTCGGGCACCCGCCGCGGACCGGCGATGACGGCGGCCAGGAACTGGTTTCCCGCGCTCGGCCTGGACGGGCTCGAGCACCGCAGGTCCGGGGAGCTGTCCGGCGGGCAGGCACAGCGCGTCGCGCTGGCCCGCGGCCTGGTCGCCAGCCCGCAGGTGCTGTTCGCCGACGAGCCGACCGGGTCGCTGGACTCGGTGTCCGGGGAGCTGGTGATGGACCTGCTCACCGCCGCCGCCCGCGAGCACGGCACCACCGTCATCCTGGTCACCCACGACGCCCGGGTCGCCGCCTACGCCGACCGCGAGGTCGTCGTCCGCGACGGGAAGGTCGGCACGCTCACCGGGGCCAAGCCGTGATCGGGCTCGGACTGCGGCTGGTGATCAGCGGCGGCCGCGAGGCGCTCACCCGGCTGGTCATTCTGGCAGTCGCGGTCGGCCTTGGGGTCGGCCTGCTGCTGACCGCCGTGGCCGCGACCAACGCGGTCACCACCTGGAACAGCCGCCACGCCTGGTTCTGGACCGGCAGCGCGTGGGTGGCCCCCGGCCCGGCGGCGGGCATCGCCCCGCTATGGTGGCACCCCGGCGGTGACATCTTCGACGGCCAGCAGATCAACCAGTTCGACGTGGCCGCCACCGGCACCTCGTCACCGGTGCCACCGGGCATCCCCCGGGACCCGGGACCCGGCCAGTACTACGCCTCGCCCGCGCTCGCCGCGCTGCTGCGGTCCACCCCGGCGGATCAGCTGGCCGTCCGCTACCCCGGCCGCCTGGCCGGCACGATCGGCGACGCCGCGCTGCCGTCGCCGAGCTCGCTGGTCATCATCGTCGGGCGCACCCCGGCGCAGCTGGCGCACACCCCGGACAGCGTGCAGGTGACGTCGATCTCCACGACGGTGCAGGGCTGGCCCGTCCCCCCGACGGAGGCCAGCCCCCAGGGCCTGACCTACGTCCCGCCCAACCCGGGAGGCGGGGCGGGCACCGTCGACCTGATCATGTCCGTCGTGGCGCTGGCCATACTGGCGCCGGTGCTGATCTTCATCGCCACCGCGACCCGGCTGTCGGCCGCCCGCCGCGAGGAACGGTTCGCGGCGATGCGCCTGGCCGGCGCGACCCGCAGGCAGGTCTCGCTGCTCGCCGCCACCGAATCGACCGTGGCCGGGATCCTGGGGGTGGCGGCCGGGTTCGGGATCTTCTTCCTGCTGCGCATCCCGGTCGCGGGCATCCCGTTCATCGGTCAGCCGTTCTTCCCCGCCGAGCTGACGCTCAGCCTGCGAGACGTCCTCGTGGTCGCGATCGGCGTGCCCATCTTCGCCGCCGTGGCGGCCCGGCTGGCGCTGCGCCGGGTACACATTTCCCCGCTCGGCGTCGCCCGCCGGGCGACGCCGCGGCCGCCGCGGGCCTGGCGAGTGGTGCCGCTGCTGGCCGGCCTGGCCGAGCTCGGCTTCTGGACCATCCACGGCCACCCGGCCTCCATAAGCGGACAGGTTCAGGCGTTCGTGTCCAGCTTCGCGCTCATCATCGCCGGCCTGTTCATCGCGGGCCCGTGGCTCACCATGGCCGCGGCCAGGGCCATGGCCCGGTGGACCAGCCGTCCCGGCACGCTGATCGCCGCCCGCCGCCTCGCCGACGACCCCAGGGCCGCTTTCCGCGCCGTCAGCGGCCTGGTGCTCGCGCTGTTCATCACCACCGTGGCCGTGGTGGCCATCACCACGCAGGACGCCAAGGACCTCACCCGATGGGGCAGCGCCGCCGAAGCGAACGTGCTGACGGCCCAGGTATCGGCATCGCGCCAGGCGTCCCACGTCGTGTCCCCAGGAACGAAGGAGGGTGCGGCGGTTCCGGGGCCGGCCGCGCCCGTCGCGCCGCTGACGGCACAGCTGCGCGGGATTCACGGCGTCCGGGGGGTGCTCGTAGTCCGCGCGGACCCGCGGCTGACCATCTCCGGGACATTCCACGGCCTCGGCGGCAATTTCGGCAGCACCGGCCCGGTCTCGGCCGGCGTGGTCTCGTGCGCGCAGCTCGCGACCGTTCCCGCCCTTGGCCGCTGCCCGGCCGGAGCGGCGACGGCGAAGTTCCCTTCAGACGGGTTCAACGGGCCCCTGTTCGGCGCGGACGCCACCACGATCACCTGGCCAGCCGCGAACGTCCCGGCCACGCGGCTGGACACCCTCGGCGTGGACGCCATCAACGTGGCGACGGACGGCACCGTGCCAGCGGTCGAGCAGGCCAGGACGGCGCTTGAAAACGCACACGCCTACCCAGGCGTCAGCACGCCGTCCACCATCGGCGACATCATCGCACAGGACAACTCCACCAACAGCGACTACCAGCAGCTCGCGAACGTGGTGATCCTGATCAGCCTGCCGATCGCCGGCTGCACGCTCGCCGCGGGCATCGCGGCCGGGCTCGCCGACCGCAAGCGGCCGTTCAGCATGCTGCGGCTCACCGGCGCCCGGCTCGCCACGCTGCGCCGCGTCGTCGCGCTGGAAGGCGCCGTGCCGCTGCTCTCCGTCGCCGCCGTCGCGATCGGCGCCGGGTTCGCCGGCGCCGCGATGTACGCCTCCGAGGCGCAGCAGCACCCGATGGTGGCGCCCGGTGCCCCCTACTACCTCCTCACCGCGGGCGGGATCATCGTGTCGCTCGGCATCATCGCGGCCACCTTCCCGCTGCTGGCACGCATCACCGGACCCGAGGTCGCGAGAAACGAATGAACCCCCGCATCTCAACCAGTCCTCCGAACAGGTTCCTGCTTCGCACCACCCATTCACCGGCGAACTGGCCGAGCTGACGATCTCAGGTCTGCGCTCACCCAGCAGCAAATCCAGTCCCTGGGAGGCTGACGGCCGACATGCCTGTAGTGCGTTTCTCCCGAATGCGCCGTTAGAATGTGGTCGTTGGCGTAATCGCCTGCAAACGCCGCCGGATGGCGGCCGTCTCGCGTCCAGGTGAGCAGATCCCTGTCCTCACCGCGGATACGGGCGAGGTTGCGTAAGGCCGTCTCCCGGAAGACGACGGTCAGGCTCACGCGAGGCCTTCCGCGTCGATCCGGTCGAGCGCGGCATCCAGTTCCTCAAGGCTGATCCCGCCGCGCCCGGCGGCCTTGTCCGCCAGGTGCGCCGCAGACGGCGCGCGATGTACGTCAAGAATGTAGGGGTTGCAGATCAGGGCTGGTCAGAGCCAACTTCTGAGGTGCGGTGCAACACTCAGATCGTGCCCGATCGTGCCCGATCGTGCGCGTGCGCGAGGAGCCAAGTCGGCGCTGGTCAGCGGGCGTGCCGTCGCGTCCTATGCGGGCTGCGCATCGGCCGGGGGGCGCAGGCCATCGAGCGCGGTCTGGAGGATTGGTTCGGTATAGCCGGTGTCGCCGTGGATCGTGGCGATGGCGACGATCATGTCGAGGATCTGTTCAAGGCTGAGGTCGTCGCGGACTTCGCGGGCGTGTTGTGCGGCAGCTAGGAGCGGCCGGCCGGCGGCGATCACCCGGGTGCGGTTGTTTTCGAATAGGGGGTCGCTGCGGTCCGTTTGCTTGAGCAACTCGGAGGCGATGTGGCGCTTGCTGGTGGTAAAGGCGAAGAACCGGTGCAGCCAAGCCACGAGAGTCGCTCCGGGCGTCTCGCCGTCGATGGTCTCGGCGGCCTTGCAGACGGCATTGACCTCGTCGGTGTAGAGGGCCTCGAGAAGCTCTTGCCGTCCGGGGAAGTTGCGGTACAGGGTCGCCATGCCAACGTCGGCGCGTCGCGAGATCTCGGCCATCGACACCTCAGCATCAGGATCAGCGAACGCGGTGCGCGCGGCCGCGAGGATCTTGTCCCGGTTGCGCTCGGCGTCCGCTCGTCTCGTGGGTGCCGGGAACTGATTCGCAGGCATCGGGCTCCAAGTGGACAGGCTATCCGGTTATCGCTACAGTGAAGTGGACAGGCTATCCGCCTGTCGGCGCATCCGATCCTACCCACCCGCCGCGACTGACTCGCGGCGGCTCAAGGAGCTTGTTCATGGAATACCGGCCCCTGGGACGCACCGGCGTCTCAGTTAGCCAGCTGTGCCTGGGCGCGATGATGTTCGGCGCGTTCGGCAATCCCGATCACGAGGACGCGATCAAAATCATTCACAAGGCGCTGGACGCCGGGATCAACTTCATCGATACCGCCGATGGCTATTCCGCCGGCGAGTCAGAAGAGATCCTGGGCATGGCACTGGCCGGCGGACGGCGGGAGAGCGTGGTGCTCGCCGTCAAGTTCGGTCCGCCCTTCGGTGCGGACCCCAACCATCGCGGAGCGTCGCGGCGGTGGATCACCGAGGGAGTCGAGGGATCGCTGCGCCGGCTTCAGACCGATTGGATTGACCTCTATCAAGTGGGCGTTCCCGACCCGAACACCGATATCGACGAGACCCTCGGCGCCCTGTCTGACCTCGTGCGCGCCGGCAAGATCCGCTACTTCGGTGCATCGAAGGTTCCCGCCTCTCAGATCGTCGAGGCTCAGTGGACCGCCGACCGCCGCGGCCACGGGCGGTTCCGCACCGAGCAGCCCCCTTACTCGCTCCTGACCCGCGCCATCGAGTACGACGTGCTGCCGACCTGTCTGCGCCACGGAATGGGCGTCATGGCCTACAGCCCGCTGGCCAGGGGCTGGCTGTCCGGCAAGTACCGCAAGGGCCGGGATGTCAGCGGCCCCGGCTCCGCCGCTCGCGCCCGGCGCGGCGGGGACTACGACGCCGCCAACCCGGCCAATGCCGCAAAGCTCGCCGCCGCCGATGCCCTCGGCGCTCTCGCCGACGAGGCCGGGCTGACCCTCATCCAGATGGCAGTCGCGTTCGTCACCCGCCACCCCGCGGTCACCTCCGCGATCATCGGCCCGCGCACCACCGAGCACCTAGACAGCTATCTCGCCGCCGACGGGATCGAGCTGCCCACCGACGTGCTTGACCGCATCGACGGGATCGTTCCCCCCGGAGTCACGATCAACGTCGCCGACAACATGTGGAACTTCGGCACGACGGCGCTGGACGCCGCATTCCGCCGCCGCTAGGGCAGCCTCCCCGGGCACTAGCCGCCTCCGCCACGGGGGTGTCAGCCCGGTGACCGCCACCAGGCTGACACTCCCGCAGCCGGCGCGCCTGGCGTGTTGCCGCGGCTCGGCACGCTGACCCTCCCGGCCAGCTGCCCGACGCCGAGTGTCCCGCTACGCGCTAGCACCCGCGCCGCTCGCCAGCGGCGGGCACATCCTCATCCGCATGCAGCACGCACTCAGACGGTTTCTCTGCCCTGCAACGTCTCGAAGATGATCTCGACTACCTACGAATTGACGCACACCCAGCCGGAGGAGGCAGGCGCTTCGGGGACGGGCGACTACGGACGCGTGCGCTTCGCAGAGCCTCCCGAACAGCGGCCTCGCACCACTCACTCGCGGACACAGGCGGCCCGCTGCGACTTGCCTATCGATGGAGTTACAGGATTGTCACCCGGGCGCAATGCCGCATTACACGCGCCGCATTCTGTCAGATAGAGCGGCCCCATTGACACAGCCACATCCTGCCTGCTCACAGGCAATCTAAGGGCCAGCTACGCCTGCCGTCACGGCTGACAGCGCCAAACTCAACGGTTACATCAAGCTATCAGTAAACACTACAACCCTGCACAAATCGGGCAGTCTGGCCGCCAGTGCTTCGAGTCGTTCTCCCAGATATGTAGCCGAATAGGCCTGGCTACGCGTCCCACTTTGTGATAGACCGTTCCACTGTGGGGTGGGAGGCCTGCCCCTAAGGGGGTAGGTGTGAGGCTGTTTCTGTGCAGCCCGCATATGCTCCGAAAGTTATCGGTGATGTTACCGCCGTTCAGCGACAGCATGGATACTTTCGTGGGGGGAGTAGCAATGGCCACTTGGTCGACACTGACGGAATATGTTAGGTCCCGCTACAAGATCGCAGACGAGAAGCCTGGCTCGATAAAGCTTATCTTCGACGTCGGAGATCTGAGGTCACAAGTGGTCATTTTGTGGCGGATGAGCCTGCTCGATGGCGAGGAGGAGTGGGTCCAGATCGAATCTCCTTTTGGAAGGCTGGACTCTATCAATCTCCGCGGCGCCATTGATGCAATGGGCAAGACGGTCTGCGGTGGTATCGCCGCCATGGGGGATCTCGTGACCGTCCGGCACTCGGTGCCACTGCTGAACTTGGACATCAATGAGTTCGAGCGACCGCTCGGCCTAGTCACAGGCACTGCAGACCGCTTGGAACAGCAATTCCAGGGCGGCGACCAATTCTGATATCTGGGCCCGGAGGTCGGCGAAGATAAGGTCTCTGGATGACCTAAAGCCTGCCGCCGCGAGCGGTAGTGAGATTCGCTGAAACCAACGAGGTGATGAATGTCGAATGTCAAGGTCACGTGCCCGCACTGTGGGCATCAGACCTGGGTTAGGGAGCATTACAACGACCCGTGCCAGCACTGCGGGAAGGCTGTTCCCGACCCGTATATAAAGTAACCCGGTATAAAGTAACCCGGCCACGGGGATATGGGGCCGTCGGCAAGAGCAGGCGGGCGCTGCCTTATAGCACTTGATGTCATTCCAGAAGGCTGCTCGCTTCCAGATTCGGTCAACGTGCCGAACTTCGGGGAGTTCGCGGCGCCGGAGGTCTTCGCCGGGGTGGCCCGCCGGGCCGAGGAGGCCGGCTGGGATGCGCTGCTCGTCTGGGATCACGTTGCCGGGGAGAAGGACCGGCGCTGGCAGCTCGCGGATCCGTGGATCCTGCTCGCGGCCGCGGCCCTGGCGACCCGCCGGATCCGGCTGGGCACGGCGATCACGCCGGTGGCCAGGCGGCGGCCGTCCAAGCTGGCCAGGGAGGTGACCACCCTGGACCGCCTGACCGGCGGGCGCATGATCCTCGGTGCCGGGCCCCGGGTCAAGATCATGGGAGTACCGGCGGAGGGGCATGGCAGAACAGACCGGAAGATAGCCAGCGATCTTCCCGCCCTGCGCGACCTTCCCACCGGGATAAGTTGGCAAATCCGAAAACCCCGATGCCGCCGGCCAAGCCCGCCTTGTCATCGAGTGGACCGCCCGGGCCGCGCCACCATCCCGCACTTGAATGTCGTCGTTGTGGCAGCCACGACATAAGAGTGTCGTCGTTGTGGCAACGACGACAAACGCACCCGGGAGGGACCGTCCCGCCGGCCGCAGCGGCCGCTGCAGTCACAGCCGTCACGCGGGTGTTAACCCGGCTTCCTCGATGATCATGGGCCTACGGCACCTGGGGATGGCATGACAGACCGGAAGATAGCCAGCGATCTTCCCGCCCTGGGCGACCTTCCCACCGGGATAAGTTGGCAAATCCGAAAACCCCGATCAGGGCTGCCGCCTCACCATCGAGTGGGCCGCCGACCTGTGACCACTTCCCCGGCTCGGTCCAATGGCTGGCCTTAGCCTGCCGGTTCAGCCGGCGCCCCGGATCGCTGGGGATCTGCGAGAATCGAGAACATGAACCGCGTCATTCATGTGCCCTACACACTGGAGCAGGATGAAGACGGCGTGTGGTGCGCCTCTGCCCAGCTGCGGCCTGGTGTCGGCGCGGTGGGTGACGGGGCCACCGCCGACGAGGCGATCGCGGACTTGCGTGACGCGCTGACCGCCCTCATTGAGGAAGTCGGCGTGCCGCAGGAACTGACGCTGACGCTCGACGTCGCCTGATGCCTGCGCCAGTCCCGGCCATCCCGGGCATCAAGGTGGTCAGGGCGTTAGAGCGAGCCGGTTTTAAGGTCGCCCGGATCAGCGGCAGCCACCATGTCATGCGTCATCCCGATGGCCGCACGGTCCCGGCCCCGGTCCATCCTGGACGCGACATGCCCAAAGGAACCCTTCGTAACATCCTCGCGATCATCGGCATGGAGGCTGACGAGCTGCGCGAACTGCTCTAGGGCCGCGCTCCAGGCGATGATCATGGCAGTTCTGCCCCTACAGGGGCTGTCGCGAAATCGGCTGGCGTGGTGCGGCGTGCCGCCGGCGGGGCTGGGGCGGGGCCGGGAGGATGGGGGGATGGCGAAGGGGTTCCGCCCGGTGGACCGGGATCAGCCGTTTTTGCTGCCGCCGGATATGCGGGAGTGGCTGCCCGCTGGTCACCGGGTGTGGTTTGTGATCGATGCGGTGGCCGTTTTGGATGTGTCGCGGTTCGCGGTGCGCCAGACGCCGCGGGGGTCGCTGGCGGGCCGGGCGGCTTATGATCCGCGGATGCTGCTGGCGCTGCTGGTGTACGGGTATGCGGCCGGGGTGCGGTCGTCGCGGCGGATCGAGCGGGCGTGCACCGAGGACGTGGCGTTCCGGGTCATCTGCGCCCAGGATGTGCCTGATCATGCGACGATCGCCCGGTTCCGCCGGGAGCATTTCGCGGATGCGGGGGCGATGGGTGATCTGTTCGCCCAGGTGCTGGTTTTGGCGGCGCGGGCGGGGCTGGGCAGGCTGGGGCTGATTGCGGTGGATGGGACGAAGATCGCCGCGGCTGCGTCGAAGGATGCCAATCGCAGTGAGCGGCGGTTGCGGGAGCTGGCGGCGGAGATTGTGGCCGAGGCGGAGGCGGTGGATGCCGCCGAGGATGAGCTGTATGGGGATGCGCGCGGGGATGAGCTGCCGCCGGAGCTGGCGGACCCGGTGACCCGGGCGGAGCGGATCCGCAGGGCGCTGGCGGAACTGGAGGCGGAGCGGATGGCCGCTGAGGCGGAGCGGAACGCCCAGGCCCGGGCCTGCCTGGAGGCGGTGGCGGCCGGGCAGCCGGTGACCAGGCCGCCGGCGGTGGTGGCGGTGACCGCCGCCCGGGCCCGGCTGGAACAAGCGCAGGCGGCGCAGCGGGCCAAGGCCGCCGCCTGGCAGGCCCAGCGGGCGGCTGAGGAGGCCGCCGGGATCAAGCGCGGGCCCGGTGGCCGCAAGCCGTTCGCGCCCGAAGCGCACGCCGGGGTCGCCAAGGCCCGCGCCGCGCTGGAACGGGCCTTGGCCAAGGCGGCGGAGCGGGAACGCGCGGCCGCCGCGAAGAAAGGCCCTGGCCCGGTGCGCAACACCACCGACCCCGATTCGCGGCTGATGCCGGTCCGCGGCGGCGGGTTCCTCCAGGGCTACAACGCCCAGGCCATGCAGAGCGCGGACGGGCTGTGCCTGGGCACCGGCCTCACCAAGGACACCACCGATTACGCCAGCTTCGAGCCGATGCTCAGCAAAGCCCAGGCCGCCCAGGACCTGCTGCGCGCCCATGCGCGCGGGCCGCTGCACCGGCTGCGCGCCAAGATCGGCACTGCCCTGGCCGACGCCGGCTACTGCTCCGAGCACAACCTCACCACCGGCGGGCCGGACCGGCTGATCGCCACCGGCACCCGCCGCGGCCTGGAACGCTCCGCCCGCCAGGCCCGGGCCGGCCCGCCCGCACACGGCGGCGAGGCAGCCGCGGCCATGGCCGCCCGGCTGGCCACCCCGCAAGGGATCGCCGCCTACCGGCAGCGCGGCCCGATCGCCGAAGGGCCCTTCGGCAACACCAAACACAACCTGGGCTTCCGCCGCTTCTCCCTGCGCGGCCTGAACCACGCCAGCGGCGAATGGGCCTTCCACAACACCGTCGCCAACCTGCTGAAGATCCACGCCACCGGCTGGGCGCCAGCCCAAGCCTGAACCATGCCCCCAGACCCGCCACAAAACCACAACAGCCCAATGCCGCGAACTACAGCCACATCGATTTCGCGACAGCCTCTGGAACAGCCAGATGGCCATGATCATCACCGGCTGTTCGCGGCTCTGGCCGGCCGCTGGCGCGGCGGGCACATCTCGATCCAGGCGAGGTGCCCGTCCACGATGGCGATGATCTCGGCCGCCGCGGCGCCGGGCCGCCGCAGCCGCAACGCCGGGCCGCGGCGTGCGGAGCGGGGCCGGGATTTCGGATCTGGGGCATCCTCGATCGACAGCCACCACAGCGGCCCGGTGTCGCCCGCGCGCTCGATCGCGGCATCGAACGCCGCCAGCCGGCCGGGTGGCACGTGCAGCCGCGTCGCGGAGTGGAAGACCACCCGTGGCTGGCCGCCGGGCAGCGCCGCGGCGATGCCGGGAAGCACGTCGATGACATCGCCGGCCCGCAGTGGCGGCGGGTCCGCCGCGGCGAGTTCGAGCGCCGCCGCGAGGAGGGCACGCTGCCGCTGGTTCTCCGGCCAGACCAGTGCCTCAAGCCAGGCCCGCTCACCGGGGTCCGCCGCGTCGACCGGGTGCAGGTCGATGCCGAGGACGCTGGCGATCGCGGGCTGACGGTCCAGGTCCGGCAACGGCCCCGGGCCGTAGCAGTCCGCGATCAACTGGACCGGCGAGGCCGGGTCGCCGAACTGCCGCTCGTTCAGCCGGTATCCGTAGCGGCCGAACCGGAGGTTGAGCCCGGCGCTCGCGCCCGCCTCGATCACGTGCACCGGCCCGGGCACCTCGCCGGCGATCACCGACAGGCCCAGCCGGAGCCCGGCCGCCCGCTGCACCTGGCTGGTCTGCACCAGGCGCGTGCCGATGGTCGCGGCGAGTTCCGCCGCGTGCTCCCGGCCGAACGACACCAGGTCAGGCCCGGCGCCCTCGGGCGGCAGTGCCCGCTGGCCGGCGATCGACGGATAGAACCGGGCGAGCGGATGGTCCGCCCCGGCGAGCAATAGCAGGTGCACCGCGCCGAAGAACAGGAACGTCGGGTACTGCCCCGGCTGGCCAAGGCAGGCCAGGTCAAGGAGCTGGTCGGTGGCCGCCACGGTGCGGCTCAGGCAGCGGTACAACGGCGAGGTGGTGAACTCCCTCGGGTTCTCGAACGCCGCCCGCACCTGCTCGCGATCGCGCATCAGCCGACCCTAACCCTGGTGGGTGCCCGGGACCCGTGGAGGTGCGGGGGAACCGGGGGAGGTGCACGGAACCGGGAGGGTGCCCGGGCACCGGGGCGGTGCGGGGGAACCGGGGTGCCCGGGACCCCTGGAGGTGCGCGGGAACCGGGGAGGGTGCGCGGGCCGGCCGGGGAGCGGCGAAGTACCGTGTGAATCCCGGGCGCCGGGCGCTCCTCGGGAACAGCGGGACCACGACCAGCCGAGAAGGAGGGCGCATGAGCCGGGTAGAGGTCGACGGAGTCGGTATCGAGTACGAGGTCCACGGCGCGGGACGCCCGGTCGTGCTGCTGCACGGCTTCCCCGACACCGGGCGGCTGTGGCGGCATCAGGCGCCGGCGCTGGCCGAGGCCGGGTACCAGGTCATCGTGCCCGACCTGCGCGGCTACGGGCGGTCCGACAAGCCGGAGGCCGTCGACGCCTACTCGATCCCGCTCCTGGCCGGGGATGTCATGGCGATCCTCGCCGAGCTGGGGATCGGCAAGGCGCACGTGGTGGGCCACGACTGGGGCGCCGCACTGGCCTGGGCCCTGGCCTCCTTCGCCCCGGACAACGTCGATCACCTGGTGGTGCTGTCCGTCGGCCACCCGGCCGGTTTCCTCCGCACCCTGGAGCAGCGCCAGAAGTCGTGGTACATGCTGCTGTTCCAGTACCCGGACATCGCCGAGCGCTGGCTGTCCGGGGACGACTGGGCGAACTTCCGCGCCTGGGCGCACCACCCGGACACCGACCAGGTGATCGCCGACCTGGAGGCCGATGGCTCGCTCACCCCGGGCCTGAACTACTACCGGGCCAACATCCCGCCCGAGTCCTGGGCCGCGCCGCCGTTGCAGCTCCCGCCGGTGCAGGCGCCCACCATGGGCATCTGGAGCAGCGGCGACATCGCCCTGACCGAGACGCAGATGACCGACTCGGCCAAGAACGTCGCAGGTCCCTGGCGGTATGAGCGGCTCGACGGCCCGGGTCACTGGATGCAGCTCGAGGCACCCGGCCAGGTGACCGCCCTGCTGCTGGATTTCCTGCCCCGCTGAGCCTGCCCCGCTGAGCCTGCCCCGCTGAGCCTGCGCCGCGCGGATGGCGTCATGGCCAGCCATCCGCGCGCATGTGTAGTCTCTTGCGGCCAGATGCCGGAGCGAACCCGACGCGAGGAGGAAAGCATGGCTGGCAAGTTCGTGCTGAAGAAGGGGTCCAGCGGCAAGTACCACTTCAATCTCGTTGCCACCAACGGGCAGGTGATCGCGACGAGCGAGACCTACGAGCGCAAGCAGTCCGCGCTGAACGGGATCGAGTCGGTGAAACAGAACGCTCCCGGCGCCGAGGTAGACGACCAGACCGGCGAGTAGCCGGTTCAGCCAGCCGGGCGGATCAGCCAGCCGGAGCAGCCCGCAGGGCGGATCAGCCCCATCGCGTCGGCCAGGCGCAGCACGTCCGCATGCGCCGGGTGATGTTCCGCGATGAAGCCGGCCGCACGGTCCGGGGCCAGCGTCAGGACCTCGACGACCTGCTCGGCATCGGGCGGGTTGACCGGGTCCGCGATGACCTCCGCCCGCGCCACGGCATAGGCCCAATACCCGCGGGGGTGCGGCAGGTGCGGCCGGTACGGCGCGGGCCGCAGGCTGTCGGCGATGTGCGCGGCGAAGTACTTGGGCGGGCCGTCCAGCCGCGCGCCTGCCTCCTCCATGAGTTCCCGCCGCGCGAGGTCGCCGAGCGATTCGCCCGGCTCGCGGGTCCCGCCGGGGAGGAACCGCTAGCCCAGCTCGTCGCGGCAGACGATGACCGTTCCCGCGGCCGTGACCGCGACCAGGTGCAGCCGCGACACCAGGTCCTCGGGTACCGCCGCCGTGGTGAACCCGACGCGGGAACCGGCGTACTCCGCGTACTGGTCCTGGAACAGGCCGGGGAAGCGCGCGGACCAGTGGCCGTCATCGGCGGTCATGCGGCCATGGTCGCAGAGCGGGCGATGGCACCAGGCTCGTGGTCCCGGGCTCGTGGTCCCGGTCACGCGTGCGCGCCGGCCGTCACGGTGCCGACCGTCAGCGTCGCCGTCGCCTCCATCACCGCGCCCACCAGGTCCGCCTCGGCGTCGAGCTGCCGGCGTTGCGGCGTGGTCAGCTCGCGCAGCGGTTCGACGGTGATGGCGATCTTCCGGCCGGACCGCCGCTGGTGCCACACCCCGCCGACCACGCCGTCGACGAGCAGCACCGGGTAGTTTCCGGCCTGGCCCGCCGGGGTGAGCGCGCGTGCGGCGGCCGCGCCGGGGTACAGCCGTTCCCTGGGCTGGCCCGCGACGACGTACGCGTCGAAGTAGGGCAGCAGGCGGATCCCCCGGTGTGGCTCCGGCGGCGTCCCGGTGTCGCCGGCGACGGTCCAGCCCGGCCCGCCGTCAAGCTCGACGGGTTCCAGTTCGCCAGCCAGCTCGCCGAACAGGCCGGTGGCGAACCGGGGCGGGATGGCGAGCCACTTCGCGAAGTGCCGCGGCGTGGCCGGGCCGTACGCGTAGAGGTAGCGCGTGACGAGCGTGCGCAGGGCCGCGCCGCCGTCAGCGGGCCGGAAGCCGGGCAGCCAGCGGTGCGGGTTGGTGTAGGTCACCTTGCGGCCCCGGTCCGGTCCGAAGCAGAGCATGCCGCGGTGCGCGGCCGTGCTGGTGAGCTGGCGCCAGCGCGGCCACTTGCCGCCGAACGCCTCCATCGTCTGCTCGACGGCCCACGGCCCGGCCCGGTCCGCGATCGCGTCGGTCAGCTCGTCGACGGTCAGCTCGGCGTCCGCCAGCGCGCCGCCGATGGCCGCTATGACCTCCTCCGCCTGCCCGGGGGTGAACCTGACCCCCTCCGGGTGCGACGGCACCGGCGACGGCAGGGCCGGCAGCGCGCCCGTCCACATCGGCAGGTCGGCGGTGGGCAGCAGGTGGATGGTGCCGCGCGGGCCGAACGTCTTGACCAGGGTGCGCTCCTGCCACAGCGCGCGCCGCACGTCGGCGCGGGTCGCCCCGGCGATGCGCCGCGCGATCGAGAACTCGGCGGCGCTGAGCACCTGGGCGTGGGCGCCGCACAGCAGGCCGGCGATGCCGGCCGGGCCCTGGCCCGTGGCCGGCCCGGCCAGCGCGTGCCGGGCCATCCGCCGGGCCGTGACGCCGCTCCAGGTCAAGGCGGCCGGGGCCGTGGGCTCACCGGGCATGAGCACCCGTTCTTCCCCGCAGCGCCACGCTGGCGGCGCTGAGCCGCAGCACATAGGTGCGCTGGACCGCACCGCGCACCCGGCGCTCCGCGACGACCATCGGGACCCCGGCCGCGACCAGGCGGGCCACCTGGCGGTACAGGCTGGTCGGCGGGATGTCGGCGAGCTCCTCCCGCAGCGCGGTGGTGGTGAGCGCACGGTCGCCGAGGAATGCCTGCACGATCCGCAGGCGCACCGGGTGCAGCAGGAGGTGGCGGACGTCACGGGCATCACCGTAGCACTCGAACCCAACAATGATATTGTTCCCAATTGTGGTGTTAATCGGCGGCGGGCGGCCTGCCTGCCCCTGGGTGCCCATGCTCCGGGCGCGGCCGGTGCCGGGCCCGGCCGCCGGCCACGGAATCCCGTGCAACGATCTTCGAAAGAGACACGGCATGGAGAGCATCGAACGGTTCGTCACCGGGCAACTGGCCGCCTGGGAGGTCCCGGGGTGCGCGGTCGCCGCCGTCCGGAACGGGAAGGTGGTCCTGGCGGGCGGCTGGGGCCGGACCGGGTGCTGACCATCGCCGCGCCCGGCGCCCCGCCCCTCGAACTGCGGCCGGGACGGGGCCTGCGCTTCGAGGTGAGCGGCCAGCCCGGCATCACCGCCGAGTTCGAGCTGGACGAGACCGGCGCGGTAGCCCGCCTGGTGGCACAGCCGCTGGGGATATTCCTGCCCAGGGCCTGACCGGCTGCCGCCGGGCCGCCCGCTCGGGCGGCCCGGTAGTTGCCGGCCTGGCCGGGCCCTTAGCCGGACAGGCCGAGTTCCCCGGCGAGGAAGGCGTCGCGGTCGATCTGCGCGGCGGTGTCCAGCTGGTGATCGGCGTTGGGAAAGAAGTCAACCGGCGCCAGTGGCGCGGCGGCGGCGAACTGCTTGCGCACGCGGGCGCTCACGAAGATGTCCTTGCCCGCCCACTGGAACAGCTCGTTGCCGCCCAGCCGTGCGACGTGGCGTACCGGCTGGAGGCTGGCGAACAGTGCCTTGTACCGTGCCGCGCGGCTGCCGGTGAACCCCAGCCAGTACTTGACGAACCAGTGGCCCCAGGTCGCGTCGGGGGTCGCGAGGACGGCGGTGTGCACGCGCGCATCGGCGTCGGCGAGCAGCGCTCCGTACATGGCCCCGTAGTCATGCCCCACGACGGCGATCCGTGACGTGCTGACGTAGCTCTTGCCTATGAGCCAGTTGAGGCAGGCCTGGAAGACGGCGAGCTGCTGCCTGATGGCCGTCACGTCCAGCGGTTTCCCGCTGGGCGCCACCTTCCAGGGGAAGACCCCCTGGGGCAGGAGGGACACCGCGCCCCCGGGGGCGAGCTGGACCGCCTCGGCGAGAAACTCGGTCCGGTCGCTGTGGATCTGCCCGAGCCAGTGCAGGAACAGGATGCCGGCCTGGCTGCCGGGCCGGAGCGTGCCAGCGGACCGGACCAGGTAGGCCGGAACCGGCTTCTGGCCGGGGACCGGCACCCGGACGTCCTGGATGCTCACCCGGGCGGCCGGCCCCGATGTGGATGTTCCCCCCGCCGCCGGCGCCGCGGCCGCCACCGTGGCCAGGGTGCCCGCCACCGCGGCGACGAGGGCGGCCGTACGGATCAGCTTGCGCACCATGTGCTCACTTCCGTCAGTTGCATATGGTCATCTGGTGCTGACGAAACTAGCGTGGGTACCATAGGCCGTCAAGGAACTGACGCGAAGGTATACCGAAAGGTTGCCGGGGCAGGTGAGCCCCCGCCCTTGTACGCCGGCCGCCGCCGCGCAAGGGCGGGGCCTGCCCGTCTCAGCCGGCCGCGGCCCGCTTCCGGCGGCGGTAGAGCTGGGCGGCGGCCCGGTCATTGCAGGCGGTGCAGCAGAACCGGCGCGTCTGCCCCCTCGTGCGGTCAAGGAACACGCACCGGCAGGGCAGCGCCGCACAGGTGCCGAGCCTGCCCATGCCCCGGTGCGCGATGTGGCCGGCCAGGGCCGCCGGAAGCCGTGCCGACAGCGCCGCGAGGCCCCGCGCCCCGGGGGCTACCTGGAGCCGCAGGCCGCCGTCGCACGGGACCAGTTGCGGGACCGCCGCCGCGTGCACGAGCAGGGGGTTCAGCAGCGACGCCGCTTCGGCGGGCGACCCGGCCCGGAAGACGGCCCGCAGGGACCCGCGCAGTTCCCGGAGCCCGGCGAGGTCCCCGGCCGTCAGCGCACCGCCGATGTCGTCACGGCCGACATCGGCCAGCACCTCGCACAGCCAGCTCAGGTCGGCCAGCCGGTCGGGCGGGTCCTCGAGCAGGTCAAGCGAGTTGAGCAGCAGCACGACGAGGTCCAGGTCGGATGCGGGCTCACCCGGCCGCTCAAGCCAGTCCCTCATGTACGACAAGCCGCCAGCTCCCTCACCATCGGCCACGGCGCGGCTGCCCATGGGCGAGTACATCATCGCCGCCGGGCCGCCCGCGCGCACCGTCACCAGGGTAAAGGCGCGGCCGGCCCATGCCGTCCGGTGGCGCATCGCTGCCTGCGGGAGGCCGCACGGAACCGTCGGCCGGCCAATGCCGGGCCAGCTGCGCCAGGGGCCGCGTTTCTATTCAAAAGGTGCTAGCCGGGCGATGGCCGGTGGCTAGCATGTGGCCTCGTGCGGATCATCGCTGCGGCCGGCATGCTCGCCCTGGCCGTTGGTCCGGGTGCCTCGCTGGCGGCATGCGGTACCGCCCCGGCCGGCGGCACGCCGCAGGCGGCGCCGGCTGGCCGGCCCTCGGCCGCACCGGTTGCGGCCGAGGGCACCGGGTCCGCCATGCCGGCCGCCCCGGCCCGCCGCGGCCATGCCCCGGCGGCGCGGCCGGCCATCGCCGGGAACCCGGCCGGGGACGCGCCGGTCCCGCTCGCCGCGCGGCCGGTCAACACCTCCCGCCCGGACCAGGTGGTCGGTGACGGGACCGCCGCGAGCTGCACGTCCAAGGCCGTGGTCGCGGCCGTCGCCAGGGGCGGCGTGATCACCTTCAGCTGTGGCCAGAAGCCGGTGACGATCCTGATGCATGCCACCGCCAAGGTCCGTAACACCAGTGCCGAGGTGGTGCTGGACGGCGGCGGCAGGGTGACGCTCAGCGGCGGCGGTGCCCGGCGCATCCTGTACCTGGACACCTGCGACCCGGCCCAGGTATGGACCACGTCGCACTGCCAGAACCAGGCGACTCCCAAGCTCACCATCCAGAACATGACGTTCAAGGACGGGAACTCCACCGGCCAGCAGTACGACGGTGGCGGCGGCGGCGCGATCCTCGATCGCGGCGGCCAGCTCACGGTGATCAATTCCATCTTTGCCGGGAACCGCTGCGACTCCACCGGCCCCGACCTTGGCGGCGCGGCCATCCGGGCGCTCAGCCAGTACCAGAACCGCCCGGTGTATGTGTCCTCGAGCACCTTCCGCGGCGGCGTGTGCTCCAACGGCGGGGCGCTGAGCAGCATCGGCGTTTCCTGGGTGGTGCTGAACAGCGTCATGACCGGCAACCGGGCCATCGGCGTGGGCGCCAACCCGGCCCGCCCCGGGACTCCGGGCGGTGGCAGCGGCGGGGCCATCTACAACGACGGGGACAGCTACAGCCTCAAGGTCGAGGGCACGATCATCTCCGTCAACCACGCCAGGGAGGGCGGCGGAGCCATCTTCTTCGTGAGCAACGACCGGACCGGCACGCTGCTGATCAAGAACTCCAAGCTGCACCACAACCCCAGCGACGGGTTCGAGACCGCCGGGTATCCGGGCATCTTCTTCCTGGGCAGCGGTCACCCGGTCGTGATTTCCTCCACCATCGACTGACCGGCCGCTGTCATGCGGGCAGCTCCTCTCTCGTGCGGTTTCATGCGGTCCAGGCGATGGGCAGGCGCTTGACGCCACGCTGGAAGTTCGACCGCAGGTAGGCGGGCTGGCCCTCGTAGCTGAGCGAGGACGTGCGGGCCAGGACCTCGTCGAACAGCGCGCGCATCTGGGTGCGGGCGAGATGAGCGCCCAGGCAGAAGTGCGGGCCGTGACCGAACACCAGGTGGGGGTTGGGGTGGCGGCGGATGTCGAAGCGATCCGGGCCGGCGAAGACGGCTTCGTCGCGGTTGGCCGAGGTGAACGAGACGACCACCTTGTCTCCTGCGCCGATGCGCTGCCCGCCGAGTTCGCACCCGGCGGTCGCCGTCCGGCGGAACGTCATCACCGGCGTCCACCAGCGCAGCATCTCCTCGACCGCGGCGGGCATCAGCGCCGGATCGGCGCGCAGGTCGTGCTGTGCGCCCGGGTGCTCGAGCAGCGCGATGCACGCACCCGGCAGGCCGTTGCGCAGCGTCTCGTTCCCGGCCACCGCGAACAGCCAGAACATGTTCTCGAACTCGGCCACCGACACCTGGCCGCCGTCGTCGTCGGCCTGCGCAAGCAGGATCGACATCACGTCATCCCCGGGGCGGCGCCGCTTCTCCTCGGCCAGCAGGTGGGCGTAGGCGTACAGGTCCGGCATGCCGTCGCGGGTCCGCGGATCGGGCATCCTGCCGTCACCGTCCGGCGCCGGCCGCAGCGCCAGTGCCTGCCTGGCCATGGGGGAGCCCGCGGCCGGGTCGAACTCGGCCGAGGAGGCATAGTCGGGGTCCTGGTAGCCGATCACCCGGTTGGACCAGTCGAAGAGCAGCCAGCGGTCCTGGTGCGGCATGCCGAGCACGTCGGCCAGCGTGAGCAGCGGCAGGTCCGCGGCCACGTCCTTGGCGAAGTCGCAGTCACCCCCCGGCCCGGTGAGCACCCGCTGGCAGATGGACCGCGCGTGACCGCGGATGCGGTGCTCGAGCTGGGCGACCGCCCGCGGCGTGAACGACCGGTTCAGCAGCCGCCGCAGCCGGGAGTGATCCGGCGGGTCCATGTTGAGCATCATCCGCCGGACGTAGCCGAGCGCCTGCGGCGTCGCCGGGTCACGGATCTGGGTGGCCCCCAGCGCGGAAGAGAACAACTGCGGCCTGGCCAGCACCGTTTCGACATCCGCGTGCCGCAGCACCAGCCAGAACCCCGGGCCCGCCGGCCAGCCAAGGACCGGGATCTCGGCCACCCACGCGACCGGTGCCTCGCCGCGCAGCCGGGCCAGCGCCCCGAAGGGCACGCCGCCGACGTAGGTGGACGGATCGAAGACGACCTCGGCGTCGGGCCGGGCCGCCCGGGCCTGTGTCATTGCCGCCGTCCCAGGAACTCCTCGATGGACGTGGTGAGCGCCACGCATGCCCCTTGCCTTGCCGGTTGCCGCTGTCGCCGACCTTAACCACCCCGGGCGCCGCCGGCGACCGCCCAGGCGGGAGGACCCGGCCCGGCGGGCCCGGTGACCATGCCCGGCGCGTGCCCGCGCGGCGGCGCGGCGCGCGGTGGCAGACTGCGGCCATGGAGGCTGGCTTGCGGGTTCGTGCGGGCGGCAGCGGTGAGCCGCTCCTGGTGCTGTTGCACGGTCTTGGCGCGACCGGCGACGTC
>WNGM01000595.1_pt1 | contig 73325 bp, 83 predicted proteins | sample 5400571 | NCBI WGS metagenome assembly WNGM01 (sample SAMN13153378, study PRJNA577476) | soil metagenome | isolation source: 100 cm soil or saprolite under Garry oak tree replicate 2 | place: USA:California | collected 2016-06-15
TACGGCGGGGTGACCATCCCGTTCATCGATGCCCAGGCGTCTAACGACATTTCCGGTGAAGGCGGGATAGCTCTTTACGGACTGGTCGGTCCGACCGTCCCCACGGGCACTAATACGGTTTCAGTATCATTTTCGGATGCGAACAATCATAACGCAGGCTCGGTCAGCGTATCCGGTGCCGGATCGCTCGGAACGGCATTCAAGAATTTCGCGGCTGTCAATACATCGGTTAGCGTAACCGTGAACGGCACGACAACCGATGGCTTGATCGTGTCGGCGGTCTGCCAGGGCAGCGGCGGCGCGTTTTCAGCCACGTCCCCGAACGTGCTTCGCTGGTCGCATCTGCATTCGTCTACGTCAGGCTCAGACAACGGCGCGGAAGGCACCGACCCGAGTACGGGCGGCGGGGCTAACCAGACCGTTACGTGGACAGCGGCTGGTACCGACGACTGGGGCATCGTCGCGGTCGAGGTGCTGCCTGCTTCTGTTTCCTCAGTGACCGCCTTGCGCGGGAATCAGCGTCTTCCCAACTTTCCGGTGAGCATAACCAGCAATGCGGGCTGGCGAAGTGCAGGACATAGCAGATAAGAGAGGGGGGGTGTGACGAACGGCATTTTTCGCCCCCGCGCAAACATCCCCCAAGCAGTACAGGGACGTACCTGCTCCAGTCCCGGGGCTCCCGTACGCAACCCCCGGAAACTCCCAGCGAGAACCCCCCGTTGCGCGATGCATGTCCGCAGGCATCGCGCAACGGTCCCCAGGGTACGTAAGACTATTGTTCTTCGTGTCCCTTCTCGTTCCCTGTGCGCTTCCAGGGAACCTGATTCGGAGGGTGAATTAAGAGCGCCTGCTCAGCTTTAAAGGTGGTGGGTAAATGGCTGCCATTACCCACGCTGTCACCGCGACCTGGAGTACTAATGCCGGGACGACGACCGCTCCTGTCTCAACCGCCTTCACTCCCGCTGCGGGTGACCTGCTCGTCGTCGTCGCTGCGTCCTCCGGACTGGCTGGCGGTACGACCACTGTCACGGATGATAATACTGACGGACAGGGTGCCTACGTCCAGGTAGATGTTGACCGTACCGGGTTTTCCACTACGGGCGTACTGACTGTCTGGGTACGCACGAAGGCAATCGGGTCTGCTACCAGCACGGTGGTCACTGCTCCCCAGAACACCTCCTCTGGCGGCGGGCTCGACGTCTACCGCGTTAGCGGCATGTACAAGGTTGGCGCGGCTGCTGTCCGCAGTAACGGGGGGCAGTCCACCGGGACTCTCGGGACGACTCCCGCCCCGGTGTTGAGCCTCACCCCGCTGACCGGGAACCCGATTATTACCGCCGTCTGCAACGGGTCCAGTCCAGGCGGGGTCACCCAACCGACCAGTTACACTGAACCGACCAACCTGGGTTACGCTACCCCGACTACCGGGCTGGACACCGCGTTCATTAACTCGGGGATCACCAACGCAACGATCACCTGGGGCAGCACGTCCGCGACCGCGTTCGCGAGTGTCGCGATTGAACTGGACACCTCTATTCAGGTGGGTCCTGTTTTCCGGCAGAAGACTTTCCCGGTCAGGGAAAGAATCCCGTCCCCGTACACCCGTGGTCTCCAAGGGCGCTGCATGCGGAACCCCGGGGGTCCGGTAAGCAACCCAACCTCAGGTCCAGTTACAGGATGGTCTGGTCCGGCGGGTGTCCGCGCAATTCCGGTACGCACCGGGATTGCGATGGCTACGCTCATCCCGAAGGTCACGGCAGTCCCGCCTCCTCTTGTCGGACCTCCTGTATATGCGCTGCATGGTCCTGTCCGGGCGAGACTGGGAATATTCCCGCAACCTTCGGGAAATGTTTTCGCTAAGCTGGCAGCAGGAACCGGGAACATTTCCGGACCTGTCTCAGGGAGTTATCCCGGGGGCGGGATGGGGTGCACCGGAGCCCCGGTACGAAACCCAACCTCAGGTCCCGCGTTTATCCAGCGCCGCACTCCGGTACGATTCATCATCCCGAACTGGCAGCCTAGGGCTGGGCGTATCGGGAGCAGTTTCGGTGCTCCCGTTATCAACCCGCGTCGCGGACCCCCGTTCTTCCCGCAGCGATACCCGATTCAGGCAACTGACCCGCTTCCTCGTCGTGGTCGGGTTTACGGGATCAACGGGAATGGTGCCCCGGTACAGAACCCAATCACGGGTCCTGTATTCCATGCTCAGCGCTACCCGATTGCGGCGGTTGATCCTCTCCCTCGCAAGGGACGGGTTGGCTCCAATCCAGGTTCAGCTGTCACTGTCACTCCTCCCCCTTCCGGTCCTCGCGCTTACGCGCTTGCAAGACCAGTCCAGGCGAGGGTTCCCCAGGCTTTCCTGAAAGGGAGAATCAGCTCTAACGCGGGCTCTCCGGTAAGAAACCCAACTTCGGGTCCGAACTTCCGTCAAGCTGACTCCCCTATTCGCGGGATCATTCCTCTTACGTTCAGCAAGGGTCGGGTTGGCTCGAATGCTGGCGCTCCCGTCCGCAACCCGAATACAGGTCCGCAGTTCCGCAGCATCCCTCGCCCAGTACGCGCCCCTGTTCCCCAGACGTTCTCTAAAGGCAGGGTAAGCTCCAATCCAGGGGCACCCCTGCGGAATCCGAGTATCGGTCCTGCGTTCCACTCAGCGGTTCAGGCGCTGCGTGCTCGCTTGCCATTGCAGCCTTTGCTTCGCGGGAGAACGTATTCCAATAGCGGGGGTACGATACAGAACCCAACACAGGGTCCTGTATTCCGTCAGAAGACTTTCCCTGTCCAGAGCACTGATCCGCTCCCTCGCAGGGGACGCACGTACAGCAATCCGGGCGGTCCGGTACAGAATCCTGTCCCGGGCATTATTGGTCCAGTTTTCTACCCGAAAAACTACCCCGCGAGAATCCGCCCGGGTCTTCCCATTCGAGGCAGGATTTACGGGAATCCTGGGGCTCCGAGAAACAACCCATCCGTAGGTCCGGTCTTCCGGAGCAAGCCTTACCCGATTGCGGCAACTGATCCGTTGCCACGTCGCGGACGTATCGCCAGCAATCCTGGCGGTCCGGTAAGCAATCCGCCTCCTGTAGTTATCGGACCAGTATTCGTACCGCGTCATGACCCCGTGCGGATTCGCATCACGCAGCCTCCACGCGGGAGGATTGCCGGCAATCCAGGTGCCCCGGTACGCAATCCGAGTGTTGGTCCGCAATTCCGCCAGCTGAACCACCCGGTACAGTCCAGGATTCCGCAGACCTGGAGCAAGGGACGTACCTACGGTAATCCTGGTGCCCCTGTCCAGAATCCCCCGAGTCAGGGTCCCCGTTTCACTCCGCTGAACCATCCGGTACAGGCACGAATCCCACTGCCAGTCAGAGGGCGGATATACAGGAACCCGGGGACTCCCGTAGTTGCCGCCCCGGTAGCAGTCAAGTTTGCCTTCAAGGGTTACCCAGCAAGAATACGCCCCACCCTCCCGGTCAGGGGTCGGACGTACTCGAACAAGGGTGCTCTCGTACGCAACCCCAGTACGGGTCCACGATTCATCCCAGCGGTTCGTCCCATTCGCGGGATTATCCCGAAGAATGCTCCCCGTGGAAGGGTTTACTCCAACTCGGGTGGTCCCGTCTCCAACATCCCGTTCGCGACACTCGTGTTCCGAGTGGGGAGTATCTACCTGGGGTGGCGTATTGGTGACATTTACTTCAGGTGGGATGTGGATGAGGGTGCTTTCCGCTGGGATACTGACGATATGCAGTTCCGGTGGAGTGCAGGTTCCCCGGAAACCGAGTTTTAGGAGCGTGTGGCTAACTTCTCACTGATAGAGATGTCGCATCTCTCCACTCAGTATGTTTTCGTCCCGTTCAACGTGACCAAACTGGGGGTTCCCTATAATCCCACCGCAGATACGGTAGTTTTCGCGTTCATGCCAACCCCGTATCAGGTCCCGACTGTTTCTGACTGGAAAGCGGGAGCCTGGGATTCAATCCCGAGTAACATTCTCTATCCTTACAGTGCAAAATGCCTGGTTGGACCAGCAGGGACAATCACCCTGGGGATCGGGACATATATAGTTTATGTCAAGGTGACAGATAATCCCGAGGTGCCGGTTTTGATCGGCGGTCAGCTCTCCATCTCGTAAAGTGAGGCAACTATCGCAAGAACCGGGGCTATAGTCAACGCCCTTAAGTCAATCCCTGGGGGGGCGCGTCCCACGTACGCGCCACAAGCCTCAGGTATGGGCAGGATCAGCCCCGTGCAAGCGAACGCCATGTACCAGAATCCCTACCAGGATTCTTACGGTCCGTTCATGCCCCGCCCGAGCAGCGTATTTACTGACGGGGCTTTCGCCCCCATGTCCCCGATTCAGCCAGTACCGCTGGACACCCCCCCTCCTGGCGGGACTTTCGCGGACCCTCGATGGTGGCAGTATCCGGTTGGATGGAACCTCCCCACCCAGCCTGGTTCTGAAGGGCTGAAACTATGCTCGTTTGACCAGCTGAAAACCCTTTCGGAGAGATATTCGGTCGCGAGACAGTGTATTGAGCTGCGCAAGGATGAAATCCTGGGTCTCAACTGGGAAATCACGATGACCACGGACGCTGCGAAAGCGTATCAAGGCGATCGTAAGGCGATGCGTGACTTCGGGGAGCGGAAAGCTGAGGTGACCAGGTTTTTCAAGCGCCCCGACCCGGATTACTGGTCGTTTTCCTCGTTCCTGGACGCACTGCTGGAGGAAATCTTCGTTTACGATGCGCTAGCAGTCGTGTATCGTCCCAAATACGGGGCTTCGTTCGGGATGGGTGGTCGAGGGCTTCTCGGAAGTGACCTGGACTCCCTGAACCTGGTATCTGGACCTTGTTACTCTGATGATACCGAAGTCCTGACTCGTCGTGGCTGGCTGAAGTTCGCTGATACGACGACGGATGATGAATTTGCTACGCGCAACCCGAAGACGAAAGTCCTGGAATGGCAGCAGCCTACATATTTCCATAAGGAAGCATGGAATAGCGAGCTGATTAACTTCCATAGTCGCTGGCTAGACATCCTGGTTACCCCGAATCACCGGATGCTGGTCACGTCAAAACCGCATGGTGTTCATGCGGAACGTCATGGTGACGAGTGGATCATTCCCGCAGGAGTCCTTGCAGACAAGGGCGGGAAATCCCAGCTGATTCCGCATGTTAGCGAAAACGACTCTCCCGATCTCGCCAGTTTCCGGATTCCCGCATCACGGCAGGCTCCGTTTACTGAGATCAGCGGGGATGATTTTGCCGCGTTCATGGGAATGTGGCTTGCTGAAGGCTGCGTTACCTGGCATGGGGAGCACGGAAAGCGCAAGCGCCCGACGATCTATGTAACCCAGGATGAGAAGTCAAGAGGTTACGAACCTTATCGGGAGTTGCTGAACCGTATCCGGGGTAGTGAGACTTCTTATAGTGGTCATTCGTTCTATTTCCGGCATGCGGGACTGGCAGAGTATCTGAAGCAGTTCGGGCATGCTCATGAGAAGTTCGTACCTGAAGAGGTTCTGAATCTTTCTGCACGGCAGTCTGAAATTTTCTGGCATTACTACTGGCTGGGCGACGGTTACGCTGATCGTCAGCGTATTTGCACATCAAGTCCCCGCATGGCTGATGATCTTCAAGTGCTTGCCCAGCGCATGGGCAAATGGGCAACTGTTTCCGTTGAGAAGTCCGAGAGGATTGCCTGCCTGCCTGACGGGCATCTTATTGATCAGTCTAAGTGTCATCCTAAATATAAAATTGCGCTACAGTCACATTCTGCATCGCAATGGCATGCCAGCCCGGTCAGCTATAACGGCTTTGTTTACTGTGTCTCATTGCCTAATGAGACAATGTATGTTCGCCGTAATGGCAAGCCTAGCTGGTGCTGCAATACAATCCGACCTCTCCTGGACCTGCACGGGGGGAGACCACGCCCTCCAGCTCCTGCGTATCAGCAGTATCTCTACGGGGTTCCCCGTAGCGACTACATGACGATGGCGACAGGCAGGGATATTGACGACGCGGGTCTTGCCGGGGCTGAGGTTAACGAATTCCAGTCAGATGTCATGCTCTATGCCCCGCTGGTCAGCAGGAGGGAAACCCCGTACGGGTTCCCGTTCGTGGAAAGAGCGCTGCTCCCGATTATCTCCGGATTGCAGAAGCAGGAATTCCAGCTTAACTACTTCACGGAAGGCACAGTCCCTGCTGTCTATATTTCCCCTGGAGACACGAACATTACCCCCACTCAGATCGGGGAGCTTCAGAATGCACTGAACGCTATTGCAGGAGACCCCGCGTATCACCTGAAAGTGGTTGTCCTCCCGCCAGGATCAAAGGTTGAGCCGCAGCGTCCCGTTGACCTTTCTGACTCTTTTGACTACCTGGTCATGAACCAGGTGTGCATGGCAGCGGATGTGCAGCCTGAGGAGCTGGGGATCATCCCGAATGTGGGAGCCACCCCGACCGGTCCGAGTGCAGCCGGTATCAGGATGGCAGGTCAGGAGTCTCGCAGTATCCAGTCCCGGAAATCCGCGAAGCCTCTCCTCAAATTCGTCTGCAATATTTTCAATTACGCGATACAGGATATCTGCAATCAGCACGACATGCAGTTCCAGTTCGAGGGTCTCGTCAACGACGAAGACAAGCAGGCTATCACCGAGCTGGGCGTACAGCAGGTACAGAACGCAATTGCGTCGATTGATGAGGTTCGCGAGCGTCTTGATCTTCCCCCGTGGGGTCTTGAGGAGACTGGCGAGCCTGTTGTCTTCACTGCACAGGGTCCTGTTCCCGTCAAGATGGCGTCAGAACTGATCATGATGGCGGCACAAAGCGGGGCTGGCGGCGGTCAGGGAACCAACGGGGGACAGAAAGCTGTCAAAAAGAAGCCTAAGCCCCGGAAAGGCGGGGGTACCAAGCCAAACGGGAGTCATCCCGCTCCGCTGAGTCCTCATCGTGAAGGCACGGGAACTCCGCAGCATTCCGCTGCCCAGGGTGCCGTTCAGTCTCCCACCCCGAGAACAGGGGGGACTACTTCCCGGACGAGCACGGCAGGTTCCCGTAAGAAAGGTGCAGCTTTTGAGCTGGAGTCCCTGAAACGCCATCTCCGCAAGGGCAGGGACATCGCCACCTGGACTCCGGTACATATTTCCAGTCAAACCCTGGGGATGATCGCGGAGGATATCGCGGAAGGTGTCACGCTGGACACCGCGATTGACCGCGCTATGAATATTGAAGAGAACTCCCTGAACAAGTCTTGGTCGATAGATGACGAGCGTCTCGTTGACCCTTTTGACGAAGAAGATGCAAACAAAGGATTCCCTGCTCACGATCCTGAATATCTTCACGACATCTACTGTGACAACACTTACTGTAATCACAAGGACTTTGTTGGAAAGTCAGCAACTCCTTTTCCCGGCTGGGAGCATGATCTAGGACTGATCGGGAGATATAAGCAGGAGATTGCCCAGGGTTTCGGGAAAGCGGAAGAGGCAGGTTCCGCGATCCGCCAGGAAGTGGCGATGGGGAAGCTGATGGTCCCGAACAGGGTGATGTACGATCTGATCTCCGAGAAAGTCAGGGAGACTCTCGCAGGAGTCATGACCCCGCTTTGGGAGAAAGCGTGGAATCTAGGATATGACTCCGCGAATCAGCTTCTCGGAAAGGATGCGGGAATTCTGGGGACTACTGACAATCTCCAGGCATTCCTCGATACCGAAGGCGCTCACTGGCTGGACCAGATTGCCCGGACAGGACTGAAAAACGCGAGTTCCCGCAGTGAGGTTATCGCGAGGACTGAGATTGCCCGTGCCATGAACGCGGGTGTCATTCAATGCTACCGGGATAACGGGGTTACCCATAAGCAGCTGGGGATAGCCCCGGACGACCCTTGCAAGATCTGCAAAAGGGTCGCGAACGAGGGTGCTATCCCCCTGGACTCCCCGTTCTCCAGCGGGGGTCTCGGCGGTCCCCTGCATATTCAGTGCCGCTGCGTCCCCCTCCCTGCGGGAATGGATGTCATCCCTCCTCAGTCTCATCTGGGAAAGTCTGAGGTAGAGGACCACGCCCGGACCGCATGGCTGCTTATCCGCGCGAAGGACGAGAAGGGGAAATGGCGTTACCTGCTCCAGCAGCGTCCTGATGGTTCCTGGGGAATGCCCGGGGGAACCACTCACGTCAACGAATCTGGGTGGAGTGCTGCCTACCGGGAGACTGAAGAGGAAATCGGAGTTCTCCCCGCACTCGCCGTGATACGTGATTTCACTCACCAGGACCCGGATGGACAAACCGCGTACCTGTATCTGTGCGAAACCAGCATGTTCAAGCCGCTGATGAATGGTTCCACTCCAGAGGAAACCCTGTCCACGGGATGGTTCCGCAGGGGTGAGATTGAAGACCTCGATCTTGTCGGGAAATTCCGCGACGACTGGGTGAAAGAAATTCATCTCCGTGATCAGCTAGGGGACATGAAGTCCCTGCAAAACATGGTCAACGAGAACGGGGAGTGGATGGTCCTGGACGACCCTGACAGACATGGTGCTGGCATGGGGGCACGATGGCCTTACCCTCACCACTCAAACGGGGAAGAGTACGGGGACGCGGGACCCGGAGGCTATCCTGGTGTTACCCCAGGCGGGAACCCGCCTCATTTCGAGGCAAACATGATGGATACCCCCCTGCAAACGAGGGTGTATCCACATGGTCACGAGGATGAATTCCCCGAGGAGCGAGACGTTCCCCCCGCGAGACGCAAGAAGACCCCCCCTGGCGGATTCCCCCTCGTAGACCCGGACGAGCAAGAAGTTGACTCCCCCGGAGTTCAGGACGTGTCCGCGAACACGGGAATACCCCCGAGCGGGAAAGGGATACACCCCGTAGTAGGGTCAGTCCCCGCGAGAACCCCGAGGCCGATGAACCCGCATTCAGAGCCTCCTGAGACTTTTGACCCGGGGGATACTGTTGAGCAGTGGTCCCCCGAGGCAGAAAGTGATATTGTTCACGATCTCCCGCCTGCTAAAAAGGGAGCAGCTGTCGAGAAAAGCGCTTATAGCGTACAAATGGCACTTGACTTGATGACTGAAAGAAACTACTACAACGAACGCAGTTTTGCGACTCCAAAAAGAGACCTGAATCCTGATGCCGATCTTGCAGACCCTTCCAAGCCTGGAGGTCCAAGCGATTACAGCGATCCAAACGAGACTGCCCCGGAACATGTCCTGAATCAACTCAGGTCGAACTTCCCGGAAAAGAGTATCGAATGGGTAAAGCGCACTCGCTGGATTGGACCTATACAGATCCCCTGGGAGCGGGTCGATGATGACTCAATCGATAGTTGGGCAGCATCGCATCAGGCTGATGCAGTCAGTCGTTTCGCGAGAGACATCAAGGCGAATCGCGGGCACACGAATCCTAGCGTCCTAGTTCAGCGTCCAGGGCAAGATCGAGCATTTATTGTTGACGGTCACCACAGGGCACTAGCGAGACGCAAGCTGGGACAGCCTGTTCTTGCTTACGTTGGCTTTATTCAGAGTGACGATCTCCAGGCTGTGGAAGAGACTCACTCAAGTCAATTCCACTCTGGTTCCGACTTGCAGAATAAGTCACAAGGTCTTTGATCCATGCTGTGAAGTCATTGTATGACATAGCCTTCTTGGCATTATTACAGATACTGCAAGCCGTGACTACATTGTCTATGGTGTAACCGAGCTTGTTATCTACTCGGTCTATACCGTTGTAGGCAAACTCGCGACCAGCTGGTTCGTATACTCTATAGACCTTTTGTATGTTACCTGGTGAGCGTCCGCAGTAATGGCAGTTCATTGAGGTCAGCTTGTCGAAGTAGTCATCAAGCTCCCAGACATGACCTCGCCGCCGAGCACTGCTCCGATAGTGACTGAGTACGGTATTTCTAGCTGTTTGCGTAACTCTCGGCTTTCTCTTCAGGCATCCGCAACTTGCTTTGTTTTTCGACATCAAAGCACCCGAGGAAACAGTCGCTTCGTTTCCGCAATCGCATCTGCATAGCCAAAGTGCTCCTCCTTTATAACCTTCCTCGTTGCCGACATACTGAATAGCAGTGAGTCGCCCGTACTTTCGTCCCGTCCGGTTAACAACCCTGCCTACTCCTTGTTCTGTCTGGACTACGCCTTTGAGGCATCCGCAAGACACTTTTCGCCCGTTGATTACGTCACTGACTATGGCAATATATTCGTTGCCGCAGTCGCACATAAGTCGGGCTGCTCGTCGGGTTCCTGTCCCTTTGCGAATTCGCTCGTTCGCACCGATAACCACACCTTTACCGAAGCGCTGACCCGGAGTAACCGTGAGCGTCTCGGCAGGACCGCTCCTGCCTACCGCTCGCACTCCTAGTGGACGATCAGGTTCGATGCCCCACTTTGTTTTCAAGCGTTGATAGTGTCCAGGGCACATTTCTTGGGCACCATGTTTACCAACAAGACGGTCACATCTTTCGCTTGCAGAATTTACAACAGAACATCTCTTTTCGAGAACGAGATCATCTTCGTTGGGCTCAAACCCAGGAAGGTAATCCTGTATATTTTGCATGAAGATAAGATTACACCGGATAGGGTTACGTGTCCAATGGAAACGAAGGCGTATGAAGTTGCCCTTCCTCGCATGGCGTCCAAACCCGCCCCCCGACCCCGATCCTCCCCCAGAAGAGGTTGCAATGGCTGTCAAGACACTCAGCGTTTCCGCTGCTATCACCCAGAATCCTGCTGGTGCTCCCAGTCCGCAGGCAATCATGGCAGCGGTAACACAGGCGCTGTCCGACCCGGTGTTTGCGACAGTTTCCCCGTGGACAGCGATAGTTACCATTACGACCAGCTAAGGAGCTAGTAATGTCCGATATGAATTTCAGTGAAGCATTGGCTGCATGTAAGGCTGGCAGCAGGATCTGTCGTTCAGGATGGAACGGGAAGAACATGTGGGTAGCATTTTCTCCTGGTTTTGAACTACCTCCCGAGCAGATTTTCTCCCCCCCGATCAGAGAGCATGTCGGTAACGGTACCGGCACGTTTCTTCCGTATCTGATGATGCTCACGGCTCAGGGAGATTTCGTGCCCTGGCTTGTCAGTCAGACCGATTTGCTAGCTGAAGACTGGCAAGTGGTCACAATATAGGGACAGGCAATGAACAAAGTCAGCAAGGAGAGCGTCAACTATCGTCCTGCTGACAGTTCGAGGCATTGCGGGAACTGCGTGATGATCCGCTTGAATGCTCCAGACTTTGAGTCGCATTCATGCACTCTAGTGAAAGGGCTTATCGAACCTGAGGATGTTTGTGATCGCTGGGAGGCTGAATTGAGTAAGTCGGAACGTACTCCCGCGCTGTCCAGTACTCACAATCCTCTGGGAACCCGGGGATTGTGGCACACCCCGGACAGTCACACCACGGAACGACAGTCTCTTCCAGCGTACCTGCAAAATATTGCACACGCTCTCATCCGGAACGGGATGGACGAGAGTCAGGCTATCGCGACGGCAATTAACGCTGCAAAACGATGGGCGTCAGGGAAAGGTAACGTTCATCCAGAAGTAGTCGAAGCCTCTCGTGCTGCTCTCGCTGAGTGGGAAAAACTGAAAGCATCCCACCATTGAAGTTGACATTCCGTAATAGAATGATATAAAATCCCACCAGGGGTATTTTGTGTTATTCACGGTGGATCGTATCCTTTGCCCGTTCTTCGCGCGGGCTTTTTTATGCCCGACAAGGAGATGTATGGCTACTATGCTAGCTACTCCCCCGGAGAGCGCACAGGATCTCGTGCATATTTCAATTCCCATCGTTAAATGGGACGTGGATGATGATGGAGACCTCGTAATCAAAGGGGTTGCCACGGATGGCACAGTCGATTCTGACGACCAGATCGTGGACCCTGTGTGGAGTGCAAAAGCTCTCGGGGAATGGCTTGCCACCGGGGCTAACGTGCGGATGTCCCATGATGCTCATCGTCCCATTGGCAAGGGTCTCAAAGTCGAGATCAACAAGGATGGCACAGACAAGCACTGGCTGACCGCTGTCATCGTTGATCCTCTCGCACAGAAGCTGATCAAGAAGGGCGTTCTCCAGGCTTATAGCGTGGGAATCTCCCGCCCTGTCATCAAGCATGACCCAAGGGTCCGTAACGGGAGGATCTGCGGAGGGGACTTCGCGGAAGTATCCGTGGTTGATCGTCCCAGTAACAAGTCTTCGTACCTGGATATCGCCAAGTCTGCTGACGGTAACTGCGAGTTCGTTCAGGAGATGCACGCGGATGATGAGATTATCGCTAAATTCTCCGCACCTGAACTCGCAAAAGGCGGGATTGTTCATACCCCGGAGAATGGCTCAGATAATGTTCCTTTCGCGGACGACATGAGTCTCACATTCACCCCGAATGATCTGGCGAAAATCCTCAAGTCGAAGATCATTGACCAGCATTATGACGAGCTTGCCGCAAAAGCCTTGTATGAGGCGGAAGAGGCAGTGTACAAGCGCAATGTCAGTACTGCGGAGCGCAGGAGCCTCGCATCCGAAGGAAATGCTCTCTCTGACGGGAGCTACCCGATCGCGAACAGCGGAGACTTGCATAACGCCGCGCATCTCGCACAGACAGGACACGGCAATGCAGAAGGTGCCAAGCGCCTTATTGCCAGAAGGGCTAAGGAACTTGGTGTGGCTAACCCACTCAGTAATGACTCCTCCGAGGACTCGGGGAAAGGAACCACCAGTGTGGTCGATGAGACTACTACCCCGGATGTCCTCAAGGATGACCTCACGGGCATGGGCATGGGCGCAGGCAAGGATCTTGACGCCGCAATGCTGAAAGATGATGATGATGACACTGCATCTGATGCTGCTGACGAGGAGAAGGCTGCCAAGAAGCCCAAGGGGGGCAAGAAGATGCCCCCGTGGCTGAACAAGCCTGATTCTGACGGGGACGACGACGATTCTGGCAGTTCCTCTTCTGATTGCAAGATGGATCACGTTCACACTGAGAAGTGCTCTGGCACTCCCCAGTCTGTCAGCGGTGCCGATGCTCCCGCAATGGACGAGATTCCCAACACCGGACCTGCTCTGGAGACTCCCGCACCCGCAGGAATCCGCACCCCTGACCTGAAGACTGTCGGGGGTTCTCCTGAGACTGCTGCTCTTATGCGGTTCAAGGCTATTGGCATTGATACGGACCTGGGTAAGCTGCACGACTTGACTTGCCCCGCGTACCACCCGGATGAGGTTGCCAAGTACCACCCGTACGCGGACTTTTCCTCCGTGATTGACCTGGACATGTGGCAGCGTAAGGCTGTTGACGCAGCCTGCGGTCCGATTGAGACCGCGATGGAGCTGACGAAGGCGTGGAGCGCAGCACAGACCCTCAAATCCGCGAACGCTGCTGAGTTGAACGATTACCGCCTGGAGATGCATAAGGCGTTCAGGGATGCCAACCCTGGTCCTTCGTCTTACCCTTCCCCTGGTTCAATGTCCCCGGGCGGCTATTCTCGTCCGGTGATTACCGCTGGACATGCAGCCAACTCCCCGGGGTATGGCGCACCCAACTCTTCCCCGGATGTTGCAACCGGTTCGCCTAACGCGCATTCATTTGACCGTCCCCCGCTGGCATCAGGACACCAGTCCCCGAGTCCTTCTCACATGAAAGGCGGAGCTGAGTATCCCGCAGAGCAGGGCGTTCCTGCGCACATCGATTATGCGCATATCGAAAAAGAGAAGGCACGCCAGGCGCTTTCCCTGATTCACGACAACCTTTCGCGGATGTTCCCCCCGCTGTGCCCGATGATCCCGAATGTTGCGCAGCCCGAGTCTTCTCCTGTACCCCCGGCTGCTGGTCTGGGCAAGCAGGTTGAGCCTTCCGAGACTGCTGCGGTTGTCTCTAAGGCTGGCGAAACTCCTGAGATTTCCCCTGAATTCCTCGTTCTCGCAGAAAAGGGAATGAAGAAGAAGCTGGGGAAGAAGGTTCTCGCGGGCAAGATGACCGTAGACGAGGCTCGCACCAAGCTGGGTCGCAGGGTCACTCAGAAGGCGCTGGAAATGCAGCAGGCGGAGCTTGTCAAGACACAGTTCGAGGCGGGAGAGATCACCCGCGACGAGGCTCTCAAGGCTCTCGGGTTCACGATTGAGACTCCCGCTCCCGTCGAGAAGGCAGAGGCTCCTGAGATTGTCAAGAGTGCAACTCTTGATTCGGATGTTATCAAATCTGCCATTGCGGAGGCTCTTGCCCCGCTAATGGAGCAGATGAACAAGCAGCAAGCGACCATCACTGAGCAGGAGGCTCGGTGGGAGGGTATCGCTGATGCTGCTGACCCTAAGACTACTTCATGGGCAGGTCTTGCCATGAAGTCGGCACAGCCGGTGGCTGTGACCAAGCAGGCTGAGATTGCGGAGCATACTCAGCAGATGATTAACCGCCAGTTGTCGCACATCTGGCGTACGAGTGAAAACCCGTACGAGCGCGAAGCAGCTCGTAGCGAGCTGGACAAGCGTGGCGGAATTACTGAGTAACAACAGCACCGCGATTTTAGAAAATGAGGTTTTTGTATGGCTGACATTCTTACTGCCGATGAGGTTACCGCCCCCGGAATGGGCGGGTCTTCTGCTGGCAGTGCCAGTGCTTTCGGTGAGCGTGTAGCTCGCCGGTCCGATTATGAGGGTACTATGACCACCCTCACCAAGTCCCTTGTCAAAGGCGTCGGGCATATTACCAATGACGGGCGTCCCCTTAACGAGGGTGCGCACAGCACTCAGATCCTGTCCAAGTCGCATCAGGCGATCCTTGACACCCGGGCTGCTGCTTTCGATGGTCGGTGGAATTCCGCTGACACCGTATCTCGCATTAACCCTGAGCTATGGAAGCAGGCACCTCAGCGTTACCAGGGTCTGGGAATGCAGCTGAGGAATGACGCGGAAGTTCGCAAGTCTCAGGACATCGCCCTCGGAAAGTCTTTCACTGCGGGGAACCTGGGGCTTAACGGGGCACCGTATGGACTGGTGCCTTTCGACCTGCTTGCACCATCTCGTCTTATCTACCCGGTGTACACTCTGTTCCGCAATAAGTTTCCTCGTCCCGCCGGACAGGGCGCATCGCGTCAGGTTTACGGGCTGCTCGGGGTTAGCGGTTCTCAGACTGGCGGTCAGGGTGTCATCGACATTTCGATTCCTGAGCTTGTCCAGTCAGGTGGAACTCTTGCCGGTACCCAGTGGCCTCTCAACCTGCCTGCTTCTGGTAAGCAGACTGAGTTCAAGCTGAATGTCCCGTATCGTTTCTTCGGACTCACTGAGTCGCTTTCGTGGCTGGCTCAGTTTGAAGGTCAGGGCTTTGAGGACATTTCCGCGCTGGCAAACCTGGTGCTTCTCCAGGAAATGATGCTGGGTGAAGAATACCAGATGATCGCAGGGTCTTCGCAGGCTCTCACCAAGCCTTCCGCTGTCACCCTGGTTGCCCGTACAGCAGGCTCGAATGAGACCGCTGTCACCACGACTGGTACTGCTCGTGTTTCGGTTACCGCGCTGAACTATTTCGGGGAGACCGCAGCAAGCACCGCCGCGACTGTTACCACTGTCGCCGGGCAGGTCATTGACGTGACCATTGTCCCGGTTGCAGGTGCTCAGCAGTACAACATTTATTACGCGGGGAACTCTGCCACCATTTATCTGATGGCGGGTACCTCGGTTCAGGCAGGGGTTACCACCAGCGGTGCACAGACCGCGAATGCTGTCGGGGGTACCCGGTTCACCATTCAGGGCGCTGACCCGGTTGCTGCTAACGGATCTGCCCCGAGTGCGGATACTGGCACTGGCTCCGGAAACCGGATGGAAGGGCTGATCCCCACCCTGACGGGTCTTTCCGCGACCGGGACTGGTCCTTACACGAACGTCGGGTTCGGGGGCGGGAATGTCTGGAAAGGCGGATACGTTAACCAGAGTGTCGGAACTCACCTGAGCACCAATGTTATTTTCACCGCACTGGATGCCTTGTGGGAAAACAATGGCATGAACAATGTCACCCCCGGGGTTTTCAAGGCTGATCCTTCTGAGATCATTGCCGATGGCGGTGATCTGATGAGGCTCGCGAATGACATGCTCAACCAGGGTAGCGCTCTTAACTACCTGCTGAACATTGACCAGTCGCAGATTGGCGGAATTCGCGCTGGCGCTGCGGTTGCCGAGTTTGTCAACCCAGTTACCCGGAGCACTGTCAAACTGACTGTCCACCCGTGGATGAGCCAGGGTACCGCGCTGCTGATGAGCTACCAGCTTCCGCAGACGTGGAGTCATGTTGACAATGCGTGGGAAATGACCTGCGTGCAAGATTATGTCAGTGTTGCATGGCCTGTCATTGACGCTTCCTTCCGCTATTCCATTTTCCTGCTTGGGACTCTCGTTGCACATGCTCCCATGTACAGCGGAATCCTCCAGGGACTCCAGGTTAGCGACGTTTCGCCTTTCAGCTAAAAGTATTCAGTTCCCTGGGGGGGTCGGGACTACTATGACCCCACTCCCCCAGGGTCTGGTTAATGCGGCAGAGAGCCGCGCATTTCCATCAAGAACAACACACATGAAAGGACTTGTGTGGCTCTTGCAGTATCTTATCAGACGGTCGTTACCGCCAATGCGACCACTTCCACGGCACTTTACACGACCTCTACCACCGGTTATCAGCGTGACCTTGTTGTCACCAACGGGGGTGCCAGCACGTGTTTCATCTCTGCCGGGACCGGGGTTTCCAGCGCGTCCACTACGGTCAGTTTCGGAATTCCTACTGGCGCCTCACTGGTACTTACCCAGGCTCAGGTTCCGAACAGCACCATCCTGTACGGGTTCGCTGCTGCTACCCCTGCCGGGGGACTGAGCGTCTCCATCGGGTACGCCTCGGTTGTCTCCGTCGTCTAAGGGGAAACTTTCTCTTTAAGGAGACATCATGCCTAACCTTCCTCCAGGTTCCCCCAACTGGGTGAACCTGTCTTATACCCCGACGTGGCTGTTTACCCCGGTGACGACTCTCCCGAATACGGTTATTCTTCACAACTTCGGGAGGAACACCATTTACGTGGGACAGGCGAACGTCACCACCACCACCGGGCTTCCTATTCCCCCGAGCACCGAACCGGTGAGGCTGACCAACGTTCTCTCCCCGCTGTACGCAATTTCCGCAGTCACCCAGGGAGCACTTCTGGGGACGGTGAGCACCGCTGGAACTGCGGGCAGCACCACCCAGATTTTCTCTACTGGTGCGGTAGCAGCACTCCCCCCGGGAACGCAGTTCATTATCGGGAGCACCCTGTGGACCTCTGGTCAGGAGGTTCTGAATGTCGCCACCTCAGTAGGGACGACTACTGTTTCCACGTCAACCCCGGCGCAGTTCGCGCACGGGACAACAGATCTCATTTTCGCTGTTACCCCCACGTACGGGCAGGTTTCTGTTCGCGGAAGTATTCTGTAGTATCCTGTAGTTCACCGGGAGGGGCTAATCACTCTCCCGGTGAACCCAGGAGGATAAATAGATGGCTTACCTGTACCCGTATTCTGCTGGCAGGCAAATACCAAGCTACATTGAGACAGACAAGATTGAACCACATGGATATTTTCAGGAGTACCTGAAGATTGCTGCGGACATCGGTCCTTTCGGGAAGATCTGCGAAGTAGGGGTTTACGAGGGTGAATCCTTGCGGATGTGGCAGGGATTGTTTCCGCTCGGGGAGATCCTCGGGGTGGATAATAATCCCAGTGCAATATGGCCTCAGGGAACAGTACAGGTGGTCAGGAACCAGGATGATCCTTCCCTTGCTGAACTTGGTCCTTTCGATCTTGTCGTGGAAGATGCCAGCCATAGCGGGACACTTTCGAAGAGAACCTTCGAGATCCTGTGGTCCCGGGTTAACCCTGGTGGATATTACGTCATCGAAGACTGGTATGTCGGGTTCCCGGGACTTGTCCCCACCCAGTACGAACCGGAGATGCTCAGGACGGTGGCATCTCTGCTGAGTTTGCTGAAAGCTCGTGATTCTCTCGGGGCTTCCAATCCGCATGTGGAACGACTGCTCGCTAGAGTGGTCGCGGCTGATCCAAGCGTGAGCATCCTCGGGTTCATTGATGACGATCCCGCAAAATGGGGAACATCGTTCGCCGGGTACCCGGTGCTCGGGGGATTTGAGGCGCTCGAAACCCTCGATTTGCCTGGAGTCTCGTTCGTCAACCTGATCAGCAGTGACTGCACGGTACGCTACGCAACATCACAGCGGTTGATAAATAACGGATACACGTTCACCAGCCTGATCGATCCCAGTGTTGACATGAACGGGGTTGTCGCTGGGACTGGACTTTACATCCAGGAAGGCGTTCACATCCAGCAGTCGGCGGTTATCGAGGATAACGCGAGCATTCACATGGCTGCGCTGATCGCTCATCAAGCCCGGGTGGGGCATTCCTGTTTCATTGCGCACGCTGTCTCGGTCTCAGGGTGCGTGGACATCGGGGACAGGGTTTTCGTGGGAACGAACGCAACGATACTGCCTCACCGCACAATCGGGAAATGTTCGGTCATCGGGGCTGGCTCGGTGGTCACGAAAGATGTTCCCGAGTATACGGTGGTGGCAGGTAACCCTGCGCGGGTCATCCGGGAAGTAGAACGATGATCCCTCTTTTTCGCCCTAGTTGTTCTGATCTTGAGATCAGGAACGTCACCGAGGTTCTCCGCAGCGGCTGGTGGAGTTGCGGTCCGAAGGTAGCGGAACTGGAAGAGGAGTTTGCGAAACGCACGAATATCCAGCATGCAGTTGCTGTGAGCAACTGCACCAGTGCTCTCCAGATTGCCTGTGAGGCTCTCGGGGTTCGCGGCGGGGAAGTTATCATACCCGCGCTGACGTTCGCTGCTACCGGGCTCTCAGTGCTGCATAGCGGTGCTCAGATTGTCTTCGCGGATATCAATGAGGATACCCTGTGCATCGACTGGGAAGATGCCGACCGGAAAGTCAACTCTCGCACTCGTGCTATCATCCCTGTCTGGTACGGAGGGAAGACAGCCGCGATAGCGCCATATTGCCGCCATTCTCCCCCGATCATCGAGGACTGCGCTCATGCCGCAGGCAGCCTTCATGCAGGATATAACGGGGTTGCCGCCTGCTGGTCGTTCAACGCGGTGAAAAATCTTGCCTCCGGTGACGGCGGGATGATCACCACTAATGATGCGGAACTCGCTGATCGCATACGGAAGCTACGGCGTTTCGGAATAGATAAAGAACAGTCCAGCTGGGATTATAACATTCCTGTTGCTGGCTGGAAAGCTGACATGAATGACATTACTGCTGCACTGGCGCTAGCTCAGCTGGCACGGCTGGATGAAATGAATGAGCTGCGCAGGAAGATCGTGCTAACGTACATGAAAGAATTCAGGGACCTGGACTGGCTGAAGCTTCCCTCCTGGGATGCGCATTCCTCCTGGCATATGTTCGTCGCGAGAACACAACGCAGGGATGATCTGATCACTCACCTGTTGCGCTGGGGAGTGTCAGCGGGAGTGCATTACAAGCCACTGAACCAGCATGGGATTTTCGGGGAATACCAGGAGCTTCCTGTCACGGACAGGGTATGGAAAACCCTGGTCACCTTGCCTTTGTACCCTGACATGACTGAAAACGATGTTGAACAGGTCGTTGATGCGGTTAGGAGTTTCCGTGTTTAACGAGATTAGCCTGCCCATCCGGGTCTCCCTCGTATGCCTGGGGAACATCTGCCGCTCCCCGATGGCTGAGGTTGTACTGCGTTCTGCGCTGTCTGATATGGATGTTATCGTAGACAGTTCTGGCACTAACACCGGACATGCTGGTCTCCCGATGCATATCGAGGCTCAGAAAGCCCTGGCTGGTCGCGGATACAATGGATCAGGACATCTGGCTAGGCAGTTTGAGTCCTCCTGGCTCGCTGAGTATGACCTGATTCTCGCAATGGACAACAAGAACCTCACGGACTTGCAGAGCCTTGGGGGGGACACTCGGGTGCAGTTGTTTTGCGACGAGGAAATACCTGATCCTTTCTTTGGGGATGCGTCTGATTTTGCTCACGCACTTGACCTGATCGAAGCGGGCATTCCCGCTGTCGTTAGCAGGATTTCTGCTATCCTAGCGGAATGACAATAAGCGAACAGCTAAAAGACCTGACCTCCGGGATTGACACCGCTTGCAAGGCGATATCCCCGGGTGATCTGGATAAAGCCAGCGGGGTACTGCTGGACACCCGCAGGAGAGGAAAGGTTATATTTCTCTGCGGGAATGGCGGCTCAGCGGGACTTGCGAATCACGCTGCCTGCGACCTGGGAAAAGCGGGAATGCGTGTCATTTCCCTGGGAGCTTCCCCGGAGATTCTTACTGCAGCGGGTAACGACGACGGGTATGAGAACGTGTTCTCCGTACAGCTGGAAATGCTTGCGAAAGACGGGGACACGCTGGTGACTATCTCCTCCTCTGGGCGTTCTCCGAATATCGCGAAGGCACTCGACTACGCGACCAGTCACGGCATGCAAACAGTCTCCCTCACCGGGTTCACCGGAGGGGAGGCGCGCATGATAGCTGATGTCAATGTTCATGTCGAGGCTGAAATCCATGACTACGGAGTCGTGGAAACTGCCCACCAAGCTATCCTGCATGCTCTTGCTGCCTATGTAAAAGCAGAATGGTCAGCAAATTGATTTACGACTGCTTTCTCTTCCATAATGAGCTTGACCTGCTGGAATGCAGGCTGCGAGAACTGGAAGACATTCCGGTAAAGCATGTCCTCGCGGAAGCTGCCGTCACTCACCAAGGTGATCTGAAACCTTTCTGGTACGCGGAGAATACGGAACGTTTTTCTGCATGGGAAGACAAGATCATCCATGTCATGCTCAGCGAAGCTGACTTGGATGTCCCTGGAGATAACCACCGACGTGCTATCGCGCACCGCAGGGGGATCACGCAGGGGCTCGCTGACGCCAATCGGGATGACCTGATCATCCTGAGTGACGTAGATGAGATTCCCCGCAAAGAGATTCTCGAATCCCTGGCTCCCAATCGGGCACTGGAACTGTCGTTCCATAACTTCGCCGTGGACTGGCTGCATCCAAAATCTTGGAGTGGTCCAGTCACCGCGAAGATGAGGGATGTTACGGATCTTGAGAGAATGCGGAACATGAGGAACTTTTTCCCCCGGATTCCTCGTGCAGGGTGGCATTTCTCCTGGCTTGGGGGAGTGGAAGCTATCAAGCAGAAAGCTCTCGTCACCTCCCATAGTGAGACTACTAGCCAGATGCTGGAATGGGCTGACGCTGGATTGCTTTATGAGCAGGGATACTCCTGGGAGGACGGGAAGCCTTTCGGGTTGACAACCAAGATGTCTCCCGCAGGTACTGATGACCTCCCTGTATGGATACGGGAACGTAAGTGTCCGCAGTCATGGTTCCGACCTGAAGGAGATATGTGAATGAGAGACTCACGGTGCCTGATAACAGGTGGAGCAGGACTCGTCGGGAGTCATATCGCTGATCAGCTCATCGAGGCTGGAGCAGAAGTTTTCATTCTGGACAACCTCTCCGGGGGAGATGAGAATAACATCCCGGGTGAGGCTCGTTTCATTCACGGGGATATCCGTGATGCATACCTAGTCCGCAGCCTGATGAAAGATGTGGATTATGTCTTCCATCAGGCTGCGGTGAAAATCAAGCAGTGCGCAGGAGACCCTCAGCTGGGGATTGACGTGATAGCAACCGGGACTCTCAACGTCTTCCAGGCGGCGGCAATATCCGGGGCAAGAGTTATAGCTGCAAGCTCCTCTAGTATTTACGGGCTGGCAGACGAATTCCCCACTAATGAGAAGCATCACTCGTACAACGATACAACGTTGTATGGAGCAGGGAAAGCGTTCACTGAGGGTATCGCGAGAAGCCTCGACCTGGACTGCGTGATGTTGCGTTATTTCAGCATATACGGACCCCGGGTGGATGTCAGCGGAGTTTACACGGAGGTTCTCCCTCGCTGGATGGACAGGATTTCTTCTGGACTTCCCCCGCTGATTGAAGGCGACGGGACTGCTACCCGTGACTTTGTGTATGTCGGGGACGTGGCGAGAGCCAACCTCCTCGCAGCGCAAGGCAATGTCATCGGGGCATTCAACATTGCCAGCGGAATAGAGACTACTCTCACTGATCTTGCGGGAATGCTGCTGGAAATCATGGGATCAGACCTTTCTCCGGAGTATGGTCCAGCAAGGAAGATCGACCCGGTTCCCCGGAAAAAAGCAGACATCTCCAAAGCGAAAGAGCAGCTTGGGTGGGAGCCTCAGGTTGACCTGGAAACGGGACTGAAAGAACTCGTCTCCTGGAGATACCAGTGAACGCGGAAACATTCCCTCCTCGTATCTTTACCTACGATCCATCGGAGTATAATTTCCGCGAGCTGCTCTGTGATATTTTCGAGGTGGGCAACCTGGAAGACCTGGAGAATGACAGGGACATCGAGGTGCTTCAAGTCGGGACAGATCAGTCCACTGAATTCCACCGTCAGTTTTATGAGCATTTCGATGAGATACATTCCAGCTATCTCAGGTTCATCGCGGATGTCATTGCCCCGCGTTTTGATGAGCCATTCTGCTACCAGGTTGTCCCCACCTTCCGGGTTCACCTCCCAGAGAATGTCGCGGTCGGGGAGTTTCATACTGACGAGGACTATAACCACTCCCCGGGGGAAATCAACTTCTGGGTCCCGTTCACCGCAACGTTCGGAACCAACTCGGTTTTCATCGAATCAGCTCTAGGGAGCGGGGAGTTCGCCCCGATAGAGGCAGGATACGGGGATGTTGTCACGTTCGATGCTGTCCGCTGGCGGCACGGGAACAAGCTGAACACAACTGGGCAGACCCGGGTAAGCTTTGATTTCCGCTGTGTCCCGGAAAGCGCTTACAATCCCCGGGGACTGAAAACTGTTAATACAGGGACATCGCTGGAGATTGGCGATTACTTCGAGTGGTGGAATTAGGGAGATGGTCGTGTCAGATCTCAGCTTGCTAGTTATGGTTACTACCCGGGGTCGCCGGAAGCAGGTTGAGCGCCTGCTGGATTCTTTCCGGGAGAACACGGACTCTGCGGATGTCATCTTCATCATGGACCCTGATGACGAGGATACTTACGAGGGGATTGAATGGAAGGATGCGCTCACCAGCACTCTGTCTCCGAGGGGAACGAACGTAGAAAAACTGAACAGGACCGCGAATGTGTTCTGTGACGATTACGATGCGCTGATGTTCGTGGGGAATGATCACGTCTTCCGCACGAAAGGCTGGGATACGATCATGCTCCGCGAGCTGGAGAGTATGGGTAACACGGGGATGATTTACCCCGATGATAAGCGCAGGAATGATATCCCTGAGATTATCATGATTTCCAGCGATATCATCAAAGCGATGGGGCAGTTTGCGGAGCCAAGTCTTAGTCATTACTACATCGATAACGTCTGGGCGGATCTGGGGAAGAGATCAGGACTGCTCCGGTATTGCCCGCAGGTGGTTATCGAGCATCATCATTACTCCGTTGACCCGGACACTGAGCATGACGAACTGTACCGTTATGCGGAAGAATGGTTCGGGAAGCCTGACTTGCAAGCTTTCCACCAGTGGAAAGCAGCGGTCATGCCACTCCAGGTGGCGCTGCTGAGAAGGAAATTCAACTCGGATGTACGCTGGGTGCTTACAAGATTCTAGGAGCTGTATGGCGATAATCATGGGTCAGGCAGCTGTTGCCGGGACTGTGCAGATTTTCACTATCCCCCCGGGTGCTTGCAGTGTCACGTTCTATTCCACGGCTGCTACCGGGCAGTTGTACCTGGGGACAAGCTCAAGGCTTACCGCAGCAAACGGGTTCGGGGTAACCACCACTCCAGCATCGTTCGAGACTTTCCCCTCATCCCAGGGAGCAAGCGTGTACGGGCTGAACACTGCCGCTACTACTCTCCCAGTAAATTACGTAATCAGTACTGAAGGGTAGAAACTCAGTGAGCAGAGTAAACCTCCCGCCTGGATGTGTAGGGTTCAAGGCGCAAGACGGGACTAAGTACATGGCAAAACCCGGAACGTTTGTGGATGTTGCGGATCATCATCTGGCGGCACTGAGAAACAACGATTACGCACAGGCTGGACTGGTTGACGCTGGTCCGGAAAAGCTGTTTGTCAAAGGCGGTCCGGAAGGCAGATGGTGCGCGGAATGCCCGTGCAATACCATTTACCATCCCTGGACGAAAGTCTGCCCGAAATGCGGGGAAGATACCATACCCGAGTCTGAGATGGCTTGGATTAAAACCCCGGGACAATACGTTCCGTAGAAAAGGTGATTCAACATGGTCCTGTACGCCAGGAGAGACGTTTGCTCAGTCTCCATTCCGGTCACGTCCGGAGGGTGCGGTAGTACGCATTCCCGACCCGTACGTGACGGAGCCCCAGTTAAAGAATTCAAGCTGACCTGCCCTGATTGTGAAGGGTACCTGAAAGGTGACCGCAAACCGAAAATCTTGCGGACAACCCCTGGTAACAAGGAGGCTGGTATTCCCGCGAAGCAGGAACGCGTTGCTGACGCGGACCCCATGTGGTCGAGTACCCCCGATACTATCCCTCTCACTCCCGATGAAACCCAGGTTAACCACGTTAAGAAGGAGCGTGGCGAACAGCAGCTGAGAGCCCTTGAATCCCTGATTACGCTGAAAGCTGCGGGGATTGACATTACCACTCGTCCTGACTTGATGTTTTTCCTCCGCGAATCAGGACTGACTGACGGAATGATCCACGGGAGCATCGTCTGCCCCAACGGACACGACAACACCGCAGGGGTCAAATTCTGCGCCGAATGCGGGGTCTCCATGAGCGAGCAAAATCAGATATCACCCCCTCCTGCATCTGCTGGAGGTTTCCCATTGGACACTCTACATGTGGCGACTCTCCGGAAGATGTGCCGCGAAGCCGGAGTTTCCGATAAGGGAAGCAAGACGGTACTTGTAGACCGCCTGGAGAATACCCCGGTGACTATATAGGAGTTTCATGAGCAGAGCACCCGGGTTGTGCATCTCAGCCCGGAGTGCTGCTCCTATCGCGCAGTGCGAATCATGTCACGGTGATATTTGTGCAAAACACGCGAGATGGCAGGGAGATTATTATCTTTGTTACAAATGCGAAAGACAGGGCAAGACAAGCGATATACGCATTGAGCTGCCAAAGGAGTACGATGGCGCAGATAGTGGATTCGGTGATGGGGAGACTGGTCACGGGGAAGCAACGGGAGAGACTAATCGAAAAGTGGCTTAAAGAGGATAAGGAAGACGAAAACCCTGAAGACGCAGAATAAGCGCTATACTTAAACAGGACTAAAAAGGGAGGGTGTCTATCATGCCACTCCCCATCAATGGCGGGCTTTCCCCTTACATTTCCTCCACGACACTGCAACAAGCCCCGACTGGGATTGACTGGACGACGATTACGCCCTGGGATGACGCGACTCCCGCGCAGAATCAGGCTGAAATCTGGAATATGTGTGCACGGGCAACCTCGAAAGTTGACAACTACTGCAACCAGGTGCTGCGTGCCACCATGGACGTTGAGTTGCTGCACGGACCTGACTTCCGTATCACCTCCGGTCCGGGGGCTGGAGGCGGAGCCCCCACCGCGTACTGGGGTAATTCAGGGTTCAACTCGCGGATTATACTCTCCCGGTGGCCTGTACTAGAAGTGCTGAATGTGGAAACCTGCCCCAACAACTTGTGGCCTCGGCAGTGGACTTCCGTTCCAGCGGGTTTCTTTGAGCCTGAGCAGCCTCCAATCGGGATGTACGGGACTGTCGCACCTGGTGGTACTGCACAAGGAAGTCAGGCGATCCTGGTGGCTCCCGGGTTCATCAACTGGCTGTACGGGCGTAACGGATGGGCTGTGAAAACCAGCTACATCAACGGGTGGCCTCACGCGGAAGTCGATGAATTCGTAGATATGGGTTCTACCACGCTCCCCGTGGATGACACAACTGGATGGGCGATAACCAACTATTTCGGGACATACACGGGTGCCACCGGGATTATCAAAGACGCAGGGCAGCAGGAAGTCGTTCAGGTGCTGTCCGCGTCCACGACGACGGGTCCGGGGATTCTCACTCTTGCCTCCCCGCTTTCGTATCCGCATCAGTCGGGGATAATTGTCACGACGATGCCCGCTGCTATCGAAGAAGCCTGCATTCTGTTTGCGACCGCTGAGGCACTCACCCGTGGTGCCACTTCGACAACCATTCATGACATCGGGGGTCACTCGCAGGGGACTGGCGGGGATATTGTAGGGCTGAACACTGAAGCTGAGCTTCTCTGCGCACCATTCCGGAGGACGGTCTAATGCAGACACGCAGGTCTATGGCAGTACAATCCCGCAGGCGCGCTTTCACTCGCGCACGCAGGGCTGGGGTTATCTCCCAGGCATATCATTCCGCGTCACAAGGTCCGAATGGGAGCAGTAAGGCGCAGGCACCGCAGCGAGCACAGCGTGCCAGAAGGGCTTAGGTTTGCTATTCTGGTAATATGAGCAAACCGCGCCTTTATGAAAACCAGCAATGTGATGTAGAAGATTGCGAGAAAGCGGCTCGCAAGCGTGGTTGGTGTAATGCTCACTATACTCGATGGTTTAGGTATGGTGATCCAGTTTTTGTTCCACAAAGACGTACAACAGAAGAGCGTTTCTGGGCGTTCGTCAACCTAGATGGACCTCCGTCAGTTTACCGTCCAGATCTCGGCTCATGCTGGCTCTGGACAGGTGCGACACAAGAGACGGGACATGGATTTTTTTCCCAAACACATAAATGGGCAGTGGGTCCACATAGATACGCTTACGAACTACTGGTTGGGTTGATTCCAGGTGGATTGTTTCTAGATCACCTTTGTCGAGTACCGCAATGCTGCAATCCTCTTCATCTAGAACCTGTGACTCACAACGAGAACCAGTATCGCGGCAGTCTTACCCGAGTCGAGACTAGCTGCCCTTACGGGCATGAATACAGTGAGGGCATATTGACGCCAAGACAATGCGACAGCTGCTTGAATGATAGACAGCAAGGCTTGCTAGGTGCCAGATTCAATTCGTGCTAATATAAAAGGATACGGGTGAACCATGTCAATTGTCGCGGTTCAGTCGTTTCTTGTTTCTCTCCTTGACGGTCTCCCCATGCCGTACGGGCAGCCAGATGCGCAAGCGTTCATCACCCCCCCGGACCCGAGAATCCAGACGAACATCCCCGCGATCTATATATGGCCTTCGGATGGGGATGAGAACCGCAGCTCTGAACTAGGGGGGACGATCCCCAGGAATACGGGAGTGGGGACATCCTCGGGAACTAAAGGGATTCTGCATCGTACAGATATTTACATGACATGGACTTCCGGGGGTTCGGGGACACAGCAGGACCCGATTTTCCCGGGAATGGTGGACGCGGTTATGTTCGCGCTAAGGTTTTCCCTCCCCAATCCCGCGTACATTACTGACCCGAACACGAATCTTACCTCCACGATCTATAACACCGGGGAGCAGATGACATACCGGACTGGTATTGAATCTCTCGCGGATCAGCGGCGTAAACGATATGACGCGCTGGTTAATGTTTCCATCTGGGAACTGTTTAACGCATAGGAGCCCACTAAAAGGGCAGAAGGAGTTGTGTGGCTCTTGGTACGCCAAATGTCTACCCAGGTGTACTGTCCTGGCTCGGGATTGCCCGCGAGCTGACAGCAGGTACCCCTGTAGCCCCGGTTATCACGCACCCGCTGGAGCAGAGTAGCTTCGAGCCTGAGGACACCCCGCATTTCCTTGATGACAAGGCAATCAGGGGCAGCATGACGGACTTGTTTTACAAGACTCTCGGGGTGGAGCAGGGTACATTCTCATTCGGGGGACCTAACTTCCTGGATTCCCATGGTTATTTCATGGACAATGTTTTCGGGGATCTTTCCACGACGTGCAACACGATCGCCAACCCGACGACAACCTCCACCGTGCTTGCGGTAGGGGCAACTGTCGCTACGGTAGGTGCCGTTCCTACTCAGTTCACCGTGGGAGCTGCTGTTCAGCTGGGAACCGCGCTGACTACCAGTGTTCCCGCGTCATATCTTAACGAAGTGGTAATCATCAGTAATACTGCCGCTTCTACCATCGGGTTCGCGAACACCCCGCTGCGTTTCGCTCACAACTCCGCAGCCGCTGCCGGGAATACCATATTCAGTTTCTGCTCAGGGACTACATTCACTCACCGGTTCGCGCCGTTGAACACTCCCCTGGGATACGGTGGGGCGTATGGTGCCCAGCCTCCCACTCACACGTTTACTGACGTGACGAACATCGTCAACGTGTTCACGTCCGCGACATACGGGACTGCCCCGTCTAACCCGTTTGGTGCCAGGTACTACCCTTCTTCGGTTCTTAAGTCGATTGACTTCTCGGGGAACGCTGAGCAGCTGCTGAACATCAAGATGATGGGGGATTCATGGCAGTCAGGTACCGCGACCACCCTCCCGGTTAACCTGACCACTAACTCCCGCCCGATTCCCAACTGGAACTCTACGGTTGTTATCGCGGGTAACACTGTCTCTTCCACCGGGGCGTACGCGGGTATCGGGGAGTTTGACGTGAGTTTCAAGCGGGCAACCCAGGTGTACTGGATTGTCGCGGGTACTCAGACCCCGTTCATCATCGGGAGAGGTCCGCTGACCATGGACGGAAATATCCAATGGGACCCGACCAACTCTGAGGCTCCGCTTGACTTGATGCTGCTTAACGCGCAGGCTCCCATGTCGATTAGCGTAACTAACTCGGGTATCCCGAATGCGGGTACCCCGTTCACGCTGACTTTCAACGCCAACCAGGTGGCGAACGTCAAGTCGAAGATCATGCGGAACAAGCTGCTCATCGGGTACGGGAACTCTTTCGAAGGAGTTGCCAACTCAACTGACATCGGGGGTTCCGGGGGGTTGAGCCCGGGGAGCATGACTCTCATTAATTCGACCCCTACGTATTAGGGTTATAGTTTTCCCACAGAAGGGCAGCAGCAGGATTTCTTTCTTGCTGCTGCCCTTTTTCTTGTAAACAACCAAACAAGGAGATGCGCGTGCCAAGACTAGAGCTTCCCAGCGGAGCGTGGATTGAGTATAGAGATAAGTTGCTCGTCCGAGACCGGTTCGCAGTACAGGAAGTGGCGAAAGTTGATATCCGCGAGGAAGGAAACTCGACCAGTTTCCTCGCGATGCAGAACGATATGCGGAATGCCCTGCTTGCCAGGATTATCACAGGCTGGTCCTACCCAGTCCCCATCCCCAGCCAGAACAATTTCCAGGCTGCTGACGTGATCATCGGGGATGCCATGGATCTGGATGATTACGCGGCTCTCGAAGAGGCTGTGCAGCCTCTCATGGATAAGATCGCGGGGCGCACGGTGACGGCTGACCCAAAAAAGCCATCAACAGACTAACCCAGATTTTTATATTCTCCGCGAACGGACACGACCAGAGGTTTACTCCCCCGAACCCGGAGGGTTTCCCGGACGACATGTGGATATACCACTGGTTCGCGGACAATATGCGATGGACCCCGCAGCAAGTCGATGAGCTGACCCTGGAGCAAGCACACTGGTTCCCTATCATCGCGAATGCTAAAGGATCAGCAGCAGCTCAGCTTACCCCTGATAACGACTAAAAGGAAGAAGTCGCACGTGAGTTCTATTGTCTGGCATTCGACAAGTCCGTGGTCCCCGTCCGGTTACGGCAATCAGACCGCGATCTGGACCCGGAAACTGATCGAGATGGGACATGAGGTGGTGATCAGCTCCTACTGGGGGCTGAGTGGTTCCCCCACCGAGTGGAATGGCATCCCGGTGTTGCCTGGGTACGGGCACGCATACTGTTCCGCCAGCCTCCACCAGCATGCGAAAGCACTCAATCCAGATATCGTGATCACGCTCGGGGATATCTGGGTGCTGGATGCGAATCTTCTGCGCGAACTCCCTATTGCGCACTGGCTCCCCGGGGACTGCCGTCCCATGTCTACTGCGGACAGGAATGTCGCGGAAGCTTCCGGAAGTCAGCTGATCGCGATGAGCAAATTCGGGAAGGACAGGTTCATCACCGCTGGATTTAACCCTCTGTATGTCCCTCACGGGATCGATACGGAGCTTTTCACCCTAGGCAAGGATAAGGCAGCTATCCGGGAGAAACTCGGGCTAGGACAAGATGAGTTCGTTATAGGGGTTAATGCCGCGAACAATGACGCGATACGTAAGGCAGCCCCGGAGATGTTCCTGGCGTTCGCTAAATTTCACGCGAATCATCCTGATGCGATTCTCGCGATTCACGCGGGAGTACATCAAGAAGGAGGGCAAGACCTGGAGGTTCTCGCGGAAAACCTGGGGATCACTGACAGGGTACGTGTCGTAGATCAGTATCATTACCACGCGGGTATGGTGTCGAATAAAGAACTGGCAGACTGGTACTGCGCGATTGACGTTCTCGCGGCTTGCACTTACGCAGAAGGGTTCGGACTTCCTATTATCGAAGCTCAGGCTTGCGGGGTGCCTGTGATTACCACGAATGCGTCTTCGATGACGGAACTGAACCCGCACGGGATCGGGATAGATGGTACCCCGTTCTGGAATGGGGTACATAAAGGCTGGTGGATTCGCCCCGATCTAGCGGGAATGGCGGATGCATTCGAGGAAGCGTACGAAAAGCGTGACGATGTGAACAGGGAACAACTCCGGGAGTTTGCGCTAGAATATAGCATAGAAAATGTCGCGGAGAAGTATATGGGTCCAGTCATCATCGAATTGGCGGACAGGATGGCTAAACGCAGGTAGTATGGTTTCTTTCGAGGAAAACATAGATGTATGGAAGGCTGTCGCGGCAACTGCACGACAGGGAGCTGCGCCCGCTGCTACTGCTATGGCGAAATACATTGCTGAACGTACCGCGCAAGACACTCTAGCCAGAAGCTCCCACGGTTCAGGTGCATGGCACCGCACTCGCCCCGGGGAACCCCCTGCCCGTTCGACTGGAACCCTCGCGAGAGGCATGTTCTACAAAGCTTCCTACGGGAGCGGATCGAAAGCATCCGCGTGGGTGGGAAACCGGGTTGACTATTCCCGGATTCTTGAATACGGATGCACCATCGAGCCAGTCGGGAAGAAATTCCTGCACTGGCGGGATTCCGGGGGAGCTTGGTATCACCACTTCCTTGAATCTTCCCCGCATCCGTTCCTCGAACCAACTGTTGACGAGTCTGTTGACGACGGTTCGCTGCGTGACCATGCTATCGAGGCTTTCGAGCCCTATGACCCGTGAGAAGAGGGAGGTGAATCATGCCTAAAGCAGGCGGTCTACCTGATGTAACCCAGCGGATCGACCTTGACTCCTCCGGGTATATCAAAGGCTCCGATGAGATCATCATCGCTGCTATCAAGATGGCAAAAGAAAACAAGACTGCCATTGATGACATGATTTCCTCCCAGAAAGAAATGATAAGGATCAATACTGGTCTCAGAAACGACATGAGCGCCATGGTCGCGGCTAACAGGGAGGGCTCCAGGTCGATTATAGAGCACACTGAGGCTGTTAAAGACGCAGTACATATGTATGCTAATCTTCAGAATGCCAGCCGCGATCAGGTGACCATGATCAAGGAACTGGGACGAACACATTCGGATGCCAACACTGCGATATCGTCAGGGTCAAAAGCCCTTGATGATTACCGCAAGAAACTGGAAGCGGTCAGGAAAGAAGCCGACGATGCTACTACCAGCATCGCAGCCATCCACAAGGGGACCTCTGATTATCTTGCAGCGGCGGCAAAAGGCAAGAGCAGGGATGGCACTGGCATTATCGACGCCGCTCTCGCGTCAGCACTCCCCGGGGGGGGTGGCGGTGGTGGCGGAAGTGCAGCCATCATGGCTGCCCGTGCAGCAGCTGGTGGCGGTGGCGGTGGCGGCGGGGGCGGTGGCGGTGGCGGAGCTGGTGGCGGCGGCGGTGGAGGTGGCGGCAGTTTCGTCCCCTGGCGTGGGGGCGGCGCGAACGCCGTCCGCTTCTGGGGGATGATGACCGCTGAGGTTGCGGCAACTGTTGTCCCCGCGCTGACCGCAGCAGGTTCGGCGGCACTCGTCGGGGTGCAGTCCATCGAAGCGATGGTTCCGCGCTATAAGGCGATTTTTGCCACCAGCGAGTCTATCGGGGATGCATACAATATGACCACCGGGAAGTTTCTCGGGGGAGGAACTGCCCTGCAAAAGGCTCAGGACGCCTATCAGGGTGCTGGTTATGTCATGGCGGGAAACCTGCTGAGCATCATCCAAAGCGGGGGCGGGCAAGGCTTCCTTGATATGGGAAAGCAGACTCTGGGAATGCTCTCCCGGGGTACTTCCGCGATGGCTGTCAACTTTGAGCAAGGCGGGCTGGGGAAAAGGCTTTCCGATGCGCTCGCGGGCGGTCCGGAATATCTTCGCCAGTTCGGGGATATCGGGGCAAATGTCGGGAACACCCTGCTGAATGTTGCACCCAACCTCCCCGGGGTTGGGCAGGATCTTCTGTCCACCCTCCAGGGCGGGACGGGGTTGCTCGCGACCGCGACCAGGGACATTCCCGGTCCTCTCATCGGGGGATTGCTCTCCTATGAGGCAGCATCCCGGTGGGGACCGGCGCTGCTCGGGGGCGGAGGGCTGATCGGGAGAATGCTCGGGCTGAAAGGCGTCGGGGGACTCGGGGGGCTGATCTCCAAGGGGGGAGTTGCGCTCGGGGGAATGGGTGCCCCGGGGGGTGCACTGGAAAGCCTCGGACTGGGAATATCTGGAGCCGGGGAAGCTGCTGCGGGTATCGCGGGATGGCCTGCGGGTCTCCTCGGGGGGACCGCTTACCTGATGGGACAAGGGTTTACCGCGAAAAACGCCCCGGAAACACGGCTCGCGAATATGCAAGCTCAGATCACCGGGTTTACCAGCGCATGGGAACCTCTCGGGAAAGCAGTCACCACTGCCACCGGGCTTGCGGCTACCTCCGGGAAGTATGTAGGGAAAGCGGGGGCTCTCGGGATCGCTGACGTTGGTTATACTGATCCGCGTTCAGCACAAAGAAGAGCTATCCTGCCGGTACATGACGCGGGTATATATGCAGCGGGGGCGCAGGGTTTTGCTCAGCAGATGGGGGATCTGGCTGGTTCTGGACCTCTGCTTCAGGCTGCGCTGAAAAAAGCAGGACTGAAAGGTGTCGGGCTGGCGGATGCGTTCCAGATTGCGGAGAACGCACTGCTGGACACAACTCATGCTTTTGGTAAGGATGGAAAGCTGACTAAAATCGCGCAGCAGCAGGTAACTGCTTACGCGAAGGTTATCGGACCGATGACGCAATCCCCGGGGGCTTTCGGGGCTGCTGTCGGGGCGCAGACGATTATGTCACAAGGGGCTATGTCCAACCTGGCGAAAGTCAACCAGGCAATGGATTCTTACCAGGCGATAATCGCGGCAGGTCCGCTCGGGGCGTCGGGACTGGCGGCTGGCGCGGGTGCCGCTCCCGCAGGGGCGATAGCGAAAGGTCTCACCGGGTACACCTCCCCTGCTTCCGCTAAAGCATGGCAGGCGTTCACGTCTACGAGTAGCAGCGCTCCCGGGTTTATCACCCAGATGCAGCAGTTCGGGGATCAGATGCGGACATATCTGACGCTGGGAACGGCGACCCTCGGGCAGACGAAAGGGTTCAGTGCCAGCGAGTTGCAGCGAATCCTTCCGCAGGCGAAGCAGAGCCCCGCAGCCCTCGCGATGCTGATGCAGCAAGGGGCAGCGGCAGGAGTCACTGGATACTACGACACAAGCAAGTCGCAGGCGCAGAACTACAAGGATGTCGCGAAGGCGCTGCATAGCACAGCTTACAGTTCTGCCCAGTTTAAGAAAAACATGGATGCCGCCGTCATCAAGACAGCTAACATCCCGGAGGTGGCGAAGCAGTTCGCGGACTATACGGGTACTACTGTCCAGGCAAAACGGCTGGCTAAAGTCGCGCAAGACGCGATGGCAATCCAGAAGACGGGAATAAGCGGCAAGTTCGGGGGCGGGACTTTCGGGGGTCCCGCAATCAATCAAGCTGCCGTGAAAGACATGGTGGTTCAGCTGCGGGCAGCCGGGGTGCAAGGCGGGGCTGCGATGAAAGCCAGTATTGACGCGGTGCTGCGGCAGGCGGGTGTCGGGAAGTCGATAAGGCTCAAAATTGAAGCGCAGGTTGACGGGGCAGGGAAAGTTAAAACCCTTCAGCAGCTGGTTAACAGTCTTCACGGGAAAAACGTGAACGTGGCTGCCTACGCGAATGCGCATCCTGTGCAGACTCTTCAGGCTGCCATCGCGGGGCTTACCGGGAAGACAGTTACCGTGACCGTCAGGATGGTTCACGATTATATCAACATCGTGCATAACCAGCTGGGGGTTCCGAAAAGCGTAGCAGCCGGGGTTGCCCCTGGATACCTGCTTTCCCACGGGCATCTCGGGGGGCTGGTAACCATGAAAGGGATCGGGTTGCAGACCGGGGGAATGGTCCCCGGGTCTGGACGCGGGGATATTATTCCCGCGATGCTGGAACCAGGAGAGGCGATTATCCCGCGCTACCTGGTTCCGCTTATTGCCCCGATCCTTGCTGCACATCGCGTCCCCGGGTTCGGGGGGACTCCTCGGTCTTCCTCATCCCATTTCGCGGCTGGCGGAGTAGTCCCGCCCGATATACAGTGGGCACTTTCGCATATCATGCCGCGAACCCCGGTGAATATTTCCGGGGATCTGGGGAAAAAGTTTACATACACGCTGATTGATGAGATTACTAAAGCACTCAGCGGTGCTAATGCGAAAAAACTTGCCACTGCCCTGGTTAACAAGATCACCCAGGAAATCCAGTACGCGAAAAGCGTCTCTTCCGCGATGAAAAGCGGGCTGAACCTGGGAGGAATGGATGTTACCCCGGGAACAGGACAGGGGACCGTGCAGGAGCAGATGCAGTCCTACCTGGGCTCCCTCAAGTCATTTTCCACTGATCTGACCGCGCTGCGTAAAGGACACCTGAACAAGAACCTGATTAAGCAGCTGGTTGATGCTGGTCCGGTGCAAGGTGATGCGCTCGCTCAGTCAATCATAGGCGGTCCCGGGGGGATTAAGGCAGTAAACAAGCTGTGGTCGCAGATCGGGGGAGTCTCCGGGAAAATCGGGTCGCAGGCGGCGATGGCTCAGTACGGGGGGATGCTCGCGCCCAACCTGCGTTCCGGGACGTTCGTCGGGTCTGGCGGAGTGAACATCAGCATCAACGTGAACGCGGGGCAGGGCGGGACGCTGAGCTTGTCTGAGGGGCAGATCAAGACACTTGTCGCGAAAGTTCAGGCTGCCCTGCTGAAACAAGCCAAGCGAAACAATAAGACCGGGTTGCAGCTCGGGGGAAAGGGTGCTTAAAACGTGGACATGACACCACTTGCCGTTACGTGTGATTCCTGCGGGAAGACAGCGGAAACCTGGGATTTCCAGAACCCGGATAAGGGGCTGGAATGCGGATGCTGCGCGATCTTGCATGATCACGCGGGTATCGGGTGTCGTCCTGTCACGATCACGGGACATGCGCATCTCGTCTTGTTTGACATTGACTACCTGATGGATGTTGCGGGGATTCCCGCTTCGGAAACTACTTTTGAGGAGGTGCGTTAAGGTGGCGATGTTCGATCAGACGGATGCCAATCGCGTTCTCAACGCTGAACTGACCGCAGTCAACTACACAGCTGCGACCACGGTTAAAACCCGTTTGGGAACAAGTGCCCCGACTGCGACCGGAAATATGACAGAGCTGACTGGAACCGGGTACACAGCGGGCGGGACGGTGATGACGTTCAACACGGCATCTGCTGCGGCTACATCTAATTCGTCTACCGCATCATGGACAAATGGTTCGGGCGGTAACTGGTCTATCGTCGGGCTGGAAACCTGGGGAAATGAAGGCACCCCGCTACGGCATCTTTTCGGATCCTGGACGGGACAGCCTATTACCATCGCGAACGGGAACACGTTCCAGGTGGCGGCTGCTGGTATCTCGATTTCCCTCGTTTAATTTCTTTCCCCTGGCTTCCTGGAGGCGTAAATGACGACTGTAACATTTTCGTCCTCCGGGAACTGGACTGCACCTGCGGGAATTACATCCATAGACTGCCAGTGCTGGGCGGAAGGCGGGACCGGGGGTACCGGGCTCACCGGGGGTTCCTCCCGGAGTGGAGGTGGCGGCGGCGGCGGTGAATTCGCTGAAGAGCCGGCTCTTGCCGTAACCCCCGCGAGCAACTACTCGTTCACGATCGGGACTGGAAGCAGCGGGAATGACACCATTTTCGCTGGCAATTCGGTAACCGTCACCGCGCATCGCGGAGGAAACTCTTCGGGGACCGGATCTGGCACGAAAGGTACCGGGAGCACCAACACTACCCACCACGACGGGGGTGCTGGCGGAACAGGTCTCGTTCACTCCAACCCTGGCGGAGGCGGCGGCGGTGGCGGTGCAGGCTCCAGCACAGCCGGGAGTAACGGGAGTAACGGGGGACTGGCAGGGAATGCGTCAGGCGGAAATGGCGGCTCTCCTGACGGGGGTAACGGCGGGGACGGGGGCAACGGGACTACCACCGGGAACGCCGGGAAGGACGGGAGCCCTCTCGGAGGAGGCGGGGGCGGGGGCTCCGGGCGTACCGGGGGCACCTCTGGCGGGAATGGTGCTGGCGGGCAGATCAGCCTTACTTACGCTGCGGCAACAGTAGGAACTGCAACTCTCGCTGGTGTCGGTACGATGACCGCGCAGGGCGGTCCGCAGGGAACCGCGACTCTTGCTGGAGTGGGCACCCTGACCGCACTGCGTACCGGGGCAGGGAACGCCACTCTTACTGGGGTCGGGACATTGACGCCTAATGCGACATTGGGCGTCAAGGCAAGCATGTCAGGGATTGGTACCCTGTCTGCGACCGGAGGTCTTCCCACTGCCACGATCGTTAACCAGTGGGCGAACTCGTACGGGCAGGGAACCGCATTCGGGTCTACCACGTCTGCACTGCAATCTTGTGTCGTCCCGCTTAACCTGGCTAACTCAGTCGGGGTCGGGTCGGGGGTTCCCACTAAAGGAAACTGGCTGTTCTGCATCGCATCATGGACGCAGGATCCCGCGATCATCAACGTGCACACCGGGGTGAGCGACGACACTCATCAGTGGTGGCGGCAGTTCCCTGCATCCGGGAGCGGGCAGAACGTCCGCACCGGGATTTCCTACGTTCCCAACATCGGGATGGGGGCGACCAACTCAATTGTCCCGCAGTACGTATATTGCGCTCCGGATATGTCGATTGCCGCGATTAATGTCCTGGTCGTGGAGATTTCAGGACTGGGACCGTGGGATACAGTTACCTCGAAAACGAACAACTACGCAACTGGAACCTCGGTGAGCTTGTCGCTGGGAGCCCCGTCGCAAGCCGCGTTTACCATGGGAGCAGTAGGGGGGGATAATATCGCCTCGGGACAGGCGTTCGCCCCCGCGACGTGGACATCTCTCGTCACTCAAACCCAGAGCAACGGGGTGGACACGACCGCTGACAATATCCTCACCTCAGCGTTCCTGGCAAGTACACTCGGATCGATCAGTGTTTCCGGGACATCCAGCTCATCTGAAGACCTGTCAGGTTTCCTGCTTCAGGTGCTCGTATCAGCAGCCTCCCCTATTCCCGCGAGCCAGAACCCGAATTGGCCTTACACAAAGTTTGAGGCAGCGTTTGGAGCGGGATTCAACACCCCGAATTCGGAGCTGACCTGGACTGACTTGACGAGCAGGGTATGGAGCTGGGATGAGGTTACCGGGATTCAGTATCAGCTGGGGCAGCTTCAGTCAACTAACCTGAACATCGAACTGGATAATTATGACGGGGCGCTCACTCCTGTTGTCACTCCGTGGTCTTTCTCCAGTGTCGGGACTCCTAGCGCACGTAACTTTTTTACTGTGACCACAGCGAACTCCGCGAGCATCAGCGTGGGTGACGGTTTCACGGACACGGTGAACGCGGGATCGTTTTTCGCGGTCACCAGCATCGGGGCACCGTCCGGGGGGAATGTCAACGTCACGTTCACCCCTGCTTCAACGAACATTATGACCAGTGATACGATCAGCCAGGTGAGTCTCATTGACGGAACCCCGATACGATTGCGATTCGCGCTCGGGGCTTTCGGGGGATACACAATTAATCGCTGGTATGTTATCCAGCGGAATTCTCATGAGTGGGAGGGGGAACTGACGAGCGTCTTCCGCAAGTGGTCCCCTGTTTCCGGGACTGATATGTGGTCTGCCATGTCAGCGATTCCCCCGACATTTTACCGGAGTGAGATTTACGAGGACAATCCATATGCCTGGTGGCCTATGGATGACCAGCCCGGGGAAGGCGGGGTTCTTCCTGTTATACTGCTGAACGCGGCAAGCGGGAATACGCACACTCTGAGCATTCTGGCATCCTCAGTAGGCGTAACTGCACAGGATACGTACGGGTTCAACGGAGTGGACATTACTTCAGCTGTCGCCTCCGGGGGATATTTTACTCCTTCTAATGTCACTCCCCCTGCGGGGAGCGTCGCTACATATGCGGTGGGGACTAATTCGGGATGGATGTACGGGGACCCCCCGTCTTCGACATCATCAATCAGTGCCGCAGGAAACCCGGTGTCGCCAGCTCCCGGGTCAGCATCCTGGCAGCAGTCGGGACTGCTCGGAACAGGGGGGGCTCATGGCTGGTACCTGATTTGCAATGATAGCAGTTTCCCTGGGCTTTCCGGGAGCGGGATCACGCTTAAAGGCTGGTTCAACGTCGGTCTGTTCGGGAGCGGCTCCGGGATGGCATACAACCCGAACAGTTTCACCGACACCTCTCTGTGCGCCCAGCCGTTTTCCCCGATCACCATCTGCGAACTCGCGACCGCCAGTAATCCGGTTGCGGTGCTTCAGCTGGATAATAGCGGTCATTTGTCCCTGATTACTTACAACGGAAGTACCGGGACATCGCATTCGATTTACTCATCGTCAGACTTGCGTAACAATACGTGGATGGCAGTGGATATCATGCTGACCACCACCACATGGAAAGTCATGCTGAACGGGGGGCTGACCGCTAGCGTGTCCGGGTCTGCGACGGGAATGACGAGCGCCTGGACATACCTGATCCTCGACGGGGATTTCGGGACCGGGGGTGGCAGCAGTCCTGCCGGGCTCGTTAACGGCGGGAACATGTCACTCTCCCACTGGGCAGTATTCCCTTATATCCTTCCCGACTGGCGGATTCTCGCTCATTACACCGCCGCGATCACCGGATTCGGGTTGCTGCCTGCCCCGGTTGCCCCCGGGATTTCCCCGGTGTCCAGTCCCCCGGTGAACGTGTCCACCAATGCCACTCCAGCGGCTACAGGCACTACTCCTTATCAGACTACCCCGGACGGGCTGTATTATGACGGTAGCTACGGGGATAGCGGCAACAGTCCCGTCTCGTACACATATTCGCTCGTTGCGACCGCGAACGCAGGCGGTTATAGCTCTGGTCCGTCAGCCCGGACAACCTCTTCCGGAATCGGGCAGGTTATCAATCAGGTTGCGTCAATCTTCAACACCTGGGGTTACGCTTTGTGGCTGTCCTGGAATGGTCTTGCCCCGGGCTTTAATGTGTACTCTTCTTCATCCGCCGCGACCGAGAAGCTCCTGTCCTCCATCATTGCTGATGGCGTCTCTGTCACCAGCGGGTATGGCTCCGGGGCTTCCCCTCCAAGTGCTGCGACCCCTCTCGGGGACTCGGTTGGGCAGAGAATTGAAAGGCTCATGCGGGCAGGAAGATGTACTTCTCCGCAAAGATCTATTGATCCTGCCCCTGACCTGGTACAGGCTCCCGGGAGCACTGGCGGCGGTCAGCAGGTGGGGAACGCGGTGCAGGCAATCCAAGCCTCTGACGGCGGAATGCTGTTCATGGACAACCCGGGGAACCTCACGTACTGGATGCGTTCTCACCTGGCATCCCAGTATTCTTTCCCGGTGTGGACTCTTACTCCTACTGCTCCCCCGACTGCGGGCGCAACCGCTGACAAAATCCCGTATTACGAACACTACCGCATGGTTAATGATCCGCAGCGGATTTACAATGTGATCACCGTGCAGCCGTTCTCCCCTTCCGGGGCTCAGTTGCCGCTGCTCACCCCGAGTAATGCCCCCGGGGTGCTGTCCAGTCAGGTGCAGCACGGGGCACAGCCTCTCGCGATCACCTCATGGCTTCAGGATCAGAGTGTCATGCAGAACCAGGCAGACTGGCTGTTCCTTAACTTCGGGAGCCCGCAGACTCGCGCTGAGCTTGTCCGCGTTGATGCGGCACCATATTCGACTGCGTGGAACATGGTGGCAAGCGTTAATATAGGGGATGTTGTCACTTTCGAGGAGTGGCAAATCGGGGGAGGCGGGGATGTCCTCACCTTGCGGATAACGGAAATAAACCGGAAAATCCGGTTCGGGGGACAGAACAATAATAATGCGGGTGACGGTGAAGTTGTCGCTTCAGTAGAGCTTGTCTGCGATTTCGAGCCTCCTAGCTATTATTAGAAAGGATGGCTGTGCGCGTCTTTGATTGCGTTATTATCACTTCAGATTCTGATTTGCAGCTACTGGAGGTACGGTTCACCGAGTTTGAGAACCTCAATGTAACGCATGTCATCTGCGAAGCTGAGGTGACTTTCGATAAAACCCCGAAACCTCTGCATTTCGCGGAAAGCAATCTCTGGGAGAAATATCGCGGAAGATGGAATCATGTGCGAGTCGAAGCGCGTGAACTCCCGGAGGATGCTCCTGCCCGCGAGAAGAAGAACGCTCTCCGGGAATACCTGGCGCGAGCGGTGAACGGGGATCCTGGTGACATCGTGCTGCACGGGGGGGTTGACGAGATTCCCTCAGAAGCTACGGTGCAAGGTCTCATCTCCCGGGAAGCTGCCCCTCCCCTCGGGATGGAGATGCGCTGGTGCGCGTACACTCCGAACCTGGTGCATCCAAAGCCATGGCGGGGGACGGTAGTGCAGGAATGGCGTCTGGTCGGGAGTTTCGCGGGTCTCAGGGAGAAAAGACTCATCCTCCCCGCGATCATGAACGCAGGCACCAGGCTGTCCATGCTGGGGGAGGAAATCCCGGGGGGGAATAATATACACCCGGACGGGAGTGCACTGCTGGAGACGGAAGTGGATGACACGTACCCGCGCTGGGTCTGCGAGCGCATGACGGGAGGGTTTACCGGTGCTTGAAACCTTTCACGTCCTCGCGGAAGCATCAACCGGGGGCAGCGTATCCACGGCGAATACCGTCATCGCGATTCTCGCGAGTGCTGTGATCGTGGTGGGGGGGCTTGCCGCGCTAGTGCGGGCGATCTGGAAGACTGCCAACATCGTGCGGGACAATACGATCGCAACCCAGCGTCTTACCAGCCAGATAAACGACCTGACTGCTTCCGTGGACGGGCGGTTTGACCAGCTCCTCCGCCGGATAGAAATCCTGGAGAAGAACAGGAGCACGTCGTGAACGAGGAAAGCATCCCGCAGGGACCTACTCGCGGCGCGATACTCTTGTTCACCATCGCGATCGTCGCGACCATCCTGCTGGTCGTGGGAGGTGCAGCCGCCGCGATCTACACCGCGACCCGTCATACGGACGTGGCGAAAAACCAGTTGCAGTCCCTGATCGATAATCAGCACGCCCTCATTGTGAAGCAGCAGAAAGAATTGCATGCATCCTGCGATTTCTGGGGTACCCTGACGAGCATTCCTATCACGGTGACCCCTCCTGCGACTAAACCTTCTCGTCTGGGAGTGAGCATCATTACCCAGTCCCGGATCGCGTACAAGGGGCAGGGCTGCGGTGCCCTGCCCCCCGTGGATGCTTCCGTGCGCAAATGGGCTGCCTACTATCACCTGCCGCTGCAATAAGGAGTTGTTATGATTCGCCTGCTCGCAATCATCAGTCTCGCGTTCTCGTTCGTCTTCTACGCCTGGAGCCTGCATCACGACAGGATCGACTCGATGCTGCTGCTGATCCTCGGGTTGCTGCTGTGGTGCGTCAGCGAAGGCTGGGATCACGCCCCCCCGTGGAGACGAGGGTAACCTGCCGCCCCTGCCTGATCGCGGGTTATCTAGCGGAGGAAGCCTCCCGTCTGGGGGAAGACTTCTCGGCGGGGATAGACATGTGGCATGATAAGTGCAAGAACAGAGACTGCGACTGTCAGGGGAAACATCGTGCGCGAAGGCTACTGCGATCGTTGCGGTGATTACAAGGACAAACTGGACGGTGCCGCGATGTGTGCTGACTGCGTTGACCGCTGGCTTAAAGAGTACTGTGCGCCTCGTCGCTGAGTACTGGAGTGCACTATGGCCTAACGTGTTTTCACTGAGCATCTGGACCGTGCTGCTGTTCATCTGGCATCATTTCTCCCTGAAAAAACATATCACCGTCAAGCATGAGGAACTGAAGGCACATATAACCGCTAGTACTGGACAATCTCTTGGGGATGATCTACCCTCAGGAAATGAGGAGGGTTTTTGATGACCATCACCATGTTTGACTCGATTGATATCAGCACTCTCCCGGAAGGGGATTATGCATATGCTGGATACGTGGACGGGCGCTGGGCAACGTACCCGAAGCTGAAAATAAAGTTTCCCCATGCGAACTTGCTGTCGATCGCGGTGTTCGCGCATGACGACGCGGACTGCCTTGATGTTGAACTGGGGGATGCGACCCCCGCGCAGGCTCCCGCGTGGGTGAAGCGCCAGAAAGCCCCTCGTCCGTGCCTGTACGCGAGCGCGAGCGTCATGAACTTGCTGGTTGCCACCCTGGACAGGGCAGGTATCGCACGGGGTTCGGTGAGGCTGTGGAGCGCGCACTACAAGAGCGGGGAGCATATCTGCGGTCCGGATACGTGCAAGCTGATGAGCGCTAGAGCTGACGGAACGCAGTGGACTCCTCGTGCTAGAGGAATCTCCCTGGATCAGTCACTGCTCCATGATGATTTTTTCGGGAAAGAGACGACAAATTCTACCGGGGGGACCGTGATACCAGTGACATATCAGCCAGTAACCAGGCAGCTCCCGGTGTTGCAGCAGGGGGTTTCCGATACGAATCTCCCCCACCGGTACGTGCGGAGACTCCAGGCGATCCTTAATTACGTATACGGGTACACGTGCACCGTGGACGGGGAGTACGGTCCGAAAACCTCGAACGCGGTGAAAGTACTCCAGACACGCTACGATCTCATCGCGGACGGGATTTGCGGGGAGAAAACCTGGGAGAAAGTCGTCGGGGGATAAAGCAAACGGAGAGGTCCACCATGAAGAAACTCGCTAATCTCGGGCAGTATTCGAAGTTTTTCACGGGGATCGCGGGTCAGGCGCTGACATACGCGACCTTGTATTACGGGACGAACCATTACGTGGCGCTAGCTGTAGCCATCGCGTCCGCACTGGGAGTTTACGCGGTCCCCAACACTAAGTCATCCGCTGTCTGAGTAAAAACCAGGAAAGCTCCTGCCAGATTATCCTGGCAGGAGCAGGTTTTCTGCTTCCAGGAGAAAGCATGAGATATCTCTGGTACTGCATCAGGGTTCCCGTGGCAGTGCTTGCTATTTTCGGGATGGTACTGCTGGTCGTGATGATGCTGTGACAACCGGAGGGAGAGAATACGACCGGATACCTCAGCCTCAGCCTATCGTACATACCCCGAAGGAACCTGTCCCGATGCCTGAGCTGCGCAAGTTTTCCACCGGGGCAACACGGGACACTACCGAGGGGAAACATGAGCCCTGGGGTTTTACCAGCGCCCTGGCGGAGAAGCGTTTCTGCGAGTACATGCACAAGCACCGCACGCAGAGTGACGGGAAGCTCCGGGACAGCGACAACTGGAAGCAGGGGATTCCTGTCGATGTTTACAAGCATTCACTAAGCAGGCATATCCAGGATCTCAGGCTGATCCTGGATGGAAGTTCCCTGCAAGCCCAGGAATCAGACCTGGAAGAGGTGCTGTGCGCTATCCTGTTCAACGTACAGGGAATGCTGCACGAGACAATCAGGAACAGGATCATCAGTGAGACCAGGCTGGGATGAGTATTTCCTTCAGATCGCGGTAGCGGTATCCCAGAGGGCTGACTGCACTCGCAGGCAAGTCGGGGCTGTCATCGTGAAAGACAACCGAATTGTAAGCACAGGCTACAACGGGGCTCCTGCCGGGGATCCGGGATGCCTGTCTGGAGTATGTCCCCGGGGGAGGCTGTCATATGAAGAAGTAGCCCCGATGTCCTCGTACGACACCGGGGCTGGTGCGTGCATCTCGGTGCACGCAGAACTGAACGCTATAATCTACGGGGATTACGCTAAAATACGAGACGCGACCATGTACATTACGTGTGATCCGTGCAACGGATGTGCACGAGTCATCCGGGGCGCGGGGATTGCGAGGATTGTCACCCCGTGCGTGGCGTGACGATCGTATACCCCCCGTCAGCGGAAACGACAGCCCAGTCGACGGTTTTCACCGTCTCCTCGATCCCGAGGGGTCCCGCGACCCCCATCGGGGTCTCATCGAGAGACTTGATGATCTCCCAGCGGATTCCCTGCGAGTTTCTCCTGCGAACTTCCACGACAACATCTGCGGGGAGGATCTTATGAGCACGCAGCCTGGATATCAATCGGGCTGACTGGCTGGCTGACGGTGGCATAACTGTCCTGACGATATTCCCGTGTAACTGACACTGGGAGTGGGGGTTGGGTCGAGAGACACCTCGGACGGGGCTCCAGAGCCCGCAGGGGCGCTAGGGAAGGCAGTCTGGGAGCTAGGGAGCACTGTAGTACTCGGGGCTGGAGAAGGCTTGTGAGGGCTGTACCCTCCGAGGGTTGTCCCGTACTCGGTGCCGCGCCCCAGGTTGGAGGAGAGGGTTTTCCCCGTCGCCCCTTCGATGAGGAACAGGACGCCGATCGCGGACACCAGGCAGACCGCTAGGATGCCCCCGGAGACTCCGAGGCGCTTACTCAGCCCCCACTCCCGGGTGATCACCTCGGATGCCTCAGCGTGGATCAGGGAGCGCTCCAGGGGGAGGTCTGCCAGGTGCGTGTACGTGGTCGGGGGTTTGCCTTGGTGCCTGCGTGCTGTCACCCGCGCGTGTGCCCTGCGTGCCTTGTCCTCAAACCAGAAAGCCCCCACGCTGTACGTGACAGACGCGATGGCAGCCCCGGCGACAGTCCCCGCTGTCTTGAAAAACGACCCGATGACCATGGATAGGATGGATGCGCCAGCCCCAGCGGCGAGAGTCAGCGGGGAGAGTCTTTTCTTTTCCTCTTCCGCCATCAGATGAAGTTAGATATGAGCAGGATGATGAAAATGATCCACAGGGCTATCACCACCCACGGGCGAACATGCCCGAGTCCCCAGACATGGATCTTATTGTCATTGCGGACTGGTTTCCTGTTCATTTTCTCATCCTCCTATTTTCCTGCATCGTTCGCAAAACTTGCTACCCGGGGTTGCCCAGCATATCTTACAGCGCTGGCAGAGTCTTGGCATCACGCACCCCCGCCAGAAGTCGAATCTGGGAGGCAGTCTTAGGAGGACCGCCCATAGGTCCGCTATCAGGGGCTAGAACTCTATCGAGACCCGCATGAGAATCGAACTCATCAACGATTGGGTTGCAACCAATCTCCCACAACCAGTGAGATGCGAGCCATGGTACCCCCGTCTGGAGTCGAACCAGACATCGAAGTTTCGGAAACTCCGAGGCGCGTCCGTCACCGGGGGCAAAAACTTATATACAACGACAGCAGCTACAGCGCTGCCCTCGCATGCACAGGTACTGGCAGATCACGCAGAAGACCATTCCGTCTCGTCGTACGTGGATCATTTCCTTCGGGAAAAACAAGGCTTTCATCAAGAACCAGCTCGTTTATTTTTTGCTCAGATTAGTGAATGTCTTAGACCATTTATGCCCGCACCAGCACGTCCAGATGATCAGCCCGGTGTTCATGCTGCCTTTTGTTTTAGCAGGCGGTCTTTTACAGGCTGGGCATCGCGGCGGAAACTGAAGAAGTTTTCCCACGTACCGGATACAAGAATCGAACTTGTCTAGCCAGAGGCAACGGTTTTACAGACCGCTGAGCATCCCAGTGCAAGATCCGGCGGGTCAGTGCTGAGTGTACTGACCCGGATAATATCGATGCATAGTTATCTCCCTTTTGCCCCTGCCCCTGCCAGGATACTATAGCATATCTGGCAGATATTTGCACCTTTAATGGATCGCCTTATCTTGCAGAGAGTGCATTTCGGTTCCCTGCGTCGCCTGAGAATCGGTTCCCTGCGTCTTCCGAGAACTGGCATGTTACCCTCCTTCCGGGTGATATTGGGGCGAATACCGAGAATCGAACTCGGATAACCGGATTCACAGTCCAGTGCACTAACCGTTGTACTATACCCGCCATGATGTAGTTTCAGTTTCAAGCCCGGGGGATTGGACTCTCGTCAGAGCCCCTGGTATCGCGCCAGGGGTACCACCGTGGTGCGACGGCTACAGAAACTACCAAACTCTACCGCACGTAGGCAGTGAAAGAGTTGAACTTTCATCTCCAGTTTGTAGGACTGGGGTCCTTCCGTTGAACGAACCGCCCTTGTTTACTTTCTCTTGAAAAACGTCATAGTTCCCGTGCACATCAGGACCCCGCCAGCCCCTATCAGGGCTGTCTTAACGAAAGACCAGTGCATTCCTGCCATTCCCGCCAGGAAGATAACCCCGACAAGCAAGAACAGGATAACATATCCTCTTTTCATTTACTTTTCCCTTCCTCTCACGCACAGCCAGGGGGAGTCGAACCCTCATTACGGGATTCGTAGTCCCGTGTCCTATCCATTGAACGATGGCTGCTGGAAACCCAGAACTCAACTACAAAATTCTTTGAAGCTAACCTCCGGGTCGTGGAGATGGCGGGTATCGAGCCCGCGTCCCAGCCTGTTCCGCATGCGGTCTTGCAAGCTGGTCGAACCATTCATCCCCAGGTGAAGGACCGAGATTTCTCTCTGCCCCTCGTGAACGCTAATGGGATCGAACCATTGCCCTCCTCCGTGTCAGGGAGGCGCTCATGCCACTGAGCTAAGCGTCCTTGTTTCTTCTTTCGCCTATCCTTTCGGTATCTCGTGAATGCTACTACTGGGACAATGAATATCGCAACCCCGATAAGGGTCCATCCTATGGCAACGTTATGATCTAGCTCGTAACCGCCAGCTACCGCGAGAAGGAATGCACCCAGGATAGCGGATCGACGTGCCCGATTCCCGGGGGAAAGCTGTTTTTTCAGTCCCCGATGCGACATCAGCTTCGTCCTGCGTACATGATAGCCAGGATCATGGCAGCGATAGTGCATGCTGCGGAAGAATATATCAGCCCGAGAAGTCCGAATACTCGTGCCGCCGTGACAACCACGAACGCCATGATGGATACGATGGAGACAAATTGCCATAGAGTAAGCGTATCTGAATGCAACGCAGCAGCCAGTATCATTTCAGTTCTTTCATTTTACGGGACATCCATTGCCACTAACACCGCAATGTCCTCCGCTTCTGGAGAGGCAGTACGGACAATGGCAACTGCACAGGACAGCGGTACCTTTCTTCTTCTCACTACTGACAGTCACATACGGTACCCCCAGCGATGACGACGGGATTCGAACCCGCGCTCTCTGCCTTGACAGGGCAGTGCTTTAAGCCAGCTAAGCTACGCCACCTTGGAGCACCCGTGAGGTTTTACCCTCACGGGAGCGCTCTGGTGCAGGGACTCGAACCCCGATAGCTACCTTAACAGGATAGCGTCCTGCCGTTGAACGACACCAGATCAATGACACGTTTAAGGTCTGTGCCAGACCAGTGGCGGAGGCAGGATTTGAACCTGCGGTCTCTGGGTTATGAGCCCAGCGGGATACCGAACTTCCCCACTCCGCATCGATGTTTAAACTCTACACCCATCGAGGATGGATGTCAAACCTGATTTTCAACTGCGTACCGACACTCTGTATCGACCAGAGTACTTAGCCTTATGAGAGCTACGTGATAGCCAGTTCACCATGTCGGCAAGGTGCAGGAGGTTAGCCTGCCGCAAGCGAAGAAAGTAGCTATAAGGGGAGGATGCCGCCTCCGTAGCCGCGTTCTTCGTGACCGGCTGCGGGAACGACGGCAGCGTCGATCATTCCCTCCTGCCACGTGATCCCACGGAGATTCGAACTCCGTTCCGGAGGGTGAAAACCTCCGATCCTAACCCATGGACGATGGGACCGTGTTATCTCCTGATTGTACCGCCTGCCCCGAAAACTGTCCCGCACTTGCTGCACGTACGGGTCCGCACGGTTGTCCTGTTTCCCAGGGCGAACCCGAGGAACACGTCCATGAAGCCCCGCCTGGGGAACCGGTGGAACCCGCCTTTCGGGCAGCGGTAAACCGGGTCTACGTTACGTGGTCTACGTTTCATTTCTCTTCCAGTTTTCCATCAGCATCCTCCCGACACCTCCGAGGACTCCCCTGCGTCCCGCACGCAAGATCCTTCTCTTATGCGGATGCCTGCGAGTTGCCCCGCTGATCGTGACACACGGCTTCCCCGGGTATGCCCAGCACCACCCGCAGTTGGCTGCCAGGGCATCCTGTTCATCAGGAGTCAATGTCACAAATCCCCTTCGTACTCCCACGGGGAGTCGAACCCCGTTCCCGTGTCTGAGAAACACGAATCCTAACCCATGGACGATGGGAGCATGCTCATGCTTGACGGACAAGAGCTGTGAATTCTAGACCGTACGCCCTAGTATACCGGATCGTTTGAGGTGATCAGCCTTGCACCCCTGACAGGACTCGAACCCGCATCTGGACTGGGTAGAAACCAGCCGCTTTGTCCGTTAAGCTACAGGGGCATAATTAATGCACCGTTATCGCAGCGTCGCACAGGCTGCAGCATCCACTTAGTCATCAGGTATTTCCTCTTCGATCATGTCGTCTAGCATACCAGCCTCACGGAGTGCTTTCAGTGCTTCGTAGTGAACATCCATCTCACCCTGCTTTGTACTCAACGATTTCCGTAGACCCGACTCGTGTCGTATGCTTTGTATTCCTGGTATGCGCTGTTGCCTCGCGGCATGCATTCGGGTACCCGATATCAGGAGTGGGTCTCCATGTGCACTCCAGGCAGACCACCCTGGTTTTCCCCGGGACTTTCCATGCTGTACGGGTGAGGTCACCCAGACGGATTGGTTTTGATTTCTTTTTCAGCAAGTCCGCACCTCCGGGATCGAACCGGACTCAAAACAATTTATAAGATTGCCTCGGACACCCAGCCCGCCGATGCGAGTAGACACCCAGGGAATTGAACCCTGCACGGTCACCTTATCAGGGTGATATCCCCAACCAGAGGAACTGATGTCCATGTTTTGCTTTTTCTTTTTCCGCTTCGCAGCAGCTTTCCGGGACATGCTCCGCAGCCTTTCCAGGGAAGTGTTGCCAGCTCCTTGCATTCTCTCGCTCTGCCTATTGCCGCGCTCAGCTCGCATCTTGAGAATAGCTTCGTGACTGCTTGCGAACGGGCAGGTCTCGTCTTTGTTCAGTCGTCCCTGCAAGCAAATGGGGCATTTTTCTGCTGCCATCCTTCTTTTCCTTTGCCGAGGATAGAGGTGTCGATCCTCCAGGAGTTACCCTGTCCCTGCTTTCAAGGCAGAGTGCTACGCCGGTAGCATACCCCCGTAAGAGGAAAGCGGGATAATCGAAATCCAGTGCCTCTCAGGACACCCATTCGCTTTCGAGGCGAAGTCAGCTCCCTGGCTGATTCACTTTCCGAAGAGGACGACGGACTCGAACCGTTACCCTAAGGCTCAACTCGCTTCCAACGAGTGCCCGTACCCTGACGGGTTCATCCTCCGCGTTTCGTTGTGCTATTACTGCCGAACTGCCTGCGTACGCCCCGGTGTATCGTGAGCAGATTCTCTTTCGGATGCTGTCGTCCCTTGTAAGGGCACTTCGCCTTCCCGCAAGAGCACTTCCCGGTGACAGGAACGCGAGATGCATTCCCCGCAGCGACATGCCGGGCATGATCGACGCTCATCCTGCGTATTACTTTCTTGCGGGTAAGCAAGTTGCGGGACAGGTAACCCGCGACACCTACCACGGTTAGCATCACCAGGAAAATTTCCACCAGTTCCTTCTTTTCTTATTTCAGGACGACCGGTCGCCCGTTTTCGTATCCCATGATCAGCAGGTTGGAAGGATGCATATCCCGCTCAACCTGCTCCTCCGGGGGAAGGGGGTTCCCCAGTAGCATCCGATTCGTCCAGACCTTGAACTTCGAGTGCTGCGTCATGCGCCTCAGTGCGGCTTTCATGTTCTGATGCTGGCTCCTGCTATCCCGTGCTACCCCAGTAGCCCCGGAAGCCTTGTGCGTGATCCTCACCCCCGTGTTAGAGGTGTTCTGATGCTGCCCGCCCGGACCTCCTGCGGAGAACGTGTCGATCGTCAGGTCTTTACGAACGACAGAGAACGCAAGCTCTCTCCCCACCTCCAGAGGAACGCGAGTGACTCGAACACTACCCCGAAGGGCGATCTGCTTAGCGGGCAGTCCCGGGACCCTGCCCGGTTCACATTCCTAGTATAATACCAGACCTCCGGAGATCAGTACAACACCAGCTCTCCAGTGATCGGGTCCAGCTTCGCATCATAGTCCGGACCGAACGCGGCTGCGGTGTACGTGGGAACTCCCCCGAACTCAGTCAGTCCCGCGTCCTGGATTAGCTCAGCGATAACTCCTGCTGTTCTCGCTTTCTCAACCAGCGCGAGCAGTTCCTCCTCGCTGTTGACGATGCAGCAGATTTTCCGGAAATATCCCTGAATCCATTGACGTTCAGCAAGACTGAACAAGTTGTCCAGGAAAGGATCATGTTCCGCTGACCGCAATCCGGTTGTGTATTCCGTAATACGGTTTGCCAGCCAGGCGATGGAAGCATGCGCGCCCTGTGCTATTTCTTTACCCCGTCGCATGTTCAGGTCTTTCCGTATGACGATAACCTGCTTAACTTTCTTATCCATCATTGCCCGCTTATGCTTCAGGGTAATCCATTTACTATGACCGCTCACGTACGCGAGGAGAGAATCGAACTCTCACAACCCTTTCGGGTCACCGGGGTCTGAGCCCGGGGCGTCTACCGTTCCGCCACCCGCGCATAGCGTCCTCACGGACGAGTGTAACCCATCACAGCCTGCAATCCGGGAGCTGAGCTGGCTTTCCCGAACGATTCGATCCTGATCACCGTACCACGTCCGTACCCGTCGATCATCTTGTTTTCCCCTATCACGATCCCGACGTGTCCTGGAGGAACCTCGTTCCCGATGAGCACCCCGTGAAAGTACACCAGGTCCCCCGTGCGAGGACGGGATACGTGCTGCTGTGCGTTCCACTGCTGCTCAGATGTCCGCTGGGATGAGGGGAGCTTCCATGCTCTGTATGTCAGCCCTGAGCAGTCGAATGCGTCCGGACCTTGTGTCGCCCACAGGTAGGGCTTCCCCAGCTGAGCCCTCGCATATGCAACCGCCTGCGCTCCCGTGCGGGAGGAATGGTGACTCCCGTGAGATACCTCTTCCTTCGAGAAATACGCCACGAAAACCAGGATTACCGCGATAATAAAAAGCAGTTTCCGCATCTTATCCCATTCTGTTCACCTGCGAGCGGACGAGGAGAATCGGACTCCCGTCAATAGCTTGGGAAGCTATCGCACTGCCATTGTGCTACGTCCGCGTGAACCCGAGGGGCCACCAGTACAGCGATAGTCGCCAGACATTTACGGAAGCCTGTAGTAGTTACAGGGAATCCCGCTGTAGCGTTGTCCCTTCGGGTGAGGATCACGGGAGAGACGTGAATTACCAGGTGACCCCACCTGCAACCTCACGATCTCCCGCAGGGTTTCAGAAGTCCCGTGGGTGAATCACTTCTGAATCCCCTGGAGTGACCGACGAGATTCGAACTCGCCCCCTCAGCTTGGCAAGCTGAGATGCTAACCGCTGACACCACGGTCACAAGCGCCTGGTTGTTTTCAGCAGACACCCTCTAGAGGATGTACAGACCCTGCCATCGAGCCCACCCGGAGAATTGAACTCCGACCCCCGACTTACCAAGCCGGTGTGCTTGCCGTTATCACTAAGCGGGCGCTAACCCCCGTTAATCGTCCGAGGGGGTTTTGTACTTGGATTTCTTTTTCTGAAGGTACCAGTGATAGCCATCCCAGCAGTCGAAACATTCCCGGTAGAACTCTTTGAAAGCAGCCTTGCAGATACATCCGTGAGCGTTACACGCGCATATATGCCACATAGTATCCCGTTTAACGCCCGGGGAGGCGGCGAGGCGGTGAAAGGTTCGATGTACCCTAGCTTACACCCGCAGTTGCGGATGTCGCAAGCCTCTCCGCGTGCATGCCAGCAGTTCCACTTGTAACAGCTGACGCACACCATCTTCCCGGACAGGAGGTTACCTTCCCAGTCCCTGTCCGGGACCAGCTTGCCTTCGGTCATCAGAAGCTTTGCCTTATCCGTGAGATAGCTAATTTTCTTTCTTGCGCTTCTTTTTTTTGCGTAGTTTGTGATGTTTGCGACGCTCAGCTCTAGTGTTCCGTCGTGAGCTTTTCGTAAGCAGCCATACGGACGAACTTGCACTTCCCGTTGATCAACCACAGGATCATCTGATTGGCTTCTGTGGTTTTGCGGTCAGCGACCTGGGCTTCCAGCCTGATTTTCCCAGTCAGCTCAGGAGTGCGTCTTCCGCTTTTCTTTCCCGACCCTGAATTTCCCCCAGAGGATTTCTGGTGCTTGCTGACAGGATGTCCTGACTTATTGGGAAGTTCTACTGCGTTCGGATAACTGGTACCCGTGATCTTAAGGATTTCCATGTTCTTTCTCCTCCAGCTGGTCAGGTAGGATTCGAACCTACGTCGCTAATCCAGGTTCAAAGCCTGGCGGCTCCTGCCTACAGAGCAACTGACCATCGGTCTACCGGTTCTTTTCAAGCAAAGGCATCCGCTCCCCGCAGTAACGACATCTTCGCGGCTTGAGGACAAACCAGAACATTCTCCGGGTGCAATCCGGGCAGATGATCCACCCATAGCGTTTCTTTGTCATTCTGTTCACCTCTCAGAGCCGGATAACAGAATCGAACTGATGTCCTCCCCTTACAAGGGGGTCGCTGCTACCACTGAGCTAATCCGGCATGGTGCGCCTGACAGGATTTGAACCTGCACAGCCCTTGCGGACCACTAGCGTCTCAGGCTAGCTCGTATACCAGTTCCGACACAAGCGCTCAGAGCCTCTATCCCGAACCGAACGGGAATCAACCGCGTACGAAGCGGTCACTCTGCCATTGAGCTATAGAGGCGGGTGCGGGGTGCAGAGATTTCAGTGAGTACCTCCCGCCGACTCACATCCCGGAGGACGCAGGTCTTTACCCTTACCTGCCTGGGTTGCTTCGGGACAGAGATTCGAACTCCGATTCACAGCTTCAGGGGCTGCTGTCCTGCCGGTTAGACGATCCCGAATTATTACTGGCTTTCGCGAGGTCAGGTTCCAGTTACCTGTCTATGAATCTCACACGTACCTACCTGGTGGGGACGTAGGTCACTCGCAATCGTAGACGACGAGGGATTTGAACCCTCACGCAGCAGTTTTTGAAACTACCCGCTCTTCCGTTGGCGCAGTCGTCCTCACATGTAACTGATATTAAGATACCCTCTGCCAAGACACAAGGTGCAAAGGATTTCCTTCCCGTTCTCATCGAGGATAGGTTCCCCGTCTTCGTCTTTCATCACCTTATCGCCGTCACAGCGATCACATTGCTTTCTCACGTACTCCGACTCGGGTTCGAACCGAGGACACGAGGATTAAAAGTCCCCTGCTCTTCCACTGAGCTACCGGAGCCTCGCTATTGTGAGCGAGTCCTGTTTATCTTCCACGATTCCTCCTAGCAGTTTTTATGGCATTTCTTCGTGTGCCTCCGGTGATGTCTCCCGTTAAGGCAGGAACGGCAACGGCAATCACACCATCCTGTGTGTGCGCACATTTCTCATCATTCTCCTTTTCACAGTACTCCGAGTGAGGATCGAACTCACGACACGAGGATTAAGAGTCCCCTGCTCTAGCCACTGAGCTACCGGAGCGTTAGCGCTTACGAGACGGGTAACCAGAATCGAACTGGCATCATCAGCTTGGAAGGCTGAGGTCATATCCATTAGACCATACCCGCATGAGGGAGGAAAGACAGGCAAGCAACCGGACAGAAACTGCCTGCCTTCCCTCCCGGACCCCCTTAGGAATCCGCGCAGGAAGGAAAAGGACGCGGACTCAACAGAGAGAGAGTTTGCCGAGAACACGGATTCTCAGCGGGGAAACGCATCATGCCGCCAGTCATCAGCTGATGCGTTCCGTGATCACTCTCCGGGTCGAACGGAGGACCTTCCGGGCTTCAACCGGACGCTCTTACCAACCTGAGCTAAGTGACCGTGCGCTGGCTACCGGGGTAGTGCAGTACCCGCAGCCTGTACCCCAACTACCGTCCAGCTGCGGGGCACTCATCTTTTCATGCACATGATATTACAGTGAGTTGCAGGGGAGTAACTCAACTGCGTCCAGATGAGAGGATTCGAACCTCTGACTCCTGCTCCCAGGGCAGGCGTTTTACCCCTTCACTACATCCGGGTATAAAGTGGTTTTTTTCGGGAGGTTTACCACTCCTCACCGCCTACTGAATTCCTGAGACTTCCCAGCCGCTAAGCCAGTGGTCCTTCCGACAGCGGGCTTGCTGACGATTCGTCTCGTTGCGGAGTGATCAGCCTCCACGTCAGCTGCAACCATACGTCAGGACCCCGGGAGTCGAACCCGGTTTCTCCGCACTCCGAATGCGGCAGATTACCGTCTTCCTCGATCCTGATACAACTTACTTGCTGGGATGGATTACCCCGGTTATCGCGAGGATAACCAAAAGGACCAGGACGCACACCATGAAAAGCATCGCCCCGCATAGTGATACTTCGGTCCCTAGCCACCATTTCCTAGCCCTGGATTTAGCCATTCTTTTCTCCTTCGCTTAACGTGGAGCTACCGATACTCGAAATCGGAGTCTCTGCCATGCCATGGCAGCGCGTTGCCAGTTACGCTATAGCCCCATAGTGCCAGAGGCAGCCGTGACGCTGCCATTCCCCACCTTATCAGGGTGAGTGTCTTTACGCTTAGACGACCTGGCATAATATCCGCTAGTTCCGCAGAACAGCGACGAGAGTAAGCTTACCAGCCTGCCAGGGCTTGTCAAGCGAGTACCCACCAGTGGGTGAGGTACCTCTGGTCAGTGTGACCTGCGTACCAGTCAGCAGTACAGCCTCCGCCACCATTCCCGTTGGCGAAACTACTCCCGTTGGCGAAACTACGACCATCTTTTATGCTTTGCATTTCTTTTCCTCTTTTTAATCCGGGACATTTATGTACTTCCTGCGAGCCCTGATCTGCCATACTACAGATGAGTCAACCGTGATCCCGTGATTCACTTTCAGCTGATATGCAACTACTCGCTGAGGAAGGTCCACTGTCCGTATCCAGCGCACTAGATCGTCTGGTATTTTTCTTTCCGTCACGTGGAGTATCCCGGAATTGAACCGGGTACCTCTGTCGTGCGAGGACAGCACTCTACCGGTGAGTTAATACCCCGTGGACCGCATCGGATTCGAACCGATAGCCTTCTCCGTGCAAGGGAGTTGCTCTGCCATTGGAGCTAGCAGCCCATGCGGAGGACAGTAACGAACCTGTCCCCCGACCTGTACTAATGATGTAGTTGTCATGTATCATGCCTGTACGAGAGGCTTAGCGCCCGGGTGTTCGGAGTCGAACCGAATTTCAGCTGGTTTTGGAGACCGGCTCCCTATCCGTTGGGTCACCCGATTATTCAGTTGAAAAAAGCCCGTCAAGGAAACTATATCTCCCTGGCGAGCCTCTTGTCTAGAGGATTTTTCTTCCCCTACCCAAGAGGCCACCTAGGATGCATAAACACGCACCAGGACTGCTGCCCTGCCGCTAGTTTCACGCTCTTGGTGGTCATGAAACCAAGGTACCACGACCTCGGAGAGCTGTCAAACTAGATTTTGCTGAAAAAATTGGCGATCCCGCCACCTGCCGAGGACAGAAAGGTTGTGATGTTATGCACCACATGCTCAGCGCCCACAGGGGATTCGATCACCCACCAGATAATCAGGGCGGTCACGAGACATCCGGCGATAGCCTTCGCGTTCACTTCTTGTTTGCTTTACTGCGGCGAGCCTGCCTGCGTCCGGCGATGACCAGCCCGATACCCACAGGCAGGACGATGAAAAGCATAAAGTAACCCATGTTTTCCCTTTTACTTGAAAGCGAAGATGACCAGCGCTACCAGCGCTACCAGGAATGCCAGCATCCCCCAGGAAATCCCGGTGGTCCCGGCAGCACCCCCCGTGTTCACCTGCGCGATGATCGCGGAGGCTTTCGGGGGGACCATGCTCGGGACAAACCATACCCCGAGGATCAGCAGGATGAAGATTTCCAGGAAGTGCTTCCAGGAAGCCCCCATCTTCCAGAGGAACACTCCCAGGATGGTCAGCACCCCGAGAGCGCGGGCACTGCGCTCGATCCACAGGAGCACCTGCGAGATGGTATCCCCGGTGCTGGGGATGGCAGTCAGGTGAATCATCCCTCTTCGCCACCCCCCATTGCCTTTCTCATAGCACGCCTGCGAAACACCGGGGGCGCGATCAGGGTGACCACGATCAGTCCCGCCATCAGCAGGATAAGCCCGATCGAAGCCCCGGTGGAAGCGACCGAAGCCCCGGAGGTGACCGTGTTCACCCCCTGCGCGACCTTCTGCGAGGTGTGCGGGAGCGCGACAGCCCCGATGATCATGACCACGATCAATTGCCACAGCGGGGTGCGCTCCCGGAATTTCAGGAGAAACAAGACGAGGACCATCGCGAGGATCACGAACAGTTTCGCGATCCAGTGCAGTATCTGCCCCAGAATACTGGGGACTGCGTGTCCCGCGACGCTGAACGTCCCTGAGGGGACAGGCTTAGGGGTCGCGGCGAGCATCGCAAGAATATGTTGCATATGCCTTCCTTTTTCTGTTCTAATACCAGCACCGATTGGGGGCGGGGTGGCTGCAATACTGTCTCCACGCCCCGCAAGGAGTGCCGTACCTTTCTTTAATGTACGTGAGTCCCCATTTGATCTGTGTCGCGGGATTAGTCATATAATCCCTGCCAGCAGACGCCATCTTATTCGCAGGGAGTGCCTGCGGTATTCCAAAAGCCCCGGAACCCTGGTAATTCCAGACTATCTGCCAGCCACTTTCGTGGTCCCATAGAATGTACAGGCACCCCCATTGAGGTTGCTTGTTCCACTCGTAATCAGCTGCCAGCCGGTACCCTAGCGCTACATTGCCTTTCAGGTTTCCCGGGGTAGAAACAGGAGGGGAGCGGTGATGAGTGGTAAACCCGAAGGAATTCCCCTGGAGTTTTCCGACAAGGAACAGGATGATCGCAAGAACAAACAGCGGACCCGCGATTCTCCTGAGCATACCTAACTGTACTGGCGGTACGCACCCGCCAGCTGGTTCTCCTCCCAGTGCCTGCGCTCACCGGGGGTGTTGATCTGGTCAAGCGCGTGCTGTGCCAGCCAGGTATCCATCCCGGGACGCTGACCATCCGGGATCTGCATGCAGTTCATCAGATCCTGCCTGGCGGGCTCTGACATCGCTAGCTGCTGCATGTCCTGTCTGGTCAGGTACACGGAGCAGGGTCCTACCTCAACAGGGCTAGCAGTCACTACAGGCTCCGTGGGGGTCTCTGTAGCGGTGCTTACCGGGTCCGGAGTCGAGGTGTGCTTGACAGGGGGAGGGGACGTGGACTGATGGAAGTTCGCGGAGCAGTTGTTCCCGTTACTGTCACAGTTCGCGGACGCATTGAACCCGTTCATCTTGCACCCGCTGATCAGCACTAGCATGAGGGCTGCCCCAACCCCGAGAAGAACCAGGATAAGTGCCGCATGATGCGGCATCCTGCGTGTTGTCATTTCTGTTCCTTACCGAAGACAGCTCCAGGGAACGGACGGGCTGGGGATGTCCGCTCCCTGGAGCACCCGGGGGGCATTTATGCGATGGGATGGCGCATCTGCCGCTACCCGGGGGTCAGGTTACTGACGGAGGAAACCGTGATCGTACTGGTTTCCGTGCTCCCATCCGTGATGATTAACCACCCTCGGGCACACGGTGATTGCGTGAGCGTACCAGTGGCTAGCGCCAGCGCGAATCGGGGTGGAGGACCACAGCTGGGTGACCTGGAAGGAATGCCCGGAGACGTTGATGAGACGGTAGGCAACCCCGTTGTACCGGATCAGCTCCCCGGTGTGCAGCACGGGTCCGGAGACCTCAGTGAAATGCGTGGAACCCTTGCGGACGTTGAAGAAGAAGCTCTGAGCGACGCATCGGGTGCACTGGGTCTGATGGTGACCGAAGCAGCGCCAGTCGTTGCCGCGAGTCCAGTCGTTGTCACGGTTGTCATCGTCACGGGTCAGGGTGTTACTGAAAAACCGGGTAACGTCCTTGCAGCCACGGTTGTCATTCCCGTGCCTATCGTTCTCGTGACCCTTGTTGTCACCCTTGTTCCAGTTGTCCCCGTGATGATTGTCGGGTGGGGTAACGATCTGGGTGACCGTGGGGGTTGGGTCAGGAGCGCTCGTGGTACCCGCGAACGCGCTCGTCGCGGGGAGTGCCAGCGCAGCGATACCGACACCAGCGGTGACGGCGAGCTTGGCAATGAAATTACGCATGATTTAGATGTGTTCCTTCGCTTGTCTGACTATTTTTTCTGTTCCGGTGGATCGATCCAAGGTGGAGCCTACCAGGGTTTCCCCGGGGCTGCAAGCCTAAACCTGCAAGCCCCGGGGAAAATTCCCTACGAGCTGGTTGACCCGTTGAACATGCCGAAGCTGTGCCCCCCGCCGTCGAGTGAGCCGTTGCTGCTCATGACCACCTGATCGGAGCTGTTCACGAAGTCCGAACGCTTGAGGTTCCAGTGACCAGGTACGTAAATCGAGTTCCAGCCGTGCGTGGCACTGTAATAGTTGGCTGCGGTGTGACTGAAAGAAGCCAGGAAGTTGTTCGCAGGAGCGGTGAGCACGTTAGCATTGCTGACCGCACCGATACCGAACTCGTACAGATTCTGGTACCCGTCGTTGAACGAGGTCGTACGGCAGACATCCTGCGTAAGATCACAAGCGTTGACGGTAACCCAGTGCGAGCGCGGGTTATAGTAGATGGCGAAGGTGAGCTGATCACCGGTTACCGGGGTGAAGGTATTCAGGAAGTGAAGGTGCCCGGTGATGCCGTTGACAAGCCCCGACTGGATACACGGATCGTTCCCCCCAATCGGAGCACCGAGCAAGCCATGACCGTACTGAACTTCGAACTGCGATCCGGTCCACAGTACCCCGAGCTGGATAGAATAGTCCGTGTTCGGGTTGCACAGTTCCACTCCGAGTGCGCCAGGATTGAGCGGACCCGAGCCGTTCAGGTTCTTGATTCCGTTAGTGACGCCCACCTGAGCTTGGACATAACGAAACCGCGTCTGCCCGTTAGAGTTGGCGTAGTAGCCAGCCTCGCCCTGCGTGTTGTGGGTGACACCGACATGTGATGGGTCTGCATGCACCGGGGCTGCCGCAAGGGCTAGTCCCCCAGCCGCGACCAGACTCACGGCGACAGCCGCGATCTTCGTCTTATAGCTCATTACAGAGCCTTTCTGGTTGATTAGCCCAAGCTTCCCTGCTTGAGCAGATATGAAACCTAATGATATCACTTATTCTTTTCTTGTGTTTTTTTGCTTTTCACGACCGCTTTCCATTTAATGAAAGCGACACCGCACAGTATCAGTGCCGCGATAGTAAGTATCAGATGAAAAAGCTGCCCAGGGGAGGAGGCTATGGTCGAGATTACAGTGACAGCCGCAGTGTACATGGCAAATTCAGTGACATCCCTGTAAGAAGGCTGCTTTTTCTTTACCTCTTCCTTCGCTAGTGCAGACAGGTCGTGGATCAGGAAGTTAAGCTCATCTTCCGTGTTCGCGATCATCATCGCGTCCATGCGGGCTGTCATCTCCGTGACGTCAATATACTCGTGCTGGCACGCTTCACGCACATGGTTCAGGTAACGTTCCCGCAACAGTCCTGAGACGCGCGGCTTGTCTGTGAAATTCACCCCCGGGGGGATGATCCGCTTTTCCATTTCGGTATGTTTCTTTTCCGCATTAGCAGCTTCAGCTTTAGCAAGTTCAGTAAGGTAAGGCGATGCGTGGAATACGATATTACCGGAACGCCTAGTTGTTACGGAACCCGGGGGAGGCGCGCTCATTATCCCGTTTTCCTGGTAATACTCCCGGAGAAGCCTACGGGTTTCCGCGACAAGCTCATCGAGGGCTTTCTGGTATTCTTTCCCGCTCGGCGGTGGCAGCACAGTCAGTCTCCCTTGACGTTCACGAACTGACGCAGAGTGTACTCCACATTCACCAGGTCCGCAGCATCTTCCATGACAACGTTAATATCTTTATACGCTTCGGGAGCCTCGTCCAGGAACGCGCTGGTATGCCGCCATTCTATACCTGTCATCGCGGTTTCCAGCTCATCCATCGTGAACTTTTTCTTCGCGGCACTGCGAGAATAGTTCCTGCCTGCCCCGTGCGGAGCCGTGTTGAGAGCCTCCTCGTTTCCTTTCCCGGTCACGACATAGGATGCCGCGCCCATGCTCCCGGGGATCAGTCCCCAGATGCCCAGGGAAGCATCGATCGCGCCTTTCCGGGACATCCACACTTGCTTTCCATAGTGATGCTCAAGTGTGGTGTAATTATGATGGCACTGCACGACCAGGGTTTTCCTGACCTGCTGACCAATCCACTTTTCGAAACACGCGATCACCCTGCGCATCATTCCCTCACGGTTGAGCAGCGCGAAATGCTGAGCCCAGCGCAGGTCCGTGATGTAATCCCAGAATTCCTGCTGATCCTCCGTGAGATATGCAAGGTCCCTGTCGGGGAGTGACTTGCCTTTGCAGAGCTGCTGCGCGATGCGGATGTGCTTCTGCGCGAGCTTGTTCCCGACACCGCGAGAACCAGAGTGGAGGAACAGCCATACTCTCATCTCCTGGTCACGGGAGACTTCGATGAAATGATTCCCGCTTCCGAGGGTTGCCAGCTGGAGACGCCAGTTTCCCGCGATAGCCTCCGCGTTGTCAATCCCTTCGAAGGATTCCAGTTCTTTCACCAGATCGCGGATGTCCCCATGAGTGTGTGCGTTGTAGTTTCCCGCAGAAAGAGGAATCGCTTTCTCAATGGATTCCCGCAGGGATGCGAGGGTGTTTTTTCCCCCGTCCGCGTACTCCAGGTACAGCGGATCGATGTAATGATCTCCGTGCCTGCGTGCTATTACAGCATCAATGTCCAGCATGGTGAACTGAGTGCGGACTGCCAGCATGCCGCATCCTATGTCAACTCCAACGCAGGCAGGCATGATTGCTCCCATTGTAGGGATACCCGATCCTACAGTGGCACCTTTCCCGACATGACAATCCGGCATGAGCACGTAGCGCGGGAAGATAAAAGGCATGATCGATGCCCTGCGAGCCTGTTCCCTGGTTTCCTTTTCGCAGATGGATGCCCAGCTCCACAGCTTATCGCTGATCTTTTCCATGCCCCTGCTTCCTTCTCTACAGCCGTCGCTTGGCTCCCATTGCCTCCGCTACCGGGGGTTCCGTGTCCCTGACCCCTTCCAGCAGCTCCCTCCCCGGGACACTCAGCGTCCTGGGTGCCTCACGGTACGTGGTGCACCCGCAGGTCCAGCACTTACTGTGAGGCTTGTGTCGGCATACTGCGCAGCGGGGGTCGCGGTACAGCGACTGTATCAGCTTGCCTGCGTTCTGGCAAGGAGTGTACGAGTACCAGGTGATCTCCAACCGGAAAAGATCATCCGGTGAGGCTTGACGGTAGTCAGGCGGGGAACACTTCTCGCACGGCTCCAGGTCCGGGTCATCGGAGGACAGGGGGAAGTCGGCTGTCTTCCTCGCGAACTCTGAGACCGGGAGACGCATCCCGCCACGGCAGGACGAATCCTTGTCATGGTAAACGAGGGTGTGCCCGATGGTGTACAGGAGGAACATCTCCCTCCCGTACATGTCCCTGTTCTCATCGTCCTCTTCGAGGGAAGAATCGTGAGACAGATCAGTGTCGATGATCTTGTATAGCTGCAAATGCGCCCAGCGATTCCGGTTCCCGTCATCCGTATCGACCTCGTGAAGGAATTTTCCCCAGAAAACCAGCGGATTATCCCCGGTGGGGAGTTCAAAATGTTTCATCCCGAGGGGGAGGGTCAGGTCGTGGGGGAAGCATTCCATGAGATTCTCCTTCGGTCTCGCTCTTTGTTCATAGTATCAGATGATACGGGATGACCTGGGGTGACGGGAGGTGTTGCGAGCGTCGCGCGCAGGGTTTATCTTCCTTGTATACCCGCGTGTGAAAGGGTTCAAGCAAAAGGAGGACATCCTGGATGAAATGGCAGGAGCTTGGGGCTTGCCATGGGACCTATATCCCAGGCGAGACGGACATCTGGTATTCCCCTGAAAATCCCGGGGGACCACGGGAACACAGGGGGATCACAGGGGAGAAAGAGAGGGTAGCCGCAGCGAAAGCAGTCTGCGCGGGCTGCGGGGTTAAAACAGAATGCCTTACGTGGGCACTGGAAGCGAGGGATGCCTGGGCGATCCTAGGCGGGCTGACGCCGCAGGAACGGGGGGCGAAATGAGGGCACTGCGCAGACCTCTCTGCTTCGTGTGCACGCGCACGATGTCCCCGATCCACGGAACGTACGCATGGAAGTGTTACTACTGCGACGTTATCGAGGAGCACGAAAAGTGGGTGTCCCGCACTGAGACGGTCCCGGAGGCTGAGTCGGAAGCGTTCGGGGTGACCGTGTTCATCGATCACTCAGCAGGATATTTCCCTAGCCCTGGGTTATCTTCGCTGTTCAGAGGGAGCTGCCACTGGTTGCCAACAAGAATTCTGCCAGACGTTTGACAACCAGTGGCAAGCTTTGGTAGAGTCCAGCTCAGCAAGTTTTTCCGGACAGAAAGCCCGGGACAGGAATCGGACTAGAAAAGGAGTGCCCCTACATGGCACCACCGATGCGTAAGATCGGGTCGTTCCCAGGACAGGCGCAGGGGACTGCGCTGAAAATCGTCCTGGCTGAATTCCCTGAGGGGACGTTCCATTTCGCCCCGAATCAGAACCTGGCAGACCCTTCGATGGGGATGCAGATCCGGGACGACGAGAACCGTGCCCCCAGCAAGAGGGTAGCGCATTACCGCGAGATGATGAAGCCGTACACGCTTAACCGCAGCGACCTCCTCATGCCCCCGGTGGTGTTTTCCGCTGACGGGTACCTGCTGGACGGATGGACCCGCACGGAAGCGGCACGCGGGCTGGGGTGGATGACCTACCCCGCGATCGTGCTGGACGACAACTACCAGGGCGCTCCCGATGCTCTGGTGGAGAAGTTCCACACGCTGTCCGCGATGCTGAACCTCACTCACGGTACCGGGCTGTCCACTGCCGAGACGGAGAGGGCTATCCTCCTGGTCGCGAAGGGGATCGAGCTGGAATCTGCGGGCGCGGTCGTGGAGCTTGCCCGCAAGCTCCAGATTTCCCGCTCCTGGGCTGCCAACCTGCTGGCATCACGTACCGCGAATGAGCGTGCCGCGAAGCTGGGGATTGACCTGTCTGGCGCTGGCTGGATCACCAGGACGCACATGGCGGACTTGGGGAACTGGCGGGACAAGCTGACCGATCCCGTCTTCACGGCACTTCTGAAGCTTGTCAGGGACGCGAAGCTGTCCACGATGGCACAGCGCACCCTCGCCAAGCAGGTGTTCAGCATGGACACCGAACCGGAGAAGCTGGCACTGCTCGCTGGTGAGCTGTCCTCCCTCGATAGCGTCGTCAACGGGCATCACGGTCGTCCCTCGGACGCTGCCAAGCTGCGGCAGGCGCTCGGGAAGGTCACCAGGTACCAGGTCAACCCGGGACAGGCTGTGGAAACCATCGCAGGCGGGTCCGCGACTCACGTGGAAGCCATCGACAATGCTATCGCAGTGCTGTACACGATCCGCAACGAACAGCTCAAGCTGGACCACCAGCGCCTGATTTCTGCTGAGTCGAGGTAGCCCGTGAACCGAGAGCAACGGGATGCCCTGCTGCTCGGTGACTGGAATTCAGCTTCCGGGGGCGGGCAGCCGCTCCCGGAAGCTCTCCGGGCAGTCCTCTCGTATCTTTACGAGAACGGGTTCACCGCGACAAGTGTCCTGCATAAGGTCATCCGGGAACAGGATGTTGTCGCATTCAAGGACACGAGAATCCTGGAGGTCTGGAAAACCTGGGAGAGTTTCTGCAATGCGATCCTGGATGTCCTGCGGGACGGGAAGTTCATCTCCGGGAGTTTCGGTGACGGGTGGATTATCACCGAGAAGGCTGTTCCCGGGAGAGTCCTGACCGTGATACGCATTGCGGATGGCGAGAGGGATCGCAGGACCAGGGTCACGTTCCATTCTGAACATGATCGCAGGATGCGGAACGAAATGCAGGTGGTCAAGAATGGCGTTGACTCCCTGCTCACCCAGGTCAACAGGACGAAAGGCAGCCATCTCGTATACGAGAAGGTCAACCAGTACCTGCTAGCGTGCACTCAGCTACTCCGGGAGGCACTCAACGGGGGGGGAGGGGCGGAACAAGAGGAGGGGAGCGAAGAGGAATCCCCGGTCCCCTTTCGCTCTCTTCCCTCTACCCGGGCAACGGGACACAGGAAACCGGGTGTCATTCAGCGATGGATATACGATTACCTGATGGCGCACCCTGGTCAGCTCATCTCCGTGAAAGACCTGACCAGCGGGTACAACGCGTACGACGCGGAGAACATCCAGTCAGGGCGGGTGAAAGAAATTCACAGCGGAGTCGTGAATCAGGCGATCGACAGGCTGACCCGGCATCACCCGGGGAGCAGGGTGGAATGGGTCCGGGAGGATGTCAGGTACATCTCGATAGTCTACACTCCCGCTCCCGAGTAAAGGAATCATCATCAAGGGCTGCTGTGCTAGGTGCACGGCAGCCCTTGATGCGTACTCCTCCTCGACTTCCACCCCGATGGCACGCAATCCCAGGTTCCTGGCTGCCAGCAGCGTGGTCCCCGATCCCGCGCACGGGTCCGCGATCACGCTTCCCGGGGGGAGGTTCCGCAGGAGTCCTTCCAGGACATCCAGGGGCTTTGCGTGCGGATGCCCGTATTCCCCGGCGAGTCCTGCGCCCCCGCTGATCATGTTGACGCACGTGGTAAGAAGACTCCCCCGCCCGGTGGATATCCCGGATTCCCATTTTTTTCCAAGAAGGTACACCGCCTCAAGGTCCCTGCGGTAGCCACTGATGGCACCCCTGCGTCCCGCATCGAACGGCTTCTGGTAGACGAGAACCTGTTTAGTTCCTGCTGGCGGGGGAATCATCAGATCCCCGAACACGATCGCGGGACGATCCTGCCCCCAGAGCTGGAGCATGGTATCCCGGACTTCGGTTGTCTTATCCCCGGGAATGCCCTGGTGGCTGTCATCCTTGCGGTCAGGTGCCCAGGCGTGAAGGGAACCCTGCTTCCAGCCCCTCCCGTAAGGCGGGTCTGCGCACAGCGCGTCTGCGGTGAGCCATTCTTTTATCTCACGGAGATCCCCGTGATACAAAGTGGTGTACTCATCTTCGTAGAACGGGCGCACCGGCAGTCTCCCTTCTAGACAGGATCGTACCGTGACCTGGGGGAACCTCGCTACCACCCAGGAGGGTCCTGGTACTGGACGCAGACCTCCTCCAGGGCTTATCCTTAGATACATATCGCTCCCGCTCTCCTGAGCGAGACCTTCATTATCTCCACGGGGGATCCGCTATGTCTGGAGAGCGGTTTTTTGTCCCCCAAAAGGCGAAGGATAGTGCGTGAGTTATTTCAGTGATGAGCAAATCGAACTTCTCCTCAAGCCGATACATCCCAACCGGGTAGCAGTCACACGGGGACTTTCCTACGTAGAAGGTTATGACATCCGCGCAGAGCTGACCCGGGTGTTCGGGTTCGGGAGATGGAGCGAGGAGACTCTCGACCAGCAGCTGATCTGCGAGAACGAGACGCAGACAAGCGGGGGGAAGAAAGCCTGGTACGTCGTGTACCGCACCCGGGTGAGGCTGTACGTGTGTGCTCCTGATGGTTCCCCGGTCTGCAACTTCGACGGGGCTCATGTCGGGGAGTCAACCCACCCTGTCCGGGGGGAAGCCCACGGGAACGCGCTGACAAACTCCCAGACGTACGCGCTACGCCGTTGCGCGATCAATCTAGGTGACCAGTTCGGGTTGTCGCTTTACAATAAGGGGTCTCAGGAAGCGATCATCAGGTGGACCCTGGTACGTCCTGAGACGACCCCTGCGGACACTGATGATGTTCCCGTGATAACCCCCGAGGCTCCTGAATTCGCAGCGGGAGAGACGGTCTCAGAGACTCCGGAGGTTCCCGTAAAAGGAAAGTCCCGTACTGTATCACGCCGCACGCCAGTTAAAGAACCGCTCACCCTGGAGCAGCTGATCACCAGGATCGCGGACGCAACCACGGTAGACCAGCTTCGCGGGGCATGGATGGAGGCGGGAACCTCCGGGATGCTCCCCCGTGAGATCCTGCTAGCTGGCACTGACGAGAAGATCACCGTCCAGAACTGGCTGTACCGCAGGAACGATGAGCTGGTGCTCCCGAAAAGCGATAGCAGTACTGGAGAGGTACCTGGGGAAAGTGCAGGTAGTTAGCTGATGGGATGGAAAATCGTCCGCAACAGTAATGAGTTTTACCTGAAAGAACACGTCAGCGGGCAGTGGAGAACTTCCCCCGACCCGATCGGTGCCCTGGTGAAGAAACTCGGGGAGGAATACGGGGAGTTCGCGGAAAACCGTGACCCCGGGGAACTCTACGATCTTCTCGATGTGCTGCACGAGCTAATTGAGCTACTCGACCCGGACATGAAGACAGAGAAAATCCACCGGGAAAAGTTCGCTAAAATGGGAGGGTTCAGTGCGCACAGGGAATGGCATCCGAACCCTGACCTGAACCTGTGGGAAACCTGGGGGAGCTGATGACAAAACCTGACCCGCTGGACGAGGCACGCAAGCGAGTTTCCCCGTTCCTTGAGGGGGAAGAAAAGTGGTTCCAGGACGCTCTCCCGGGGATGGAAGATTACTGGTGCGAAGACCGTGCACCATACGTTGACTACGGTGAATTCGAGTACGGAGATTCTGATGAATGATGACACCAGGACGATCGAGGAGATTTTCACCCGGGAGGTCATCGACAAAGCCATCGAGGCACACTGGCGAGGGACGACAGGGTTCTGCTTCGCTTGCGGAAAGAAGACTGTGTGACCCCACCTCCGCTCTCTCAGGAGCAGCCTGACGGCTCCCGCCTTTACTGTCATCCTCTCACCGGGGAACTGGTGCCATCCGTGACAACTATTATCGCGATGCTGAACAAGCCTAAACTTACCAACTGGGCTGCGCGGCTGGCAGCTGAATACGCGGTTGACCGCTGGGATGAAATGTCTTCATGGCATCCGGGGGTGAAAGTCCGGGAGATGAAAAACGCGCACGAGCGGGAGCGGAAGACTTCGGCAGACCTGGGGACCGCTGTTCATTCTGCTATCGATGACTGGTGTAAAGGGAAACCGCACGTCAACTCCCCGGAAGTTAATCCTTTCATGGGGAGTTTCACCAAGTTCCTGCTAGATAAACGACCAGCTTTCCTGCGCACTGAGGTTACCTTGTGGAACCGCACATACGATTACGCAGGGACAGCGGATGCTATTTGCATTATCGCGGGGGAAACCTGGCTGATCGACTACAAGACCGGGAAATCTTTGCACGGGGAGGTAGGGTTGCAATTGTCTGCTCTTGCGCACGGGGAATTCATCATAACTCCCGAAGGCGAAGAGCTTCCTGTCCCCCCGATTCGCGGGATCGCGGCAGTCCATATCCGACCACGCAGCTGGCGTTTTGTGCCAGTGAATCATTCCGAAGAGAACTTCGCGGCATTCCTGGCATGTCGTGAACTGCACCGTTGGGATGCTGAAGTCAAGGATGAGGTGCTAGCGGCATGAGCGGGTCGTATGACGCGGAGGTGCTGGCGCAGCAGCTGGCTCAGCTTGGCAGGGACCTCCAGGCTGAAGTGATTGCTCTCGGGGAACTTGAAGAGGCTGCTGTCGATGCCGAAGGAATCTACCGCAGCAGGGAAACCTCCCTGGAATGGGCTCAGGATAAAGCGTTCCTTGACTTTGACGGAAGCGTAGAGGTAAGGAAAGCGCAGTCCAGGCAGACTACGCTGTCTTATCAGATGGAATCCAGGGAGGCGTATCTTGAATGGGGAAAGGCGAAAGGAAGGCTGCGTACGCAGCAGGCAAACTTGCAGGCGCTGCACAAGCGCGTGGAAATAGGCAGATCCCTACTCTCCCGGGAGAAAGCACTGCTGTCACTGTCAGGTATAGGAGAAGTATGAGTGACTTTCTTTCCTTCCATCTTCGCGAAGAGTTCATCGACAACTATCGAGGACGGGAACCTAAGTGGGGATTTCCAATGGGGGCGGGTAATAGTCTCGGCCACCACTCATGGATTACGAAATATTCCCGTCGCAAGGAGGACGGAACTCGCGAACGTTTTTATGAGGGTCTCAGGCGTGTCATCGAAGGAATGTACAGTATTCAGAAGGACCATGCCATCACCTATCGTCTCCCCTGGAACGAGGAGCAGGCTCACGCAAGCGCGCAAGAGGCATACGAGCGTGCGTTTGCGGGGAAATGGAGCCCACCGGGGCGCGGTCTCTGGGTTATGGGGACAGAGCTTGTCAACGGGAGGAAGGATTCGTCTGCCCTCCAAAACTGCGCGTTCCTGTCCACGGGAAACATCGCGGACCTGGAAGACCCATCCCGCCCGTTCACCCGGATGATGGACATGTCCATGCTGGGGGTGGGTGTCGGGTTCGACACGATCGGGGCAGGGAAAATGACCTTGCACTCTCCGTCAGGAGCCGTCCCTCACCAGGTCGCGGATTCTCGGGAAGGCTGGTGTGAGGCGACAGGAAACCTGCTGCGTTCCTACCTTCTCCCGGGGAGGCGCATCCCTGTTTTTGATTACAGCAAGGTGCGCCCGGAAGGTTCCCCGATTAAAGGGTTCGGGGGGATCGCGAGTGGTCCCGGTCCGCTGATCAAGCTGCATAATCAGCTGAACAACCTACTGCGGGCACGGGAAGGGGAAGTACTTACCTCCGCTGACATCACCGATGCCATGAACATGGTGGGGAAATGCGTGGTGTCCGCGAATGTCCGCAGGTCTGCTCAGATCGCGCTAGGGCTGGCTGATGATGAAGCTTTCCTCAACCTGAAAGACTATGAGAAATACCCTGTTCGTAACGGGCGCGACGGATGGGGGCACCTGTCCAACAATTCAGTGATCGCGGAAGTCGGGGGTGATTATTCCCATCTTGTTTCCAGGATCGCGAACAACGGGGAACCCGGATTGTACTGGCGAGATGTGGTACGCAGGCACGGGAGGCTGGCTGACGCTCCCGATGACAGGGAGTACCGCACAATGGGAGTCAATCCGTGCGGAGAGCAGCCACTGGAAGACAATGAGCTGTGCACTCTTGTCGAGACATTCCCCAGCAGGCACGCATCCCTGTCTGATTACCTCCGCACCCTCAAATTCGCTTACCTGTACGGGAAGACAGTCACCCTGCTGATGACCCGGTGGCAGGAGACGAATGAGGTGATGATCCGCAACCGCAGAATCGGGACTTCCATGACGGGGGTTGCCCAGTTCGCGGAGGAACACGGGTGGACTGAGCTGCGCCGCTGGCAGGATAAAGGATACGAGGAGGTTCGCAGGTGGGACCGCATCTATTCGGAGTGGCTGGGGGTCCGTGAGTCTATCCGGGTGACGACAGTGAAGCCTTCCGGAACCGTGTCCCTGCTCTGGGGTGTCACCCCTGGTGTGCATTGGCCTAGAGAATCAGGGTTCTACGTGCGGACTGTGCGGGAGATGCGAAGCTCCCCGTTCACGAAGGCAATGCAGGACGCGGGTTACCCGGTGGAACCATCCGTGATGGACCCGGACACGACCATGGTTATCTCGTTCCCGGTTGAGGGTCCGGAGATGCGGGCTGAACGTGATGTCTCCATCTGGGAGAAGGCAGCCCTCGCGGCGCATGCTCAGGAGTTCTGGTCAGATAATGCAGTCTCCTGTACGATCACCTTCAAGGCGAAGGAGGTCCCGGAGATTCCCGCTGTTCTCCGTGCGTTCGACGGGAAGTTCAAGTCAGTCTCGTTCCTTCCTATGACCGAGGGCATCTACGAGCAGGCACCATACCAGCGGGTTTCCCGTGAAGTCTGGGAGGACATGAGGTCCCGGGTCCGTCCCATCGACTGGGATTCTCTGTACGATAGCGACAAGCTCCCCGAAGCTGAAGGGGAGTTGTATTGTTCCAACGACACGTGTGAGGTGCCATCAAGATGAAACTCTGGGACAAGTTCCTGGTAGTGCGCCGTGACGGAAGCGTTCCCGAGTGGCCTTACTTTGTCATGGGGGCACGCGATCCCATGGTTCCCGCTGCTCTGCGTGCTTATGCAGACAAAGCAGAGAAGCTGGGTATCGGGGATCAGGAATGGTGGGATGACCTGCGAGGGCAGGCGGGAGATTTTGAGCGTTATCTTTCCGAGAACGGGGAAGGTGACCCAGGAGCCCCTCCGCACCGCATCGATGATCCTGCCGTGGTTTCCCGTATCAAGGCAGGATCTCATCGAATTTACCCTGAGGTGCAGTGATGATGACTGACCTGACCGATATCTTCCGCAAGACGATCGCAGTGGATTACTACGGACGTTTGCGAGATTCCGAGATAACAACCTTGCAGAAACGTGTGGTCCGCTGGCACAAGGACCGGTTCCCGGAAGCCGAAGCCCATCATGTCGCCTTGAAAGCGATGGCGGAGCTAGGGGAGGTAGCGGACTCTTTTCTTCACGACGAGGGAGTCAACTCCGCAACTGGGGAGGCTGGTGACGGGGTTCTCGGGGAGGCGGCTGACGTGGTGATCGTGCTGATGACGCTCGTCGGGAGGTGGATGGGAGATGATCTGCTGACGGCAGTGGAAAAGAAGCTTTCCATCCTGGAAACCCCGGGGGCACACAAGGCTTCGAGGAGGGAATCATGACAACCGATTTGACTGATGTCTTCCGCAAAACAGTGGCAGTAGATTTCGATGGCGTAATCCACAGCTATGAAAAAGGGTGGCACGACGGGAGTATCTACGGGACCCCGATCCCCGGGGCTTTCGAGGCACTCCGCGAGCTGATGGAAAAGTACTGCGTGTTCATTTTCACCACACGGAACTGTCACCAGATCGCGGAATGGCTGGAAGATAAGGGAGGATTCAAGACCACCACGGATGATTCCCGGTTCGCTCATCCCCTGCTCTTGGACGGGAGCTTCTGGAGCACCCCGGGAATCCTGCTGATCACCAACCAGAAGCTAGGGGCAATCGCGTACATCGATGACCGTGCCATCCGGTTCAGGGGTGACTGGCGGGAGACGATGGAGGAACTGCATGCTGTTCAGTGATATGAAATGCTTTGTCTGCGGAAGTCCCCCGGAGAAAGTGACGCTCCCTAAAGGGCAGAGACTGGGGCTAACCTCGTTCAACTCTTCCCGTGCAAGAGGCGGGCTACTGGAAAGCTCCCCGTACGAGGGTTACAGTATCGAAATCTGCGACTCGTGCATGATCGAAGGGGGGAGGCAGGGACGTGTCACTCGTTCGGTGACAGAGCAACGTCCCCCGAACATCTACGAGTACATCTGGAATCCTGACGGGGATGATCAGCCTTACCGCGAGCTGCCCTCCCCTGTCGTTACCTTCCTTGAAAAGGATAAGACATGAGACGTTTTCGCGTGTTCCGACCGAACCCGCCCGAAGGATACCGGGAGTCAGGGGCAGCCAACCCCCCGGAAGAGGTGCAGTTCGAGGGTGTCGAGTTCGCTGACGGTCGGGTCGCTGTCCGCTGGCTGACCGAATACCGCAGCCTGTCCGTCTGGGATTCATTCGGGGACCTGGAGAAGGTGCACGGGCATCCGGAATACGGGACCATCTGGGAATGGATCGATGGACTATAAGGAACAGTTTCCCCCGGAGATTCTCCCGGTGAGCATGATCCAGATCCTCACGTTCAACACGGACTATTCCGCGAGCTGCAAGGCGTGGAATGCCACCCCGGAGCTGGTTGCGGAACTCATGGATGCCCTGGGTGAGCCGCACGCGGAATCCCTGATTGACCCGGAGCATCTCCAGGCTGGGTTTGACGTAGCCTCCCCTGGCATGTCGGTGGTGTTCGCGGACAGGGAGACTTGATGTCCCACGAAGCGATCGTCGCAGCGTACACGCATGAGCCTGATCTCGCGAAGTATGAGTACGCACCTGACCCCGAGATGGTACTTGCGGGCATCCAGGTGGTGTGCGAGTGTGGGGTGATCATCATGGAGGAGGACGGGGACGACCTGGGGTTCATCCCGTTGTCTGACGTGAATCATGCTGTGCGGATGCACCAGGAGAGCGCATGAATCATGACATCACCATCACCGCAGACGTCCTGCTGGAGGTGATCTGCTCCTGCGGGGAGCGGCTGATGAATGCTCGCAGTGCTCCGCTGGAGCTGATAGAGAAAATCAAATGGGAGCACCTTTTCCGGGTGGACCCCCCGGTGGAGTGGAAAGAGCTGGCAGAAGGCAAGTATATACACGGGATATGTGACCTCCCCGGGTGCATATGGTGTGACAGGCTTCACGAGAACAGGGAGTCATGTGATTAGTGCCGGTGAGTATGTTCTCACCTTCCCGGACGGGAGGATCGTCGGGGAAGGGGAGCTGGACACGTGGCTTGATGAGATCAACGCGGAACCTGATTTCACCCAGGATCAGCGGGACACTGCGAAAGCTATCGTGTGGCGGATCAGGGCACTGGCAAACTA
>WNGM01000078.1_pt1 | contig 72101 bp, 79 predicted proteins | sample 5400571 | NCBI WGS metagenome assembly WNGM01 (sample SAMN13153378, study PRJNA577476) | soil metagenome | isolation source: 100 cm soil or saprolite under Garry oak tree replicate 2 | place: USA:California | collected 2016-06-15
GAGGGGCTGCGGCGCTTCGTCGCCGACGCCTCCCACGAGCTGCGCACGCCGCTCACCTCGATCCGCGGCTACGCCGAGCTGTTCCGCCGCGGCGCCAGCGCCAACCCCGACGACCTCGCCAAGGCGATGCGGCGGATCGAGGCGGAATCCGAGCGGATGGGCGCGCTCGTCGACGAGCTGCTGCTGCTCGCCCGGCTCGACCAGGGCCGGCCGCTGGAGCGCGCACCGGTGGACCTGGCCGCGCTCGCCGCCGACGCGGCCGCCGACGCGCGCGCCGTCGAGCCGGACCGACCGGTCACCCTGGAGCGCGCCGGGCCGGTGGTGGTGCAGGGCGACGCCGACCGGCTGCGGCAGGTGCTGGCCAACCTGGTCGCCAACGTGCGGCAGCACACGCCGCCGGCCACTCAGATGCGGGTGCGGGCCTGCCTGGACGACCAGGGGCGCACCGCGGTCCTGGAGGTCGCCGACGCTGGTCCCGGCCTCACCGGGGAGCAGCGCGAGCGGGTCTTCGAGCGCTTCTGGCGCGCCGACCACTCCCAGCCGCGGCGGGGTGAGGGCGGCCAGCTCCACGGCGGCGCCGGCCTCGGCCTCTCGATCGTCGCCGCCGTCGCCGCCGCGCACGGCGGCCGGGCGACCGTCGAGTCCGTTCATGGGCACGGCGCGACCTTCCGCGTCGAGCTGCCCCTCGACGGGCCGCTCGACAGCCGACCTTCCGCGTCGAGCTGCCCCTCGACGGGCCGCTCGACAGCCTCACAGAAACCTCCAAGGTTCCGCACAGGCTCCTGGAAGGTGCGGTTGGTGAAGTGGACCCCGCTTCGCCAACCGACCACCAGGAGGAACGTGGCTCCATGACCACCCTGTCCGGATTCGTCCTGCGGCACAAGCGGCTGGTGGGACTGTTCTGGCTGGCCGTGCTGGTCGCCGGCCTTGCCGCCTCCAGTCACGTGTCCAACCGCCTGTCCACCTCGGAGTTCGCCCTGCCCGGCAAGAAGAGCTACCAGGCCGCCGTGACCATCACGCGGCTCTACGGCAACGGCGGCAACGCCAAACCGCTGGTCCCCGTCGTCACCCTGCCGGCCGGCACGACCGTCGACTCCCCCGGCGTCAAGCAGGCGCTCGCCCGCTCGTTCGCCACGGTCGCGCGGACCGCAGGGGTGCGGGCCGTCTCCTACGGCGACACCGGTGACCGCCGCTTCGTCTCACCAGACGGGCGGGTCACCTTCGGGCTGGCGTTCCTGCCTGGCAGCTTCGGCGAGAACGCGCCGGACCTTGGCCCCGCCGTCGCGCAGGCGCTGCAGCGCAGCCTGCCCGCCGGCGCGACCGTCCAGGTCACCGGCCTCGACCAGCTCGCCAACAGCGGCAGCGGCGGCGGCCAGGACAAGAGCGTCCTCGCCGAGACGCTGCTCGGCGGGGTCGGCGCGCTGGCGGTGCTGGCGTTCGTGTTCGGTTCCCTGCTGGCCTTCATGCCGCTGCTGATCGCGGCGGTGTCGATCCTCACCGCCCTGCTGGTGATCCTCGGCCTGACCACCTTCACGGACGTGTCGTTCATCGTGCAATATCTCGTGGCCCTGATCGGCCTTGGCGTGGCCATCGACTACTCGCTGCTGATCGTGACCCGCTGGCGCGAGGAGCGCGCCAATGGCTACGAGGGCGACGAGGCCGTGACCCGCGCCATGGCCACCGCCGGCCGGGCGGTGCTGTTCAGCGGCGTGACCGTGGCGATTGGCCTGCTCGCGCTGGTGCTGCTGCCGATCCCGTTCCTGCGCAGCGTCGGCTACGGCGGCATGCTGATCCCGCTGGTGAGCGTGCTCGTCGCCAGCACCCTGCTGCCCGTGCTGCTGGCCACCGTCGGCCGCCGCATCGACTGGCCGAGGCTACGCAAGGAGGCCCACGCCGGCCACGGCTGGACCGCCTGGGCACGCGGTGTGGTCCGCTTGCGCTGGGTCGCGGCGCTCGCCGCCGCCGCGCTGCTGGCCGCCCTTGGCGTGGCCGCCATGGGGATCCACCTCGGCGACCCCAAGGCCGACTCGCTCGCCAAGTCCGGCAGCGCCTACCAGGGGCTCGCCAGCCTCGAGCACGCCGGCGTCCCGACCGGGGTGCTCACCCCGATGGACGTGCTGGTGCCCGCCGGCACCGACCCCGCCCAGGTCGCCACGCGCCTGGCCGCCGTGCCCGGCGTGCGGGCCGCCTACGCCCCCACCGCCCCAGGATGGCGCCGCGACGGCACCGCCATGGTGACCGTCGAGCCGGTCGCCGAGGCGAGCACCGCCGCCGGCAAGCAGACCGTGCGGCGCGTGCGCGACGCCGCGGCCGCCATGCCCGGCGTGCAGGTCGCCGGCTCCGGCCCGAGGGTGATCGACGAGACCAGCGCCATCTACGGCCGCTTCCCGCTGATGCTCAGCCTGATCGCGCTGGTCACCTTCGTGCTGCTGGCCCGCGCCTTCCGCTCGATCGTGCTGCCGCTCAAGGCGGTCCTGCTCAACCTGGTGTCGCTCGGCGCGGCCTACGGCGTGCTGGTGCTGGTCTGGCAGCAGGGCCACGGCTCCAGCGCGATCTGGAGGATCCCGGCCACCGGCTCGATCACCATCTGGATCCCGCTGATGGTGTTCGCCTTCCTGTACGGGCTGAGCATGGACTACGAGGTATTCATCCTGGCCCGCATGCGCGAGGAGTACGACCGCACCGGCTCGACCACCGACGCGATCACCGTGGGGATCGGGCGCACCGGCCGGCTGGTCACCAGCGCCGCGCTGATCCTGTTCCTGACGTTCGCCTCACTGGCCAGCGCGCCAGGCACCGAGCTCAAGATCCTCGCCACCGGGCTCGGCGCCGGCATCCTGCTCGACGCCACCGTGGTCCGCGCGCTACTTGTGCCCGCGCTCGTGAGCCTGTTCGGCCGCTGGAACTGGTGGCTGCCGCCCTGGGCCGCCCGCCTGCTACAGGTGGAGCCGTCCCCCGCGCGGCGCGAAGACGAGGGCCTGCCGGCCCTGGAGGACCAGGAGGTGGGGTCCGCGACGCGCTGAGAGCGGAGTCGTCGTTGCGAGCCGGTGCCTCTCCTCATTCGGGTCTCACTGGGGCCTGCACCATACTTGCCTGACGTGCTGTGGCCGGGGGACGCCCGCGCCAGCGTGCAAGGAAGGAAGCTCGTCGATGGCGTGGATGCCCAAGGTCGCCTCGGCCCAGGAGCGCCGCCAGCATTACCGCGAGAACCTGCTGCTGGGGTTCGACGCTCTGGGGGAGCTGTACTACACGTACTGGGGCGAGTTCTTTCATCTTGCCCTGTTCGAACCTGGCGAGGATCCGGCAGAGCTGACCGCCGCCTACCAACGCACCCACGAGCGCTACCTGGAGGCGATCGGGGGTGCCACGGCGCGGCGGATCCTCGATGTGGCCTGCGGCGGCGGCGCGCTGTCGGCTTGGCTGGCCGACCACACCAGTGCGGAGGTGGTCGGCGTCGACCTGTCGAGCGGCCAGCTGCGCCACGCCCGCCGCTGGGTCGCGGACCGGCGCCGTCCCAACCTGCGGTTCGTCCAGCACGACGTCATGCACCTGGACGAGCTTGCCGAGCAGCCCTTCGATGCCGCGCTGTGCCTGGACGCGGCCTGCTATCTGCCCGACCGCGCGGCCGCGCTGCGGGGGATCGCGACCCGTCTGCGGTTGGGAGGCCGGCTGCTGCTGGTTGACTGGTGCCGGGTGGAGCGTCCCACCGCGCTGCAACACGAGCTGATCCTTGAGCCGCTGTGCCGCTACTGGGCGATCGCCGACCTGGCGACCGTCACCGGCTACCGGCGCGCGTTCGCGGCCGCGGGTCTGCGCGTTCAGCGACTGGACGACCTGTCAGACCAGGTGGTGCCGAACTGGCAGCGCGGCTACCAGGCGGCGCTGCGGGCGCTGGCCGAGCCTGTCCGGCTCGCTGAGCTCTTGCGCCTGGCCGCCGCCACCGTCAAGCACGGGACTGTGGCGGTCCAGGCAGCCAAGGACCAGTTCCAGGTGGCGCTGCTTGCCAGAGCGGCGGCGGACTCCGGGCTCCTGCGCTACGTGAGCGTCCTCGCCGAACGAGCGGAGGACTAACCGACCAAGCAGCCGGGAGATCGGGCTGAGGCCAAGCTCAGCCGGCTCTCATTGCCGCCATGGTTGGATTGCTCCGGGACTCCGCCCAGCAAGGAGGAGGCCGCGGCCATGGGTGACCGATCCGTGCGCTCCGCGACTGGGGCAGGCGGTGACGGCGTGCTGAGCCGGCGGGGCCTCCTGGCCGGCGCGGCGGCGGGCGTTGCATGCCTCACCACCGGCGGCGTCGCGCTCGGCCTCCAACGGCTGAGCGACGCGCGGTCTCGCGAGCTGGACGGTTCGGCCGGTCCGGGAGGCTGGCCGCATGGGCTCGGCCAGCGCCGCCTGGTCTGGTCCGTGCCGACGACTCTCCCGCTGGTCGCGCTCACCTTCGATGACGGGCCCGACCCGGAACTGACGCCTGGCGTCCTGAAGGCTCTGGCCGACCACCACGCCAGGGCCACCTTCAACATGATGGGCTGGAACGCCGGCCGGCATCCGGAGCTGGTTCAGGCGGTGGTCGATGCCGGCCACGAGCTTGGCAATCACACCTGGACGCACCTGGACCTGACCGGGCAGTCCGCCAGCCAGACGCGCCAGCAGCTCGACAAGGGCCGCCGCGCGATCGAGGCGGCCGGCGGGGTGCGGCCGCGCTGGTTCCGCCCGCCGCGGGGCAACCTGACTGGGGCCGCTGTCTGCGCCGCCGCCGACCTGGGCCAGGACCTGCTGTTGTGGTCGATCGGCCGAGGGCCGCCGGGCATCGGCACGCCGGCCGCGGTCGCCGACCACCTGGCCCGCGTGGTCGGCCCCGGGGACGTGGTCGGGCTCCACGACGGGATCGGGCGGGGCACCTTCGACCCAGACAGCACTCTCGCCCGGCGGCTGCGAGCCCGTCGCCTGGTCGAGCTCGCCGCCCTGCCGTCCGCGCTGCAGCGGCTCCAGGCCAGAGGGATCCGCCTGGTGACGGCCACCGAGCTCGTCGAGGCGACGGCGCAGGCCACAGCCTGACGAAGATGTCGTGTGACGAGGCCGGGCCGACAGGCGGTGCGGGCGGTCACCCGGTTCGAGGGTGCGTCGGCGTGGTGCCGCCGGCGAGGAGCAGGTCGAACCCGTCGGGGGTATTGAGCATGCCCGGCGCGGTCCCGGCCCGGTCGGTGCGGCCGTACTGCCAGACGATCCGCCGGGTGGTCGGGTCGATGACAACGACGCGGTGACGGTAGTCGTCGTTGACGCAGATGAGCCCGTCCGGCAGCCGTTCGGCGAGGCTTGGGTGGTCCAGCATGGCCCCACCTCCGCGCGGCCGGTAGACCCACACGATGCGACCTTCCCGGGTGAACTCCACGATCCCGCCGGGTCGGGAGTAGTCGGCGACGAGGTAGAGGTCCGGGCCGAGCTGCTGCGGGTCGGAGGGGTAGGCGATCGGGAGGTGCACGCTCCAGACCAGCCGCCCGGCCGGGGTGATCTCGTCGATCCACGAACCGTGGATCTCTGACACGAGGATATTGCCGTCCGCCAGGGGCGTGTCCCCGTTGGGATAGCCGAGACTGCGCGGCGGGTCGTGGGCGCAGCGCCGCGTGGTGCCGATCTGTGTGGTGCCGCCTGGGCCGATCAGCAGGACGCGGCAGTTCTTGGCGTCCGCCACGACCACCCGGCCGTCGCGGAGCAGGTAGGCGTCGTCCGGTTGGTTGAGGTAGCCGGGTCTGCCCCCCGGAATCCGCGGGTGCCCGTACCGCCACTGCACCCGGCCGCTGGGGAAGGCGATCTCGACGATGGTGTCGTTGTCTTCCTCGTTGGAGATGATGGCGGTGCCGTGGCGGATGAAGAAGGCATCGTCGGGATAGTAGAAGCCACCTGGCGGCGCGGGTGCACCCGCCGACGGGTACCTCCACAGCACGTGTCTGGCGGCGTCGACCAGCAGCAGCCGGTTGTTGCCCCGGTCGGCGATGAGCAGCCGACCCCGGAACGGCGCGGCGGCGGGCGCGGCGTGGCCCGCCCGGGTGGGCCGGGTGGCGAGCCGGAGCATGCTCACCGTGGCCAGCTGGCCGCCGTCCTCCCCGCCGAGCAGCCAGGCGCTGCCGCCGGCCACCACCGCCGCGGCATCGGATACAGGACCGGGGAGCCTGCCCGCCGGGATCACCCTGCCGCCGGCGGGGTCGAACCGCCAGACCCTGTCGGTCGCCCGCCCGCCCGATCGGCCGCCGGCAACGTAGATCCGCCCGCCGAGCCGGACCGCGGCGGCGTGCGCAAGCCCCTGAGGGAGCTGGCCAACCATCCTGACGGTGCCGGTGCGCAGGTCGATCGCTTGGATCGCGCGCGACTCGCCGCCCGCGGCAGGCTCGCCGCCGAACACATACACGACCTCCCCGGCGCCGGCGAGTGCGGGATAGCGGACCCCTCGTGGCAGTTGCGCGACGGTGCGGAAGTGCCTGCCGTCGGCGGTTTCGAGCACCGCACGGCTCGGCGCGCGGCCGTCGTACCCTCCGACCAGGTACGCTCTGCCATCGATGGTGGCGGCGGCAAGGTCGGACCGAGGCGCCGGCAGCCGTCCCGCCAGCAGAGCACGCCCTCCGGACACGACTGCTTGAACGTCGGCGACGGTCCGCTGCGCGCCACCGCCGAAGACATACGCCGTGCCGCCGAGCAGCGCCCCCGCCGCATCGTGCACCGGGGCCGCGAGCCGACCCGCCGGCGTTGCCGTGCCGCGTGCGAGGTCCAGGTGCAGGACCCTGTCGCTGGAGGCCTGCGACCGGTCCAGCCCGCCGAGCAGCAGGGCCCCGCCGCCCCCGTCGGGCAGGGCGACCGCGCGCGACAGCGGCGCCGGCAGCCGCCACGGCGCGGCCGACGACTCCAGGACCGTCTCGCCGCCAGCACTCGCCGAGCGCGTGGATGCCGGCGGGATCCCCGGGCGGGCAGGCTGCCTCCCGCCACCGGTGCAGGCGCTGGCGAGCAGGCATGGGGCCAGCGCCAGCGCCGCGAGACCAGACAACCGCCGCTCGCCCTTCATACCGCCCTCCGCCGCACGCCAGTGGAAGCAGCGTATCCGACCCGACCGGCGATGAAGGCTCAATGAGAACTGTCACTGCCATCTGCACGGCACTGCGTTCCCGACCGGTTGCTGCGGGCGGCGCAAGCACGAAGGACGCGCAGCCCTAGGTGACCTGAACGGGTGCGTCCAGTGAGCGCACTCGGCGTGTTGACTTGCGCTCGTTTGAACTCAAAACTGATCAACTATGAGCTATATCAGCGACGAGATCGGGGACCAACCGGCCGCGTGGCGCAAAGCCGCCGACCGCGGCCGCGACCTCGACCAGGACCGCTTCCGGCCAGGCTGGCGACTGGCAGTGGTCGGCTGCGGCACCTCCTTCCACATGGCCCAGGCCCGGCCCGCCTGCCGTCCGGATCAGTGGCGGCCGGTGGTCTCGTCCAAGAACAAGACCACCCTGGACGGCCCCGGGGGGTGGGTGATCTCGGGTGACGTTCGGTGAGCCCCACGACACCGGCGACCACACGCCTGTCTGAGCGATCGAGGACAGCGTCGCTGCTGCTCGGCCTGCTGCTCAGCGGGGCCACCCTGGCAGGCTGCCAAGCCGCGGGGCGAGGCGAGCCGCCCACACCGGCCACGCAGCAGGCGCCGCCGTCCACACGTGCCTCCTCTACCCCCCTTGCCGGATGCCGCGAGGCCTTGTCCGGGGTGGGCCACTCGGCCGAGGGGCCAGGCTCACAACGATTCGAGATCACCCGGCAGCAGTTGGCGGTGATCGGCAGCCACCTGATCGAAGTCTTCTGCGACCAGGGCCTGTGGCAGCAGGACGTGGGGTTCGGCGTGCACTACCAGAAGGACCCGACCCATGTGCTGGTGCTCGTCAGCCCTGGTCGCTCCGGTCTCACGGCCAAGCAGGTGCTCGACCGCCTGCTGGGTCGGGCGTAGCGAGCATAGGGTCGATACTGCTCAGAGCCTCAGGCGCGCCAGCGGATCGGACGCAGCCGCGGCGTCCCACCGGAGGGATCCACCTCGAACAGCTCGACCCGATTGCCGTCCTGCCGGAAGAGGAAGTCGGGCACCATCGCGGCGAACCTGCGGCCGGCGCCGCCATCGCGGAAGACCTCGGAGACGCCGCCGATGGTTCCGTTTACCGCCACCGCTATGGCCGGGTCGGGGACGCTCGTTGCGCCGTTGATTTCCCCGACCACCCCGACCTTGTAGAGCCCGATCGGGCCGTCCTGCGGCCGCAGCAGCCGGTCGGTCACGCCGCCCAGCGCGACCGCGAGATTGGACGGGCCGTCGAGCAGCACGCGGCCGGCCGCTCCGGGGCGGACGTAGAAGGTCTTCTTGGTCGTCGTGCGGGTCTGCGAGCCGAGCGCCGAAACGCCGTCGATCCGCCACGGCACCTGGATGCCGAGGGCGTCGGCGACGGTGGGGACCAGGTCGACATGTTCCCAGTTGCGGTCGTCCACGCGGCCCTTGGTCTGCTGGGGAGCCTTGATGAGCAGCGGCACCCAGGCCATCTCATGGGCGGTGCCCTTGGCGGGGATGCGGACGTGCTGGGCGGGCGTGAACGAGCCTCCGTGATCGGCGGTCACCACGACAAGCGCCTTGTCGTACAGGCCTACCTGTCGGAGCCGCTCGATCATCTGGCCGACGAGGCGGTCGGTGAACGCAAGCTGCAGCAGGTGGCGCTGATGGCTCACGGTGACCGGCCACGGTTGAGATCCCCAGATCGACGCCTTCGTCCGCCCGAAGCTCCTGGACGGATAGCCGTACTGCATCCCGGACGGCAGGTACCGCCACATGGTATGTGGCAGCAACAGGTGGACGAAGTGGAAGCTGGGTTGCTCGTCGGCCTTGAACGAGTCGAGGAACTCCCGGAACCGGGAAGGCTGGTTCACGTTGATCTGACCGAACCGGAACGACGGCTCCGGCTCGCCGGTCTTCCCGCTCGGCGCGGCCTGCTGGGGCTCGGCGTCGGTCTCCTCGGCGAACTCGGCGGAGAGGTCCGACTGCGGGTCGTGGGGTAGGTCGATCTGCTTCCAGGCTCTGGCCGTCTCCTTGGCCAGGGCCCGAAACCCGGTGTTCCGCCTTCCCGCGGCCGCCGTCGCGGCGCACAGCCGCGGCGGACACAGCTGGGTGACCGACTCGAACACCTTGAGGTCGTACGAGCGGGCCAGCAAGGTGAACAGGTTGTCCGGGTACTCGTGTGGATCGGCGCCACCACCTGGCCGGGTAGCGGCCGGTCAGCATGGCCGGCACCGCGTAGGGGTATACCAGTTGACCCCGGTGGCGTTGCGGTACCAGATGGCGTGGCCGGCGAGGCGGGCGAAGTTCGGGTACATGCGGGCGTCGATCCGCCCGCGGTGGTCCAGCAGCGATTCCATCGGGAACTCGTCGAAGAACACCATCACGACCGGCGGGGTGGGCTGACCGCGCGTCTCGCCGGAGGCTCCGGGGACCGCCTGGCCGTGCGCCCGCACCAAGCTGGCGACTGGGGAGACGAAGACGAACAGCAGCACAAAAACCAGCGGCGCCGGCGCCAGGTAGCGCAGCCACAGCTGCAGCTCGGGGCGCTTGGCGAGTAGCCAGGTTGCCGTCAGCGCGGCGACCAGCGCCAGCGCGACCAGCGGGCCCCCGCGCAGCGGGAAGAGCTTCTTGCCCACCTCGACCGCGAGAACGGTGAGCAGCCCCGCCACCAGGCCCAGGTGCGCGGCCCGGCGAGCCTGGCGGCCGAGCAGTCCGACCGCCAGTTCGGCAGCGAGGGCCGCCGCTGCCGGCAGGAGCGTGACGCTGGCCAGCAGCAGGATGTCGCTTCGGCTGGCCCGATGGAACACGAAGAACTCGGAGCTGCGGCCGGTGACGTCGAGCACCGGCTGGGTGATCGCGAAGCCGCGCAGGACGAAGAACTCGAGGAAGACGCGAAGCTCGGCCCACAGTCGTGCCGCCAGTCGCGGCAGGCCGGGCGCACCCACATTGTGTCGCTGGTCCGGAACCCGCGCGGACGCGCCAGCCACAAGGCACCGGCGAAGTATTGGTCCTTCGACCCGGAGCGGATGGTTCTGCGGCGGGCCGAGCGCCGTCACATGACCGAGGCGGTGCGGTGGAGCAGGTCGGCGGCGGTGGCCAGGTCAGCGACGACCTCGGAGGCTGGGCGCGACCGCTGTACGAGCCCAACGCTCTGCCCGGCGTAGATACAAGCGGTGTCGAAGTCGTGCCGCTCCAGCGCTGCCAGCAGCTCGGCATGGGCGTGGTCGTCGCCGGCGAGCTCGGGCTCCCGGCCTTCCCAGCTCTCGAAGAAGCGGTTGCGGAGCGCGCGGCCTCCGTACTCAGGCGGCCAGGCCTGCCGCAGGCCGACGTCGAAGACGCGGCCGTAGCTGGTGTCGGTCTCGCCGGCGGAGACGATCCGTTCGCGAGCTGCAGGCACGACCGTCGCCTCGGGGCACGCCAGGAACGCGGTGCCGACCCAGGCGCCGGCGGCACCGGCGGCCAGGACCGCGGCCAGTCCCCGTGCGGTGGCGATCCCACCTGCGGCAAGCACTGGCACGCTGACCTGGTCGAGGACGGCCTGTAGCAGTGGCAGCGTGGCGACGTCGTTGCGGCCGTGGCCGCCGCCCTCGCCGCCGCGGGCGACGATCAGGTCGACGCCGGCCTGCTCGGCGGCGCGGGCCTCGGCAAGCGTGCCGACCTGGGTGGCGACGGCGCTGCCGGCCTGCTTGAGGATGGCGAGGTGTCGCTGGTACGGCCCATAGCTCACGGAGACCAGCGGCGGGGCCAGCTCAGCGACCGCGTCGACCTGGGCGGGATTTGCCTCCAGCACCCAGGCCAGCAGGCCGACGCCCCATGCACGGCCGCTGGCCCCGGCGATGCGGCCCTGCTCGGTGATCCAGGCGGTTGTGGCCCAACCGCCGGCGCCAACCATGCCGAGCCCGCCACTGGTCGAAATCGCGGCGGCGAGCCGGCCACTGGCGGCGCCGGCCATGGGGGCGCCGACGACGGGGACGGCCAGCCCGAAGCGGTCGGTCAGCGGGGTGCGCATGATCTTCTCCTTGTGCTCCTCGTACGCGTGCGCGGTCGGATGCTGGGCAGCGGACTCGCGCCGCCTGTCGGCTGGCTGTCGTGCCTTGGTGCGATGATCAGCCAGCGCCCCGGTCCGCTCACACGACACGCCAGACCGGGGCACGGGGCACGCCGGAACTGGACGAAGCGGCCGTCGCCGCCGAGCCTGTGAGGAGGCCGGTGATGTATTTCGCAGTGATGTGGGAACGTGGTCCGGCCTGGAACGGTTCGCGGTCACTGCCCGAGCAGGAGCAGTGGGCGGCCCACGCGGCCTTCATGAACGCATTGGTCGACGACGGCTTCGTTGTGCTCGGCGGTCCGCTGGGTGACGGTTCGAAGACCCTGCTGATCCTCAACGCCACCAGTGAGCAGGCCATCCACGCGCAGCTTGCCGCCGACCCTTGGACCAGGATGGGGCTGCTCGCAATCACCACGATCGAGCCTTGGAGGCTCCTGCTCGGGGAGGTTCCGGGCCTGCGCGACGCGCCAGGGCCGCGACGCCGCCGTGCCGGGACCGCGACGGCCGGGACGGTGGCGGACAACGCGCACCCCAAGGCCAGGGAGATCTACGCCGCCCTGCTCGCTGGTCTGGTGCCCATGGACGTCGCCACTGGGGAGTAGCCGCCGATCCGCGGCGCGCCGACGTCCCGCTTTGGGTTTGTGCACTTGGCCGATGCGCTGATCTGCCTCAAAATCGCTAACCAGCCGAAGGAACGTCGGAAGCATACTCGTACGCGGGTTGGCTCGACGGGTCGCCAGGAGAGCAGCGGCGCCGGACGGCCTCGGTCGCGCTGGAAGGGATGGATTTCCGTGGGCTGGACGGCGCTGGACGCTTGCGGCGCATCGTCGGGTTTTTCGGCCCGCTGCCACGGCCGAGGCGATGGGCTGACCAGTCGGGTGAGGTCCAACGACTGCGACGGAGGGCTGTGGTGGCAAAGATCGTGATCCTCGGTGCCGGGGTGTGCGGGCTGGCTGCGGGGATACTCCTGGCCCGCGACGGCCATGATGTCACTGTCTTGGAGGGTGACCCCGAGCCCGTCCCGGACGCTGCCGACCAGGCGTGGGCGACGTGGAGCCGGGGTGGCGTCGTGCAGTTCCGCCAGCCGCATTACCTGCAAACGCGCTGCCGCCACCTGCTGGACGTCGAGCTGCCGGACGTGCGTGATGCCCTGCTGGCGGCCGGCGCGGTCTTGTTCGACACGCTCAGCTTGACGCCGCCATCGCTTGCCGCCCTGGAGGCTCGGGCGGGCGATGAGCGGTTCGTCACCATCACGGCCCGCCGCTCCACCTTGGAGCAGGTGGTCGCGCGGGCGACGGAGGCGCAGCCGCGCCTGGAGGTCCGCCGCGGGGTGGCCGGCACCGGCCTGGTCACCCGCATCCTCGACGGGATCCCGCACGTGACGGGCGTGCGGACTGAGCCGGACGCGGAGCTGCGCGCCGAGCTGGTGGTGGACGCGATGGGCCGACGCTCGCCCCTGGCAGGGTGGCTTCGCGACGCCGGCGCCGGCCCGATGTACGAGGAGGCCGAGGACAGCGGGTTCACCTACTACACGCGCTTTTTCCGCTCCTCGGACCACGGCCAGCCTCAACCGCGCGGCCGGCTGCTCACGCCCATCGGGTCGTTCTCGATCCTCACCCTGCCCGGCGACAACGACACCTGGTCGGTCACGCTGTTCAGCTCCTCACGCGACCAGCCGCTGAAGCAGCTGCGTGACCCGGACCGGTGGACGTCAGTCGTCAAGGCCTGCCCGCTGCAGGCGCACTGGCTCGACGGGCAGCCGATCACCGGCGTGCTGCCGATGGCTGGCGTAATCGACCGCTGCCGCCGCCTGGTCGTCGACGGCCGGCCCGTGGCCACGGGCGTGGCTGCCGTCGCCGACGCGTGGGCGTGCACCAACCCATCGCTGGGGCGGGGCATAGCGCTCGGGTTCGCCCACGCAGTGTGCCTGCGGGATGTCGCCCGCACCGAGCTGGGGGACCCGCAGGGGTTCGCCGCGGCATGGGACGCCACCACCGAGGCCGAGCTGACGCCCTGGTACCGGGGTACCGTGGACCTCGATCGAGCGCGGCTGGCGGAGATCGACGCGCTACGGGCGGGGCTGGAGCCCCCGCGCCCGCAGGACCCGAGGGCGGTGCTGGGCGCGGCGCTGCCCCTGGCCATGGTCCACGACGCGGAGGTCTTCCGCGCGTTTTTGGAGATCATGGGTTGCCTGACGCTCCCGCAGGAGGTGTTCGCCCGGCCCGGTATGGTCGACCGGGTCCTCAAGGCCGCCGGCCAGGGCGACGTGCCGCCTCCGCCTGGTCCGACGCGGCAGGAGCTGCTCGGGCTGCTGGCCTGAGCAGCAACCGCGGATCACGCCGGTGGGCAAGGCGAGCAGCCAGAGCCGGTCGAAGGTCCGAGCGTGGTCTTAGCCGAGCGAGGCCCAGAACCGCTCGAGCATGTCGGCACCCCGGGCTGGGTCCTGCAGCATCCACCAGTGACCGAGCCCGGCCAGCTCGGTCACGCTTGCTCCGGCTTGGCGGGCAGCGTCGCGAGCGCTGCTGGCCGCCAGGAACGGGTCCTCGGAGGGCACCACCACCAACCCGGGCGCTGGCACGTCGCGGAAGTCCGGCGCCCACTCGCGGCCGACATCGACCGCCGACCGGTACAGCGCCAGGATGCAGCCAGCCATCGTTCGGTCCGCGCCGGCCATGGCGACGGCCTGGTCGTGGGGAACGCCGAACTGCTCGAACATGCCGGCGCGAGCCTCGACCGGCTGGGCGAGCTGCTGCTCAAAATAGTTCTCACCCGCCCCGGGCGTTTGCCAGATCTTCGCGAACTCGTGCCACTGGAAGTTGGCGTCACCAACGCCGGCTGCGTCGGTCACCCAGCAACGGACGAGCTCGGGACGAAGACTGACCAGTCGCACCACAAGGCCTCCGCCCCAGTCATGGCCCACCAGATCCACAGCGCCAGCCGCAGCCTTACGTCGTTCCAGCTCCCCGATCAGCCAGGCCACGTACTCCTCCTTGGTGGCAGCGAACCCCTCAGGCCGGGGACAGCCAAAGCCGGGAAGCTGGAGCGCGACGATGTCGGTGCGGCGCAGGTGAGATCGCAATGGCCCCCACACCGCGGGTGTCTCCGGGACACCGTGCACGAGGACGACGGGCATGAGCCGGGCACCTCCAGGCTTCCGTCGGGCAATTCGGCAGCCTGACATGGTGACCGGCGGTGGGCAAGCGTGCAGGCGGCCCAGGCCCGCAGGTCAGGTGCGAGGCACGACGACCAGGCCGTTGATGTAGTCGGCGGTCACCACGTCGGGTCGGCCGTCGCCGGTCACATCGCCGACCGCGAGGCCGCTGAAGTCGAGGTGCGTCGGGTACCCGGGCAGGTCGTAGCCGTGGTGGGCGCCGAGTCGCCCGTCGGGACGCTGCAACAGCACGGTGAAGGTGCCCCAGCCGCCGTGCACGAGGGTGACGTCGAGGAGCCCGTCGCCGTTGAGATCGGCGAGCGCCAGGGGCTCGGGGATGTTGTAGGCGGCATAGGTCACGGGATCCGCGAGGCCGCCCGTCGCCGTCTGCTCGTAGACCTGCAGCCGCGAGCCGGGGATGTTGCCGTCGACGGCGGCGACGATGTCGTCCCGTCCGTCGCCGGTCACGTCGCCAACGGCGATCGAATTGACCCCCCGCATGTACCCCGTGGGCACCTCCAGCTGCGACTGCTGGACAAAGGCGCCATCGGCTGTCTGCGCGTCCACGTAGAGCGTCCAGTTGCGGTCGCGGGTCACGATGTCCGGGCGACCGTCGCCGGTCACGTCGCCGACCTCGACCTGCTGGCGGGTGGCGGTCTCGACCACCACCGGGTCGCCGAAGGTGCCGCCCGGCCCGCTGTGGTAGACCGCCACGACCTCGAGGCCGGCGACCACCAGGTCGTCGCGGCCGTCCCTGTCGACGTCGGCGAGCGCGACGTCGCCGGTCCGCAGGTCGCCGCCGCCTTGGACAGGGACCAGGACCGGGTCGGCCAGCCCGCCGCCCGCCTGCAGGAACAGGTCGACGCCGTCGCGGACGGTGACGGCCACGTCCGCGTCGCCGTCGCCGTCGACGTCACCGGTGGCGATGCGCATGGTCGCGGCGGGCGCGCCGTGGGTCGCCAGGATCTTCGGCGGAGCCAGCGAGCCGTCGGCCTGCTGGGCGAACACCCAGAGGCGGAAATCGTCGCCGGATCCTGAGTCGAATACCTGAGTCGTCATGAGCGCGTCAGCTCTTCCGTCGCCGGTGACATCGGCGACCGCCGCGGCGACCGGCCAGGAGTCCAGCCCGTAGTGGTAGGCCCGGTACGGCCCGAAGGAGACCGGCGGGTTCGCGGCCGGCACGACGGTGTGGGGCACCGGGTCGGAGGTGCTCGACCCGAGCGGGACGGAGGTGTCGCCGCGGTACTCGGCGCGCAGGTCGCCGCTGGGGACGAGCGTCATGCGGTCGGCGACGCCGCGGTAGTCGACCGACGCCACGCCGAGCCAGGTGCCCCCCGAGTAGAAGACGACCTCGCCGCCATAGCTGCTCACCGTGGCGTCGGCCGGCCGGACGGTCGCCGAGAGCATCACCCACTGCTGGTCCTCGCTCGGCGTGGGGGAGGCCGACAGGGTCGTGGTGGTGCGCCGACCGGTGAACACCGTGAGCGGCGAGGAGTCGCTGGTGGAGCCGGTCCAGACGCCCCGGATCCAGTAGGCGTACCCCGTGGCGGGCGCGACCGTCGTGTCGGTGTAGGAGGTCTGGGTGGTGGAGCCGACGACGGCGAGGTTGGTCCCGTCGCTGGCCGAGCGCACGATGTCGTAGCGGAGCACGCCCGCGACGGCGTCCCAGGTCAGGTCCACGCGGTCCAGGTCGGCGCTCGCCCTGGCGTTGGCGGGTGGCGCGAACAGGGTGGTGACCGCCACCTGCGCGGAGGGCTGCGACGTCCTGCTGCCTGAGGTGCTGCGCACGACGTAGTAGTAGGTGGTCGCCGGGACCAGGCCTCCGTCGCTGTACGACAGCGCCGTGGTGGTCTTGACCAGCGCGTAGGGCCCGCCGGAGCGGGCGCCGCGCAGCACCTGATAGCCGGTCGCGCCGCCGGCGGCGTTCCACGAGAGGCTCACCTGCGTGTCCGAGTCCGCGCGGCCGCTGAGCCCGGTCGGGGGGCGGAGCGGCCCGGCCAGCGCCGGCACCCACACGACGGCGCACAGGCTCGCCGCCACGGCAAGGACCACCAGAAGGCGACGAACCGTTCGCATCGCGACTCCGACGCAGGACCTGGGCACGGGCGCGAGATCATACAGCGACGGCCCGGCGGTTGGTGAGCTGTTGATCTATTTCGTTTCGCCGTAGGCGGGCACCTCGCCGGGACGACCCGCTCGTAGGCATCCTCCTGGACGAAGTGGCCGGCGTCGGGGACCCGCGTCACCACGGCATGGGGGAACGTGCCCAGGGCCTTGCGGTGATGGTCCAGTTGAACCATTCGGCCGGGCCGCCGGCCGAATGGTCCGCCCAGCCGATGTGGGCGGGTCTCTCCGGATGCCACCGTCTCGAGACGGCTTCGGCGCAGGACACAGGCGAGAAAGGGCATGGGCATCGACTCACGGCAGAACGATCCAAAGGAGCACACCGATGACCAACGACACGACCAGCCACCTGGACCTGACGTTGATGGTCGCCTTTCACGACGCCTTCCGGCGCGACCTTGCCCACCTGGCCTCCGCCACCAGCCGCCACCGCGCGCAACTTGACGAGCCGGACCGGCGCACCGCCGTGCTGGCCGGATGGGAGCTGTTCAAAACCGAGCTGCATCTGCACCACACCGCCGAGGACGCCGACTTGTGGCCGCGCATGCGCACCCACCTGGCCGACCGTCCCGACGACCTGGCCCTGCTGCAGGCGATGCAGGAGGAACACGCCCGCATCGACCCGCTGCTTGCCGGTGTCGACGGCGCCTTCGCCGACCACGACGGCGGTCACCAGCGCCTCGGGGACACCGTCGATGCCTTGGCCGGCGAGCTGCACGGGCATCTGCGCCACGAGGAGCGCGACGCGCTTCCGCTGATCGACCAGTCCCTTACCCAGGCCGAGTGGCAGGCGTTCGGCAACGACCAGCGCCGCCGCATTGGCCTCCGCGGCGCCGCCCAGCTATTTCCCTGGCTGCTGGATGAGGCCTCCTCCGAGCAGGTCAAGGCGGTCCTGGCAGGCCTCCCGCCGCCGCTGCGCGTGGTCTACCGGCGGATCTGGCAGCCCCGCTACGGCCGCCACAACCATTGGGAACTGTCCACGCAGGCGTGAGCACCCGGCCAACGCAGAGCCAATGCGAGGTGATCCTCAAATGTGAGCAAGCGTTTCCCAGGCCCCTTCCGTAGTCTGGACCGCGCCCAGCGCGGCCTCAGTGGGCTGCGGGCAGACTCGGGCCGGGGGATGTGCGGTGTTCCAGCAGCAGCTTCCATTGGTTGGCCGGGAGCCGGATCTTCGGCTGCTGGAGCTCGTCCTGGACCGCGCAGCGGCGGGCACGGGTGGCGTCGTGCTGATCTCCGGCGAGGCAGGGATCGGCAAGACGCGGCTGTGCCAGGAGCTCAGCCGCTCCCACCGGGAGCGAGGCGGCCAGGTCCTGCTCGGACGTGCCTTCCCCGAGGAGGCGGCGATCTCCTTTGGCGCCATCGCGGACGCGCTCAGGGCGGCCAGGCGGGGCGAGCCGCCGCTGTGGGAGGCGGCGTTGGCCCGGGCCTCGGTGTTGTGGGCGATCGCCCCCGAGCTGGCCGCAACGCCGGAGGTTGAGCGGCGGTCGTTCGATCATCCGGTGCTGTTCGAGGCGCTGCTGGACGCCGTGGATGAGGCCGCGGGTGATCGCGTGACGCTGTGGGTCTTAGAGGACCTCCACTGGGCGGACGAGGCGACCTGGGAGTTCGTGCGGTATGCGGCGCGGCGCGTTGCGGAGATGGGTCTGGTCCTGGCCGTCACCTACCGTGAGGAGGACCTCGGTGCGACCCACCCCTGGTGGGGGAACCTGGTCCGCCTGCAGCAGGATCCCGGCGTCGTGCGTGTCTCGCTCGAGCGGCTGTCGGCCGCGAACGGGGAGCGGCTCGTCCGCGCCCTGGCGCCGTCACTGCCGCAGGCGATGGTGGCGACAATCATCGAGCGAAGCGCCGGCACGCCGCTGCTGGTGCAGGAGCTGGCGAGCCTGGCCTCACGTTCGGGCGCGCTTCCGGACCTGCCGGATATCGTGCGGGCCACCGTCCGGGAGCGAGCGCAGCGTCTGGGCCCTGCCGCACGGGAGCTGCTGGAGGTGGCTGCGGTGGCCGGCGGGGAGGTGGACCAGGACCTGCTCGAGTCCCTGCGGCCAGACCCGCCAGCAGATGAGCTCGTATCGGCTGGTCTGCTGGAACGGGACGGTGCGCGCCTGCGCTTCCGGCATCCCCTGCTGCAGGAGGCGGCCTACCAGGACGTCCCTTCCGAGCGGCGGCGCGCCATCCATCAGGAGCTGGCCGAGGCGCTGGCCTGGAGCGGAGCGCACCCGGCAGAGCGCATCGCCGGCCACCTGGAGCGCGCCGGGCGACCCCAGACCGCGCTCTCAGTCCTGGAGAGCGACGCGGAGGAGGCGTCGAGCGCCGGGAACGTAGGTCGCAGCGCCACGCTACATCTTGCGGCACTAGGGCTTGCTGGCAGGCACGCATCGCTGGCTTCTCGCCGGGCCAGGCTGCAGGGAGCGGCGATCCGCGAGCTGTTCCTGGCCGGACGCTGGACAGAGCTTGATCCGCTGATCCAGGACGCCTGGTCACGGCGCGATCGTCTGCAACCCCGCGAGCGGGCATGGCTGGCCAACGTGCTGGCCCTGCAGCTGTTCTGGACGGGCGCGGTCGGCGAGGCGCGGGCCCTGATCGAGCAGGAGCTGGCGCACCTGGAACACCACGACGCGATCGATCAGGGAGCCATGCTGCTTGCCCAGGCCGGATTCGTCGCCGGGTTCCTCGGAGAGGACAAGCAGGCCCTGCTGCACAGCGAGCGGGCGTTGGAGATCGCCCGGCGCACCGTCGACGTGGAGGCTGAGTGGCGCGCGCGATATACCCAGATCTACGTCCTCTATGGCCTGGATCGCGACCGGCAGGCCGCCATCGCCCGATCCCGCGACAACGCTGCCTTCGCCCGCGCGCATGGCCTGGCCGCCAGCCAGGCGGCCGCGCTGTTCTCCGTGGCGCAGTACACGGCGACGATCGAGGACGCCAAGGCGGCCCAGCAGGCCGCGGAGCGCGCCGGGGCCTGGGACTACGCGAACCTGGCGCAACTGCTGCGGGGTGCCATCCTGCTACTTCAGGGACGGGCCGACCAGGCCGAGGCCATCCTCGTGCGCGTGGGTCCGGAGATCCAGCTCTCAAGGCCGGCCTCGCCCGTCCCCTGGGTCGACACCACTGTGGCGTTCCTGCGCCTGCACCGGGGCGATCTGGAGGAAGCCCGGCGGATCCTGCACCGACCCGGCGCCAGTCAGGCGGCCCGCCACACCGTTCGGGTTGCCGATCGCGCCGCGGCGCTGGGATGGCTGGCGTGGGAGGAAGGTCGGTGGGAGGAGGCCGCCGAGCAGCTGGCCGACTCTCTAGGGTCCTGGGTCGGCGGCTGGCATCTCATGGTCGGGGGGCCCATCTGCCTGCCATTGCACGTCGACGCGCTCCTGCGGCTCGGCCGGCCCGCCGATGCCACGACCATCGTGGAGGCGGCGGCCATGCAGCGCGACCCGCCGCGCTTCTTCGCCGCGGCGCTGGCGGTGGCCCGGTTCCGGCTCGAGCCGACGCCCGAACGGGCCGCCCATGCCCAGTCGCTGGCGGCCGCGGCGCCCTGGCCCTGGCTCGGCGCGTTACTTGGCTGCTGGCGCGGTGAGCTGCTCGCAGACCAGCAGGCGGCGCAAGCTGCGCGTGCGCTGTTCGAGCGGATCGGTGCCGACCTTGGCGTCCAGCGGGCAGAGCGGGTGCTGCGACGCCTGGGCGCGTGGCCGCATGGCGACGCCGGCGCGGCCAGTCCGCTGTCGCCCCGCGAGGTGGAGGTGGCCGGACTGGTGGCCGAAGGTCTGTCCAACCCCGCGATCGCGCGGCGGCTCTACCTCAGCCGCCCGACCATCGCCCATCACGTGGCGCACATCCTGACCAAGCTCGGCTTTGCGTCACGCGCACAGATCGCCGCGTGGGTGGTCCAGCAGCGCGGCATGGTCCAGCTGAACCATTCGCCCAACCCTCGGGCCGAATGATCCACCCAGCCGATGCGCGCGGGCCCGCTCTGATGCGACCGTGTCCGCTAGCAGGCACTCGCTGGGCACATGGAGGGAAGCATGAAACTCACGATCATCGCAGCGACCGGGGGAGTCGGCCGCGAACTTCTCGAGCAGGCGCTCGACGCGGGTCACGACGTCACCACCGTGGTACGCAATCCAGGCAAGCTGTCCCGGGAAGTGCGCGCTGTCACCACCGACCTGACCGCGCCTGATCCAGCGGCGCTGGAGGCCGCGATCGCCGGAACAGATGCCGTGCTCTCCGGCCTTGGTCCGCACTCGAATTCCGACGCGGGCGTCGCCTCGCGCGGCACGCGCGCCATCGTCGCGGCGATGCGCGCCACAAACGTACGGCGCGTCGTCGCGATCAGCGCCGGGCCGGTCTCCACCCTGCCGTCGCCCGGCCGCCCCAACCCGCCGAAACACGACCCTGGCGACGGCTTCTTCATGCGGTACCTGTTCGGTCCGTTCGCAAGAGCCAGATTCCGCAAGGTGTATGACGATCTCGTGCAGATGGAGGACATCCTTGCCGGCAGCGGCCTGGACTGGACCGTCGTGCGGCCGCCACAGATGACCGACAAGCCGGCGACCGGCACCTACCGGACGGCCTACGGGCAGAACATCCGGGGCGGCTGGACTGTTCCCCGCGCTGACGTCGCCCACCTCATGCTCCGCGTTCTCGGTCAGCCGGAGACGATCCACCGAGTTATCGGAATCGCCAGCTAGCTGTCGTTCGCCGCATTCGCGAGGAAGTCAGTCAGGGCGACGGTATCGAAATAGAACATCTGGGCGCGGGCGAGCCGCCCACCTCGGATCTTGTAGAGGCCGAGCACGGGGCCGTCGAAGCGCTCGCCGGTGGGGCCGCATCCCCGCTGCCGCCACAGCACCACGACCTCCCCGGTCTCATGGTTGGCGGCGACGACGCGCGGGTCCATCCGCCGCTCGGCCGCGCTCGGTTGCAGCTGGTTCCAGGTTTCGGCCCAGGTGGGACGACCCTGCTGGGCCTCGATGTCGAGGTCCCGGTAGGTGCCGCCGTATGGCAGCGATGGCGGCCAGTGGATCTCGAAATCTGGCTGGACCAGCTCGGTGAACCGTTGCGCGTCCCGGCGCTCGACGGCGCTGAAGACCGCGAGCATGAGCTCGATGTGGTCCCGTCCGGTCGCTCCGGTGCTCATGATCGGCTCCTTGTGTCTTTCCGCTCGCCAGTGGCCCCGGCCTTGGCCTCGCATCGTGGACGATTTCGCGCCTGCAGGTGTGACAGCAGGTTTCGCGGTTCAGCTGCCTGTGCCAGGGCGGCGTTCTCGGCTTGTCACCGCCGCCTGGCGGCGGCTGCTCCGGTTCTAGAATATTGTGGGCAGTTCGTCAGCTTTGCTCATAGCCTCTTCCAATGACCAAGTTGCGTGAATCTGAGTTCTGTTCCACTGGGCGAGGCGACTCTGCATGACGAACTCTCGGACGGCCTCGATATTGTCGGCCTCGGCGACCGTATGGATCACGTGGTCGTAGGGCTGGCCGCCGCTGGCCGTGCCCTGCAGGACAAGGGCGGTGTTGCCTGTTGCCGGGTTCATTGGCGCATCGAGCTCGAGGACGTCGTTCGTATCGAGCGAAGCGGCGATGACGCTCACGCGGGATTCCAGGCCCGACATCGGCGCTCCGATGTCGGCGGCGCAGTCGCTCAACCCTCGTAACGACTCGCAAGGTAATTATGACATTCGCAAGATCCCTCGCAGCCTAAGTTTGACCTTCGCAACCTCTTGCGATACAGGACAGAAGTGTCCTGTACGGATAAGGGTTGCGGTTCTCGGTGTGTTGAGCTGGGAGCTTGCAAGGTAGTTCTGGACGGCAGGGCCGATGTTTGTTCGGTTCTACTTTGCACATTCGGCGGATCATGGACGTTGGTCGTTCGACGCGGCCAAAGGATGGCCCGGGCCGGCCCGGCGCGGGACGGCGGTGGTGGGCTGGGAGTTCACCACCCGGCCTGGGGCCTCCAGTCACCACGCCTGGTCGGCGCGCCGCCACCAGGAGCCGGTACCCAGCACCGCCGCCAGCCCGACGAGCACGACCAGCAGGTACCCGACCGGGCCCGGCCGGGTACGGACTCCCGCGATACCGGCGTACAGGGCCGGCACCGCCCATGGGAAGTACGCGCCGTATCCGAGCGTGGCGACGATCTGCCCGAGGAACGTGGCCAGCAGGATCCCGCCGACCGGCGCCAGGTACCCGCGAGCCACGCTGGCCAGCAACGCGAACGGCGCCACCAGGGCGATCGTCATGATCGCGGTGAGCAGCAGCCGGACCAGGCCCGACCCGACCGTGCCGGCATCAGCGCCGGGCAGCCGCAGAGCGGTGACGACGCCCACCCCGAGCGCGCCGGTCCAGGCGGCCAGCACCAGGCACCAGGCGGTGGCCACGGTGAACTTGGCCGCCACGATCGCGGCGCGCGGGACGGGCAGCGCGAGCAGGTCCTTGACGGTCCGGTCGGCGAACTCCCGGCCGAAGACCCAGATGAATACCAGCCCGAAGACGAACAGCCCGCCGATCCCGGTGGCCTCGGTGAGGAATCCGAGTGCGGTGGGCGTGTCCGCGACACCGACGGTGAGCTGCGCCTTCGCCCCCAGCAGGCCCCACGAGCGGGCCGCGGCCGGATCCTTGAGGATGACCATGAACAGGCCATCGACGAGGGCGACCAGGCCGAACGCGAGGGCGGTGATCAAGGGGGTACGCGAGCGGCGCAACTTGAGCAGCTCGACCCGTACCGCCGCGGTGAAGTCACCCATCGTCGCCTCCGGTACCGGCGCCGACCAGGCGCAGGAAGTGGCTCTCGAGATCGTCGCGGGTCACGGTCAGGCCGGTGGGCGGGTACCCGGCGGCGACCAGCACGGTGGCCACGTCGTCCGGCCGGCGGAGCGCCGCCTCGTCGGTGAGTACCAGCGCGCCGTCCGGGCCGCCCGGGTCGAAGCCGGCGGCGCGCAGCGCGGCCCGCGCCCCGGCCAGGTCACGCGCGGTGACCACGAGCCGGGGGCGTTCCCGCCGGGCCAGCTCGGCGGCGTCCAGCTCCTCGATCAGCCATCCATTGTGGATGATCCCGATCCGGGTCGCCAGCCGGGACACCTCCGCCAGGATGTGGCTGGACCAGAAGACCGCGACGTTCCGGTCCCGGGCCAGCCCGCGCAGCAGGTTCCTGATCTCGACCACCCCCGCCGGGTCGAGCCCGTTCGCGGGCTCGTCGAGGATCAGCAGGTCGGGAGCGTGGATGAGGGCCTTGGCCAGGCCCAGCCGCTGGGCGTTGCCGAGCGAGAGGGTACCGGCGCGGCGGTCCGCGTACGGGCCGAGAGCCAGCCGCTCGATCACCTCGGGGACCGCGGCCGGCCGGGCGAGCCGGCGCAACCGGTACACGATCTCCAGGTTCTCCCGCACGGTCAGCTCGGGGTACGCGGCCGGCGTCTCGACCAGGTACCCGACCCGGCCCCAGATCGGCAGCCTGCCCGGGCGGACCCGGGTACCGAACAGCTCGACGCCGCCGGCGGTCGGGCGAACCATGCCGAGCAGCATCCGGATCATGGTGGTCTTGCCGGCGCCGTTCAGCCCGAGCAGCCCGTAGATCTCGCCCGGGGGTACCCGCAGCGACACGTCCCGGACCGCGGTCACGTCGCCGTACCGCTTGGTCAGCCCGCCGGCGACGATCACCTGACCGGCGACCCCGGCCGGCGACTCGACGCGGACCTTGCTCGCTAATTGCATGCGATGTAGTTTTTCATCGGTTGAAGGTAAACGTCAAGCGAGTGGAGGAGCGGTGCCGCGGCAACCGGCCGGACTGCGCGAGCGCAAGAAGGAGAAGACCCGGCAGGCCCTGGCGTCGGCCGCGATGCGCCTGTTCGCCGAGCGGGGGTACGAGGCAACGACCGTGGCCGACATCGCCGCGGCGGCCGAGGTGTCCACCCGTACCTTCTTCGCGTACTTCCCGAGCAAGGAGGACGTGTTCTTCACCGGCACCCGGGAGCGCCTGGACCTGGTCCGGCAGGCGTTCGCCGCACACGCCGCCGCCCTGCCCCCGCTGACCGCGATGCGCGCCACCCTCGACCAGATCATCGAGACCGCCTCCGGTGACCTGTTCGCACCGGATCGAGATATCCGGCTGCGCCTGCTGCTCGAGCGCCCCGAGCTGCGCGCCCGCGGTACCCAGCTGCTGTTCTCCGCGCACCAGGTGCTGGCCGACGGCATCCGCGCGGGCGTACCCGGCCTGGACGGGTACGGTGCGGTCGCCGCCGCCGGGGCGACCATCGGAGCCCTGGTCGCGGTCGTGCTGCACGCCCTGGAGCACGGCGGGAGCGTCGACGAGGTGCGGGCGGCCCTGACCGCGACCCTCGACCGGCTGGAACGCACGATGATGGGGACCTCGACAGCGTGCGGACGCGATGAGCGGTAGCCACGCGCAAGGTAAGTCTGAACAGTGCAAGATTAGATGCAAGCTAAGTCCGAACGGTGCAAAGTTCGCGCGGATAGGACAAGAAGGACCGGAGAGCTGGGGCGCCCGTACGGCGCCGGTAGCGGCTGAGCAAGTCAGCGCGACTTCGTCCGGCCCGGTCGGGTAGCGGCCGTCCACCAGCGCGAGCATCGGCCGCCCGTAGGGGCCGCCCGGGTCCTGGGCTCGCAGGTCGACGCTCTGGACCGAGCCGGTGGCAAGCTTCTCGTTCCCGATCACGTCGATGGTGCCGAAGCCCTGCTTGATGGCCGCGATGTCAGCCGCGCGCCGCGAATCGGTGCCGGGCAGGGTGACGAGATGGTTGGCGGTCCCGAACGTCGCGGCGTTCGGCGATGACGGCGTGTTGGTGGCGACCGCCGCGCCGAGGATCGTCGCCGAGACCGCGACGGCAAGCAGCGCCAGTACCAGCAACTGCTGGCGCCACTCCCGGCGGAACAGCCGCCACGCCCAGCGGACCACCGCTTGGCGAGCGGGAACGCCACCGTGCCCGGCTCCCACCTCGGCCGGCCGCTGGCCGGACGGACGCGCTCACTGGCTCTGCCCCGGCGCGAGGAGGGACTCGGGGCCCGGTGGCGGCGTGGTCTGGTCGGTCACTCGCCCGTCGCGCAGGAACACCACGCGATCGGCCCACGACGCCAGCTGCGCGTCGTGCGTGACCACGACGCCGGCCATACCCTGCCGGCAGGCGACGCGCACCAGGAGCATCACCGCCTCCGCGTTGACCGAGTCGAGGGCACCCGAAGGCTCGTCCGCCAACAGCAGACGACGATCCCCCACGACCCCGTCGAGCTCGAGCGGCAGAGCGACGTTCTCGGCCGTGGTGAGCCCGGCCAGCAGGTTGAAATCCTGGAACACGTAGCCGATCGAGCGGCGCCGCAGGCGCGCCCGCTCGTTCCGGGACATCCCCGACAGCGCGACGCCACCGACCAGCACCTCGCCGTTGGTCGGGTCCTCCAGGCTCCCGGCGATGGTCAGCAGGGTGCTCTTGCCCGAGCCGCTGGGCCCCATCACCGCCACCAGTTCCCCGGCATCCACCGACAGGTCGACGCCGCGCAGCGCCTGCACCTCGGCCGGACCCTCGCCGTAGACCTTCGACACCCGCCGCAGCTCGAGCACGCTCATCGCCGCACCCCGACGCTCCGGCGCAGCCTCGGCAACGAGGCGGGAGCAGGTCCAGGTGGGTCGGCGGCGGCACGCTTGAGGCGGCCGTCGGCGGCGTCCAGCCAGCGGATGACCGAGTCCAGCCGGAACAGCTCGGCGTCGACCACCAGCGCCAGACCCAGATCGAACTGGGCCTCGTCTTCTTTCAAATGCGTCCACTGCTGCATCAGCTCGACCAGGTACCGGCGGTGCACCTGGATCACGTCGTGCACGTCGATACCGGGCACCCGCAGCGCCACCAGCACCTTGATCACCAGCTCGTCGCGGGGTGGGGACCTCAGGTCGGGCGGGGTGCGCAACCACCCGACGAGCTCCTGCTCGCCTTCCGCCGTGATCCGGAAGCCCTTCTGTGGGCCGTCCTCCCCGTTATCGTCCGATTGGACGAACCCGTCGCGCTCGAGCCGCTGGAGTGTCGTGTACACCTGGCCCACGTTCAGCGGCCACACCTCGCCGGTTCTCGCCTCGAACTCTTCACGCAGCCGCAGGCCGTACTTGGGTCCCTCGCTCAACAGCGCGAGCAACGCATGCCGGATACTCACCAACTCCACCTCCCAGTATCATACTGAGTATACTACTAAGGACACCAGGCGATGGCAACCCCAGATCTGTGCCCCGGCGCCTCGGGCTTGTCCTGGTCGGCTCGGCAGGTGAGGCCGACGGGGAAGACTGCCGACGGACCAGGGGCGGGCCTAGCTCGGGGTGGTGTCCAGTCCCCAGGAGTGGATCCGGTCGGGGAAGATGCGGATCAGCGCCTCCCGGCCACCGGAGGCGTCGATGGCTTCGGCGCGACCCTCGACCACGACGGCCCGCGGTCGCCATGGGTTCACCGACGCCAGGTCGTCGACCACGATTGACGCCTGCGGGTTGGCCCGCACGTTGCGGAACTTGCGGGAGGCGGCGAAGTTGCGACCGGAGACGTCGATGGTGCCGAGCTCGGGGTTGTAGCTCCAGCCCACCGGCACGACGTGGGGCCGTCCGCTGGCATCGGCGGTCGCGAGGCGGCCCAGGCGCCGCTCGGCTCGGAGATACGCCAGCTCGGCGGTCGAAAGCGCAGCCATTCATTTCCCTTCATTCGGTGACCACATGTCCCCGGTACGACCTCAGGATAGAAGCTGGTCGGGCAGGCCGAAGTGACCGAAGGTCCCGGGGATGAGGAAGGCGGTGATCTCCTCGATCGCTTCGGACGATCGGGAAGGCGTGGTTGCGCACGGCCTCGACCAGCCCGTCGTCGGGGGAGCCGTAGAAGTTGCCGTAGCGCAGCGCGGTTCCGCCCGCGCCCGTGACCGCCTCTTCGAGGTGGCGCATCGCGGCGTCGGTCTGGCGCATCGTCGGCACCGGGGTCGGGTCGAGCGGATCCTGCTCCGTCTTGATCAGCCCGCCCTCGCGTGCGTACCGATGGCAGGCGAAGCTCTGGCCGACGAAAGCGCCCGACACCGGCCGCTTCCGCGGCGGCCAGCAGCGCGTCGGTGCCCTCGGTGCGGAGCCGGTTCGTCTGCGCGAAGCTCTGGTCGAAGTGCCTGAAGTCGATCAGGCCGGCCAGCGCCGTCGCCTGGTGCACGATCGCGTCCGGCTTGGTGTCGAGGACCGCCTTTCGCGTGGCGTGCGGGTCGGCGAGAGGGGGCGCTGGCGGCGGCTCCACCAGCGCCCCGTAGCTCCTCCGGCACGAGGTCGTTACGTAGGGGCCGTCCTGGCGCAGGATCGTGCCAGACGGACCCTAGAGAAGCGAACGACCTCTCAGCACGCTCCGCGCACTTCAGGGAGGAGGCATCCCGAGGAGAAGGTGCCTGGAACGGATTGCGTGACTCCGTTCGGCGGTCAGCGTGCCCGCCAGTAAGCGCGGGAGCCCTTGGGAGGAGGTACGCCGCCAGGTTCGCGTCGCCCGGGTGCGCGCCAGGCGGTGAGCGCGTTCGTCGACACCAATATTCTGGTCCGCCACCTGACCGGCGACCCGCCCGACCAGGCGGCGCGGGCGACCAAGTTCCTGGCTGCCGTGGATGAGCTGTTGTTGACGGACCTGGTGGTCGCTGAGGTCATCGACGTGCTGGAGTCGTTCTACGAGGTGCCACGCCCGCGAGTCGCCGAGCTGGTCCGTGCGATCATTGCGTTTCCAGCGATCGTGGTGTTGGACCCGGCGGCGTTGCTGCGCGCGCTCGAGATCTACGAGGCCGATCGTCTGGACTTTCCCGAGGCGTACCTGGTCGCGCAGGCGGAGCGGTCGGGGGTCGGGGTAGTTGCCTCGTTCGACAGGGCGATTGATCGCGTAACAACGGTCCGACGGCTCGAGCCCGCCTGATCCGCGCGAGGCTCTCCGGCCCGGCTAGCGCCTGATGGACAGCTCATCGAACAGCGGCCAGTCGGGCGTGGGGCAGGCGATCCTACCTGGTCGATCCGGACCTGTATGTCTGGTTTCGGATCAGGGGGGCCGTTGTGGCCCCCCTGATCGTTGGTTCAGCAGGTATGAAGCCGCGTCAGTCCTCTGGGGGCACGCAGTTTCCGAAGTCGAAGGACTTGAAGTCCCCGTTCGGGCTGATGTGGGTGGTCAGGTTGACCGAGCCGACCGATCCGGTTGCTTGCTGGATGATCTGGAACTTCTCGGTGTCGGTGAACGCGGTGCCCCCGGTGTTGGCGTTCATCGAGCCGCCGAACCATCCGGCCCCCACGATGTCGTAGAGGTTCCCCGCCTCGTCCTGGGCGACGACCTGCTGCGGAGTGATCGTTCCCGTGACGTTGAAGTTGCCGGAAGCGGTCACGTCCTCATGGATCACTAGACGGATGCTGCCCGAGATGATGGTGTAGTTGGCGTCGGAGCAAGTGAACACGGCGCCGGCCACGTCCTCCTCGGTGTGGACTGCCGGGCTTGCAAACGCCGGTTGGAGTCCGACGGCGAGCGCTGCACCGGTGATGAGCAGCCCGAGCAGGAGTCTCCGCACGGGGTCCCCCTTTCTGTCGCTGGCGGTCGCCGCCGACGACCGGATCGGTCGGCCGGGACGGCCATCCAGACTTCGCGAAATGCAGGTCGACCGTGACGCTCACGGTCGACCCGAGTCTGCCCCGGCCGCGTCCCGCCATCGTTACGGCAGCGTCCCGGCGCGAGACCCCGGCGACCGAAGTTGCCAGCCACCCGCGCCGCGGGAAGCGCGACGCCCCCGACTCGCCGGTGGGCGGGTGGGGGGCGTCGGGGTCGGTTGTCGTTGCTCGGGTCTCAGGCGGGCACGGTGGTCTTCGGCGGGTCGACGGCGCGGACCAGGAGCTCCTCGGTCGGGGACACCCGGCGCAGGTGCCAGACCCCCAGGATGGTCAGGACGAGCATCACTCCCCCGAGGATGAACGAGGCGATGCTTGCGATCAGTGCGATCTGTCCGATCTTCCAGAAGGCGTAGGCGTTGAGGAGCAGCCCGCGGAGGGTCTCACCCCTGAAGAGGGTCTGGACCTGTCCCGCCAGCTTGGTGTCGTTGGGGTTTCGCAGTGCCAGGCTGCTGACCTGAGCGTAGGTCTTGCCGCCGGCGGCTTCCTTGAGGTGGACGGCGATGAAGTGGTTGGCGTAGGCCTGCGCCTGCGCGCCGGTGGTGAGCTGCTGGCCGGCGTACTGGTTCAGGTAGCGGCCGATCTCCGGCGGCTTCAGTGCGTCGCTGCCCTTGGGCGGGAAGAAGATCTTCTGAGCGGCCAGTTGGTCATGCACGTTGTGGTTCGCGAAGCTGTACCCCCAGAACAGGAGTCCGCCGGAGACCAGCAGCACGATGGCGAGCACCAATCCTGTCGAAGACATTAGGACGTCGAATGTACGGCGGCGCATGCTCGTTCTCCTCCTTCGATTCGGCAGCACCTCTGCCGTGTTTCTGACCTGAAGCTATCCCGGGGCCGCCGCGCGGCCTGCTGGCGAAGGTCCCCCTGACTGGTAGACGGACGTCCCGACATCTGGGCCCCTCAGGCCCCTGTCCGGAAGGGACTCGGCAGGCTTGCCGCTCCGCGGCTACTGTGTCGTGGTGCGACTCGCGACCTGGAACGTGAACTCGGTGAAGCAGCGCCTGCCTCGGTTGCTGCCCTGGCTGGACCAGCGCCGGCCCGACGTGGTCTGCCTACAGGAGACCAAGCTCGCCGACGCCGTCTTCACTGAGCTCCTCGGCGAGGAGCTCGGCCGCCGCGGGTATGCGACCGCGCTGCACGGAGAGGCGCAGTGGAACGGCGTGGCGATCCTCTCCAAAGTGGGCCTGGACGACGTCGTGGCTGGCCTTGCCGGCGCGCCCGGCTATCCGCGTCAAGAGGCGCGTGCGGTGTCGGCGACCTGCGACGGGATCCGGGTGTACTCGGTGTACGTCCCGAACGGGCGGGTGCCGGACTCCGACCATTACCGCTACAAGCTGGCCTGGCTGGCCGCGTTGCGGGACGTGGTCCGCGCCGGCCCGGACGCCGCGATGGTCTGTGGGGACATGAACATCGCGCCGACCGATGCGGACGTGTTCGACCCGGAGGCCTACGTCGGTCAGACCCACGTCACCCCGCCGGAGCGGGCGGCGCTGGCCGAGCTGCAGGCGCTCGACCTGCGTGACGTGGTGCGGGATCACTGGCCGGCCGAGCGGGTCTTCACCTACTGGGACTACCGGGCCGGCATGTTCCACAGGGACCTCGGGATGCGGATCGACCTGGTGCTGGCCTCCGCCTCGGTGGAGGACCGGGTGCGGGCGGCGTGGGTGGACCGGCAGGCGCGCAAGGGCAGCGGGCCGAGCGACCACGCCCCCGTGATCATCGACCTGGACGAGGCGCGCGACGGGGACATCGGGCCGGTCGTGCCACCGCCGTCGGCGCCGGCGGTCAAGCGGGGCTCGGCCAAGCTGCCCCAATCGCCGCCACAGTCCTGAGGATGCGCCAGACGCGCTCGCCGTCGACTCGAGGAAACGGCGTAGGGTGGCTGCCGTCACGCTCTCGGGTTGCATGAGTCTGTGGTCAACCGTATGGAAGGATCGCGATGAGGCTCGGCCTCCACTACTGGAACTACTCGACGCCCGCCGATCCGTCGAAGATCGCCGCGACCCTGGCCGACACCGCGCTGGTCGCCGAGCAGGCCGGGGTGTCCTCGTTCACGGTGATGGACCACTACTTCCAGATGGAGCAGGCGGCAGCCGCCGAGGAGCCGATGCTGGAGGGGTACACCACGCTCGGGTACGTGGCGGGGAAGACCGAGCGGATGACCCTCGGATTGCTGGTCACCGGGGTGATGTATCGCCACCCGGGGCTCCTCGCCAAGATCGTCACGACCCTCGACGTGCTGTCCGGAGGCCGGGCCAGGTTGGGCATCGGCGCGTCGTGGTACGAGCGCGAGCAGCGCGGCCTGGGCGTGCCGGTCGTCCCGGTGTCCGAGCGGTTCGAGCGCCTGGAGGAGACGCTGCAGATCTGCCTGCAGATGTGGAGCGACGACAACGGCCCCTTCCAAGGCCGGCACTACCAGCTCAACGAGACGCTGTGCTTTCCCGCTCCGATCCGTCAGCCCCGTCCACCGATCATGATCGGTGGGGGCGGTGAGCGGAAGACGCTGCGACTGGTCGCCCGCTACGCGGACGCCTGCAACCTGTTCGGGACCAGCCCGGACGACGTCGCCCGCAAGCTGGAGGTGCTGCGGTCGCACTGTGAAGCGGAGGGTCGGGACTACGACAGCATCGAGAAGACCGTCCTTGCCGTGCGGCCAGCCCTGGCCGACGTCGACGCGTTCATCGGCGCGGCCGGTGCGTATGCAAACCTGGGCGTGACCGAGATGGCGACCATGCCGGACCGGCATCCGGTCGAGTTCGCTGAGCAGCTCGCCGAGCGGATCCTGCCGCGACTCGCCGACGTCGGCTGACTCGGGCCGGGTCGGCCAGCCCGCACACGAGGCGGTCCAGGCGGCCTGGCTCAGAACTCGAAGCACTCCAGCATGTTGCCGACTTCGGCGTGGGCGTCCCGCGGTGGCGCGGGAGGACCGGTCGGCTGACCGCCCGCGGCCTCGTAGTTCGGGCCTCCCGGCGTGGAGACGTCGAACCGGTGATTGACCGAGGCGAGCGTCGGCAGGCCGAACACGGCCTCGATGAGCTTCAACGTCGAGGTGTGCTCATAGACCGCCGGCTCCAGGTGGGATTTCTTGGCGAACGGCGAGATCACCCACGTCGGAACGCGAATGCCGGCGCCATAGGCATCGAACTGGGGCGGCGCCACGTGATCGAAGTACCCGCCGTGCTCGTCGTAGGTCAGGATATACGCCGAGCTTTCCCACGCCGACGACTCTCGCAGCGCGGTGATCAATTCCTCTTGGATGCCCATCCCGACCGAGACGTCCGCGGGAGGATGCTCGTCCCAGCCTCTGGCGAAGCTCGGAATGATGAACGAGACCTGCGGGAGCCGCCCGAGTCGCAGGTCGTTCAGATAGTCACCCTTGCTCCCGCGGGTCCGCCGGTCGTGCGCCCAGCGCTTCCAGAAGACGAACACGTTGTCGGTGTTGCCGAAGGGGACGCTGTCCCAGCTGATGTTGTAGACCTTCCAGGTCACACCGGCATCCTCGAGCAGGTCGAGGATAATCGGGTAATCGAAGACCCCGTATCCCCAGACGCCGTTGGTCGTGATGCCACCGGATGTCCCGGCGGCCAGGTAGAAGCGATTCGGCCAGGTGGGGCCGAGCAGGGAGCAGAAGTAGTTCACGCAGAGCGTGAATTCGTCGAACAAGCTGTAATAGAAGGGGAGCTGTTCAGCGGTGTAATAGCCCATGCAGTTTATGCCGTCGGTCGTGAAGAAACCGTCCATCGCGCCCGCGTCCCACTCACTGTGCACCGCGCTCCAGGAATGACCGATGTCCGGCGTCGACAGGCTCGTGAATTCGAATGGCGCCACGGTCCCGCCATGACCGTCGGGCTGCGAGTAACCGGCCGGAACGCCGAACTGACCCGCGAACGGCGCGAAGCCATAGTAGTGATCGAACGACCGGTTCTCCTGGCAGTCGACGATGATGTGCTGGAGTGGCGTCGTCCCGGACTGGGCGGCGGCTCCTCGAGCCGGCGCCGGGCCCGTCGAGAGAGCCAGAGCGATGACGCCAGCCGCGCCGAGCGCCCCCGCACCGTTCAGGAAGGCTCTCCGGCCGATGCGCCTGTCCACGGAAAGAGCCGACCCGGTTGCCTGCCGATCGCTTGCAGATCGAGGAGCCATATCGCCTCCGAAGTCGCTCGGTCGACGTCGTCTGCGGGGGAAACTCACGAATCTGCCTGTCCGCCCGGTGAGCGGCTATCGTCCGCTGGATGAACATTGCGGGTCAAGATGTCCGTGCGGCTCCGGGTGTTCCTGGAAGCCAGCGACCGCATCCGGCGGGTAGACATCCGGGGAGATGATCGCGGGTGCGACGGGAACCGGTGGAGCGCTCATCTGGCCCGCGATCCTCGGGATGGCCTACGCGCTGCTCCCGGAGTCGCGGGCCGGATCGGCGATCTTCTTCGCCGTGCTGCTGCGCGGACGCCACCGCGCCCACGTCTGACCCCGGGCGTCCGACGCCGCCTGGATGCGACGGTGCGCCTCGTCATGCGGGACGGAGACGTCGAAGTGGATGCACCCGACAGCGGAGCCCCGGGGTCAGGCGTCGGGCGAGAATGCGAACGCCGAGGCCTGGAGCCGGTACGGCTCCAAGGTCTCCCGCTGTCCCCCGGCACGCTCGGCCAGGCTGTCGAAGTCGGTCGCGCCGAGTTGCGCGTCCTGGTCCGCGATCTCCTTCAACGATCGCCACATCGCGAACTTGCCTTCGATCCCCAGCGAAAGCGCCTCGATGTCCATCAGCCGGCTCACTTCCGCGCTGCCCGTGAGCTGCTTGCTGGTCCGTAGCCTGCCGAGCTTCTCCAGCCCTCGTCCAGCGGCCAGCTTGGCGGGATTCCGCTCGATCCCGAGCCGGTCCATGAGATTCTCGAGCGTCGCCCGGTCCTCCTTGACCTCCAGGACCAGGCCCGCGAGCGCGGTCCCGAACGGCGTTCCCTCGTTCTTGGAACGAAGCTTCTCCGCGACCTCCACGCCGGCTATCGAACCGCCCAGATGATCGTTGAGGTAGATCCCCAAGAGATCGATGGAAACCATGGCGCCCCCCTCGCCGAACCGATCCGTCCAGGACCATGATGCACGTCTGACGGCGGGAGGAGCGGGATGTCCGGGCACAGTCCCGGGAGAGGAGGCCAGCATGACGATGGTGGTGACGGCCCTGTCGACATCGGTCGACGGGTTCATCGCGGGCGCCGATGACGGCCCGGAGCAGCCGTTGGGTATCGGTGGCCAGCGACTCTTCAAGTGGTACAGCGACGGTGACACCCCGAGCCGGTACTTCCCCTCGTTCAAGCTGTCGGCCGCCAGTGCGACACGTTCGTCACCGAGGGGATCGAACGTGCTGTCGAACAGGCGCGGACCGCCGCCGGTGAGAAAGAGGTAGCCCTCATGGGGGCGAACGTCGTGCAGCAATGCCTGCGGGCCGGCCTGCTCGACGAGTTCACGATCCACCAGGTGCCGGTGCTGCTGGGTCGCGGCGTCCGCCTGCTGGACGGTCTCGAGCCCAGCGTCGAGCTGGAGCTCGTCGGGGTGGTCGACGCGCCAGGCGTCACGCACCTGACCTACCGGGTCCTGAAGTAGGCAGGGCAACCGGACCATCAACGCCGAGCTCGAGCGGCAGTGGCGCGAACCGGAACTCGAAACCGGCTGCCGAGCGCTCCAGGGGGGCGTGCTACTTCGGTGGAAGGCTGCGGGCGTAGGCGACGCCACGGTCGACCCAGCGGCGCAGGTCGGAGTCCTCCGCGCAGCCGGAGGCGTCGACGACGAGCCAGCCCTTCATCGGCCTGCCGGTCATGTCGAACGGCCCGGCGCCCTCTTCGGTCAGCAACCGCTCGTGCTGGTCCGGGTCGGTCCGCACGATCAGCCCGTCCTTGCGAACGCCGACGGCCATGTTGCCGTCCAGCAGCATCGCCAACCCGCCGAACATCTTTTTCTCGGCCAGCCCGGCTTCGCCGCCGAGCAACTCCCGCACCCGGGTCGCCAAACCCTCGTCGTACGCCATGGCATCATCCTGGCACAGATGCCCGACAGCCATCCGCGGCCGCTCGACCTGGACCCGTAACGCTGCTGTGATGGTGGCCGCCGATGCCGAGGGCCCTGGACACGACACAGCGGAGGCGCTGATGCTGGCGGTACGAGCGGGACGGGCGTTCGACGGGGAGGGGGCGATCCCCGGGGGTGCGCTGGTGCTCACCGATGGTGGGCGGATCGTCGGGATCGAGCCGGGGTCGGTGGACCCCCCGGATGGCTGGTCGCTGGTCGAGCTTCCGGGGGCCACGCTGCTGCCCGGGCTGATCGACACGCACGTCCACCTGTGCGGCGACAGCCGGATGGGCGCACTGGACCGGCTGCCCGGCTACAGCGACGAGGAGCTGACCGGCGTGATCGAGCAGGCGCTCGCCGCGCAGCTGGCCGCCGGGGTGACCAGCGTGCGGGATCTGGGTGACCGCCGCTGGTCGGCGCTGGAGTGGCGCGACCGCATCGCCGCCGATGGTGCGACGGGATCTCCCACGATCGTGGCGTCGGGCCCGCCGATCACCAGCCCGGCGGGCCACTGCTGGCACATGGGCGGCGAGGCCCACGACGCGGAGGAGCTTCGCGAGGCGGTGCGCGAGCGGGCCGACCGGCGGGCCGACATCGTCAAGGTCATGGCCAGCGGCGGCGCCACGACGCCCGGCACCGACGTGCTGGCCTGCCAGTTCCAGCTCGACGAGCTGCGCCTGGTGGTCGAGGAGGCGCACGCCCTCGGGCTGCCGGTGACGGCCCACGCCCATGGGCTGCCGGCGGTCCGGCAGGCGATCTCCGCGGGCGTGGACGGCATCGAGCACTGCGGTTGCCTGACCGCCTCGGGGATGGAGGTGTCGGATGAGCTGTTGGAGGCCCTGGCCGACCGCCAGATCCAGGTCTGCCCGACGCTGGGGAGGACCGGCGATGCCGCACCGCCCCCGGCGCTGGCCGAGATCATGGCGCGGAGCGGCATGACCTGGGAGGCGCGCCTGGCGATCGTGGGCCGCATGCACCGCGCTGGCGTCCAAGTGGTCTGCGGTGCCGACGCCGGGATCGGGTCGGGCAAGCCGCACGGGATCCTCCCGGAGGCGGTCATCGACCTGGTGAGCGCCGGGCTGCCCCCGGCGGCGGCACTGGCGTCGGCGACCTCGGTGGCGGCGCGGGCCTGTGGGCTCGGGGAGCGCAAGGGTCGGCTGCGGGCCGGCTATGACGCTGACCTGCTGCTGGTCGATGGCGACCCGCTGACCGACATCACCGCGCTGCGCCGGGTCTCCACCGTGGTCGCCGGCGGCTCCCGGGTGGGAGGTCAGGCCTTCTGACCGTGGCGGTAGCTGTTGTGCACCTGGAAGGGCGTGATGTCCGGCTGCGGCATCCCGCCGACCCTCTCGAACGCCGGGCCGAGACGGCTGGCGAGGAAGCGGTCGAAGTCAGCCTGCGACTCCCACACATCGACGACGGTCAAGGCGCCGTCAGGCGTCGAGCCGGCCACGTGACTGATTATGCCCTCCGGCCAGCCGTCGCCCGCGTCGCCGAGCGGCAGCTCCAGCTCCTCCATGACTGCGTCGTACTTGTCCGTTCCGATACCCGGAAACCGTATGAGCAGACCCACTGCCATGGTTGCCCTCCTGATTGTCTTGATCGAGGAATGCAAGGGTCTCAAGACGAATGCGCTATCGCCATGGCGAAAGTGGGCTAGTACCTCCGGGGCGCGCCGCGGCGCGGGCCCGGGGCGGCGCGGCAGGGAGCCCGAGTGAGCCGTCAGCTCGTCGATGTCCCGGCGAACGCCAGCAGCGGCCACCGTGATGGAACCGGTGGCCGCTGCCGTGTGTCGTTCTCTGCGGATGAGCTCGACTGCTAGCGCGTGCCCATTCGGCGACTGGCGAGCAGGCCACCCGCGCCGACGACCAGGAGCAGGAGCCCGGCGATCGCGATCGGCACGGCGTTGGAACCGGTGAACGGCAGCGCGCCGCCCCCCGTGGAGGTCACCGACTTGCCGCCGCCTCCGCCTCCGCCACCCAGCGTCGTGGTGGTGGTGGTGCCACCGCCACCACCACCGGATGTCGTGGTGGTCGTCGTGGACCTGCTCTCGCAGCCCTTCACCCAGAACACCTTGTGCTTGACGTCGTTGCCCTTCGACCCCTGGGCGTGGATGGTCAGCTTGACGTGAACCCCTTGCTTTGGGTGCGGGGTGATGCCGGTCACGTCGAGCATGTAGGTCCGGGAGGCGTCAAGTCCCGCCTCGCTCCCGCCACCGGCGTTGCTGTCCTCGCCGATGAAGACATTGTCGGTCAGCAGGACCTGGTCCTTACCGGCCCGCAGCGTGGGCTTCTTCGCCACGAAGGTGACGGTCGCGAAGAGGGCGCCCTTGTCGAACCCGTAGAAGTCCACCTGAAACGGGCACTTGACGTGGGGTTCGTTGTTGGGCGCGTTGTCGAACGGCTCGGTATCGACCTTGATGGTGCCGTTGTTGCCTGGCGGGCCTGCCGGGTTGGGGGTCGCTGCGCCCGCGATCTGTGGGATCGCCAAGCCGCCCGCGATCAGCATCGCGGTGAGCAGACCAACGAGCGCGATGGCTCGGCTGGTCCCGTTCCTGTTTCGCATCTGGGGTCTCCAGCCCTTTTGCTCGGCTTCCTTTGCACGTGCCCCGTCCCAGCGGGACCGCTAGGCCTCGCAAGGTGGCAGCAGCCTTTCAGAACCGGACAGGCAAGGTCAAACGAGACAGGGACTCTGACCTGGGGAAATGCGATTTCATCGCATAACGAAGCGGTTGCGAAGCAGGATCTCTTTGGATCACGAGCGTGTGACCCGCCCGTATTCGGGCTCGTTCGTGTCGTTCGGGCCGCAAGTTCCGGCTTTGGTGGTTGACGGCGCGCGCCGACGGTAATCCAGGGTCCGGACGCCGTACGGCAACGCCGCCGTCCGGCGTCTGCACGAGAGAGGAGACCTGATGCCGCACGCTCCCACGCCTTGGATCGGCCTGGCCGCCCTGGTCGCGATGTTCGCGCTGCCGTTCCTGCCCACCTGGTTGTTCGAGGGTCCCCGAACCGTCAAGCACAGGCCGCAGCGACACGTCTGCGCCGATTGCGGCGCCGCATGGACGAACGGGCACGTCTGCGCAGCCCCATCGCCAGGCCCAGATGCCCTCGAGGCGGGCTTGCCCCTACGAGCCGAGCTCCGCCGCCTGTCTCCCTCGACCGAGCTGGAGCCTCACCAGGACACGGAGATCTCCCGCTAGGCAGCCAGCCGATCGCCGCGCAGTGGGGTGGCCGTCTCGGCGCTGCATTTCTACGAGCGGCAGGAGCTGATCACCAGCCGCCGCACCTCGGGGCAACCAGCGGCGCTACCGGCGCGACACGCTACGGCGCGTAGCGCTGATCCGTATCGCCCAGCGCGTCGGCATCCCGCGAGCCGACGTCGCCGCCGCCCTCGCCGAGCTGCCGGCTGGCCGCACGCCGACCCGCCGCCACTGGGAACGGCCGGCGCGACGCTGGCAGGCCGAGCTGGACACGCGCATCCGTCATCTCCAGCAGCTCCGCGACGACTTCACCGACTGCGTGGGATGCGGCTGCCTGTCGATCGACCGCTGCCACCTCGCCAACCGCTACGACCGGCTCGCCGAGCACGGCCACGGCCCCCGCCGCCTGCTCGACCCGTGACGCCGTCGGCGGCTGGCGCGGCGAGGTCACCGAGGCTTCGGCGGGTGGTGGGGGAGCGGCCACCGAGCTGACGTCCGCATAGGGTGTGATTGGGGAGGGGTCGTCGGGGTACGCTGCGGCGACGGCCGGGACCTGGCCCCAGCCGGGTCAAGGTCGCGCCTGGTACCAGGAGGTTGTCGTGCCCGAACGGCGTCTGCGCTCGTTGCGGCCGCTCAGGCGAGGCCCGCTCCCGGGTGCTGGTCATCCCGGTGACGGGCGGGTCGCGCCGGAGCGCTCGATGGACCCCCGGGCCGCGGAAGCGGTCACCCCAGTTGAGAACAGCGTCATCGACAACGCCGTCTACGTGGACGGCAAGCGCGTCGACTCGCCGGCGACCCTGGCGGACACGGTCGATCAGTTGCGCTCCAAGCAGGGAGCCATGGCCTGGATCGGGCTGTACCGCCCGGCGGAGTCGCAGCTCCTGGCGCTGGCCGAGGAGTTCGGGCTGCACGAGCTGGCGGTGGAGGACGCGATCGTCGCCCACCAGCGGCCCAAGCTGGAACGCTACGGCGACGTCCTGTTCGTGGTGCTGCGCGGCGCCCGCTACCTGGACGAGGCAGAGCAGGTCGACTTCGGCGAGCTGCACGTCTTCGTCGGCCGCGACTTCATCCTCACCGTGCGGCACGCTGAGGCCCCCGACTTGGCCGCGGTCCGCCGTCGCATGGAGGGCGACCCCGACCTGCTGCGCCGCGGCACCGAGGCGGTGCTGTACGCGATCCTCGACGCCGTGGTGGACGGCTACGCTCCGGTGGTCGCCGGGCTCCAGAACGACATCGACGAGATCGAGACCCAGGTCTTCAGCGGTGACCCGAAGGTGTCCCGGCGCATCTACGAGCTGTCCGGGGAGGTGATCGAGTTCCAGCGGGCCACCCGCCCGCTGCTCGGCATGCTCAGAGCGCTCATGGCCGGCTTCGACAAGTACGGCACCGACGAGGAGCTGCAACGCTACCTGCGCGACGTGGCCGACCACGCCACCACCGTCGTGGAGCGGGTGGACGGGTTCCGCCAGATGCTCCAGGACATCCTCACGGTCAACGCCACGCTCGTCAGCCAGGCGCAGAACGAGGAGATGAAGGGCCTGACCGAGGCCAGCTACGCCCAGAACGAGGAGGTCAAGAAGGTCTCCGCCTGGGCGGCGATCCTGTTCGCGCCCACCCTCATCGGCACCGTCTACGGCATGAACTTCCGGCACATGCCGGAGCTGCACTGGGCGTTCGGCTACCCCTTCGCGATCGCGCTGATGCTGTTCACCAGCGGCACCCTCTACGCGATCTTCAAGCACCGCGGCTGGCTCTGAGCGCGGTCACCCGGAGGTCGCCGCGTAGCGCTGGCGCAGCGGCTGCTCCAGCACCTTGCCCGAGGCGCTGCGGGGCAGGGACTCGACCCACTTCCAGCTGGTGCCCGACTCCGCCCGCTTCGCCTGACCATCGACGCGGGCGCGGTCGCCGACGGGAACGCCAACCCGGCGCAGGCGATCCTCGGCGTCGACGCGATCCACGGCGACGACCTCGGCAAGCGCATGCCGATCTACGCCTTCGGTGCGGCCCTTGGCGGTCAGGGCGTCCTGGACACCGCCAGGGTCCAGGCCCCTCCCTCCACCAAGCCGCGTAGCACCCTGGCAGTGGGCCTGGCCTCCGTCCGCCAGGTCGTGTTGCGGTCGCCACGCAGGTCGCGGGCCGCCGCGGTTGCGGGCGCCTGATCGCTCAGAGCGTGGGAGACTGCGGCCGATAAGGTATGGGACGCCACCCGAGGAGAGGAGCGCCAATGGCGAACGTGAAGCCGATCCCGGACGGATACCCGCAGGTCACTCCCTACCTGGCCGTGGACGACGCCAACGCGGCGATCGATTTCTACACCACGGTGTTTGGGGCGCGAGAGCGCATGCGCATGGACGCGCCCGGCGGCAAGGTCGGCCACGCCGAGCTGCAGTTCGGGGACTCGCTGGTGATGCTGGCGGACGAGTTCCCCGAGATGGGGAACCGCTCGCCCAAGTCGGTGGGCGGCACCCCGGTGACGATCAGCGTGTACGTCGACGACGTCGACGCGGCCTTCGACCGGGCGCTGCGGGCTGGCGCCAAGGAGCTGCGCCCGCTCGAGAACCAGTTCTACGGCGATCGGACCGCACAGATCGAGGACCCCTTCGGGCACCGCTGGAGCATCTCGACCCACATCGAGGACGTCCCTCCGGACGAGATGCAGCGGCGCGCGGCCGAGATGGCGCAGCGCATGTCCGAGGGCGCGGGCGGCTGAGCCCGGTTTCCCAGGGCGCACCGACCCGTCCGTCGATCCGCGCCGGGCCTGAGGTGCTGGCCGCGGCGCTTTCCTGTGCCGGCTCGGGCCCGGGCCTTGGGGCTCGGGCCTTGGGTCGGGGCTGGGCGGGGCGCCGCATCGCCCATCCGCGCGGGAACTGTCGAGTCGCCGACGAATACCTCGCGTGACACGTAAATCTGACGATTGGGTCATCGCCCGATCCGTCGCACACTCTCCCGGGCGCTGCAGTTGGCGCCCGCGGAGCCGGCTATCGGTCACCGGCCCCGTGCTGGGAGTGGCGGCGAGCCCACCGATCGCGCCGATGGGCTCGCCGCCGCCGCCGGCTGCGGATGCGCGGCCGGCTCGGGCCGCGCCTTGGCGGGCGGGAGCGCTGGCCGCTCGCGCGGCTGCTCGCTGGCCAGCAGCCGCAGGCCGCCCTGCTGCAGGACGAACCCGACCAGGACCGTCAGCGAAGCGGCGGCCAGCAGCAGCCAGGGATGCGCGACGCCATGGCGGTGGAGCACGTCGGCCACCGCCCGCGGCGCCGGCGCGCCCGCAGGCTGGACCGACGCCGCGGCGGCGGCGAGGCCGGTCGTGCGCCATCTCGTCGGCCCGCGCCGCAGCGCCAGCGCCCCGGTTACCAGCGTGGCCGTGGACGCCAGGAAGCCAAGCCCGTCGTTGTAGACGAAGGCCGAGTAGTGGGGCACCGCCGGGAGCAGCGCGACGAACCAGGCGGCAGCGACCACCACCCGCGGTCTCGACGGGAGCAGGATCAGCGCGAGCCAGGCCACCATCAGCACGCCGGCCGCGCCGAAGCAGGCGCTCAGCAGGCGCGGACCCGATGGCGACCGCCGGTGAGCCGATCCGCAGCACCACTGGCCACCGAACAGCGTCGCGTGCCAGGAGCTGCGCGGGCTCGGCGCCACGGTCGGCTACGCCCATGCGTACACCGAGTTCCCGGACGGGTCGACCGAGGAATTCCTGCAAAGCCCGCGATCGGTCGAGGCGCGGGAGCTGGTCGCCGACGCCGCGCTCGGCCTGGTCGACTCCGTCGACCTCATCTCCCCGTACAACGACGAGGGCGCGGTGTTCCTCTACCACCGCCTGCTGTCGTGCGGCCTGCGGCTCGCCGCCACGGCCGGCACGGATGTCTTCCTGTCGTTCTCGCACGGCCCCGGGGTGGCCTCCAACCCGCCGGGCTGGGGCCGGGTCTACGCCCGGCTCGGCGATCAGCCGCTGTCGGTGCCGGCCTTCGAGCAGGCCATCCGCGGCGGGCGCACGCTGGTCACCAACGGGCCGTGGCTGACACTGGAGGTGAACGGGCAGGGACCGGGCGCCGTGCTCGACCTGGCGGCCGGCGACAGGCTCGACGTCCGGACCCGCGCCCAGGGTGCCGGGGCCGAGCGCCTGACGCTGGTCGGGCCCGACGGGGTCATGGCGGCGGGCGACGCGGACGCCGAGCTGCGGCTGGAGACCACCCTGGAGGGCGGACCGACCTGGATCGCCGCCGTCGCCCACGGCGGCGGTCACCCCAACACGCTCGACGCCTCGGTGCTGGCCCACACCTCGCCGGTGTACGTCGACGTCGCCGGCCAGCGGGTCAGCCGCGCCGCGGACGCGCGCTGGTGCCTGGCGCTGCTGGACGAGCTCGAGCGGTTCGTCGGCGAGCACGGCCATTTCGACCCGGCGACCCGCTCCGCCCACCTCGGCGATCTCGTCGCGGTCCTCGACGAGGCTCGCGGCTTCTATCGCCGCGCCGCCGCCGCCGGCGGGTAGCGCTCAGCCCCGGCGAGGTGCCTGGCCGTCGAGGTCGGCGGCGATGAGCAGGTCGGTGCCGGCGGCGTGCCGGGTGGGGTTGACCAGGCGCAGGGCGTGGATCACCTCGGCGACGCCGAGGTCGCCGACCGCCTCGGTCCCCTTGCCGAGCAGCAGCGGGGCCAGTGCCACCACCACGCGGTCCACGGCCCGCTCGCGCAGCAGCGAGGTGATCACCCGGGCGCCGCCCTCCACCAGGAGCGAGCGGATGCCGAGCTCGGCCAGGCGGCCCAGCCCCTCCCGGAGGTCGACGCCGTCCGGCCCCTCCTGGACGACCTCCACCCGGACCCTGCGCTCGCGCAGGGCCTCGCGCCGGGCCGGGCTGGACCGGGCGGTCGTCAGCACGATGGTGACGGCGTCGGAGTCCAGGACCCCGGCGTGCGGCGGCACCCGCAGCTTGGAGTCCAGGATCACCCGGATCGGCGAGGCGCCGGGGACCATCCGCACGGTCAGGCGCGGGTCGTCCCGCAGTACCGTGCCGATGCCGACCATCACCGCGTCGCAGGCGGCGCGCATCGCGTGGGACACGCGGCGCTCGGGCACGCCGCTGATCCACCTGGCGTCCCCGCTGGCGGTGGCGATGCGGCCGTCGAGCGTCTGCGCGTACTTGAGCACCACGTAGGGGCGCTCCGCCGAGCGGCGCACCTCGCCGAGCAGCGGGCTGACGTCCAGGGCGTGGCCCTGGCCGTTGGAGGACTCGGTCCACGGGTCGTGCACGGCGACCTCGGCGCTGGCCAGCGCCGCCCCACCCGGCGCCAGGTGGCCGAGCCGCTGGCGCTTGGTCTCGAGGTAGCCGAGGTTGCGCGCGTGGGGAGCGGTCTGGAGCGGCACGACCTCCTCCACGGCGATCCCGCCGGCCTCCAGCGCGCTGGCCTTGTCGGGGTTGTTGGTCAGCAGCCGCACGCCACGGACGCCGGCCCGCACCAGCACCTGGGCGGCCTCGCGGTAGTCGCGGCCGTCCACCGGCAGCCCCAGCTCGCGGTTCGCCTCGACGGTGTCGTGGCCGAGGTCCTGCAGCTCGTAGGCCTTGAGCTTGGCGATCAGCCCGATCCCACGGCCCTCGTGGTAGGGCGCGTACAGCAGCGCGCCGCGGCCCTCGGCAGCGATCCGGCGCATCGCCAGGCGGAGCTGCGGGCCGCACTCGCAGCGCAGCGAGCCGAGCGCGTCGCCGGTGAGGCAGGCGGAGTGCAGCCGGGTGAGCAGGTGCCGGCCGTCGCCGACCTCGCCGCGGAGGAACAGCAGGTAGACGCCGCCAGAAGGTCCCTGGAAGGCGCGCAGGTCGAACTCTCCCGCCCACGTGGGCAGGACGAGACGAGCCACCTCATCGAGGGGGATCATGGGGATCATGATGATCGCCAGCTTCCCGCTGGCAAGGCAGGTAAACGGTTTGCTTGCCGCACGACCGGGTACCAGCGACGGGAGCATGGACCTCTTTAAGCCGCGGCTGCGCGCCGCCCGCAAGGGACAGGGGGAGCCGGCGTGAGGGCCCGGGCCGTTCACTTCACCGCTCCCCGCCGTATCGAGCTGCGGGAGGTGGACGTCCCCGAGCCGGACGGGGACCGCGTCCTGGTCGGCACCGAATGCTCCGGCATCTCCGGCGGGACCGAGCTGCTGGCCTATCGCGGGGACGTCGACCCTGGGCTGGCGCTCGACGAGACCCTGGGCACCCTGGCGGGGACCTTCGCCTACCCCTTCCGCTACGGTTACAGCGCGGTCGGCCGGGTCCTGCGCCCCGGCGCCGGCCTGCGGGAGGGCCAGCTCGTCTTCGCTTTCCATCCCCACCAGGACCGCTTCGTCGTCGGCGCCGACCAGGTGATGGCGGTCGACGGGCTCGATCCCGCGGTGGCCACCATGTATCCGCTGGTGGAGACGGCGCTCCAGGTGTGCCTGGACGCCGCGCCGCGGCTCGGCGAAACCGTGCTGGTCACCGGCCTGGGGGCGGTCGGGATCCTGGTCGCCGCGCTGCTGGCCCGGGGCGGGGCGGAGGTGCTGGGCTGCGATCCGCTGCCGCCGCGCCGCGCCGCCGCCGGCAGCTTCGGGGTCGAGGCGGTGGCGCCGGAGGGGCTGGCCGGCGCCGTGGCCGAACGGACCGGCGGCCGCGGCGCCGACCTGCTGGTGGAGGCGAGCGGGAACCCCGAAGCCCTGGGCCCCGCGCTGGCGCTGCTCGCCCACGAGGGCGTGGCGCTGGTCTGCTCCTGGTATGGCACCAGACCGGCGTCGCTGCCGCTTGGGGCGGACTTCCACCGCCGCCGGCTGACGATCCGCGGCACCCAGGTCTCGACCCTGGCCGCGGCCCAGACCGCGCGATGGGACCGGCGGCGCCGCGCCGAGTTGGCCTGGCGGCTCACCCGCGAGCTGCCCCTGCGGGTCCTTGCCACCCACGAGTTCCCTTTCGAGCGCGCCGCCGACGCCTACGCGCGCCTGGACGCGCGGCCGGGCGACCTGGTCCACGCCGTGCTGCGCTACCGCGTCACGCCGTCCGTGCCGCCCGGGACCACGGAGATCCGATGATCAGCCGTGCGGGACCCGAGGGTGGCGCCGGGTACCAGGTCGGCTCCAGCGTGACGGTGCGCTCGCTGCACCAGATGCCGGTGGAGGGGCCGGAGGGGGAGCTGCACGGCCACGACTACCGGGTGGACGTGGTGGTCGGGCGCCAGGAGCTGGACCGGCACGGCATGGTCTGCGACCTGGACGTGCTGCGGTCGGCGCTCCAGGAGCTGACCGATCGGATCCAGAGCAGGGACCTGGAGGAGATCCGCCCGCCGTGGGCGGAGGCGGTGACCGTGGAGGTGCTGGCCCGGTGGGCGCACGAGACGCTGGCTCCCACCATCCGCGCGACGGGGGGCGAGACGCTCACCGTCCGGGTGTGGGAGTCGCCGGTGGACTTCGCCGCCTACGCCGGGCCCGTGTCGAGTGGAGGTGTGTGATGCGAGCCGTGGCGAGGGAGCTGGCCGAGCGTATCGAGGGGATCCAGCAGCTCGACGGCGCCGGCAAGGCGCTCAAGTCCCTGGTGGACCGCTACATTCCCGAGCGCAGCGAGCTGAAGGACCTGCTCAGCGGGACCTGGCTGGGGCACCCGCTGCACCCGGTGCTGACCGACGTGGTGGTGGGCGCGTGGACCAGCTCGTTCCTACTGGACCTGATCCCGGGGCGAAAGACCCGGAAAGCCTCGGACCGGCTGGTGGACGTCGGCATCCTGGCGGCGGTCCCGACCGCGCTGGCGGGGCTGTCCGACTGGACCGACACCCGCGGCGGCCGCCGCCGTGTGGGACTGGTCCACGCCAGCGCGAACGTGGTCGCGCTGTCGCTCTACGTGAGCTCGTCGCTGGCCCGCAAGCGCGGGCGGCGGCTGCGCGGCTGGTGGCTGTCGGCGGCCGGCTTCGGGGTGGCCAACGCCTCGGCCTACCTCGGCGGCCACCTCTCGTTCGGCCTGGGCGTCGGGGTGGACCAGCACGCTTTCGAGGAGGCGCCGACCGACTGGGAGGCGGCGATCGCCGCCGACGAGCTGCACGACGGCGAGCCTACGCCCGCGATGGTCGGCGCGGTCGAGGTGCTGCTGCTCCGGCGCGGCGCGACCATCCAGGCGCTCTCCAACCGGTGCTCGCACCGCGGCTGCTCGCTGCACGAGGGCGACTTCTCGGGCGAGAACCGGGTCGTGTGCCCCTGCCACGGGAGTACCTTCAGCCTCCAGGACGGGACGGTCCTGCACGGCCCGGCGACCGCGCCGCAGCCCGCCTACCTGACCCGCATCCGCGAGGGAAAGGTGGAGATCCGGCTCGCCCACGGCTGACGGCGCTCGGCACCGGAGGGTGCCCATCGCCGCGGGCACCGCGGGCGCCGTGGTCAGCGCCGCCCTCCCTCGGCCGCCTCGCGGAGCCAGCCGAAGAAGCTGCCGGCGGTTTCCCGCCAGGTGGGGCGCTGGCTCGCGCGCCGCCGCGCGGCCTCGCCCATGCGGCGGCGCAGCGGCTCGTCGCCGGCCAGCAGCTCCAGCGCCCGCCTGAGCCCCTCGACGTCGCCGGGCCGGACCAGCACCGCTTCCCGCTCGTCGGCCAGGTAGGGCAGGTTGCCGGCCCGCCAGCCGACCACGGGCAGCCCTGCGGCCATGGCCTCGCCCCAGACCGTTCCGTACGGCTCCCGCAGGCTCGGCAGCACGAACACGTCGGCGGCCTGGTACAGAGCGGCGATCGCCTCGACGGGCAGGGGGCCGTGGACGACCACCCGCCCGGCCAGGTCCCGCCGCGACAGCCGCGCGCGCACCGCCGCCGCGTAGCGGGGGTCGGCGCGGTCGTCGCCCGCCAGGTGCAGGGTCGCCGCGCGCGCGTCCAGCCGCGCCAGCGCCTCCAGCGTCTCCAGGATGCCCTTGCGCTCGACCCAGTTCGCCACGCACAGCAGGGCAGCCCGCCGCCCGGCGCGCAGGTCTCCGGCGGGCGCGCCGGGGGCCTCCGCCACGTCGCGGCCGGGTGGCACCACCCGGATCCGCGAGGCGGGCAGCCGCGCCGCCTCGACCTGCTCGGCCAGTGCCTGGCTCGCCACCAGCAGCAGGGCCGCGCGGCGGTAGGCGAGCCGGTCGAGCGGCGCCTGCACGGCGCGCCGCACGCGCCCGTGATCGATCCCGCCCGGCGGCTGGTGGAGGCTCCCAACCAGCGGCACCGGGGGTCGCCAGAGCGCCAGCCGGGGACCGAGAAACCCCGCCGCGATGCTGTCGAGGACCACCACGTCCGCGGCGGGCGCCGCCACCGGCCCGAGCGCCCGCCGCAGCACCGCGCCGCCGGCCAGCGCCGGCAGCGGGAACGGCCACTCCGGGACCGACACGAAGCGCAGCTCGGCGCCGTGCTCGGGGGCCAGCTGGGCCAGGCGGCGGTGGTAGAGGTAGCCGCCGCTCAGGCGCTCGGGATCACCGAGGGTGATCAAGCGGACCAGCAGCGTGCGCGTCATGCGGGTGGCTCCCTGACCGGCGGGTCCGGGGGTGGCCGGCCCGCCGGAGGTCAGTTGCGGCTGGGGTCGGGGCCCGGGCTGGCGGGGCCGGGCCCGTCCGGGTCGGCGCCCCGGTCGCCGGCCTCGCCCGTGGGGTTGGACGGCGGGATGGAGGCGACGGCGGCGCGTAGGAGCAGCAGCAGCCGGTCGATGGCGCCGCGCGGGCCGGAGACGGTGAAGGTCGCCGTGTGATCGAAGGAGAAGGTGCGGTGCTCGGCCTCCACGTGCAGGAAGATCGTCTCATCGATGGCGAGCTGCGCGCCGCGGACGGCATTGGCCGACACCCGCGGCAGCGAGTCGGGCCCCACCAGCAGGTGGACGCTGGAATGGGTGGATGGCGGGCTGCTGGACGGCGACCGCTCATGCATGGAGGTCGACCTCCACGTGGAAGAGGTCCTCGGGTTCCGGCGGCCGGCGCCGCCCCTCGATCACGCCCACGACCTGCGCGTACAGCGCCTGCGCGTGGATGCACGGCGGCTCCTGGCCGCACGGGCAGGCGACCCGCGTGACCCAGCGGCCGACCGAGCGCAACTCCGCCCGGTGCTCGGCCAGGCCGAGCGGGTAGGGATCGGAGCCGTCGCCGCCGACCAGCAGGACCGGGTGACGCCGCACCGTGCCGCGCACGTACAGCGGCCGCTCGGACCTGCGCAGGCGGCGGCTCTCCACGAAGCCGCGCACTGCTGCTCCCTGAGTGTTGCCGGCGACGTCGCGCCACACCTCGGCACCCTGCGGCGTCGAGTAGCCGAATACGCGCGGGATCGCCAGCCCGACCAGCTCCCTGGCCGGCCGGGAGACGCGGCGGAGCTGCAGCACCACCGCGGCGGAGCGCGGACGGGCGCTGCCGTGCTCGTTCCAGTGGCGGCAGAAGCGGCAGTGCCAGGCGTGGACCTGGCCGAGGCCCACCGCCGGCCAGCGGCAGACCTCGCAGGCGGGGTAGCGCATGGCGTGGTCGGGGACGCCAGGCACCATCGGGCAGCCTGGGCAGATCGGCGAGTTGCTGGCGGGGTAGAGGATGTCGAGCAGGTCGGCGCCGCGGTGGCGCGCCGGGCGCGGCGACGGCGTGCGGCGGGCGCGGAACGGGTGGCAGCGCAGGAACGCACTGACAGCCGGCTTGTACGGACCGGGGTCGATGGGGGTAGGCTCCATCTCGGGCATGAGGGCCTCCTCGTGCTCCCGGGCCCAGGGCGTTGTGATCGCCGCTGGGCCCTTCTAACGCGGATGAATGCATGGTATCCTGCCAGCCGCAAGGTGTCAAAAGAGGACGCCGGTGAACACTCGGGGTGCGGGTAAGGAGGGCGATGACCGAGCGAGAGCGGGAGGAAGACGAGCTGCTCACGGAGCAGGAGCTGGCCAACCTCCTCAAGGTCTCCGTCCGGACCGTGCGCCGGTGGCGCGCCGAGGCCACCGGGCCGCCGGTCGTCTGGGCGGGTTCCCACCGGCCGCGCTATTGGCGCAGCCAGGTGGTCAAGTGGCTGGAGCGCGGCGGCAGGGAGACCCGCCCGAGCTGAGGCCTCGCATTGTCGAGTGCGAAGTGCTCGCCGGCCTGGAGCCCTTCTGCGCCGCCGAGGTACGCCGTGTCCTCGGCCGCAACGCCAGCCTGCTCGCCGACGGCCGGGCCGGGGCGGTGCGGTTTCGGCTGGTAGGGCCGCTGGCCGCGCCGCTGGAGCTGCGCACGGCCGTGGCCGCCTACCTGCTGGTGCGCGTGGGCGGCCGTCGGCCCAGCGCCCTGCTCGGCGATACCAGCCTGTTCGACCAGGTCGAGGCGGTGCGCCGCCTGCACCCTCCGGGTGCCTTCCGGTCGTTTCGCCTGAGCGCCCCCGGCAGGGATTCCGCCGCGCTGCGCCGGCTCCGCGCGGAGCTGACCGAACGGACCGGACTGCCAGAGGACCCTGACGACGGCGAGCTGTACCTGCGCATCCGCCGCGCCAGCCAGCCGGCCGACGGCTGGGAGGCGCTGGTCCGCCTGTCGCCGCGCCCACTGTCGGCGCGGGCCTGGCGGGCCTTCAACCTGCCCGGGGCGCTGAACGCGACCATCGCCGCCGCCATGGTCGAGCTGTCCCGGCCGCGCGCCTCCGACCGCGTGCTCAACCTGATGTGCGGCTCCGGCACGATCCTGGTCGAGCGGCTGGCGCGTGGGCCCGCCGCGCTGGCCGCCGGCTGCGACCTCGACCCGGCGGCGCTGGCCGGCAGCGGCGCCAACCTCGACGCCGCCGGCCTGGCTGACGCCGCGGCCCTCGCCCGGATGGACGCCACCGCGCTCGCGCTGCGGGACGGCGCCTGCAAGGTGCTGCTGGCCGACCTGCCCTACGGCCACCGGATGGGCACGCACGAGGCCAACGCCGCCCTCTACCCCGCGGTGCTCGCCGAGGCGGCCAGGGTGACCGAGCCGGACGGGGTCATGGTGCTGGTCACCCACGAGCTGCGCCTGTTCGAGCGCTGCCTTCCCGAGGCACGGCGCTGGTGGTCGGTCGAGCGGACGGTGCGCGTCTACCAGAAGGGCCACCACCCGGTGATCTACCTGCTGCGGAGGCGGCCGGGCGCCGCTCACGCACCGAGGCGGTCCACCAGCAGCAGGACCACCACCGCCAGCGACAGCACGAACATGGAGATCGACAGCAGCCGCGGCAGCGAGGTGACCGGCAGCGGCCGCCCCGCCCGCATGGCGTTGCCGACCCGCACGAAGCGCCGGTAGCTCGCGCCGGCGGTGACCGCGCCGAGCAGCACCAGCACGACGCCCACCCCCTCGCGCGCGCCGACAACCGCCAGCGGGGGTGCGTAGCGGATCACCGCCAGCCCGCCCGCGTCCAGCGCCAGCGCCGTGCGGATCCACGCCAGCAGCGTGCGCTCGTTGGCGAGGGTGAAGCGGTAGTCGGGCTCCCTGTCGGTTTCCTCCTCACCGCCGGCCGGTCGGCTCGCCACGGTCCCTCCAGCACTCGTCGGATCGCCGGACCACGCGGCGACGAGACGCCCGGCGGCTCGCCGACAACCATAAGCCACCCCGCCCGGGCCCGTCCGCCACCAGGGATGCTCGGCCTGCGCCCGGCATGGGCGGGTTTCGCAGCCTTGCTACCGTGTGGGCATGCGAACCAGGCCGCGGCTGCTCGCCGACACCACCCCTCTTCGGGAGTCGCGGCAATACCGGTTGCTGTTCCTGAACGAGGGCCTGGCGTTCCTCGGCAGCCAGATCACCGTGGTCGCGGTGCCCCTCCAGGTCTACCTGCTGACCCACTCGTCGCTGGCGGTCGGTCTGGTCGGCCTCGCGCAGCTCGGCCCGCTGCTGGCCTGCTCGCTGGTGGGCGGCGCGGTGGTCGACGCGGTCGACCGGCGCACGCTGATGCTCTGGGTGCAGCTCGCCCGCGGCGCGCTCAGCGCCGGGCTGGTGGTGAACGCGCTGGCGCCGCACCCATCGCTGTGGCCGCTGTACGCGCTGACCTCGGTGAGCGCGGGCCTGTCAGCCTTCGACAGCCCGGCGCGGATGGCGGCGGTGCCCGCGCTGGTCCGAAGGGAGCTGGTTCCGGCCGCGGCCGCGCTGCACCAGGTCCTCACCCAGGTCGGGCAGGTCGTGGGGCCCGCGGCCGCCGGCCTGATCGTCGCGCGGGCGAGCTTCGCCACCGCCTACACCATCGACTTCGTCACCTTCACCGCCGCCGGCCTGTTCGCGCTGGCGCTGCGGCGGCTGCCGCCAGGGGAGGGCGGCACCCGCGCCGGAGTGGCCTCGGTGTGGGAGGGTCTGCGCTTCCTGCGCGGCCGCCGGGCGCTCCAAGGCAATTTCGTGATCGACCTGAACGCGATGGTGTTCGGCATGCCGCGGGCGCTGTTCCCCGCTCTCGGCACCGGGCTGTTCGGCGGCGGACCGGCCACGGTCGGCTTGCTGTACGCCGCGCCGGGCGCGGGCGCCCTGGTCGGCGCGCTGCTGGCCGGCTGGGTCGGGAGCGTGCGCCGGCAGGGGAGGGCCGTGCTGGTGGCGGTGGCGGTGTGGGGCCTGGCCATCACCGTCTTCGGGCTCGCCGCCTGGCTCCCGCTGGCGCTGGTCCTGCTGGCGGTCGCCGGGGCGGCCGACGTCTTCTCGGCCGTGTTCCGCAATACGATCCTGCAGCTCACCGTCCCGGACGGCCTGCGCGGGCGGCTCGCGGCGATCCACATCGCCGTGGTCACCGGCGGGCCGCGGCTCGGCGACGCCGAAGCGGGCGCGGTGGCGGCGCTGGCGGGCCCGCAGTTCTCGGTCGTCTCCGGTGGGCTGGCTTGCCTGGCGGGCGCCGCGCTGATCGCCTGGCGCATCCCGGAGCTGGACCGCGTCTCGATCGCGCCGGAGGCGGCGCCGGCGCCGGTGCCGCCCGAAGCGGACGCCGCCTGAGAGAGGACCGACGATGGCACCACCTCCGATCGCCGCCGTCCTGCTGGATGTGCGCGGGACCCTGTGTCGTTCGGTCCCCGTCGAGGGCCGCGCTCGAGCGCACCCACGCCCGCTATTTCAAGAGCGTGAACGAACTCACAGCCACTGTGCTCTAACCGCGCTGGCCTGCCCCACCACGCTTCTCAGGCGCTGAGCTGGCGTTCCAGGGGTGTTCGGAAGCGGGGGGTGACGCGGACGTCGCCGATCCAGGCGCGAAGGCGCTCGGCGGCGGTGGCGATAGCCCGGACGGCGTCGGCGCCGACGTCCTCCAGCAGCCGGTAGCCCGGTCGCGCCGTCCAGCTCGACCTCGACCGCGCCGAGCTTCTCGACGGCGCGCTTCGCCTCGCCGGCAGTCCAACCGGTCCACCACTTGACGTCGGCGGGGGTGCCCGGCCCGAACGCCGTGAGCCAGCGGCGGACCAGCTCGACCCTGGCGGTGGCGCGGGTGCAGGCCGCCTGCACGATCGGCGCCAGGTCCAGGGGGACCACGAACATGGTGCGGCGCATGCCGAGGATCCGGACCAGCTCGCGGTCCTCGTAGAGCCGCGCCGCCACCACCCATCCTCCATCCCAACCCGACGGCCGTTTCCTACCACAGGGTTGTGACGGTCCCGCCTACGCGAGGGTGGGGGTGTGGGCGCCGTCTCCGGCGGAGGGGTTGTGGCCGGCGAGGCGCCGGGCGACAGGGGCGAGCAGGTGGAGGACCTCGGTGGCCACGTCCTTTTCAAGACAGCCATCGCCATCCAGCGTGGCTCCGGGGTCCACGGACTCGACACGGATCCCGAACGGCCCCAGGGCGAGCGCGAGGTGGCGGCTGAGCGCGACCACGGCCTCCCTGGACACGACATAGGCAAGATAGGCAAGCTGCTCGCTCGGGCTGTCCATGGAGTGCACCGCGCCCAGGTTGACGACCACCCCGCCGCCACGGCGGCGCATGGCGGGCACGGCCGCCTGGCACGCCAGCAGGGTGCCGGTGAGGTTCACCGCCAGCACCCGGTTCCAGCAAGTGAGGTCCATGTCGGCCAAGCCGCCAGGGTGCGAGCTCGAGGCCGCGTTGACGAGCAGGTCCAGCCCGCCGAAGGCCGCCTCGGCGGTGGCGACCGCCCGCTGTGCGGTCGCGGGGTGCGTCACGTCGCCACGCAGGTAGTTGACCCCGGCCGCCGCAGGGTCGGGGGCCCGGTCCTGGTCGACCGCGATCACGCGGACGCCCTCGGACACCAGCCGCGAGACCACCGCGCTGCCGATAGAGCCCGCGCCGCCGGTGACCACGGCGATCTTGCCGTGGAGCGAAGCGCCTGCGGGATCGACATGTATGGGCATCTCGGCATGTTATCCCGGATAGTAGCGCGATGGAAACAGGCCCCGAGCACGCCTAGACTCCGCAATTCGGTTGATCCGTTTCCGTCCGCTTTGGACTTCAATGGGCCACTTGTGTAAGACTTCCCTCGTTCCGGCCGCACGGCGCGGCCCGTCCCCCGGCCGCCGCCGTGCGCGCCCGGGCCCATCGAGGGGACTGGGCGTCGACACCGCCGTGGCGCCCCGCGCTCCGCTCCCGCCGCGCCGGGGATGCCGTCAAATGGCACTGCCGTGTGGGTTGGGCGGAACGCCTCGTCCAGGACCTGGTTGCCGCTACCGGCGGATGTGTCCAGGATGGTGGGCTGTCTGATCGCTCGAGGGCGGAGGAGCGATGTACAGGGACATCAACAGGGACAGGGACGACAACGGCGTGCCCGACTGGCAGGAGGACGAGAACTACCTGGACGAGGCGCCGCGCGGGGCGCCGATCGGTACCAGTGGCTGCCTGCTCGGCCTGGTGTCACTGGCGGCGGCCGCCGCGCTCCGCCGCGTCTCCGGGGCCTACTTGTCGCGCGTCTCCCTGACCGTCCGCAGCGCGCCGCAGTAGCGGCACACCTGCTCGACGTCGATGGTCTCGCGCACAGCCCGAGAGGTGCTGTGCTGCCTCGAGGTGCCGATCTTCTCGCCGCGGACGTTGAAGCTCTCGGTGAAGGTCTTGCGCGTCTGCATGAACGGCCGGCGGTGCAGGACGCGCTCGCCCTTCCACTCCATCGCGTGCCAGCGGCGGCAGTTCCGGCACCAGCGCAGCCGCTCCCGGACCAGGGCGCGGCCGCCGAACACCAGGATCCCGAGCAGGAGGTAGGGCTGGCCGACGTGGGTGCCGAAGGTCGAGCCGGCCGAGCCCGAGACCGTGCGGGTGATCAGCCAGGCGAGGACGACAGCGATCGCGCCGGCCACGTAGGCAGCCTCGAGCCGGTGGCGGCGGGGCTGCTGGGCGGCTGCGGGTTGGTCGACTTCCTCGGTCGGTACCGATGCGCCGCGAGGCGGGCGCAGGCTCTCGAACATCCCGTCGCGACCTCCCTGGGACGATCAGCCGATTCGGCGGAGGTGAACCATCCTCACCCCGCAAGGGGCGAAGCACAAATTCACAGGAGATAGATCAGTAGATCGCTGTAGACAGGCTCCGTAGGCCGCCAGGGGCGAATTCGCAGGATCACCATCGAGGTGCTGAAGAGCCTATTTGTTGGCGAAAAAACCAGGGAGCGTTCGATCGCCACGGAACGGTCATTGGAGCAGAGTGCGGAGCAGCCGGGCGGGCGCGGTGCTTCTCAATCCTTCTCACCCTGCGAGACGACCGGCGCCACCGCGCCCCGGACCCGCAATGCTGACCGGTCGGCCGGTCAAGCGGAATCATTTGCGCCGGTACCGCGCATGTTGACCGGTCGCTGGGGCTGGTGACCGGCCTTGTCTCGCGTCAGTTCGATATAGTGGTTCGCTAGGAATCACGCGGATGACTTGTTCATTGACTACGTCCCGGTTTGCTCCTAAACTCTGGACCAAGGGTGCTCACTTTTGGGTAACGATCATGACAGACTCGGGGGGAGAGCTTCAGATGAGCATTCGGCCCCGACGAAGCAGTCACGGTCGGGGCCTATTCCAACTGTGGGAGCCCCTCGTGCCGGGGATGTTTTTCTTGTGGCTGGAGCACGGAAGCCGACGCCCGTCGTTGATGGCGGTCCGCCCATGGCGACCGCTCCGCCAAGCTGCTACCGGGAACTGCGCCGGCGGCGGCCGGACCAACTACTGACGTGACCGGCCAACGCTCCGCCCAGCTGCCTGCCGCGCGCTCGCCGCCGGAGCGCCAGACGCCCACGACCACGCCCCGCCAGGTGTCAAGGGCATCTGCTCTCGCGGAAAGGAAGTGAGCCGATGAGGATTGGCTTCTCCCTCCTGTTCCTGCTGACGGTCGTCATCCTGGTGATGCTCCGGTTCCGCCACAAGGGAGACGGGCTCACCATCGTGGAGTTCTTCTTGTGCGGCGCCTGGGGATTCCTTCTGGCCCAGTCGACCTTCGCGCCGACGGTCCGGAACTTCATCACGGCGTTCGCGCAGGCGATCAGCCGGTAGGGCGGGCGGAGATCCACCATGCCCGGGCAACGAAACCCACGCCGGTACCAGCGGCTCGACCCTTCGACTGCTTGGATGGCCCGGGGGAGCGATCCGGCGGCCGGACCGTCGCCGGATCCGCTTTCGCCCGCGCCATCCCTGGGGAGCCGCTCGGCGGCTCACCGCACCGCCCGACCCGACCGTCCCACGTCCACGCGCCGTCCCGCTCGGCCGCCAACGCCGGTGCTGGCGCCGAGCCAGCGGGCTCGTGCACGTCATGGCAGGACCGTTCGCCGGCGACGGCGCCGGCCGGTCCGCCACCTGCTGTTCCTGCCGTTCCGGCGCGTGCTCGTCAACTACGTTCGCGCGCTCGTTCGCGCCCTGCTCCCGTGGCTGCTGCCGCTGGCGCTGCTGGCGGCCCTGCCGCGGATCCTCGCGCTCCTCGGCGGTCACTGATCCGGTCCCCCGCGCCCCGGCTGCCCCTCCAGGAGGACCACGATGCCACTGCCAGGCTGGGACCATCCGATTCTCCAGCGGCGACGCGACGCCGTGCGCGAAGCCGTCACCTCCTACCTGCCGTTGCCGGCGCGGCGCGCCGCGACCACGAGAACGCCGGTGTGGACCTGGTTCACCCGCGTCGCCCTGTGGGTCGGCATCGGCATGCTGGTCGCGGTGTTCGCCGTCGCGACCGACCCGACCAAGGTGGCCGTCGTGGCCATCCTCACCGCGATCGCGGCCCCGGCATGGCGCGAGCTCTCCTGGGCGTTCCGGACGGTCATCGTGCTGGGCCTGATGTGGCTGTCGGTCGCCGAGCTGGGTACCGCGCCCGGGCTCGGCCTCGACGTCCTGCTGATCGCCTGGTGGTGGCTGCCGGCGCAGCTCAGCGGCGGCGCGCGGGCGCCGGCTCCCGAGCCCCAAGAGGAGGAGGACCTCGCCAGCCTCGTCACCCCGGTGGGAGGGCTGCGTCCCTACGAGCTCCCGTTCTCGGTGGGTGTCCCGCCGAGCCTGCGCCGTTTCGCCGAGGAGCGGCGACTGCCGGAGGAAGAGGTCACCATGCTCGCCAGCATCCGCTTCCCGGGCGAGCCGCCGCGAACCTCGGCCCGCTGGCATCACATCTACAACGCCATCCGTCTCAGCCGCTGGCTCGACAAGGAAGGCGTCTGATCCGAGCTCACCGGCCGCGTGCGAAGGCGTAGCTCGCCTCGACCAGCCGCCAGACCGGTCCCGCGGCCTCCAGCCTCGCGCCGACGGCGCAGGCGCCCGCTCCTGACCCGGGTCGCTACCCCCGCAGCTCCAGGAAGGGCACCAGCAGCTCGGCGCTGGTGAGCGAGCCGTGGTGGCCGGTGAGCTGCGCCTGGGTGGGATCGATCTCGCGCTGGACCACGCCGACCGGGCCGAAGGCGGCCGCGACCACGTCCCCGATCCTCGGGCGCACGTAGTCGGACAGCCGCGGCCCGAACCAGCCCGCCTCGATCGCCTCCTCGCCGGGCAGGACCCACATCGATTGGCCGAGCAGGGCCCGCCAGGTGGCGAGCACGTCGGCGGCCGCGCCGGGCCGCGCGTAGACGTGGCGCGCGCGTGCCTCGCCGCCGAGCAGCCGGACGCCCGTGGCCAGCTCCGGCTCGTCGGCCACGTCGATGCGCTCCTGCGGCCGCAGGTCGACCATGCCGTGGTCGCCGGTCACCACCAGGGCCGCGTCCCGCGGCAGGCGCTCCACCAACTGGCGGACCAGCAGGTCGACGTGGGCGAGCTGGAGGCGCCACGCCTCGCTGCCGACGCCGCGGACGTGCGCGGTCCGGTCCAAGGTCGGATCGTAAGCATAGACGAAGCTGCGCCGGCCCTCGGCGAGCGCTCGCGCCACGGTCGCGATCTGGTCGCCGATCGAGTGGACGCCGTGGTAGACGCCGCCACGCAGCGCCGCCCGCGTGAAGCCGGACTTGGCGAACTCCCGCTTGCCGACCAGGCGGACCTGGACGCCGTCGCGGACGGCGCGCTCGAAGGCCGTCTCCAGCGGTTGCAAGGTCTCTGGCACCACCCGGTCGCGCAGGTCCTTGGTCCCGCCCATGCCATAGAGCGACCAGCGCAGGCAGTTGAAGGCGCGGTCCATCCCGGGCAGCGCGATGGTGTAGCCGACCAGGCCGTGCTCGCCGGGAGGCCTGCCGGTGCCGATCGAGCACAGGCTCGCGACAGTGGTCGAGGGGAAGCCGGTGGTGAGCGGCCGTCCGCGCTCGGCGGCCGCGGCCAGCGTCGGCGCCCAGGCCGGCGCCGCCCGTAGCGCCTCCCAGCCCAGCCCGTCGGCGACCAGCAGGCAGACGCGGCGCAGCGGCTCGATGCCGAGCGGGTTGGCCATGCCCGGCACGTCCAGCGCGGCCAGCAACGAGGGAACGAGTTCGGCGAGTGACGCCTCGCCGTAGCGGGGTAGGGACGGCAGTGGCGGTCCCGACCGGGTTGCAGCCGTCGTCATGCACGCAGGGTACGCGCCGGCACAGCAGGCGGCGCGCCGGGCCCTGCCGGGCCAGGCGGTAACCCGGAGCCCCGCTCGGGAGTCGGAAGGCAGGTCGCGCCGGTAGGATGCGACCCGCGGACCCACCACTCGACCGATCGAAGCCGCGCAGCGGGAGGACCCCAGTTGACCACCGAGGAAGGGCGGGAGCCGCCTGCCTACAACGTTCTGAAGACCTGGGCTTCGGATGACTGGGGCTTGTACGGACGGGGTGAGGAGCTGCTGAGCCGCGCGCTCGCCCGCAATCCGAGGGTCGGGCGGGTGTTTCACGTGCAACCACCGGCCGACCCGGCCGAGATGCGCCAGCGCTTCAGCGACCCGCGCTGGGAGCAGGACATGGAGGGGCAGCTCCGCCGCTTCCAGGGGGTCGAGGACGGCGGCGTGCTGCTGTTCACCCCCGCCGCTAGGCGGGACCAGCCAGAGGCCGCGCTCGACCGGACCGTCGAGTTCCTCGAGCGCAAGCAGGCGTTCGGGCGCCCGCTGGTGATGCTCCAGTCGCTGGTCCATCCCTTCGGCAACGACCTGGCCAGGCGGCTGGGGGGTCGTGGGGTCACGCGGGTGGCGCTGGTTCGCCGCGACGCGCGCGCCGGTTACCCGCCGGACGCGGACGAGCGTAAGGCGATCCAGGACATCTACAAGAACGAGATCCCCGGGGTCGAGCTGGTCTGGGCCGGCACCAGAGAGCTCGTCGACGAGTTCAAGGCGCTCAACCCGCGCACCGTGTTGCAGCCGATCGGTGCCGACCAGGGCCTGGCCAAGGGCAAGCCGGCGCTGGAGCTGGCCGACCTGCCACGGCCGGTGATCATCTACGCGGGGTCGATGCGCGCCTACCTCAACGTCGGCCTCATCAAGGGGACCGCCGAGCGGCTCACCGACGCCAGCTTCGTGTTCGTGGGGCCGGCGGCCGAGTTCCTGGCGCCGCTGGTGAGCGGTTCCCGCAATGTCCACGTGATCGGTCCGCGCCCTTACGACCTGCTGCCGGACTACCTGGCCGCCGCGGAGGTCGCGATCGCCCCGCACCAGGTCTCGCCGACCACCCGGGCGGTCGTGCCCGAGAAGCTCTTCGGCTACCTCGCCGCCGGCCTGCCGGTGGTCACCACCGCGGTGGCCGGGGCCGAGGAGCTCCGCCGGCTGGTGTGGATCGCCCGCGACCCGTCCGAGTTCTCGCGCGCGATCCAGGGAGCGCTCAAGCGCGACCGCGACCGCCGCCGGTCGCTGCGGCAGGCGGCGGTGGCGCCGCTGTCCTGGGGCGCGATCGCCGATCACCTGGTGCAGAGCGTCGACGCGGTGCGCGCCGGCGGCGACCTCCCCGGCCCACCCGAGCTCAGGATCCCGGCGATTCCGGGATTCCTCGCACGTTGAGACGCGGGATCGGCGACCATCGAGGCATGGACCCGCGCATGGACGACCATCGATCGGTCGACGACCAGCCCGCGACCACGTGCTACCGGCACCCGGAGCGCGTCACGGGCCTGCGCTGCTCGCGTTGCGGTCGACCGATCTGCGGAGAGTGCGCTGTGCCGGCGGCCGTCGGCCAGCTCTGCCCGGACGATGCCAGGGACCGGCCGCGTGTGCGGCGGCTCGGCGACCGTGGCCGCCCGGTGGTCACCCTGTCCCTGCTCGCGATCAACACGGTCCTGCTGCTGGTCGAGGTGGCGCTCAGCGGCAACGGCATCGGCGGGCTGATCGAGCCGTCGAACCGGGCGCTCTGCCGGCTGGGAGCGCTCAACGCCCCGGCGGTCATCCAGGACGGCCAGTACTGGCGGCTGCTGACGGTCATGGTGCTGCACGCCGGCATCATCCACTGGGCCTTCAACAGCTATGCCCTGTTCATCTTCGGCCCCACCCTGGAGGCGCTGCTCGGCCGGGTCCGCTTCCTGGCGCTGTACGTCGGCTCCGGCTTCGCGGCCTCGGCCGCCAGCCTGCTCTTCAGCCACACCCAGCTCGGTGTCGGCGCCTCCGGGGCGATCTTCGGGCTACTGGGCGCGCTGGTCGCGTTCTTCTACCGCCGCCGCGACGCCGGCGGCCGCGGCATGCTCCGGAACCTGCTGCTGGTGCTTGCGCTCAACCTGTTCATCGGGGCCCGCATCGCCAACGTCGACAACGTGGCCCACATCGGCGGCTTCCTGGCCGGACTGCTGGCCATGGCGCTGCTGGAGTTCCTGCCGACCCGCCTCGGCGGGCTGGCAGGTCGCGGCGGCACCGGTGGCGCCAGGAGCCGCGCCAACCCGCTGCTCCTCCAGGGCGTGGCCTTGGCGGTGCCGTTCCTGGTCGGCATCGCCCTGGTCGTGGTCGCCTTCGGGAGCGTCCCCACCGGCGCCAGCTGCGCCGGAGCCTGAGCCGGGACGGATTCGCCGCTCGCCCTCTTGTGTTCCTGCTTAGGTCGGCCTAACGTGGCCAGCGATGTTCGTCTGTCATTGTCTGGCGCTGACCGACCGGGAGATCGGCGAGGCGATCGCGGCGGGTGCGCGCGACCTCGACGAGATCGGTCGGTATTGCGGCGCTGGTCTCACCTGCGGCGGCTGCTGCCCATTGCTCGAGGAGCTCCTCGACAAGGCGGCGGAGCGGCCCGCGGGCGACCGCGGCATCCTGGCCACGGCCGACCGGCGCTGACAGCCGCCGGTGGCGGGCCCGCCGCGGCCACGGCCGCCCCGCTGCTTGCTACTCGCGGACCTGCTGGGCCAGGTAGTGCGCCTCGCCGATCTGCTCGATGGTGGCGAGCTGCGTCTCCCAGTAATCGACGTGCCGCTCCTCCTCGCAGATCATCCCGGCCAGGAACTCCCGCGTCCCCTGGTCGCCGACCTCCACGCAGGTGGCGATGTAGCCGTTGAGGTCGCGGACGGCGGTGCGCTCCAGGTCCAGGGCCAGGGTGAGCTGCTCGACCGGAGTCTCGCCGACCCTGACGGTGCCGAGCCGTTGCAGGTTGGGGTGGCCCTCCAGGTACAGGATCCGGTCGATCAGCTCCTCGGTGTCGCGCATCTCCTCGAGGGAGATCTCGCGGTGCCGCTTGGCCAGGCGCATGTAGCCCCAGTTCTCGCACATGCGGGCGTTGAGGAAGTACTGGTTGATGGCCGTCAGCTCCAGCGTGAGGTGCTGGTTGAGCAGTTCCACGACACGCGGATCACCCTGCAAGGTCGAACCTCCTCGTGCTGCGTACCCCCGTCACGGTAGGGACGTACCCTACCAGCGGTTCTGGTCGCCGGAACGGGCTTTGGGCTCGACCGCGTGCAGGGCACGGGTCCGCAGGAACAGGGCGTTGCCCATGGCGATCCGGAAGGGCTCCAGCAACGCCAGCCCCAGCGTGATCGCCGCCAGTCCCGCCAGTCCGGTCGGCAGCCCGGCGGTCATCAGCGACACCGCGTCGATCAGGGCGATCACCAGGCAGATCGGGAAATGGGCCGCGGCCACGCGGTGCGCCACGCTCGCGCCTCGCAAGACCCGCCGCTCGTTGTCGAGCACCACCCGCTGGGGCAGGACGGCCAGGAACGCCCAGGCGAAGGCGAACAGCGGGGCCAGGCCGACGAAGAACTTCGCCTGCTCGCTGGCTGGCAACGGGGTGTTGTCGCTGTGGCCGAGCAGCAGGATGCCGATCAGGAACGCGGGCAGCGCGTAGACGACCTTGAGCAGGAAGGCGCGGACGCCGGGCCCGAAGGAGCGGCGCGCCGTCGCCAGCGAGGCGGCGGCCGCCGGCGACCCGGAGCCGAGCGCGTCCGCCAGATAGGCGATCAGGAACAGTTCCAGCATCAGGCTGACGACCAGCAGGGGAACGGCGATCACGAGCTGGACCGTCTCGCCGGCCAGCGTCAACAGCGCCTGGACGACGCCGAGGCCCACGGTCAGCACGACGGCGAGCGGGCGGCGCCGGTACTGGCGCCAGGCATCCTGAAGGATCGCGGCGAACACGGACTCCTCGACAGCGCGGCTGGTGACGGCGACCGCCTGGAACGGCGGCAAGCCTATCCTAAAGGTTGCCGCGCGCCACGGGCTCCGGCGTCTCGGCGGCCCGCGGCACCCGAGGCGCTCGCGGCACCCGCCCGACCATCCCGCGCCCACCACGGAGCAGCGCATGACCGACACCGGCACGATCCGCCTGACCTCGCTCTCCCATGGAGCCGGCTGCGCCTGCAAGCTGCCGCTGGGCGCGCTCGAGGAGCTGATGTCCACGGTCGGCCAGGGGCTCGGCGGGGCCAGCGGCGACCTACTCGTCGGCGCCGCCGAGGGCGACGACGCAGCCGTGCTGCGGCTGGACGACGAGCGAGCGCTCGTGCTCACCACCGACTTCTTCACCCCGATCGTCGACGACGCGCGCGACTGGGGCCGGGTCGCCGCCGCCAACGCGCTCTCCGACATCTACGCCATGGGCGGCCGCCCGCTGGTCGCTCTGAACCTCACCGCCTGGCCGGCGGCCACGCTGCCGCTCGACCTGCTCGCTGAGGTCCTGCGCGGCGGCGCCGAGGTCGCCGCGGAGGCTGGCTGTCTGGTGGTCGGAGGGCACTCAATCGACGACCCCGAGCCCAAGTACGGCATGGCCGTCGTCGGGATGGCCGACCCCGCGCGGCTGCTGACCGTGGACCGGGCCCGGCCGGGCGATCAGCTCGTGCTGACCAAGGCGATTGGCACGGGTGTGGTGGCCACCGCGCTCAAGCGGGGCGCTCCGGACGCCTCGGTGGTCGCGGCCACTGTGGACTCGATGACCACACTCAACCGAGCCGCCGGCGAGGCGGCGCTGGCCGCCGGCCTGCTGGCGGCGACCGACGTGACCGGCTTCGGCCTGCTCGGGCACCTGTACCGCATGGCGCGGGCCAGCGGCGTCGCCGCCGAGATCGACGCTGCCGCCGTGCCCTTCCTCCCGGGTGCCGCCGAGCTCGCCGGCGAGGGGTTCATCTCCGGTGGGACGCGCAACAACCAGGCGTTCCTTGCCGACAAGGTGGAGCTCGACCCCGGGGTGCCGCCGGTGGTGGCGACCCTGCTGCACGACGCGCAGACCTCCGGCGGCCTGTTGCTGGCGGTGCCGCCGGAGCAGCTGAAGGCGCTGCTCGCCGACCTTGCCTCGCGCGAGCTGCGGCCCGCCCTGGTCGGGAGGGTCGTGCGTGGTCAGGCCGGTCGTATCCGCGTGCGCCGGCTCCCACCAGCCTGAGGGCGCCGGGCCGCCGTGGTCACCCCGGGCGGCCGGATGCTACGCTCGGAGCCGGGTGACCCCGGCCACCAGCGCTGGACTGGCGCCGCCGCGCCAGTCCGGGAACAATCCGGGCGGCGCCGGGTGTTTCACCAACGAACACGTAGGGACCCACGCGAGGAACGCATGTTCGCCATCGACCAGCAGAGCTACGACACCCTGGTGGCACACGCGCGCGCCGAGTATCCCAACGAGGCATGCGCCCTGCTCAGCGGGCGCGACCACACCGTCGCCAAGGTCTACGCCCTCCCCAACGCGGAGGCGAGCCCGACCTTCTACGTGGTCGACCCCAAGGCGCAGCTCCGGGCCATGACCGAGATGGACGACCTCGGCATGGAGCTGGTCGGGATCTTCCATTCCCACACCTTCACCGAGGCCTATCCGTCCCGCACCGACATCGAGCTGGCCGGCTACCCGGACGCGACCTATCTGATCCTCTCGCTGGCGGACCTGAAGGCGCCCGATCTTCGCGGCTTCAGCATCCGCGATGGGCAGGTCAGCGAGGTGGAGGTCCGTGTGGCCCCGAGCCCTGACCGCGTCGGAGGATGATCGGCGTGCGCGGGCTCCACGGGTACCGGAGCGATCCTGGAGCGGTCGGCCCGACGGCAGGGCTGGCCTCGCCCGTGTGGCACCGCCAAGGCCCCGCCGGGCGCTACGGACGATGTCGGCACGGGCTGGTCGCCGGCGCCTAGCGCCACCACTCGTTTCCGACCCAATCGACGCCAACGGATCCAACCGGCGGCGTCGGCTCCCTCCAGGAGGTTCGATCGCCCCTATGGCCGTGGAAGTTCGTATCCCGACCATCCTGCGGAAATACTCGGATGGCGCCAAGAGCGTCGAGGCCGAGGGCAGCACCGTCCGAGACCTCTTCAGCGACCTCGAGGCGCGCTTCCCGGGCATCTCCGGCCAGCTGCTCACACAGGACGGTGGGCTGCACCGCTTCGTGAACGTCTACGTCAACGACGAGGACATCCGCTTCCTCGGCGCCCTCGACGCCAAGCTCGACGACGGCGACGTGGTCGCCATCCTTCCCGCGGTGGCGGGCGGTGCCGCGGGCCGGATACCCGAAGGCAGGTAGGCCCATGCGCCACGAGGACCTGGCGGACGCGATCGGCAACACGCCGCTGGTCGGCCTGCCGCGGCTGTCGCCGAAACCCGGCGTGCGTCTGTGGGCCAAGCTGGAGAGCCAGAATCCGACGGGGAGCGTCAAGGACCGCATCGCCAGGCAGATGGTCGACGACGCCGAGAAGGCCGGCCGACTGGCGCCGGGCGCCACCCTGCTGGAGCCCTCCAGCGGCAACACCGGCATCGCGCTCGCGCTGATCGCGCGGGTACGCGGCTACCACCTGGTGGTGGTCATGCCGGAGAACACCTCGTTGGAGCGGCGGCAGGTCCTGGAGGCCTACGGCGCCGAGGTGGTGCTCTCACCCGCCGACGAGGGCTCCAACGGCTCGATCCGGCTGGCCGAGCGGCTCGCCGGCGAGCACCCCGACTGGGTGATGCTGTACCAGTACGGCAACCCCGCCAACGCCGAAGCGCACTACGAGACCACCGGTCCGGAGATCTGGCGCGATCTGCCCGAGATCACCCATTTCGTGGCCGGCCTCGGGACCACCGGAACGCTCATGGGCGTCGGCCGCTACCTCAAGGAGCAGAAGCCGGGCGTCCAGATCGTCGCCGCCGAGCCCGAGTTCGGCGATCTCGTCTATGGCCTGCGCAACCTGGCCGAGGGGTTCGTGCCGCCGATCTTCGACCCCGACCTGCTCGACCGCCGCTTCAAGGTGAACTCCTCCGATGCCCTGCGCCGCACCCGCGAGCTGGCCGCCTTCGAAGGTGTCTTCGCCGGCATCTCCAGCGGCGCCGTCCTGCACGTGGCGCTGCGCGTCGCCGCCGGCGTCGACCGCGGCGACATCGTCGTGCTGGTCGCCGACGGCGGCTGGAAGTACCTGTCCACCGGCGCCTACGGCGCCGACCCCGACGCCGCCGAAGCCGGCCTCCGCGGCCAGCTCTGGGCCTGAGGGGCTGGTCGATCCACGCCCGTAAGTGATCACATCGCTGGAGCGGAAAATCGATCCGCCTCTGGATGGCTGCGGTGTATCGTCCCTGAACATGTTGGCCTGACGTGCGTGTACGCGAGGTGGAGGCGGCTGGTGACAGGAGATCTGGCGCTGACGATTGGCCGCCAGGAGGCTGACAACATCGAGTTCAAGTCGGCCGTCGTCGATCGGGACAAGATCTGCAAAGCCATCTGCGTGCTCGCCAACGATCTGCCTGGCCGGGGCGAGGGCTATCTCGTCATCGGCGTGGCTGATAACGGTACGTCCCTGGGACTGGCGGTCACCGACGATGTTCTCTTGGCCGTCCGAAACTTCCGTAATGACGGCCGTCTGCTTCCACGGCCGACCTTCCATGTCGAGCGTGCCGAATACGCCGGCTTGCCGTGCGTCCTCGTCACCGTCCCCGCCGCTATCTCTCCACCAGTCTCGTTCGACGGTCGGGTCTTTGTTCCGGTCGGCCCATCGACCCAGGTCGCCACGCCAGACGAGGAACGGGTGCTGCGCGAGCGTCGTCAAGCGGCGGACCTACCGTTCGATCAACAGCCGGTGCCTGGCAGCTCCATGGCCGAGCTCGACCTGGAGCTTTTCGCTTCGACCTATCTGCCGGCTGCGGTAAGTCCAGAGGTCATCAGAGAGAATCAACGAACCGTCGAGGATCAGCTTGCCTCCTTGCGGCTGCTCACGCCGGATGCGAGTGATCCGACCGTTCTGGGCCATCTGCTCATCGGCCTCGACCCTACGGCGTGGATTCCAGGAGCCTACATTGCAGTTCGTGCGCTACGAAGGTGTCGAGGTCGACACCGCGGTCCAGGATCACGAGGAGCTTCGGGGCAACCTGATCGGGACGCTCGATGCGCTCAACCGGTTGCTTCCGGCCAACATCCGCACAGCCGTAACCGATGCCGGGGACCTTCGTCAGCGGGATGCTCCGGACTATCCGCTCCCGGCGCTCCGTGAACTCGTCCTCAACGCGCTGATGCACCGATGTTATGACGTCACAATGCTCCAACCAGGATCAATTGGTTCGCCGATCGTGTGGAGATCACCAGTCCCGGCGGCCCGTTCGGATCGGTCACAGCACAAAATTTCGATCGCCGCAATGACTACCGAAATCCCGCACTCGCCGCCGCCTTGAAGCAGTTGGGGTATGTCAACCGTTTCGGCCGCGGCATCGGTCTGGTGCGGGCGGCACTGGCTGCAAACGGTAATCCAGAGGCCGAGTTCATGATCGAGCCGAGCTATTGGAGCGTGCAGGTGAGGGCGACCCGATGACGACGGTGGCGCTGTTCAACAACAAGGGTGGCGTGGGAAAGACCACGCTGGCCTTTCACCTTGCGCACATGATTGCCCGCCTCGGAACGCGAGTGCTCGCCGCCGATCTCGACCCACAAGCGAACCTTACGTCAGCATTCTTCGACGAGAGCCAGCTCGAGTTGTTCTGGGATCCCGACAGTCAGGGCACGATTCTGAATGCCGTGGAGCCGATCCTCCGCGGCCTCGGCGACATCGTGGTCCCACCCGTCCGGGAGGCCGCGGACCGCCTCTGGGTCCTTCCTGGAGATTTGGGCCTGAGTCGTTTCGAGGACCGACTCTCCGAAGCCTGGCCGCGTGGCTATGATGGCGACGAGGCTGCCTTGAGGGTCACGACAGCGTTCCATCGGGTGCTGCGAGCAGCCGCTGGAACAGTCGGTGCCCAACTCGTGCTGATCGACGTCGGTCCGAATCTCGGGGCGATCAACCGGTCCGCTCTGCTCGCTGCGGACTCGATCCTGATCCCGCTCGCGGCCGATCTCTTCTCTCTCCAGGGCCTTCGCAACCTCGGCCCCACCCTGCGGTCATGGCGGACGAGCTGGCACAACAATGTCCTCGCTAGGCGATCCGTTCCTGGCCTAAACATGCCACAGGGCTCGATGCGACCGTTGGGCTACGTGGTCCTCCAGCACGCCGTCCGCCTCGATCGCCCTGTCAAGGCGTATGACAGGTGGTTGCGGCGCATTCCACTTGAGTTCCGGCGCTCCGTGCTTGGTGAGTCACGTGACGATCCGATTGATCCGGATCCGTACCGACTCGCGACGCTGCGGAACTATCGGAGTTTGATGCCATTGGCCCAGGATGTTCGCAAGCCGATGTTCGACCTACGTGCAGCAGACGGAGCGCTGGGCAGCACTGGTCGGCTGGTCCGTACTTGTTACCTGGAGTTCGAGGACCTGGCCACCAAGGTGCTGAACCGGGCAATGCCGCATCCTGAGCTTCCGCCCTCCGCACGAAGAGGGGGTGTGGACAGCTCCCGGTGATCGTGGGGCCGCTGCGGTATCGTCCCGGCATGGATCAACGACCGATTGGAATCTTCGACTCGGGGGTGGGCGGGCTGACCGTCGCCCGGGCGATCATCGACCTGCTGCCCTACGAATCGGTGATCTACTTCGGGGACACCGCCCGCTATCCCTACGGCCCTCGCTCGCAGGCGGAGGTCCGCCGCTTCGCCGAAGAGGACATGGACGTCCTGCTGGCCGAGGACGTCAAGCTGGCGGTGGTCGCCTGCAACACCGCCTCGGCCGCCGCCCTGGACGAGCTGCGCGCCGCCTATCCGGTCCCGGTCGTCGACGTCATCGAGCCGACCGCCCGGGCGGCCGTGCGCCTCACCCGCAACCGCAGCGTCGGGGTGATCGGCACCCTGGGGACCATCGGCTCCGGCCGCTACCTCGAGGCGATCGAGGCCACGCGTGAGAACGTGGCCGTCACCGCCAATGCCTGCGCCGAGTTCGTCGAGTTCGTCGAGCGCGGCGAGACCACCGGCAAGACCATCCTGGACCTGGCCGCCGGCTACCTCGCCCCCCTGGTCGAGGCGGAGGTCGACACGCTGATCCTCGGCTGCACGCACTACCCCCTGCTCACCGGGGTGCTGAGCTACATCCTCGGCCCCGACGTCTTCCTGGTGAGCTCGGCCGAGTGGACCGCCCGCGAGGTCTTCGCCGAGCTGACCCAGGCCGACCTGCACGCCGACTTCGGCGCGCAGCCACGGCACCGGTTCCTCAGCTCGGGCGACCCCGAGCAGTTCCGGCGGGTGGGGTCGCGATTCCTCGGCCCCGAGGTCGGCACCGTCGAGCGGCGGAGCGCGACCGTCGACCCCGGTACCGCCGACCCTGATACCGACGATCCCGGTACCGCGCGGACGGTCGGGGCCGGGACGTCATGATCCGCCTCACCGTCCTCGGCGCCTGCGGGACCTACCCGTCGGCCGGACGGGCATGCTCCGGCTACCTCGTCGAGGCGGTGAGCGGCGACCAGCGGGCCAGGGTCTGGATCGACACCGGCCCGGGTACGCTGTCGAACCTGCTGCGCTACACCAGCCTGCCCGAGCTGGACGCGATCTGGCTCTCGCACCTGCACGTCGACCACATCAGCGACCTGCCGGTGGCGTACTACGCGCTGCACTATGGCGACTACGACCCGCCTCCGGAGCCCGTGCCGGTCTACGGACCGGCTGGCTGGGCCGAGCGGATGGCCGGGTTCCTCATGGCGGAGGCTCCGCCCGTGATCGAGGAGGCGTTTCAAGTACACGAGCTACGTGACCGGGAGCGGGTTCGTCTCGGCCCGCTCGACCTGACCGCGGTGGCCACGGTCCACAGCGTCGAGACCTACGGCGTGCGAGCGTCCGCGCCGGGGGCGACCCTTGCCTACTCCGCCGACTCCGGGCCGTGCGACGCCCTCTACGAGCTGGCCGACAGCGCCGACCTGTTCCTGTGCGAAGCATCCTGGATGGAGCGGCCCGACGGCGCCCGCTCGATCCACATGACACCGTCGCTGGCGGGGGAGTGGGCGGCACGTTCGGACGTGCGGCGGCTGGTGCTCACGCACCTGCGAGCCGGCGCCGACCCGGAGCGGGCCGCCGAGCTGGCTCGCCTGGCCTGCGCCTGCCGTGTGGACGTGGCCGCCGAGGGCGCCACCTTCGAGCTGGACGGGACCTCCCGATGAGCCGTCGCGACGGGCGCGGACCCGACGAGCTGCGGCCGGTGACGATCACGGTGAACTGGCAGAAGACGGCGTTCGCCTCCGCCCTGGTCGAGATCGGCGGGACCAAGGTCGTCTGCGCCGTGAGCCCCGAGGACCGGGTGCCGCCGTTCCTACGCGGTGGCGGCAAGGGCTGGGTGACCGCCGAGTACTCGATGCTGCCCGGCGCGACCAGTGAGCGTTCCCCGCGCGAGGTCGCCAAGGGCCGCCCGGGCGGTCGCACCCACGAGATCCAGCGGCTCATCGGCCGGGCGCTGCGTGCCGTGACCGACACCGCCGCGCTCGGCGAGATGACCCTGTGGGTCGACTGCGACGTGCTCCAGGCGGACGGCGGCACCCGCTGCGCCTCGATCACCGGGGCGTGGACCGCCCTGTTCGCCGCCACCCACCAGCTCGTCCAGGCCAAGCGGCTGCAGAGCTTCCCGCTACGGGACCACGTCGCCGCGGTCAGCGTAGGGATCATCGACGGCGTCCCCAGCCTCGACCTTCCCTACGAGGAGGACGTCCGCGCATCGGTCGACATGAACGTGGTGATGACCGGTCTCGGCGGCCTGGTCGAGGTCCAGGGCACCGCCGAGGGCGAGCCGTTCAGCCGCTCCGAGCTGGACATCCTGCTGGACCTGGCCGGCACCGGGATCAGCCAGCTCGTGCGCGAGCAGAAGCGGGCGCTCGGCCCGATGCTCGAAGAGGCGGCCATCCCGCCGCTGCGCCGGCTGGCGCTGGGCTCAGCCCCCCTCGACCTCGGCGGCCGCCAGACCGCCGGAGGAGCCGCCCAGTGATGGCGGATTGAGCATGGAGCACCCACGGCTGCTGCTGGCGACCGGCAACCCCGGCAAGCTGCGCGAGCTGCGGGCGATCCTGGATGGGGTGCCCGTGGACCTGGTCGGGTTGAACGAGGTCGGGACCGGTGCGCCGCCGGAGGTCGAGGAGACCGGCGCCACCTTCCTCGACAACGCCCGCCTCAAGGCGCGGGCGTACGCGGCCTGGTCGGGGTTGGCGGCGGTGGCCGACGACTCCGGCCTGGAGGTGGACGCGCTGGGTGGAGCGCCGGGCGTGCACTCCGCGCGCTATGCCGGCCCGGGCGCGACCGACCAGGCGAACCTTGACAAGTTGCTGAAGGAGCTGGCGGGGGTGCCGCCGGCCCGCCGGCGCGCCCGCTTCCGCTGCACGGCCGTGCTGACCGATCCGCCCGGCCTGGTGCCGGAGTGGCGGGAGTGGCATGCCGAGGCGGCGTGGGAGGGCCGCATCCTCGAAGCGCCCAGAGGGTCGGGCGGCTTCGGCTACGACCCGGTGTTCCTGCCCGAAGGCTGGGACCGCACCAGCGCCGAGGTGGACGCGGCCACCAAGGACGCCGCGTCCCACCGCGGCCGCGCCTTCCGCGCCCTGCGCCCCGCCATCCAAGCCTGGGCCGCCGAGCGAATCGGCCACCGCACCCCGCGTTGAAGCGGGCCGGCCGGTCCGGCCTGGGCCGGCCGGCTACAGCCCCGCCTCGCCGCGGTAGATGCGACGGACGATGTCCTCGATGTCGGGCTCCTCGAGCGTGAGGTCGACGACCTCGTGCGCCGCCATGACCCGCGCGATCAGCACGGCGGCACTCACCTCGTCGCGCGCGAACTCCAGCCAGCGCCGGTGCCCGTCGGCCCGCACCAGCTTGGCGCCCTCGACCACCAGCTCGACGTCGTCGCGGAGATCGATCACCAGCACCCTGGTGGTGCCGTAGCGGTGCCGCAGCTCCTCGACGGTGCCGTCGTAGATGACCCTTCCGTGGTCGATGATCAGCAGCCGCTCGCACAGCTCGGCGATGTCGTCGAGGTCGTGGGTGGTCAGAATGACGGTGGTCCCGTCGCCACGGTTCAGCTCCCGCAGGAACCCCCGGACGGCCGCCTTGGCCTCCACGTCCAGGCCGATGGTGGGCTCGTCGAGGAACAGGACCCGCGGACGGGGCAGCACCGCGGCAGCCAGCTCGGACCGCATCCGCTGGCCGAGCGAGAGCGAGCGCACCGGGCTCTGCAGCAGCGGGCCGAGCTGCAGGACCTCGATCAGGTGGTCGAGCCGGCGCTGGTAGTCGGCGACGCCGATCCGGTACAGGTGCCGCACCAGCTGGAACGACTGCTCCAGTGGAAGGTCCCACCAGAGCTGGGTCAACGGCTATCTTATACAGCACTTCTACGATAGAGTGCGGCTGGACGCACCATGGGGAGGAAGTCGTCATGACGGCGCACGGCGCGGCTTTGCGGGTAGCACTCGGCTACGCTCGGCTGAGCCAGGACCGTAAGGGCACCAGTCCCAACTGCCAGTACCAGGAAGACGACTACCGGGCCTATGCCGAAGACCGGGACTACGAGCTGGTTGGCTCTTTCTCGGACGACGACATCTCCGCATCGAAGTTCAGCACCAAGCCGCGGCCCGGCTACAACAACCTGCTGCAGGCCGTCCGGGACAATGCTGCCGAGGTGCTGCTGGCCACCGAGGTATCGCGCATTTTCAGGCGCGTGCTGGAGGTCTTGGAGTTCATTGAACTCGCGAGCAACACGACACTGCGGTGGATCGAGACGGCCAACGGCCGCGTGTACGACCTGCGGACCGCCTCGGGTGTCGCCGCCCTCATTGCCGAGGTCAACAATGCCGCCCTCGAAGTCGGGGCCACCTCCGAGCGCATCAAGCGCATCACCAGGCAGAAGGCCAAAGAGGGCATGTTCCATGGTGGCATGCGTCCGTACGGCTACGAGGGCGCGATCCGAGCCGAGTGCCAGGTGCCCGGCTGTACGGATGACGACTGTAAGCACGGCATGATCCTCAA
>WNGM01000076.1_pt1 | contig 72050 bp, 93 predicted proteins | sample 5400571 | NCBI WGS metagenome assembly WNGM01 (sample SAMN13153378, study PRJNA577476) | soil metagenome | isolation source: 100 cm soil or saprolite under Garry oak tree replicate 2 | place: USA:California | collected 2016-06-15
GACAGCGGAGCTCTTCGAACGCGCTTCCCAGTCGGTGGGCACCCTGGACATGGGCGCGATCGCGTCGCTGTACGAGCGACAGCCGGCGAGTCACTGATCTCGGCGGAATTACGCTTATATCGAGGGTATTCCCGTGTATCCGTTCGAGATGCGTTGGCCGGCCATCTGCTGACCAACCTGGGCATCGACGCCGACATGGTTCGTCAGACGATCACCCCATCCCCATGGTCTGGAGAGGCGACTGTCCGGTCTGCCAAGCCTGATCTCTCGGCTGGTCACCTCAGTCTCGTTTGAACGGGCAGCTCACGATGTGGTCGTCGACCACGCCGACGGACTGGAGAAGCGAATAGACGATGGTCGAGCCAACGAACGTGAAGCCGCGGCGCTTGAGGTCCTTGCTCAACCGATCTGACAGCTCGGTCGTCGGGTGCAGGTCGGCCAGTGTGCGTGGGTGGTTGACGATCCTGGTGCCGTCGACCCAGCTCCACAGGTATGTTGCGAACGAACCGAATTCGGCCTGCACCTTGACGAAGGCCTGCGCGTTGGTGCGGGCGGCGTAAATCTTCAGCCGGTTCCGGATGATCCCCGTGTCCTCGCGCAGCTTTTCGAGCCGGCTGTCGCTGAACGCCGCGACCTTCGCCGGGTCGAAAGATGCAAACGCACGGCGATAGCCGTCGCGCCGGTTGAGGATCGTGGCCCACGACAGGCCGCTCTGGGCGCCTTCGAGGATCAGCAACTCGAAGATGTGGCGGTCGTCGTGTGAGGGGACGCCCCACTCGTGATCGTGATAGTCGCCCATGGCCGGCGAGCTATCGGCCCACGGACACCGCCGCCCGTCTGTCACCTCTCTTAGGCCGGTTCCAGCCTCGCCAGCGGCAGGTTGAGGGCGAAGCTGGTCCCCAGGCCCACCTCCGTCCGCTCGAGCGTCAGCTCACCCTTGTTTGCCTCCGCGAGCAGCCGGCTCACGTACAGACCAAGACCAGAACCGGGGACGCTGCCGAAGGCGGGATCGTTGCCCCTATGGAACGGGCGGAAAACACGAGCGCGCTCGATCTCGGACATTCCGACGCCATTGTCGATCACATGGACGACGGCCCGTTCGGTGTTCATGGTCACGCTGACCCTCAAGCGGGGCGGCCGCGCGGCATAAGTGAGACCGTTGTTGATGAGGTTGTCGAGGATGCGACCCAGCTGCAGCGGGTCGGCATCCACATGAACGGGTTCCGCACCGAGTGAGGTCACTACCTCCGCCCCATTCAGCTCCGCCCGCGGGCGCGCCCTGTCCACCGCCTTGAGGACGACGTCTTGAAGATCCACGGTGCTGCGGCTGGACGTCAACGGGTGCGCCTCGATGCGGGCGGACTCCAGCAGGTCGCCCATGATCCGATTCACGTGCCAGGCCTTGTCTGCCATCACGTTGAGGACGTCAATCCACCTGGCCGGTGCGGCTCCAAGCTTGCCATCGGCGAGGAGCGCGAGGTAGCTGGTCAGAACCGCAAGCGGCGCACCCAGCTCGTGGGCGGCCACGTTGATGGCGTCTGTTTTGGCCGCTATGGCGAGGTTGGCGGACTGGTACAGGCGCGACATCTCCTCTTTCTGCTCGCGCGCGTCGACGAACGAGGCGAGCAGGAAGGAAGCAAGGCTCAGGCTCACGTTGAAGGACTGCAGCGTGACCATCTTCTCGAGCAGGGTCTCGTGAACGAAAGGCCCGTTGCCGTTCACCGCGGCCCAGATGGCGACGATCGACGCGACGAGCGCTGCCGGCGCGGCTCCGCGGAGGCGGAATCGCCACGCCGCGGCCATGATCAGCGGCAGGACCAGGTATTCGAGCCGAAAACGATTCTGGAAGAGGATGTACGTCACCAAACCGACGCCACCCGCCAGGATCGCAACCTCGACTGCGCCTCTCCATCCCAGCGGGCGCGTCCCGTTGTGGGGCAGCAGGCTCAACAGGAATGGCGCGACCAGAAGGACGCCCATTGCATCGCCGGTCCACCAGACCGCCCAGGTCGCCACGAAGTTGCTCGCCGGTACCGCGCCGGACAGGACGAGCACCGAGGTCCCAACGCTCGCGCTTACCGTCATCCCGGCCAGGCCTCCAAGCGCGATGAGCGCCACGGCGTCCCGCAAGCGGTCCAGCTCGAGGCGAAAACCCGCCCGCCCCAGCAGCTCGGCCGAAACCAAGGGAGCCAATGTGTTGCCCAAAGCGATAAAAGCAGCTCCGAGTGGCGACGGGCCAAGCGGCAGGTTGACGGCAAATGCGGCCAGCGCGATCGCCGGCGCAACGCCACGACCGAGCACGAGGATGGACACAAGCGCGATTCCGGTCGGAGGCCACAGCGGTGTGACCTGGCCGTGGACGAGCGCGAGATTCAGGCTCAGCCGGGCGGCGACCCAGTACGTGACAGCCACCAACAGGAGACGCCAGAGGTACTGATACGGCTGGGCGATGACTCCGTTGACGCCGCGCTTGATCAATATCTAGAGCAACGCAAACGCCATTCGTTTCTCACACCCAACCCACCCGTCGTCCGCACGATACCGCGCCCATTTACGGGATTCAATGGAATCACCCCGAGGAGCCACCTGTTCCGGGTTCTTACATGGCAGACATTCAGGCGGTAACCGACGGCGAATTCGAGAACGTTGTGTTGAAGTCGGACGTTCCTGTGCTGGTCGACTTCTGGGCGACATGGTGTCCCCCATGCCGGATGATCGCTCCTATCGTCGAGCAGATCCACGCCGAGCTGGGCGACCGCGTAAAGGTCGTGAAGATGGACACGGACGAGAACCCATCGACGGCGATGTCGCTGGGAATCGCCTCCATTCCGACTGTCATCATCTTCAAAGACGGCAACCTCGCTGAACGCACCGTCGGCTACCGGCCGGATATGAAGGGCGATCTGAAGGCCAAGCTCGAAGCCTTGATCAGGAACGGTCGGAGAACCTCTCCCTGAACCTCAGCCGCAGCTCACGGAGCCCAGGAGATGGGCGGACGTCCCTGGCCCTTCCGGAACCATCAGGTTCGTCAACGTCACATCCATGGACAGGGACTTGCCGTCCTTGTACACGGCCGTTCCAGCCGTGCTCATCCAGATGTCGTAGTCGGGTGCATCCAGCATCACGGTGAACTCGGTGCCGGCTTTGTACTGAGCAGGGCCGCTGTAGGGCTTGGCCGTGGCGTCGAGGGTCCAGACCTGGCCGTTGATGGCTATCTCCACGTCGACGCTGCCGTCGCCGCAGGCGTTGGATGCGTTCGACGGGGCATTCGCCTTGTCGACCGTCGCGGAGATGCCCCCCGTCAGCGTAAGACTCGCCGTGTAGCTCGGGGCGGGAGTCGGGGTGGCAGCCGGTGCCAGCGACGTTGCCGCAGGCGATGTCGCGGTTTGCCCCGAGCTTGCCGACGGCGACGGTCCACCACACGCTGCAACGACGATCGCTGACGCAAGCACGGCGGCGACCAGGCCAGAAGCGGCCACGCTTGCGAACGGCTGGACTGTTTTCATGGCGCCAGCTTGGCCGGCATTCAGCCCAATTGCGTCCGCGCGCGTACTGAACTTTTAGGCGGCCTGCTTGAAAACAAGAGGCCCGGATTTCGCCAGGCCTCCTTCTTTGTCGCCGGCATCTTTCGCGTTTAGTGACACGTAGGGGTTCATGCGCTGCGGACCGACAGCTCTTTCTCCGCGCGCTCCCGTTCCCAACGCGCCTCGGCTTCCCCGATGGGTGTCGACGCCGGTCCCTTTACGAACGGCCAGATCTCCTCACCGATGCGCCGCCAGTTGGCGGTGGCGTGAAGGCTGCCGAGCACGGCGTAGAGGCCCAGGTTGATTCGCTGCAGCACCACGTAGGCGCGAGGGACGTCGCTGAATGGGGCCAACGGTCCCTTCGCATCGAAAAACCGACGCACGATCGCCGACGCGTACGCCGGAGTGATGGTCATGGGCGCGTCACGGAGCACCGTGCCGTAGAACATGCCGAAGCGATCCACCACAACTTCCGTCGGCACAGGCGCGCCCGGCCGCAGGAAGCCGGCACGTTCCAACGACGCCCGGAACAGGTCGCCATCTTTTTCGATGACGAGAAAACGAAGGGCGTCGACTAGCGGAGCGAGGTCTTCGTCGCTGAAATGCTTCGTCAATCCAAAATCCAGGAAGGTCACCCGGCCACCGCCGTGGAAAAGGTAGTTGCCGGGATGAGGGTCGCCGTTGAACGCGTGGAGGCGGTACAGGCTGCGCGAAACGAAGCGATTTATCGTTTCGGCCGCCATGTTTCGTTCGCGCTGATTCCAATTCAGCACGTCGTCAAAGCGCGCACCGCTTACCAGCTCCGTGGTCAGCACGCGAGCCGTGCTCAGGTCGCTGATCACATGAGGAACATGAATGACCGGGTGGCCTTCGTAGTAGCCCGCGAAAAGCTCTTGATTCTCGGCTTCGAGGAGATAATCGACCTCCTCGCGCAGCCGTTCGGCCAGCTCGTCGATGAGCGAGCGAGTGTCGAGGCCGGGGAAGGCAACGCCGGCAACTCTGCGCAGCAATGCGACGTTCCGCACGTCCGAGGTGATGGTGCGGGCAATGCCTGGGTACTGGACTTTGACGGCCACGGCCCTGCCCTCCCGAGTGATGGCCCGATGCACCTGCCCGATAGAAGCAGCCGCAAACGGCAGCGGATCCCACCGGGCGAAGATCCGCTCCGGAGCATCGCCGAGCTCGTCTACGACCACCGAGCTCGCCAGACCCGGGCTCATCGGCGGAGCGTTGTGCTGAAGTCGAGCCATCGCGGAACGAAAGGTCTCCGGCATGTCCTCATCGATGTAGCTGGCCATCTGGCCGAGCTTCATGAGGGCGCCTTTCATCGAGCCAAGCTCCTCGGTAACGTCGTCCGCGGTGCGCAGCGCGAGCTCATGGCGCAGCTCGCTGCGGCGGTCCACCGACGCGAAGATCAGGCGTGGCGATTGCGCCAGGTAGCGGCCCCCGATCCGCAAAGCGAGCCTCGCGAGCGCCGCACCCCGACCGAAGCGCGACTGCAGCATCGGGCCGCGGTGCCGCGTGCCGGTCATGAGCGCATCTGAAGATCGATCTGCTCTCTCGCCTCCAACACACCCGGCAAAGATTCAAAGCCGAAATCGAGAGCGCCAATGAGCTGGCGGACTGGTTCCCGCTCCATCACCTGTGGAGGCGGCTCGTCGAATCCGTACATGCCGCGCGCCCAGGCCGGCAGAGTGCCAATAGCCACTCGCCCCAGATCGTGCCAGAGCTCACGCGTGTCGTCGTCCAGGCCCGGCGGATCGAGAACGATGGCGATCGCGCCTCGGGCCGCCGGCGTCGCCTGCCGGAGGTCGACCGACTCCATGTACTCGCCCAGGGCAGCAGTGCTGGCGGGGACCTGGCTCACCGGGACCCCGATGATTTCCGCAAAGCGAGCCATCTCGGCCACATAGCGGTCCGCATCTGCCGCCTCGAGCGAGCGCCCGTAGCGCTGGACGACACTGACGATCGAATCCACCATCCCCGCGTGGACCCACAAGAGAAGGTCCGGGTCGTCAGCGCGGTACGCGAGCCCGGTTATGTTGTCCGTTCCGCGCACGTGGGCATGAACCGCGCGGACGCGGGCCGCGGCGCCTTCGGCCGCGGCGGTGTCGCCGTAGGTGACGGTCAGAACGTAGCCGGCCGTGGCGGCGAGGCGCCCGAATGGATCGCGCTGCCAGTCGCTGTGTTGGGCGACCCCCGCCATCGCCAGCGGGTGAAGTGCCTGGACCATCAGGGAGCGAATCGCCGCCAGCGGAAAGCTGCGGTCGCGGTGCACTCGCCAAACGATGCTCTGCGGCCCGAACAATCCGGCGTCCTTGGGGCGGTTTGAGACGGAGCTCACGTAGGCACGCGCGAGCGGCTCCATCATGCGGAGCTGCGATCCACCTTCAGACGCCGCAGCCAAACTGGCTTCGGATCTCCGCTCGTGATTCGCGCCTGGAGGGCTCACGTCCCCACCATACCGGCGCCTTGATCCGGCGAAACCGCTGGTTGGCCCGCAAGTCGCTGCAGCTCCCCGCGATAACGCTCGTCGATGTTCGGGGCCGGGACCTGCTGTTGGAGCATGACGATGCGCTCGTGGTCGGCAGGCTTGAGCCGGGCGCCGGCCAACGAGAGCGCGGCATATAGCTCGAGCGCCTGTAAACAGCATTGCCCGGCTCTGGCATGGTTTCCACGAAGCTGGTGGATCGCACCCTCCTCCCCCAACAACGCCGCGTGCATACGGAGACGGTCTAGCTCGAACTTGCCGAACAGGTCGACCGCGCTCGCGGCATCCACGCGCTCGAGCACAGGTCGCATTGGACCGAGCACGACATCGCGGGTCTTGTGAAGCAGGATCAGGGCCGGGTCGAGGTCTCCGGCCCGGACCAGCTCGAGAACCTGCGAGATCGCCTGAGCCGCCTGCTCTATGACTCGCTCGAGGTAGTCGCGCTGAATGACGCTCATCCGGTCAAGACTATCTGGAGGCCGAACAAACGGCTAAGCCTCGGGCCGGGCAGGTTCACCGTGTCATCAATTACGGCTGCCGTTACGAGGACGTTGTAACGGCAGCCGTAATTGCTCACGAAAAATGAGCCTTCGCAAGCCGTACCGGAACCATTCAAGACTCGTTCTCACGGGCGGCCTCGTGGCTGCCGCGTTGATCGCGGCAGCGTGCTCGACCACCGGGAGCGCCACAAGTCCTTACGGCGCACCGAGCGCCGCTCCGAGCGCCGCTCCTGTCGTTGCACCCAGCCCTTCACCGGCCCCGCCGGCCGCCTCGGGTACCGCAATCGATGTCGGGAGCACGCGGCTGGGAGAGGTTCTCGTCGACTCCAACGGCCAGACCGTCTACCTGTTCCTGGCGGACAAGGGCACCGCGTCCAGCTGCAACAGCGCCAGCTGCGTGCAGTACTGGCCGCCCGTCCTCACGACCGGCACCCCGCAGGCCGGCGCCGGCGTGAGTGCCTCGTTGCTGGGCACCACTGCGCGCGCAGACGGAACCACTCAGGTCACATACGCAGGCCACCCGCTGTACCGGTTCATCTCAGACAAGAAGGCCGGCGATGCAACCGGTCAGGGGGTCAACGCCTTCGGCGCTCCCTGGTATGTCGTGTCTCCGTTGGGGGCGCAGATCGGGTAGGTCTCGGGTTTGGCTCCTGGTCGGCATCAAGGTCGAAGCGGGCAAGCAGCTAGCGGAGCGTCATCTCCCTCCGCATAGCCTCCCACGCCTCGCGCGCGTCCTGCACGGAACCCGCGTCCTCGATGGTCGAGATGTCTCCAGGGTCCTTGTCCAGCGTCACGGCTTTCAAGACCCTGCGCATGATCTTTCCGCTCCGCGTCTTCGGCAGCATGCTCACGAAGTTGAGGTCCCCGATCACAGCCACGGGCCCGAGCTCACGGCGAACAGTCTCGAGCAGCTCGCGCCTCAGCTCTTCAGATGGCTCGTAGCCCCTCTTGAGCACGACGAAGGCCGCGATCACCTCCATGCGCACGGGGTCAGGACGGGCAGTCACGCCGGCTTCAGCAACGCCTGCGTGGCGAAGGAACGCCGTCTCGACCTCGATCGTGCCGATCCGGTGACCAGCGATCTTGATGATCTCGTCCGCTCGACCGCTGAACCAGACGTAACCGTCCTCGTCGAATGAGGATGCGTCGCCGCTGAGATAGAGCGTTTTGCCTGGGATTCGCCGCCAGTAATCGTTCGCGTAGCGCTCGATCTCGCCCCAGAGAGTCGCCGTGAGGCCCGGAAACGGTCGCTTGATCACCATCATCCCTTTCTCATTAGGTCCCAACGGCTCACCCTCCGGTGACACCACCAGCGCTTCGACCCCGGGCAGCGCAATCCCGCCCGAGCCGGGCTTGATCGGGAGCATGCCAAGTCCCCAGGGGTTGCCGAAGATCGGACCCCCGGTCTCCGTCTGCCACATGTGATCGATGACGGGCACGCGGTCTTCGAGCACGTCTTGTTGGAGCCACTCCCAGGCCGGGGCATTCAACACCTCGCCTGCGCATACCACCCGGGTCAACGAGCTGAGGTCATACTTCCGCGCCGGCTCACTGCCGTACTTCATCAACACACGGACGGCTGTCGGCGACGTAAAAATTCCGCTGACCCGGTTGGTCTCGACGATCCGATAGAAAGTCTCCGCACCCGGATGGTCGAGGCCGCCCTCATAGGCGATGGTCGTGCAGCCGGCGAGCAGCGGCGCGTAAACGATGTAGCTGTGGCCGACGATCCAGCCGACGTCGGCCGTCGCCCACCAGATGTCGTTCTCCTCGAGACCGAATACCCATTTGCCCATCGAGTGGATGTACACCTGGTAGGGGCCATGGGCGTGGACGGCCAGCTTCGGCTTGGCCGTCGTGCCTGAAGTGGCGAGGATGTACGCGGGCTCGTTGGACTCCAACCACTCGACCTCATCGCTCTTGCCCTCGCCGAGCGCGAGAAACTCCGGCCAATAGATGTCTCGGCCTGGCTTCATGGCCGGCTCGTCCTCGCCCCGGCGGTGGACGACGACGTGCGCGATGTGCTTCCCATACTCGGCCAGCGCCTCATCGACTATGCCTTTGAGGGGCACGTTCTTTCCCTTTCGGTAGGTCAGATCGGAGCAGAACAGCGCCTTGGCGCCCGCCATCTGGATTCGATCGCCGAGGGCGCCCGACCCAAAGCCGGCGAAGACCGCAATGTGGACCGCGCCGATTCGGACGCAGGCGAGCATGAGGACGATGGCTTCTCGGCACGTCGGCATGTAGATGCCGAGGCGGTCGCCCTTGCCGATGCCCAGCCCGCGCAGCGCGGCGGCGGTCCTGCGTACCTCGTATTGGAGCTGCGCGTACGTGAGCACTGAGCGCTCGCCCCGCTCGTCCTCGCACACCAGGGCGGCTCGGCCCCCTTTGCCGGCTAAGACGTGGCGGTCCACGCAATTCCAGGCAAGATTGGTCTCGCCGCCGACAAACCACCGGAAGTAGCGCCCGCGATCGTCGGGCTTATCCGCATCCCATTCGAAGACGCGATCCCACGGCCGGTGCCAGGGCAGGGACTCCGCCGCTCGTGCCCAGAAGCCATCCGGGTCGTCTTTGGCAGCACGGCAGAAGGCCGCGATCTTCGGGCTGATGAGCTCCATCGCGCTGCTCCTTTGAGTACGGACCCTGGGGTCCGAGCCGCTTATGTGCTGTGTCGCGGACTCGTCGTTCGAACAGCTGGAGTTTAGGCGCCCAACCGCCTCTCCGAAGCAAGGGTGCTATCTACTGAGGACCTGGAACCAGGGGCGATGGATGCTTTGGTTGGTACAGACGAATTTCGCCTCCACCGGGAAGCTGGATGGTGGTCATAGAACCCCACCTCACCTCCTCCACCTCCGAACACCGGATGTTTTTGTCAGCAAGTGCCGCCATATCGGCGTTCAGGTCGTCAGACATGAAAAAGAGCTCGTGCCCAACATTCCCCTCGGCGGGATGGACGGCGAGCTCTGCCGGAGGCAGCGCAAAGATCAGCCAATCATGGCCGGCGTCGACCGATGAGAGTCCGAAGACGTCCCGGAAGAACGCGCGATCGGCCGTCGCGTTCTGGCTGTAGATGATTGCGTGGGCGCCGAAGATCATGACTTCCTCCTTTGCTCCCCCATTCCATAGACGGCCGAAACGGCCCCGAGGCCACCCCTGTCAGAAAGGGTTCCTTTACCCTTCAGAGGACGCCGGCGTAGCTCAATTGGCAGAGCAGCTGTTTTGTAAACAGCAGGTTACGGGTTCGATTCCTGTCGCCGGCTCCACGTGCCGAATTTTTCCGCACGTTTGGATCCACGCGCGCCGATCCGACGCGCAAATTCCGAGTTTTTGGGGTCAGCGGACAAGAACGGATTGAACGGCCGGCGATTTTTATGGCTGGATTTTTGGCGAAAGCGTTCGTAGCGTGGAACGAGCACCAGCCACGCATCTGACACGAGGTACGAGGAAATGATCGACCTCCCCAAGAGCGGTTCGGAGATCCCCGCCGGAAACATCGCACCCGACTTCACCCTGCCCACCACGCCTGACAGCAAGGTGAGTCTCAAGTCGTATCGCGGGCGGCCGGTCGTTCTGGCCTTCTACCCCGCCGATTGGAGCCCGGTATGCTCGGATCAGCTCAGCCTCTACCAGGCCGCGCTCTCCGAGTTCCAGCAGTACAACGCGCAGCTGCTGGGCATCTCCGTAGACGGCCTTTGGTGTCACATGGCGTTCGCGAAGGACCGGGGCTACCAGTTCCCGCTGCTGGCCGACTTCCACCCCAAGGGCGTGGTGGCGCAGACATATGGCGTTTACCGCGACTCGGACGGCATGAGCGAGCGAGCACTTTTCGTGATCGACCCCCAAGGCGTCATCACGTGGAGCTACGTCTCGCCGATCAACGTGAATCCCGGGGCGGATGGCATCCTGCGCGCCCTCGACCTCATGCAAGCGCATGTCAGGAGATAGCGCGAAGTGATCACGCCTGAAACGATCTCGATGCTCACCTACGCCCCCACACTCGTCGCCCCGGTCACGCCGCGCGACCATATCCTGGGCTCGATCGACGCGCCGGTCGTGCTCGTCGAATACGGGGACTACGAGTGTCCATACTGCAAGGCCGCCCAGCCGGTGGTCAAATCGGTCCTCGCCACGATGGGTGATGACCTGGCGCTGGTCTACCGTCACTTTCCGTTGTCGAACATCCACCCGCTTGCCTGGAAAGCGGGCGAGGCCGCGGAGGCGGCGGGAGCCCAGGACATGTTCTGGGAGTACCACGACGTGCTGTTCGAGAAGCAACCTGCCCTCGACGTCCGCCACCTCATCGCGTACGCCGACGAGCTCGACCTCGACGCCGACCGCTTCGGCGACGAGCTCATGCGAGACATCCATTCGACGCGCGTGCACGAGGACTTCCGCAGCGGGATATTGAGCGGCGTCAACGGCACGCCGACCTTCTTCGTAAACGGCGTGCGCTATGACGAAGACAAGGACCCCGCATCGCTGCTGCGAACGCTGCGCGCGGCCATGGCCTGATCAGACCGACACGAGCCGTCCCAGCGGGCGGGATTCCAGATACGCTTTCGTCGAGGGGAGGTGGCCGTGAGGAAGGTGAGGCTGGTGCACATGCTCGAAGCCTGCAGCGCTGAGCCAGCACGGCGCGGGCGATGAATGCCGGCGAGCGTGCGGCTCTGATCGATCGCTATACGGAAGGCCACCGGGCCGTGATGGATGCGTTTCGCGGCATCACCGAGGAAGAGCTCGACCGATCCGCCAGCGGCGAATGGACCCCACGGCAGATCGCCCACCACCTGGCAGACAGCGAGATGATGTCGGCGATCAGGATTCGCCGCCTGCTCACCGAAGAAGACCCGGTCATCCACGGCTACGACGAGGTCATGTTCGCGAAGAAGCTCACCTCCGACCGGCCGATCGCGCCCTCGCTCGAGGCGATGCGCTATGCGCGCGAGTCCACGGCCCAGATTCTCCAACGCCTGACGGAGGCGGACTGGCAGCGGAACGGAACCCACAGCGAGAGCGGGCCGTACAGCGTCGAGACCTGGCTCACGACCTACGCTGCGCACGGCCACGACCATGCCGCGCAGGTGAAACGCTCGCGCGGCATGAAGTAGGGATGGCGACGGCCCAGGTCCTGATGGAAGCCGCCCTCACCAGGGCGCGGGCGGCCAGAGACGCCGACCTTGCCGACCTTTTCGAAGAGCTGCGCATCCCGTCGATCAGCACGCTGCCCGAGCGCCGCGAAGACTGTCTCCGGAACGCCAGGTGGCTGCAGGCTCGCCTCGACCGCATCGGTTTCGAGACCAAGCTCGCCCAGCCGATCGAGGACGGGCTGCCTGTAGTGGCCGGCGAGTGGAACGGCCGGCCGGGCAAGCCGCACCTCACCATCTACGGCCACTACGACGTGCAGCCCGCCGATCCGCTCGACGAATGGGAGACGCCGCCATTCGAGCCGGCGATCCGCGACGGCCGAATCTTCGCGCGCGGCTGCGCCGACAACAAGGGCAACCACATGGCGACCGTGAAAGCGGTCGAGCATCTCTTCGCGGCCGGTGGTCCGCCGATCAACCTGCGTTTCCTCATCGAGGGCGAGGAGGAGATCGTGGGCAAGTCCCTTCCCCGCTATCTGCGCGCGAACGGCCCGAAGCTCGAGACGGACGCGGTCCTGGTTTGGGACGGGGGCTTTGACGAGGACGGCAACCCCACCTTGGCCTCAGCCCTGCGCGGCCTCCTGTACCTGGAGCTGCACGCGACCGGCGCCGCAGTCGACCTGCACTCAGGCATGTTCGGAGGCGTCGCGCCGAACCCGATCAACACCCTCGCCCGAATCATCGGCGAGCTCAAGGATCGCAACGGCCACATCACCGTGCCCGGCTTCTACGACCCGGTGGAGGCGCCTACCGCCGACGAGCTGGCGGACTGGAAAACAAAGGACAAGCGATACGAGGAGGCGCTGCTGGAGGCGTCGGGCGCACGTGTCCTCGAGGGCGACCCTGGCTTCCTGGCCCTCGAGCGGACCGGGAGCCGACCTACCCTCGACGCCAACGGTTTTCTCGGTGGATTTGTCGGCGAAGGCGAGAAGACGGTGATCCCCGCTCGAGCCTTCGCGAAGGTGAGCATGAGGCTTGTGCCCAATCAGGACCCCGTGGCGGTGCTCGCGGCGATCGAGAAGCACATCGAGTCGCTGACGACGCCCGGCGTCGCCATCGAGGTCAAGGTGATGAGCAGTGCACCACCCGTCAAATGCCGGGTCGACAACCCGGCGGCGAACGCCCTGCGCTTGGCTTTCTCCGAGGTGTTCGGCAGGGACACCGCGCTCATCCGGGTTGGCGGCTCCATCCCGGTGACGGTCGACTTCCAGGAAGCCGTTGGAGCGCCGCTTCTAATCAGTGGGATCCCCCAGGCCGACGCCGCGGCCCATTCGCCCAACGAGCGCCTGGTGGTGGACAACTACCTGCGCGGGATCGAGGCCGTGATCCGTTTCATCTGCAAGCTCGGCGACCAAGCTCCGTAACCCGCGGCGGTATTTCGAGGATGCGGGCGTCCAGTGCCCGCTTGGCAGACATCCTCCCGACCCAGAGGGTAGGCCCCCGCAACGGGGCCTCCCTCCTCCTCACCTCATGCGGAAAGGTTGCGTACCTCATACGACGTGGCGGTGACTTTCGAGGGGGCTTTATCGAGGCTGGCAACGATCAGGCCGGTGAGCCAGCCCGATCCCGGCAGCGCATTCGCGGTGTCGACCAGGTCAGCCACGGCGATCCCGTTGACGAACATGGCGACGCGCGTCGACAGGCCATCCGCAAGCGTGGCGCACACCCCGACAATGGTCATCGACACCGGGCCGGGCATTGCCAGGGGCGTCCCTTGTTTGAGGACGAACGCTTGACTGCCGGACAGACCGTCTCTGCGCACCACAAACCAGATCGATCCCGCCGCATACATCTGATAACGCACCGCATCGGCACCGCTGCCCCGCCTGCACTGCACACCAAACCCGGCGCCAAGCGGAGTGTCAGCCGTCTGCGTGGCGGAGACTGACATGCCCACCTGGCGAACCTGGGTGTTGTACGGCGGACTGGCCACGTGGATGAGGAATCCTGTGGCGACGATCTCCAGGCCGTTGGTCGTGTACGTGTAGCTCGTTCCTGCTGACTCGAACGGCGACGTGGAGAAGTCGTAGCGGCGATGGTCGCGAAAGGTGTCTGAGAACACGACCTTGCCGCGGCTGGCCGTAAGCACGCTCGACTCGGTCACCACTCGAGAAGCGACTCGGACGCGAGTGATGTGCGGCCACTGGGCGGCGACCTGAACGGCCAGGGCCATCGAGCTCAGGGTTATCGTCGTGACCACCGCCACCGCGGCCACGAACATGAGGCGCCTCTCCCTTGTGTAGGCCGGCCCCGGGCCTTGATTCGCGATCATGGCCCGCTCCGCGACAGATCTCTCTCTTCGAAACGGGTGACGGTCACCGTCACGGCCCTGGAGTCGCTGCCTGCGGTCATCAGATCGGCCTTCCAGCCCTGGTTTGGGCTGACCGGGGTGCTGTCGGTCAGGTCGGCCACCTTCTTGCCGTCGATGAAGAGCGCCAGGCGCGTGGTCTGGCCGTCCGCCTCGGTCGCGCAGACGCCGACCAGCGTCACCGGGATGACGCCCGGGGCAGACGCCGACCCCAGCGAGCCGTGCTCGAGCGTGCTGGGCGTGGTCGAGCTGGTCTCGCCGGTCGCCCTCATCACGTACCAGTTCGCGTCCGCGTCGGCGGAGAACTCGTAGCTCACCAGCGCTGATCCAGAGCCGCGATAACAGTCCATGCCAAAACCCGCGTCGGGGGGCGTGTGGACATCAAGCGTGGCCGTCACCGACACGCTGAGCTGCTGCTTCGGCTCCGTGTACGGCGCAGGCTCGTAATAGAAGTAACCACCCTTGGCCACAACCACGTAGGCGCCATTGGAATACGCGTAATCGGCATCGGTCGAGCCGGTCACCGCATCCCAACCCGAGCCGGCGTCGTGAAAGTCGTCGGCGAAGACAAGAGTCCCGGTCGACGCCGACAGGAGCGTGGCCGGCGTCACCAATCCGGGCGACGCGCTCGGCGTCGGGGTACCCGAGGCCGCCGAGGGTGGCGTGCCATGTCCCTGCGCCAGAGCCAGCGCCACGCCGACGACGCCGACCGCGACGATGAGGATCGCGGCCACAGCGGCGATGAGGATCAGCCGGTCGTTCGGGTCGCGGGCGCGTGGCGCGTTGGACGGAGGCGGGACGGCCAATGCCTGGCTAGCCGCCCGGGTCCGCCGGCAGCAGCTCGAAGGTCGTCTGCTCGCCAAGCGTGAGCGGCTGGTCAGGCTTCGATGCCCTCACGAACGAACCGTACTTGCGCCTGTACAACCCCGACGCCGTGCGAGCCTCCGCCGGGTCGGTGACGAGCCGCGGCTTGACCTTGACCTGCAGGTTGCCCAGATGCAGAAGGCCTGCGCCGCGGGCGACGAGGTTTTGGGGCCAGTGCCGGCTCATGCCCTGTCCCGAGCGGATGTACAGGTGCTTGGCGTCGGTACCGATCCAGATCGTCACGTCATGCAGCTTCCCGGACTTGCGGCCGTACGTGGTCAGGCGCACCTCTCGCTGGTGCGCGGCGGCGTCGAGCACATCGCTGCTGAACCCGGCCATTGCGACACATATGGTCGCGCACGGACCGGAGTCGAGTGAGGGTTAGATCCAGGCGCCTGCCGACTTAGACCGCGGACATCCTGGGCCCGACGCCACCCCAGATCAAGCAGACTGTGTCACCGCAATGAGGCGGCTCAGGACTCTCGCGATCCTCGGCATGGCCGCGTTCGTGTCTTGCGCCGGGCCGCAGCATGCGGCGGCGACGCCGACTCCCTCGGTTGTGGCGTCATCCCCGTCACGCTCCCCCTCCCCATCTCCTACTCCTCTCCCCTCGCAGAGGATGGAGGCTTCGCTGCCCGCCGCCCTCGAGGAGTCGGCGGCAGCCGTGGCCGGTGGCAACCTGTATGTCATCGGCGGCTTCGATGCCGCGGGCAACAGCCTGCGGACGGTGTGGGTCTTCGACGGCACCACCTGGCGCGCGGGCCCGCGCCTGCCGCTCGGCCTGGACCACACATCCGCGGCCACCTTCAACGATCACATCTACGTCGCCGGCGGGCACAGCTTCGGCACCGATTCGGCGCGCGTCTTCCGCCTCGATGGTTCTACCTGGACCGAGCTCCCGCGCATGCACCACGCCCGCGGCGGCCATGCGGTGCTCTCCGCGGCGAACCGGCTCTACGTCATCGGCGGCAACACCGCGAGTGCGAACGTCGGCCCCGCCGAGGTGTACGACCCGGCGGCGGCCCTCTGGTCCGACCTGCCTGCGCTGCCCACGCCCCGCAACCACGTATCGGGTTTCGTCTTCGGAGCCAACGTCTGCGCCGCGGGCGGGCGCTCGCCCGCCACCAGCCGTGTCGACTGCTTCAACTTCGAGAGCTCGGCGTGGGTGCGGTATCCCGACCTTCCGCGCGCCACCAGCGGGGCCGGCGCGGCCACCCTCGACGATGGGCGCGCAGTGATCCTCGGCGGCGAGAACGCCCAGGAGACCACGATCAGCGATCAGTTCGCGAGGCTTGCGAATCCATCCTCATGGGCTGCCGTGGAACCGATGCTCATACCGCGCCACGGCTTCGAGCTGGCGGTGTTTCAGGGCCGAGCGTGGGCCTGTGGCGGCGGCTCGCTGCCGGGGCTTCACCCGGTGGCGGCGTGCACGTCGGTGTCGTGACGGGACGCAACGTATGCAGCAAGCACGATGATCAGCAGCGGCACGCCATAGTTGAACTCCGGCGTGGTGAGGATCGGCAGGTCGAAGTCGTAGGCGGATTCGAGCCAGAGGTCGCCCGCCTCGATGATCGCGAAGAAGCCGAGGATTGTCACGTTGGCCCACAACGCCAGGCGCACCGGCCGCTCGCTCACATAGAGAAGGAGCACCGCAAGAGGCACCGCGGCGAGGGCCGGCCCGAAGAAGTTCACCGCCAGCTGGCGGCCGAGCCCGATCGGTTGGTCGGGCTGAACATGCAGTGCGTCGATCGAGGCGTCGACGAGCCCCATGTGCCAGGGCCGAACGATGATCGACCCCTGCCCGCCGACGGCGTACAGGACGAGGAGGTGCATCACCTCATGAGCGCCGAGCGACGCGACGAACAACAGGACTGAGAGCAACAGCGTTCGCCAGGCCGCAATGAGGCCGCTCACGTTTCGTGAAGTTTTACCCCGGCGGGGTACAGACTAGGCCCGATGCAGTACCAGGAACGCTTCTCGGAGACCCATGAGGCCGAGATGTACGACGCGGCGAGCCGCGAGCTCAAAGCCGCCAAGGTGATCGCGATCCTCCAGGACGCGCTTGGAGACCTCCGGGCCCTTCGCCTGCTCGACCTCGGATGCTCCAACGGCCTCATGACCCGTTTCTATGGCGAGCGCTTCCGGACTGTCATCGGCATCGACTTCGACGAGCCGGGCATCGAGTACGCCATCGCCAACAACAGGTCGCCCAACGTCGAGTATCGCGTTGGCGATGCGATGGCCACCGGCCTGCCCGACGCATCGGTGGACGTGGTCACCTGCACGCACGTGTACGAGCACGTGCCCGACGCGATGCGGATGATGGAGGAGATCTATCGCGTCCTTCGAGCCGGCGGCGCCTGCCTCTTTGCCGCGGGCAACCGCCTGACCTTGATGGAGGCGGACAACCACCTCCCGCTGCTGTCCCTGCTGCCCAGGACGATGGCGCATCGATACATGAGGCTGATGCACAAGGGCGATCGCTATCACGAACGGACCAGGACGGTGTGGGGCCTGCGCAGGCTCGCGTCGCGATTCGAGCTTCACGACTACACGTCACGCGTGGTCGAGGATCCGGTGCGCTTCCAGGCCACGGATGTCATTGCGCCGGGACTTTCAGGCAGAAAACCGCGGTGCTGGCGCTCAAGACCGCGTACTGGCTGGCGCCCACTTACATCTGGCTCCTGAGGAAGAAGGCTCAGGACGATCCAGGTCCGACCGAGGCGCCGACCACGAATTCGAGCGGCGGCCCGGGCGCGTAGAGCCGAGTCCCGTCGGCACTGACCACGCGCACGGTGAGCTCATGGGCGCCCGGCGCGAGCCGCGTCGTATCGAGGATGGCGTCGAATCCACAGCGCGCATAGCTCGGGCTGCCCAGCGCGGCTACGGCCTGCGGGCTGTCGTCGCCGTAGACGGCCTGCTGGTAAGGCAAACCGTCGACATCGATGAACACCGTTCTGGCGGGCGCGGCGGCCTGGTCGTCGACAGCCCACCCGACCACGGCCACCCGGTCAGGCTGCAGCCGGCCGACCCCTAGCGTGGCCTCTGGCAGCCTCAGGCGAGTGACCGCGTAGCGGCCGGCGTGCGCGTCGGCCGTGAGCGTCACGCGGGCCACCGGGACCAGGTCGCGTCCGTGCGCGTAGTAGCGGGCGGCCAGCGTCGGAAACGCAAAGACCGCGCCCGCGATCGTATATGCGACGAGACCGACCGCCTGTATCCGGAACAATGCGGGCCCGAACTTGCCCGGCAAGGCGCGCGGCGCGTACATGAGCGCCACCCAGAACACCGCCGGCAGCAGTGGGAAGTAGTAACGACCCTGGATGCCGGGGTAGCCCTCGACGCTGAACAGAAAAGCCGCCAACAGGAAGAAGGACATGGCCACGGGGTTGGAGAACGCGATGCGAAGTGCACGGCGAAGGCGGCCGCGGCGCGCCACGCGAACCAGGCGAAAGGCGACCTGGGTCAGACGGACGAGCGTGCAGGCGAGGAGCGCGATGGAGATGCCGGCGATCAGGAACCAGGCCGCGACGGTGACGGTTGGAGATCCCAGCACCAGCGGCGTGTCGACCCATCCAAAGGCGCCCCAGAAGCTGGTGAACTCGCGGCCGAAGGTGTGGTCGAGAAACGTGAAGCTCGTGATGCGGCCGATGTAGCCGGCGATGCCCGGGATGCCGCCCGCGAGCGCCGAGCGATAGTCGGGGATGTCGCCCAGCTGCGTCGCCGCGATCAGCGGCGGCGAGCCCCATTGGGTCCACACCTGGATCGACTCCAGAACGATGGCCGGGACGACCAGCACGGCTGCCTCCAGCGGCCAGCGCCGCGCATCCCTGGCATCAATGCGTTGCGTGACGAGCATCGCGGCGACTGCAATCGCGACGATGGCGAAGTAATGGACCTTGGTCACGAGCAGCAGGCCCAAGGCAAAGCTGAGCACGGTGATCCAGCGCATGTCGTGGCTCTTGCGCCTCACCTCTAGGGCCGCCAGCAACGTTAGCGTCGAAAGCGTGAAGCTGAGGCTGTCGGACTGGACCGACGAGCTGAGCATTGACGTCATCGGAAACAGCCCGATCACGCCCGTGAGCGCAAGCGCGAGCAGGCGCGCCGTGCGGAGGCGGCGCAGCAGCATGTATGTGAGCACGAGGCTTATGGGGAGCAGCGCGGCTGAAAGCGTGCGCGCCGCGAAGAACAGCGCCACGGGGCTTTTCGTGAACAGGGCCGTCACGCCCATGACCGCCGCGTCGAGAAGGTAGTAGCCGAAGGGGTAGTAACGGAGCAGCGGCGGGCTGAGCAGCTGCTGGTCCGTTTCGCCCGCGATGACCGAGCCGTCGACCGAGGCGTAGTAGGCGCGGCCGCCGTAACCCGCGGGCGCTTTCACATCGGGCTTCTCCGCGATCACGGCCACGGCCGCCTGGCCCTCGAGGTAGGTCGGATACGGGATCGGCCGGCGGGCCGGCACGCCGATGTGGGCGACGTCGCGCGGTGCAATCAGCCCGCCGGCGCTGTAGAGGGCGGCCGAGTATTCGAAATGGACAGTCTCGTCGGGCGCCTCGAACATCGGAACGTAAAAGACCCAGGCCAGCGCGACCAGCGAAGACACGAGCAGGATCACCCCGAGCACGAGCGCCGCTGCGCGGTCCGGCGGCTCGCGCCACCGCCTCACCAGGGCACCCCCGCCACCAGTGCAGGCCGCAGGCGCTGCCAGGCTGACGCGTACATGCTCCAGTCAGACCTGTGCGGGATGACCAGGTTGCGCAGCCGGAGTGGGCTCACGCGGTGCAGGAAGAAGACGTCGACGGCCGTGGTTGCGATGTACGAGATCGTCGAGCCCGCGGCGGCGCCCACGATTCCAAAGGTGGGTATCAGCAGTACATACGCCGCAACGGTGATGGGAGTGGCGATGAGCGCCACATACAGCGAGATCTGCGGCCGGCCCCGTCCTAGCTGATAGCTGGCGATCGGCTTGTCAAGCCCAAGCGCGATGACCCCAGGCAGCAGCACCCACAGCGGCACCACTGCCGGCAGAAAGGCGGAGCCGAAGAGAATCAGCACCAGCAGAGGGGCAAGCGCGGCGATGACGACCGCGCCCGCGACGCTGAGGAGCACCGTCGCGCGGCAGATGGCGGCGGTCGCGTCATCGTCTTCCCCTTCCACGGTCGCGGCCACGCGCGGGGCCAGGACGAGGCCCACCGCGTTGGGGATGTACCAGACGGCCTCAGCGAGGAGGGTCGCCACGCTGTAGATGCCCGCGGATCCGAGGCCGGCGGTGGCGTTGACGATGAACAGGTCGAGGCGGTAGCTGAAGAACTGCAGGACGGTGCTGAGCTGAGCGCGAAGGCCGAAGCCGGCCAGGGTACGCAGCGCAGCCGGCGCGCGACGAAGATCGGGTAGCGCTGCCGCGGCCGGCACCAGCACCAGCGCCGCGATGAAGGTGATGGCGTTGGCGGCGGCATACGCCCACACGGCTCCGCCGACCCCGCCATGCAGCGGCACGACCACAATCGCCACCAGCACGACCCAGGCCAGAGCGAGGACGACGTTGATGCCGTTGAAGGGCAGCAGCTGGTTGCGGCCGAGCAAAAAGTAGCGGAGGTAGCGGACCGCGAGCATGAACGGGATGGCGGCGATCGCGGCCAGGATCACGGGCGTGCCAAGGCCTTTGAGCAGGGATCCACCCAGCGCCAGCGCAACTGCGTAGCCGGCGGCGGCCAGCACCACGCCCCAGGCCAGGCCGAACCAGACCAGCAGGGGCGGCAGCTCCGTCTGGCGCATGCGGTCCCGCGCCGAGAAATAGATCAATCCGAAGTCGATCCCCAGACCGCCGCCGAGGACGACCAGCACGCCGAGCTGGACCGCCACCGAGTACGCGCCGGCACCGTGTGTGCCGGTGAATCGGGCGACGATGACGGTCGTCGCCGTCCCGCAGATGACGAGCAAGAGCTGCGCGCCGAGAGAACCGAGGACGCGAACGACAAAGGTCATCGGTTTGCCTTCTCGAACGTGATCAGCTGCACGTCGGCGGCGAGCGTGAAGCCGGGGACCCGAGCAAGCGCGAGGTCGATGGCGCGGCAGACCGCGCGCAGCGGGATGAGCTGTGCGTCGGTGCGTCCCAAGAGGCGAGCCAGGCGGACTGTGAGCATGTAAGGGACGTGCCCGACGAAGCGAATCCCGGTCTCGGACCTTCTCTTGAATCCGCGCGACGCGAAGGCTTTGATCCATTCGCCCCGCGATCGCGCCTTCATGTATGCAGGCATCTGGCGGAGCACGCGCAGCGGTGCGTATTCGAGAACGGCGATCAGGCCGCCTGGCCGAAGCATCCTTGCCAGGTTGTCCAGAGCCGCGTCGAAATTTCGATCGTGCGTGATGTGCTGGAGCACGGTCACGCTCAGGATGGCGTCGAAGCTGGCGGCGGTCAGGTCGAGAGCCTCGATCGCACCGTTGATGTAGGTCACGTTGGGAGCGGGCGGAGCGAGCGCGATCAGCGACTCGCTGATGTCGGCCCCGGTGACCACCCAACCCGCGGCCGCCATCCGCACGCTCCACCGGCCGCTGCCGCAGCCGGCATCGAGGAGATGACGCCCTCGGCCCGCGCCGACCAGCCTTTCGATGGCGGATCGGCGCAGCCGATCCTCGTAGGCGTCCATCGCGGTGTCGCTGTATCCCGCCGCGCGGGGGCCGTACCGGCGCGCGCGGTCCTCCCAGTAATCGCGGTCGGCTGCCGGCGGCGTCAACTCGACCCGATCGCTGAGAGGTAGCAGTCGGCAGCGGCGCCCACGTCGAAAGTCTTGAGCAGCTCGGTACGCGCTTTCCTATAGGCCACCACCTCCGCATCGCGATCCCCGATAAATCGCTTCATCGCCGCCGCGAGCAAGTGAGCATCGGCAGGTGGAATTGGTGGCGAGAGGCCGTGACGGCGGGCGAGCTCGCCCATGTCGCCGACGTCGGTGACCAGCATCGGGAGCCCAGCCTGGAGCGCCTCGGAGAAGACGATGGGGATGCTTTCGTTTCGCGAGGGGACGACCAGGCAGTCGCATTTACTCATGTATCCCGCGACCACGTCGCCCGGCTGGCTCGACAGGAACGCGATGTGATCTCCTTTCCCAGCCGCCTTCACGCGCGCTATCAGGGCTGCCTCCATGCTGCCGGCGCCGCACATGACGAGGCTCACCTCGATTCCCGACTCGAGGAGCATGAGCATCGCTTCCACGATCACGTCGGCGCCTTTGATGGCCTCGAGGCGCCCGACGAAGAGGAAGTTGATGCCCGCGTTGAGCCTGTGCGGCAGCGGAGCGGCCGCCGGGAGCTGCCGGGTGGTCGGCATGAAATCGCAATCGCGTCCGCTGATGCGCTCGACCTCTTTGCCCAGCTCGATGCCGTCGGCGAAGCGGTGGTGTGCGTTCTGGAGCACGCGGCGGACGAGACCGCCCACCAGAGGACGGCGCGCCCATGTGTGGATGTCGGATCCCAGCGCCCACACCGAATACGGGATGCGGGGCGGGCAGGCGCGCCAGGCGAGGTAGCCGGCGGGCAGCGCCCACAGCGCAAGCGTCGCCTCGATCCTCTCGTCGTCTATGAGCGCCCGCAGCGCGCTCTCGCCTGAGCGGAGCAGCGACGCGATCAGCCTGAGGTCGTTAGGCGAGCGGAGGCTGAAGTCGACGAATGGCTTGGCGCTGCCGGCCCATGGAAACCAGCGCACCTGGTATTCCTCGCGCCTGTCTTTGTTGCCGGCCTTGTCCGGCGTGAGCACCGTCACCGCGCACCCGTGCTCGCTGAGCGCCGACGCAAAACCTGGGACGAAGGCGCCTGCGTAGTCGGAGCCGGTGGCGGGATAGGAGCTCGTGACGATCGCGATCCGCCGGGGGCCGGCTATCGGAGCTCCTTGTTGTATTCCATGTCGAACCACATGGCGAACAGCAGTAGCTGCATGCCCGAGATGGTGAGCAGCGCGACGAGGACGACGGTGGCGATGGCGATGTCGCCGCGCGAGATCTTGGCGATCGTCTCGACGACGCCGAGGATGAAACCGATCAGCACCAGGAGAAATCCCAGTGCATAGAAGAAGACGAGGGGATGGAAGTCGCGGATGACGTACTTCTCGAACATGCGATAGAAGAATCCGCGCAGGAGCAGGAAGGAGACTGTGGGTATCACCTTCCACACCTTCATCGACGAGCGCTCGCCGATGCCGTAACGCGGGGTGATGTGGACGTCGGCGACCCGGAAGTTGCGCACGTTGAGCCGAACCAGCATGTCGTTGGGGTACCCGTATGAGGGATACAGGTCATCGAGGTTGATGGCTTTGAGCGCCTCGGCGCTGATGGCGGTGTACCCGGACTGCGTATCAGCCACGTGCCAGTAGCCGGAGGCGATCTTGGTGAGCAGTGACAGGAACGCGTTGCCGAGGTAGCGGACGCGAGGCGTCTTCTGCCAGGCGATGCCGCTGGTCAGGCGGTTGCCTTTGCTGTAGTCGGCCTTGCCGTCAGCCACGGGCTCGAGGATCATAGGCAGCTCCTTGGGGTCCATCTGGCCGTCGCCGGCCATGACGGCGATCACCTCCATATCCGCCTCCAGCGCCGCCTTGTAGCCGGTGGTGATCGCCCTGCCAACGCCACCGTTGACCCCGTGGCGGATCAGCTGGACTCGATGGCTTTGCTTCTTGGAGGCCCAGTTTTGGGTGACCTCCGACGTCTTGTCGGGGCTGCAATCGTCGACGACGAAGATCCGGTCGACGAATTCGGGCATGGTCGCCAAGACGGTTTCGATCTGCCGTTCCTCGTTGTAAGCCGGGACTACGACCCCAACCCGGCAGCCCTTGAACACGGCGGCGCAATTCTAAAGGTCGGTACCCATGCATTCCGCTCTTTGGCGCCAAAAACTCCCAATTCCAGCATTGCAAGCGCGTGCCTGACGCCAGACGTGCCGAATCGATCTTTACAGGGTCGGCTGGCGAAAGTTTCCGGTCACGTCACGGCTCGGTGAGGTTCGCACCCGCCGCCTCACCCTATCCGTCAGGCTCGGGTCCGATCGAGCTGGCTGGCACACCATCGCCAGCGGGTCTTGGCCGGTTGTGAAGGCGCCGGATGAGAATCCGGCCGACGCTTTGATCTTTGCCAACTCAAGCTCATGCGGATGCATGAACTTGGCGGGCAGCGCTGGCACAGCCTTGGCCGGTGCTGCCCCCAGGAGCCCCGCTCACGATAAGCGGCGCCCCCAGATGTCAATAGACCAACGGGGGCGGGGCATCAAAGCTGGTGGGACGGGGAGCAACCCTGCCACCCTATCCCCAGACATGGCCCAGAGGACAGTGGGCACCTGGCTCCAGCAGTGGACGTGCGTCGGCGGAACCTGTGCGCCTCCGTCGCCAGCTCCGCGAAACACGTTCGAGCGCGCCCTTGACAAGTACATTGGCTTCACTGCGCCCGCCCTCCGCGGGTGCTGGGCGATTCCACTGGCGGCCGCCGTGTTCCTGTTCGGCAGAGGGTTGGGTGTCGTCGGCTTGTTCGTCAGCAGCCTGTACTTCGGTGCGTACAGCCTCTACTGCCTCGCCAACTTCGCACGATGCCGTGAAGCGCACTGCATCATCACCGGCGTCGGCTGGGGCCTCCTCGCCATCGTCGCCCTGGTGGCCGCCTTGCTTCAGCTGGATTGGTATGGGCCGATCTGGAACGCGTTTCTAATCGTGTTCGTCGTCGGACACGGCTTCGAGCTCATCTGGGCCGCTCGGCGCCACACACACGCATTGCGCCTTTAGTCCGGGGCGCACCCCACCTCAACTGGGGTGGCGGAGAGGGAGAGATTTGAACTCTCGATGGGCCAGTGACCCATAACGGTTTTCGAGACCGTCGCCTTCAACCGGACTCGGCCACCTCTCCGTGAGCGCAGCTACACATACCTGGCTTTGCGGGGGGTCAAATGGCGGTCCCGACCGGATTCGAACCGGCGTTCTCGGCCTTGACAGGGCCGCGTGTTTGGCCAGGCTACACCACGGGACCGACGGCGGCTAAGTCTACCAGCGGCCAGATACCGGCCAAACTCGCCCGAAGCTTAAGGGCGATGTAGGCGGAGGCCCCGAACACCACTTCTATAATTCATCCGGCGTGAGCGACTCCCATCAATTCGGCGGGGGCGGACCCGACGAGCTTCGGAAACGATTCCAGATCCTGGAGCGCGTGGCGATCTTCTTCACGCTGCCGGACAACGTCCTCCATGCCCTCGCCCGCCGGCTGGCCCCGGCGTCCGCCGCCAAGGGCTCCGTGATCGTCCACCAGGGCGACCCCGGCGACACCATGTTCGTGGTCGAATCGGGGCGCTGCGAGGTCTACGTCGAGGAGTCCCCTGGCCACACGATCACGATCGCGCTCATGGGCCCGGACGACTTCTTCGGCGAGATGGCGCTCATCTCCGAGGAGACCCGGACCGCCAGCGTGCGTGCCCTCGAGGACTGCAAGCTGCTCACGCTCGACCGCAAGACGCTCTACGAGACGCTGCCGCCCGACTCCGACGCCATCATCGAGCTGACCAAGCTCGTCGAGCAGCGCAAGGACACCCTGCCCAACCTCATCGCCCGGGCGCGCATGGTCGCGCCAGAGCAGGCTGCGTCGACGGTGGCCGTCTACTCCCCCAAGGGCGGGTCCGGCCGCACGACCATGGCGGTCAACCTCGCGGCTGCCCTCGGCAAGCGCTTCCCTGGAGAGGTCCTGCTGGTCGACCTCGCGCTGCCGTACAACCACGCCGCCCTCATCTCGTACCTCACCCCGACGGGGTGCCTGGCTGCAGCGAGCCAGGTGCCCCCAGGCAACTTCGAGGAGGCGGTTCTCGGCGCGATCCTCCACCACCCCGGCGGCATGATGCTGCTGCCCGGCGTGCTGCGTGCCGAGCAGGCCGACCTCATCACGGTCGACCTCGTCAACCGCGCGATGGGCATCCTCGTCAACGCCTTCCGGTACATCGTGTTCGACCTCGGTGTCGCCTTCACCGACATCGTCATCAGCGTCCTCGACCACTCCCAGCGCGTGCTCGTGCTGGTGACGCCAGAGCTGTCGTCATTGAAAGACGTGGGCGAGCTGCTGCAGATCTTTACCAATGTGCTCAACATCGTCCCCGGCCGCGTCATCCTCGCCCTCAACAACAAGGTCCCCAAGTCGGTCGTGAGCCGGGAAGACGTGGTGCGGACGCTGAAGCAGGAACTCGCGGTCGAGATCGACTTCGACGGCACCAAGCCCGACGAAGCCGCCGTCCGTGGCGAGATCCTGGTCCTGACCGACCCGAAGAGCGCCATCTCCCGCGGCGCCGAGACACTGGCGCAGCTGATCGCGGGGTCGGTGAGCGCCGAGGGCAAGCCGGCCAAGAAGGGGTTCAAGCTGGGCCGAGGCTAGACGCCTCCTTCTCATACGCAGCCCGGACGGGCGAGGTCGAGATGCGCGTATTGAACGGCCTGATCGGTTTGAAGCGCCTCGCGGTCGGCTACGGAGGCCGCTGGTGGATCCTCCGCGGGATCTGGAGGGCGTTCGAGCCGGAGCAGGTGGTGGAAGCCTGATCGAAGAGCCGAACCCGGCCGGAACCCGTGCTAACATCGAAAACGTGATCGAACAAGCTGTCGTCTCACTAACCTCGGAAGCTCAGACTCGCCTCAAGGAGCTCCTCGCCAAGGAGGGCAACCCCCAGTTGGCGCTGCGCGTCTTCGTCAGCGGCGGCGGCTGCTCGGGCATGCAGTACGGCATGGCCTTCGACGACATGCGCCGCGCCGAGGACATCACCATTGAGCAAGACGGCGTCCAGATCGTCATCGACGACTTCAGCGCCCCGTACATCCGCGGCAGCGAAATCGATTACGTGGACAGCTTGATGGGCGCCGGGTTCACGGTCCACAACCCGAACGCGGTCCACTCGTGCTCGTGTGGCCACTCGTTCGACACCGGCGAAGATGCCGGAAACGCCCAAGCCTGCGGCTGCGGCCACTAACCACCGCACCCACCGGCTCCGTGAATTCGTTCTGCTGACACTGGGCGTCATCACGCCCATTGGGATCCTCGCCGTGAACGCCTCCGCTTTCGTCATGTCGCACCTCGACGCGTTTCGCATCGTCATCGCGGGGTGCGCACTTCTGAGCGGCCTGGTCCTCAACGGCCTCACCGCCTGGTGGCTGCTCCGCCTGGCCAGCCTCCACGCACCGCCCCTGTTCCGCGAGTACCGCAACTGGATCGTCGGGGCGGCCGTGCTGATCGTCGCTCTGACCGCGGCCGGCGGCGGCTACCTCACCTACCTTGGCCTGCGCGACCCTCGCCACCTGCCCGATTCGCTCTCGATGGTCGTGGCCGCGTTCATGCTGCTGCTTCCCTTCGCCGTCACGTTCGCGGGCCGGCGCCTGGCCGGTCTCGGCGGGATCATCCCGGTTGACGAACCGCCGGGAAAACAAAGGAGCCCCTCACGGCGAGGGGCTCGTCTGGGTCGAACTAACTAGGTCCGAAGACCCTTACATCATGTCGCCCATGCCGCCGCCCGGCATGCCGCCGCCGCCTCGCTTCTCCTCGGGAACCTCGGTCACCATCGCCTCGGTGGTGAGCACCATCGCAGCGATCGATGCCGCGTTCTGCAGCGCCGAGCGAGTTACCTTGGCCGGGTCGACGATGCCCGAAGCGAACATGTCGACGAACTTGTCGTTGAGGGCGTCGTAGCCGAAGCCCGGCTTGCCCTTGCGGACTTCCTCGACGATGACGGAGCCTTCCTTACCGGCGTTGGCGCCGATCTGGCGAAGCGGCTCCTCGAGCGCCTTGCGGACGATGTTGACGCCGGTCGCCTGGTCGTCCTTGAGGCCGAGCCCGCCATCGAGCTTCTTCTGCGCGTTCAGCAGCACGGTGCCGCCGCCCGCGACGATTCCCTCTTCCACCGCGGCCTTGGTCGCGCTGAGCGCGTCCTCGATGCGGTGCTTCTTCTCCTTCTGCTCCACCTCGGTGGCCGCCCCGACCTTGATCACGGCGACACCGCCGGCGAGCTTCGCGAGGCGCTCCTGCAGCTTCTCCTTGTCGAAGTCTGAGGTGGTCTCCTCGACCTGGGCCTTGATCGACTTGATGCGGCCCTGGATGGCCTCGGACTTGCCGGCGCCCTCCACGATCGTGGTGTCGTCCTTGGTGACGGTTACCCGCCGCGCCTTGCCGAGCTGCTCGACCTTGGTCTGGTCGAGCTTGAGGCCGAGGTCCTCGCTGATGACCTGGCCCCCCGTGAGGATGGCCATGTCCTCGAGCATCGCCTTGCGGCGGTCACCGAAGCCCGGCGCCTTGACGGCGACCGCGGTGAACGTGCCGCGCAGCTTGTTGACGATGAGTGTCGCGAGCGCCTCGCCCTCGACGTCCTCGGCGACGATCAGAAGGGGCTTGCCCACCTGAACGACCTTCTCGAGCACCGGCAGGATGTCGGCGATCGCTGAGATCTTGCGGTCGGTGATGAGGATGTACGGCTCGTCGAGCACGGCTTCCATGCGGTCCGGGTTGGTGACCATGTAGGCCGCGACATAGCCGCGGTCGAACTGCATGCCCTCGACGACCTCGAGCTCGGTCGCGATGGCCTGGTTGTCCTCGACGGTGATGACACCGTCCTTGCCGACCTTGTCCATGGCGTCGGCGATGAGGCTGCCGATCTGCTCGTCCTGGCTGGAGATCGCAGCCACGTGGGCGACGTCCTCATGGCCCTTGACGGGCACCGACAGCTTCTTGATCTCGTCCACGACGGCGTCGACCGCCTTCTGGATGCCGATCTTGAGCTGCATCGGGTTGGCGCCCGCGGTGACGTTGCGGAAGCCTTCGCTGATCATGGTCTGAGCGAGAAGCGTCGCCGTGGTGGTGCCGTCACCGGCCACGTCGTTCGTCTTCGTCGCCACCTCGCGCAACAGCTGCGCGCCGGTGTTCTCCATGGGGTCCTTGAGCTCGATCTCACGCACGATCGTGACGCCGTCGTTGGTCACGGTCGGGGCGCCGAACTTCTTCTCGAGGACTACGTTGCGGCCCTTGGGTCCGAGCGTGATGCGCACGGCCTGGGCCACGGTGTCGATGCCCTTCTTCAGGGCCTGCCTTGCGTCTACGTCGAATGTGACTGTCTTTGCCATATACCTTTCCCTCTTGCCTTATTTACTTCTTGGCCTTGCCATTGGATGCGACGACTGCGAGCACGTCCTTTTCGGACACGATCAGGTACTCGATTTCGTCCAACTTGAATTCGTTGCCGGCGTACTTGGCGTAAAGAACCTTGTCGCCGACCTTGAGCTCCATCGGCACCTTGGTGCCGTTGTCCAGGATCCTTCCAGTGCCCACGGCCTCGACGATGCCTTCCTGGGGCTTCTCCTTGGCGGTGTCCGGAAGGACGATCCCGCTCTTGGTCTTCTCTTCCCTCTCCACCGGCTTGACCACGACACGGTCGCCTAGCGGTCTTAGATTCATGTGCAACCCTCCTCAGCTTTGAAATTGATCTGTCTGGCACTCCCCGCGCCCGAGCGCTTAGCACTCAGGGGGGTCGAGTGCTAATTGTACAAGTACCCAGAGGGCGAGGGGCTAAACCTGGTCGGGCGGCGTTTCCTCAGCATTGGTGATCAACTCGAGGGCACGTGCCGCCTCGGCGTCGGGGACCATGATCCTTGCCTCGGTGAAGTTCATCGCCGCCGAGTAGGCGGTGTCGCCGAAAACCTCGGCGGTGATCCCGTTCGCCTCCAGGACGGCGGCGATCAGGTCGGCCTTGAGCCGCTCGCCTCGGAAGACGACCTCCCAGCCCTTGACGCCCATCAATCCCATCCTAGGGAGGGGTCGACCGTGATTGATTGTGGACCACCCCCACCCCCCCCACTGCGTGCGGAGGCGACATACCCGGCGACCGCGATCATCGCCGCGTTGTCCGTGCAGAGCTCCAGTGGCGGCATTGTCAGGCGCGCACGGTCCCCCACCACCTCGGCCGCCCGCCTGCGCAGCAGCGTGTTGGCGGCCACTCCTCCCGCGACGACCACCTCGGCGACCGGCGCCCGAGAAAGCGCCTCGTCGAGCTTCTCCAGAAGCGACTCCACCACCGAGTGTTCGAATGCCGCTGCAAGGTCCGCCTTCTCCTGCGGTCCAGCCCCGTCGCCCAGATCACGCAGGCGGTAGAGCAGGGCGGTCTTGAGGCCGCTGAAGCTGTACTCGAGGCCGGGCAGCGATGGCCTGGGCAGGGGCTGGCGCCGGGCATCGCCGGTTCGGGCCAGGCGATCCAGCGCCGGGCCGCCTGGGTATCCGAGCCCGAGCATGCGGGCGGCCTTGTCGAAGGCCTCGCCCGCCGCATCGTCTCGGGTGCGGCCGATGACCTCGAATTGGCCGTGCTCTGGCATGCGCACGAGGTCCGAATGCGCGCCGCTGACGACGAGCCCCAGAAGCGGTGGCTCGAGGTCGGCGCGCGCCAGCATCGCCGCGTAAATGTGCCCCCACAGATGGTTGACCCCCGTGACCGGCCGCCCCCAAGACGCGCTGAGGCCCTCGGCCACGCCGACGCCTACGAGAAGGCAGCCTGCCAGGCCGGGACCGCGGGTGACTGCGATGAGGCCGACGTCCTCCGGGCCTGCCTGCGTCTGCTCGAAGGCCAGGTCCAGGAGGTGCGGCAGCCGCTCGAGGTGGTCGCGGGCGGCCAGCTCAGGGACCACCCCGCCGAATTCCTTGTGCAGGTCGACCTGCGAGTGGATGACGTTGGCCAGCACGCGGCGGCCGCCTTCGACGAGCGCGACGGACGTTTCGTCGCAGCTCGTTTCTATACCAAGCGTTACTGCCAGTTCCTTCACCCCCACCCGGGCTTCGCCCGACCTCCCCACTTCGTGGGGAGGTGAACTAGCTTTCGTCCTTGGTCAGCAGGTCGCGGCGAAGCCCGCGGACGTCGGCTTCGATGCGCTCGAGGTTGGCCTCGTACGCGCGCCGGAATCGAGGCGAGTGGATCGAGTCCGACCACATCACGATCGCGTCCTCGCCGTTGTCGGTGTAGTAACCCTTGCGCCGGCCGATCACTTTGAAGCTGAAGGCCTCGTACATGTGCATCGCGTTCTCGTTGGACGTCCGCACCTCGAGCGTCACCCACTTCGCGCCCATGTCGTAGGCGGCCTGGATCAGTCCGGCGAAGATGATGCGACCGTAGCCGCGGTGGTGAAGATCGCGCCGGACGCCAATGGTCGTCACGTGTGCCTCGTCGTACATGCGCCACATGCCCCCGTAGCCGACGATGGTCGGGTCAAGGTCGGAACCCAGACGCGGCGGCCGCTCGACGATGCCTTCCTGTCGCAGCACCACGTAATGCGCGCTCGAACGCGAAGCCAGCTCGCGGTAGTAGGCATTGCGCGGCCACGGGGTCGCGAAGATGTCGCGCTCGATCTCCTGCACCGTCGCGATATCCGGCTCGCGCATCAGCTCGAGCGCCAGCTGCTGGCGGATCTGGACCATCAGGCGACCATCACGGAGTGCGAACGGAAATGGACTGCATGTACTCGAGCCTGACACTACCATAGGCCACTTCTGAGGCCGATTCCAGCAATCGTGCGGCGGCCGCGCCGAAGGTGCGGAGCTCATCCTCGGGCACCATGCGCAGCCCGACCGCCTCCAGGGCCGCCTGCGTCTTCGGGCGGAGCCATCCCACGACGAGCCAATCCCTGAGCAGCTCCTCGGGCTTCGCGACCCCCCGGCCGCCGTCGGGAGACTGGTGATACAGGCGCCCCCGGCCGGCTTCAGCGACGGCGAGCACAGGCGCGTCCGTGCGCGCGGCCTGGATGCCCAGCGTCTGCAGCGGGACGATCGGAATCCTGCGCCCCATCGCGAGGCCGAGGCCGAACGACACCCCCACTCGCAGCCCCGTGAATGAGCCGGGCCCGGTCGCGACCGCAACCCGCGTGATGGTCTTCTCTTTCGCGATGGCGCGGTAGCGAGCCGGCAGGTCGAAACTCGGCCCGGACTCGTCGATCTCCTCCTGAACGACCATGCCGCTGTCGTCGATCAACGCGAGCGCTGAACGTGCCGACGATGTATCGATGGCGAGTATCACCGCGGCAGGTCTCGCTCGACGGTCAGACGCCGGCGGTCGCCGCCAACATGCTCGATGGTGATCAAGGCCCCGGCGGCGCCGGCAAGCCTCTCACCCCACTCGACCACGACCGCCCCCGCGTCCAGCAGCTCGTCCAGGCTGAGGTGTCTGACCTCATCACCTTTTTCGAGGCGATAGAGGTCGACATGAGCGAGCTGCAGCCGCCCTGGATAGATCCGGACGAGCTGGAAGGTCGGGCTCGCCACCAGCGCGGCCGACCCGGCACCACGCGCCATCCCGCGCACGAAGGTCGTCTTGCCCGCGCCAAGCTCGCCTTTCAGGAGGACGAGGTCGCCCGGGCGCAAGCGCCGGCCGAGCTCCTCGCCGGCCGCTTCGGTCGATTCAGGCGACGAGGTCTCACGCGAAATGGTCGTAGCCAACGAGCCTCATCTGCACCGGTTTCTCGTCTGGACCGACCACGTTCACCTTGGGGTCGCGCGTGAGCGTGCCGATGGCTCTCATGCCTGCTTCCACCATCACGGATTCGGGCCCGGTGCACACGAGCTCGGCCTCCTCGCCACTCGTCAGCGCGTCCAGCGAGGTGGCGCCATCGGCTACGGGCACCTCGGCGGCGCGGAGGATGCATCCGCAGCCGGCAAACTCCGCGAACTTCTCCATCTCGCGCACGAGGCCGTCCGAGACGTCGCCGCAACACAGGCCCGCCCGGTTCAGGCGCCGGCCCTCGGACAGCAAGGGTTGGAGGCGAAGCACACGATGCTGACGAAGCGCCACAGCGGCGGCGCCCAGGGGCCCGGTGACTGCCACCGCCCAACCAGGCTGGGCCTCGCTGCGGGCCAGCGGCCGTGATTCGGCGTGTCCCACCACTGTGATCGCGAGCACCGCCGGCCCGTCGATGGAGCTCATGTCACCGCCCACGATGCTCATGTTCACCGTCTCGGCCAGCGCATGCATCCCTCGGTAGAGATCCACGAGGGCATCCACCGGCCACGCGCGCGGCAGGGCGACGGACGTCAGCGCCCACGATGGCGTCGCGCCTTTGGCAGCGAGGTCACCGAGGGCCAGCGCAAGCGAACGCCAGCCGGCGTCGTCACCGCTCATCCAGCCGAGGTCGAAGTGCACGCCTTCCACGAATGTATCGGTGCTGGCTACCGTGAAGCCGCGCGCCTCGTCCAGCACGGCGGCGTCGTCGCGCCCGGACTGCGCCGCGAGGTATGGCCTGATCAGCTTCAGGAGCTCGAACTCTCCCGCTCCTCCGATCGTGGTCACTTGTCCAGCATCGCACGCAGGCGGCGGGCAGCCGATTCCGGGTCGGCGGCGTCGGCGATCGCCCGAATCGCGCAAACTCGCCGCACACCGAGGGTCGTGAGCTGCGCCACGTTGGCCTCCTCGATCCCGCCGATGGCGAAGACGGGCACGTCCACCGCCGCGGACACAGCCGCCACCGCGGCCGGACCGATGACGCCCTTCCCTTTTTTGACAGGCGTCGCGAACGCCGGACCGCTGCCGATGTAATCGGCCCCGGCGGCCACCGCCTTGCGCGCCGCCTCTGGGCTGGACGCCGACGCGCCGATGAGAAATCCATCGGGGGCGAGCCGGCGCGCCGCGTCGACGGGCAGGTCGTCGGGGCCCAGGTGCACACCGTCCGCGCCCGCTACGAGGGCGATGTCCGCGTGGTCGTTGACGATGAAGAGCGCCCGCGCCTTGGCGGTCAGCTCACGGAGCCGTAGGGCCAGCTCCAGCAGCTCGCCCCGAGGCAAGGCTTTGTGACGCAGCTGCACGACGTCCGCGCCGCCCCGTATGGCCGCCATCGCCAGCTCGACGACCTGCTCCGGCGGGCGGTCGGGCGTGATGACGTAGAGGCGAGCTGACTGCAGGCGCTCTGCCGGCCACATATCTAGACCACCTCCCCATCCGGAAGGCTCGCTTCGCGAGCGTTCCGACCTCCCAACGGGGTGGGGAGGCCAGTCAGGTCAGGATCTGGCGGAGCTTCTCGCGGAAGGCTTCTGGCGCCTTGTCCTGCTCGCAGCACAACTTGACCAGGCGCTTGACCGAGGCCTGGAACTCATAGCTGTCGGTGCAGTCGGGGCAGCCCTCCAGGTGGAGCTGAAGCTCGAGCATCTCGGTGTTGCTCAGCTCGCGGTCGAGGTAGCTGTCTAGCTTGTTGGAACAGTCCTTGCAGTTCATTCTTTGGGCACCTCCGGGGCGCCGTTGCCGCGCACGATACCGGATTCGAGCGCGTAGTCATATAGGGATTTCTGGAGCTGCTGACGGGCCCGGTGCAGGCGGGACATGACAGTGCCGATGGGCACCCCGAGGGTCTGCGCCGCGTCCTTGTACGAGAAGCCTTCAACGTCGACCAGGAGGACCACCTCTCGATGCAGCGGAGGCAGCTTCTCGACCGCCGCCACCACCTCCGAAGCGGCCAGCTTGTCGAGGACGTCCGCCTCGGGCCGCGCGCCTTCGTCTTTCAGCTTGTCGTACAGGACGAACTCGCCCACATCGTCGAGGCTGACGTCGTCCTTCCGAGACCCCTTGAAGCGATCCCAGAACAGGTTGCGCATGATCGCGAACAGCCAGGCCTTCATGTTCGTGCCCTGTTGGTAGCTGTGCTGGTAGCGCAGCGCGCGGAGGTAAGCCTCCTGGACGAGGTCCTGCGCCGAGTCGGGGTCGCGCGTCAGCCGCAGCGCGCCTCGGTACAGCGTGTCGAGATGTGTCAGCGCCTCTTCCGCGAAGGCAGTTTGTGCGGGACTTTCCGCCATCAGTACTGCCAGTTTAGATACACCTGTCTTTGCACCATCTCAAAGCGGAAATGGTGCTCTCGTATTCCTTGGAGGCCTGCTGCCCGCCACCCGGCGCTGTGCGCCGACCTCCCCCACTACGTGGGGAGGTAGAGCCTCTTCACGCGCGGGCCGATCGCTGTAAGCACCTCGTAGCAGATGGTGTTCGACCACGTCGCGACCTCTTCGGCCGTGATGCGTTCGTCGCCGTCCGGGCCGATGATCGTCACCACGTCGCCCACCGCGACACCATCCACGTCGCTGACGTCGACGGTGATCGCGTCCATGCTCACCGCCCCGATGAGCGAGGCCCGTCGCCCGCGCACCAGCACATCGCCGCGGTTGCCGCGCGCACGGTGGACCCCGTCTGCGTAGCCGATGGCCACGGTCGCCACGCGGGCCGGTGACGGCGCCGACCACAACGCGCCGTAGCCGACGGTGCCCCCCTTCGGCAGGCTCTTCACATGGGTCACCACCGAGCGCAGCGCCAGCGCCGGCGCAGCACCCGGCCACTCGCAGCCGTACAACGCGATGCCAGTACGGACCGCGTCGAGCGCCATCTGGGGATATCGCAGCGTCGCCGCCGAGTTGCAAACGTGGCGAATGCCCGGATCGAAACCAAGCCTGTCGAGAACATTCACGAACCGATCGAACTGCGCCCGAGTCATCGCCTCGTCGGTGCCCGCCGACGCGAAGTGCGTCCAGGTGCCGGCGAGGCGCAGCCCCGCCGAACGGTCGATGAATTCCGCCAGCGATGCGGCCTCCGTGGGCGAAGCTCCGAAGCGACCCATGCCGGTGTCGACCTTGAGGTGGACCGGGACGACCTCGTCGCCGTCCTCGAGCGCGCGCGCGAACTCGAGGCTCGAGACGCCGATGACAAAGCCGTTTGCGGCGGCCGCCGCAGCCTGCTCGGGAACAAGCCCGCCCATGACCAGAATGTGCTCGGGGTGGACAAGACCGGTGAGCTCGTTTGCCTCTTCGAGCGTGGATGTCGCGAGCCACGTCGCACCGCCGGCCAGCGCGGCCCGGGCCACCTGCACAGCGCCGTGACCGTAGCCGTTCGCTTTGACCACCGCCATCACGCGCGTCCCGTGCGGAACATGCGCGAGGATGCGAGCGGCGTTGGCACGCACCGCGCGCAGGTCGATATCCGCCCAGCGCAGATTCGTCTTAGAGACCGCCTTGCCGAAGCACGTGCATGACGTGCGGAATCTCGGGCAGCAGGTCGCTCGCCAGCAGCCCCGCGTCGCCGAGGCGCTGTGAGATGCGGCGCCCGGCCGCGGCATGTATGTAGACGCCGGTCACGGACGCGGCGTACGGATCGGAGCCCTGCGCGATGAGCGCGCCGATCACGCCCGCGAGAACGTCACCGGTGCCGCCTGTGGCCAGCGCCGGTACCTCGTGGGGATCCTGGCTGAGCCTGCCGTCCGGGTGCGCAACCAGCGTGTGCGCGCCCTTCAGGACGACGATCGCCCCCCACTCCTTCGCGGCCTTGCGCGCAGCGCCGGCGCGATCGGCCTGCACCGCGTCGGTCGTCTTGCCGAGAAGGCGGGCCATCTCGCCAGGGTGCGGCGTCAGCACACGATTCTTGCCGAGGCGGGTCTTCTTGCGCGCCGAGTCTGCGAGCGCGTTCAGGGCGTCGGCATCGAGGACGAGCGGACACTCTGCGTGCAGCGAGAGGTCGAGGATCAAGCGCCAGGTGGACCGGTCGCGGCCCAGGCCAGGGCCGATCACGCCGGCCTCGGCCGTGGACATCTGGCGGAGAACCGAGTCATACGCCGCATGTCCGACCGCGCCCGGCGCGACCTCAGGCACCGGGGTGGCCATGACCTCGGTGCACTTGGCGGCGAGGATCGGATAGATCGTGTCGGCGACCAGCAGCCGCACGAGGCCGGCCCCGGTGCGCGCTGCGCCCGTCGCAGCGAGGAAGGCTGCCCCGGTGAAGCCGAGGCTTCCGGCCAGCACGACCACCGTTCCGAACGTCCCCTTGTGCGCGTCGCGCGGCCGCTGCGGGAGGAGGACTGATTCCGGCGCCGGCAACAGCATGTCCGCCACGTCCGGCATCTCGAGATGCGAAGTGGCCACGGCGAGCCGGCTGTGGTGGGTGATGCTCACCTCCACCCGCGCGCCGCGGCCATCGCCAAGGAGACGAACCCGCGGCGCGCCGCTGGCGCCGGGCAGGACCTCGATGCGCTTGCGCGGGAAGCAGATGCCGGTGCCGTCGAAGCACTTGATCACCGCCTCCTTCGCCGCCCAGCGCCCGGCGAGGCGCTCGGAGTTGTTGCCGCAGTAGACGAGCTCGGCGGGGGTGTAGACCTTGCTCAGGAAGCCCTGGCCTGACCGTTTGACCGCGAGCTCGATGCGGTCTACGGAGACGGCGTCAACCCCGATGCGCTGCACCGCCCCATTTTCTGCCCTATTCGACGGTGACGCTTTTGGCCAGGTTGCGGGGCTGGTCGACGTTCTGCCCGAGCTCGACCGCGACGTGGTACGCGAAAAGCTGCAGCATCACCGAGTTCAAGACGGCCGCAGACGCCTCCTCGACCTCGGGCATCTCGAAGAGGTCTGTGGCCACGCCGTCCAACGATCTGTCGCCCTTGGTGATGAGAGCTAGCACCGGCGCGTTGCGCGCCACGATCTCATGGACGTTGCTGACCATCTTGTCCCTGGTCGAGCTGGCGGTGCAGATGGCGACCACGGGGAACTGGTCGTCGAGCAACGCGATCGGTCCGTGCTTGAGCTCGCCCCCTGTCGTGCCCTCGGCGTGGATGTATGAGATCTCCTTGAGCTTGAGCGCACCCTCGAGGCCCACGGGGTAGCCGAGGCCGCGACCCGTGTACATGAAATTGCGGTACTTGCTGTAGCGGTGGGCGAGCTCTGCGATCTCCTCGTTGCGTGTGAGCAGCTCGTCGACCTGTCCAGGCAGCGCGCGCAGAGCTTTCACAAGCTCGTCGCGGCGCTCGAGTGACACGCGACCGTTAACGGTGGCCAGGCGGAGCCCCAGCAGGTAAAGGCTCATGAGATGCGCGAGGAAGGTCTTCGAGGATGCCACCCCGATCTCCGGCCCGGCGTTGAGGTAGATGGCGCCGTCAGCGTCGCGGGCGGCCGAGCTCGCGACAACGTTGGTGACCGCGACCGCGAGCGCCCCTCTCTCCTTGGCCTGGTGCAGGCCCACGAGGGTGTCGGCGGTCTCACCCGACTGCGTGATGACGACGGCAAGCGTGTTCTTGCCAAACGTCGGACGGCGGTAGCGAAACTCCGACGCGTCCTCGGCCCGCGCGGGGATTCCGGCCCAGTCCTCGATGACCTGCTCACCGATCATCGCGGCATGCAGCGAGGTCCCCATCCCCAGCAGCAAGACCTCGCGATATTTCTTCAGGTCCTGGTCCGGGATGTCGAACTCGCGGAAAGTGACCGCGCCGTCGTCAGTGAGCCGGCCGCGCATCGCGTTGGCGACCGCCTCGGAAGACTCGTTGATCTCTTTGAGCATGAAGTGCGGGTAGCCGCCCTTCTGTGCCTGCGTCACATCCCAGTCGACGTGGATCAACTTCGGCGTGACGCTGTGACCGTCGAGGGTGTACACCTGTGGACCCAGCGGCGTGACCGCCGCGACCTCGCCCTCGCCGAGAACGAGCACGCGCTTCGTGTACGGGATGATCGCCGTGATGTCGGAGGCGACGTAGTACTCCTTCTCGCCAAGTCCGACGACCAGCGGCGCGTTGAGCCTCGCGCCGATGAGCAGCTCCGGGTCGTCGGTGGAGAACATCGCCATGGCGTAGGCGCCGCGAAGACGCTTGAGCGCCGCCCGCACCGCGGCGAGAAAGTCGCCCTTGTAGTTGGCCTCGATGAGGTGCGGTACGACCTCGGTGTCGGTGTCCGACGTGAACTCGTGGCCCTTCGCCTGCAGCTCGCTCTTGAGCTCGGCGAAGTTTTCGATGATGCCGTTGTGGACGACATAGATGCGCTGGTGGCAATCGGTGTGCGGATGCGCGTTGATGTAGGTCGGCTTGCCGTGGGTGGCCCAGCGGGTGTGGCCGATGCCGAGCTTGCCCGTGGGCATGTTGGCCTGCAGCTTCTCGATGAGCACGTCGACCTTCGTCTCAGACTTGGTGACACTGGTGCGCCGGTCGGCGCCGGCTCCATCTGCCAGCACAGCGACGCCGGCTGAGTCGTACCCGCGGTACTCGAGACGCTTGAGGCTCTCCATCAAGATCGGCGTCGCCTCACGATCGCCCAGGTAGCCGATGATCCCGCACATATCTACTCAATAACTCCTGGCCCGGGGTTTCTAGACGGAAGCTTCAACGCCCCAAGCGGGCCCCAGGTTACAGGGTGGGCCTAGGGCGAGGGGCAGTTCGGGTTCAGCGAGATCGAATACGTGACCCTGGCTGTCCCCACCGCGCCGTTGACGTTGTCCGGGTACGGGATCGTGAGCTTGAAAGTGGCCGTCGTGGTCGAGTGGCTGAGATCGACCGCGGGCAGCGTGATGGTCGTGATGTTGGTCAGGGCATCAGGCGGGCCGGTGACGACCACTGCCACGGGATCGAGGGCTATACCCGTGATCCGATAGCAATTGGGCGGAGGATTCGAGGGCTGGGAGTCGACCAGCACCACCTGCCGGCTGGTCGTCCCGGCCTTGGCCTCGATATGGATGCTGACCGTGTTGATGTCGAGATTGGCCTGCGGGGAGGTGTAGCTGCTCGGTTTCGAGAGATCGAGCGGGACATCGCTCCGCTCCAGCACGACCAGCAGGCTCGGATAATCGAGCGTAGCGCTGCTCACCTGGCCGGTGTAGTCCGCATAAGCCTTCAAGTTGGTCTCCCAGCTGACTGGGCCGTCGAATGTAACGGAGCAGGGAGCGCTCGGGCAAAGCGCCGCGGTCTTCGTGACCTGCCATCCCGGGGCAGCGCCCCTTGGTATCCGGACGTTGACGGTGAGCTTGACCGCCGCTCGCTGGTCGATGTTCAGAACCACCGGAGTCGCCTGAACCGTCACCCCGGAGATCACCGATTTGCCGACCAGGTTCGCTTTCACGCCGCTCCCTGCAGACACCTTGGCCAGATCGGCCGTCACCACAGTGTTGCCGGAGTTCGCCGCGCTGACAAGGTCCGCAAGGCCGGTGACGGTGACGGTGGTTTTCGTCGGGGGATTGATCACGATAAGGCCGGCCGGCACCCCCGTGTATCCGATGCTCAGCTGCAGCTGTTTGGACGTCGGTGGGTTCTGGGAGAACGCGAAGGCACCGAGCATCAGCACCGCCAGCCCCAAAGCCAGCAGCTTCAGCCTCCAGTCGTTCGTGATCCAGCTCAAGTGTCTTTTTCCTTTTCTCCTTTGACTGCCTTCTCGTGCTCCTTCGGCTTGCCGTTCGACCGGCCGTTGAGAAAGCCGAGCAGACCGTTGGCGCGTATGCCGCGCACCGGCACCCGAACGCTGACACGGCGGCGGAGGCCGTCTGGGTCCAGGTTGCGGGTGATCTTGCCTTCTTCGATCACGGAGATGGCGCCGGTCTCCTCAGAGATTACGAGGACCAGCGCGTCGGACGCCAGAGACAGCCCGAGCGCAGCCCGGTGACGGGTGCCCAGCCGCTCCCTAACCGCGCCTTCTTCCGGCAGCGGGAGCAGGCACCCGGCGGCGATGATCTGGTTGCCTCGCACGATCACGGCGCCATCGTGCAGCGGGGAGTTGGGATAAAAGATCGATTGCAGGAACTCCGCCGAGATTTCCCCGTTGATGCGAACGCCGGTGGCCGCATAGTCCTCGAGGCCGACGTCGCGCTCGAATGCGATCAGCGCCCCGGTTCGCTTCGCGCTGAGTCGCTCGGCCGCCCTGATCGTCTCGGATATCGCCTGGCTGTACTCGGGCGTGCTGAACGCGGACAGCGGCCGGCCGAGATTCCCGAGGCGGCCGAGCTGGTCCACGGCACGCCTGAGCTCCGGCTGGAAGATCACGATGATCGCGATACCGAGCAGGAACGCGCCGTTTCGGAACAACCACGAAAGCAGCACGAGGTTGAAGGCGGTCGCAAGCGCGCCGATCAGCGCGAGCACCACCAGGCCGAGCAGGATCTGCGTGCCCTGCGTGCCCCGCACGAGGCGCAGCACGTAGTAGAGGACGACGGCGATGACGGCGACGTCGACCACTTCCAGCCACGTGAGGTGTCTCACCACCTCCTCGAACTGGACGATGAACTGCTGGATGACCTGGCTCATCCGGGTTCGGCTCCAAAGATCTCAGCCATGAGCGCCATCTGGGCGTAGAGCCGGTTGCCGGCCTGGTCGAAGACAATCGACCGCGGCCCGTCCATGACCTCGTCGGTCACCTCCTCCCCGCGATGCGCGGGAAGGCAATGCAGGAACACCGCACCTTTGGTCGAGTCCATCACCGCCTGATTGACCTGGTACGGGGCGAAGATCTGCCGCCGGATCGCGCGCTGGTCCTCCTGCCCCATCGATGCCCAGACGTCGGTATAGACCGCGGTGGCGCCGTCGAGGGCGGCGATGTCGTTCGAGAGGAGGACGTTGCGCGTGCCCGAGCCGACCGCACTGGCGCGTTCGAGCACCTGGTGCGAGGGCTCATAACCGGGAGGCGTGATCACTATCAGCCGGAAGCCGAGCAGGGCCGCAGCTTCGATCAGCGATGTCGCGATGTTGTTGCCGTCTCCCACATATACGATCCGCTGCTCGGCGATCGGCCCGCAGGCCTCCTCGAGGGTCATGAGGTCGGCAAGGATCTGGCAGGGATGGGAGCGATCGGTCAGCGCGTTGATGACCGGCTTCTCCGCCGCGGCCGCGAGCTGGATCAGGTCGACGTGGCTGCGCATCCGGGCGACGATGGCGTCGACATAGCGGTCGAGGACGCGCGCCGCATCGCGGACTGACTCGCGCCGCCCCAGCTGCACGTCCTGCTCGCCCAGGGTGGTCGTCGTGCCGCCGAGGCGGGTGATGCCAACCTCGAACGAGACCCGCGTCCGGTGCGAGGGCTTCTGAAAGAGCATCGCGACGTGAAGGCCATGCAGCGGCCGCTTGGACCAGCGGCCCGCCTTGATGGCGTGTGCCAGCGTCAGCACCGAGCGCAGCTCGGCGGCATCCAGATCCGCGATATCCAGGAAGTCCCTTCCCGTGAGACCCACTGCAGCGATCATGATGCCCCGACGCGACGCCGGTGTGGCCTGGAAAGCGCTTTGGTGAGCTACAACCCGGGTTTGATCAGGTCCCCGGCGACGATCGGGGCCACTGTGAGGTCCCTGACCGAGTCGAACTCCGGCAGCCTGGAGCGCAGGCCGGCGTCATCCCTGAGGCGAAGGATGGCATCGCGGCAGGCCGCCGGCTCCAGCCCGAAGTGGGCCGGCTTGAAGTCGAACGACGGTTCATTGCGGAGGCCGATCGTGAGCCGATCGGTGACCCTCACCTTCGGCCAGGATCCAGGGTCGGAGAGCGTGACCGACTCCATGTTGTCCCACAGGGCGCGCATCTCATGGCGCCCCTGGACCACCACCATCCGGTCGCGAAACAGGCCGAGCCGGCTGGCGGGCCAGGCGTGAACCTGGATGCCCGCCCAGGTGGCCACCACCCAGGCTCCGATCGCGCCGGCGCCGAGCGCTACGCCGGCCACCCAGCCGTCCGGCTGCCCGGTCGCGACGAAGGCCAGGATGGAGAACGCGACCGCGCAGAACAGGCTCGAAGCGCCCAGCGTCACGATCGTTCGACGCGACCGCACGTAGATCACCGAACAACCCCCACCGAGGGATAGTGTATGTCCGAAGGGCTCGCATTACGACCCCGCCGTGAGGAGAGAGGGATGGACGTTATCGAAGAGCGGGCGGACATCGACGCGGCGGTCTCAGGCAAGACGATCTGCACGATCTTCGCGGACGCAGACTCACGCTGGGGCGACCAGCCCGCATTGCACTGGAAGCAGAACGGCGACTGGCACACCCTCGACTGGCATGGCTACCGCCAGCAGGTGGCGGCGGTCACCCTGGCGCTGCGCGAGCTTGGTTTCGGCCCCGGGCAGTTCGCTCTGATCATGGCGCGCAACGTGCCCGAGCACATGATCGCGGACCTTGGCATCGTGCATGCCGGCGGCGCAGCCATCAGCGTGTACAACACCCTCGCGCCCGAGCAGGTCCAGTACGTCGCCAATCACTCGGAGGCGACTGTTGCGTTCGTGGAGGACGAGGCATTCCTCGCCAAATTCCTCGAGATCCGTTCCGCGGTGCCGAGCCTGCGTCATATCGTTTTGATTCACGGCGACCCGCCCGAGGGCGTGACCTCATGGGACGCTCTCGTCGCGTCCGGCCGCGCGCTCTACTCTCGCGATCCTTCCGAGTTCGAGCGCTCCTGGCGCGGGGTCGGCCCTGAGGACACGGTCAGCCTGATCTACACATCTGGAACCACGGGTCCACCGAAAGGCGTCACCTACTCGCACTACAACATCCTGTGGACGATGGAGTCGAGCCGCCGTCTCCTTCGATACGACCACGACACGCTCGTGAGCTACCTGCCGCTGGCGCACGTCGCCGAGCGGTTCACTTCGCAGTGGAATGGGATCTACGTCGGCCACCAGGTGTACCTGTGCCCCGATCCGGCGCAGCTGCTGGCGTATCTCGTCGAGGCTCGGCCGACCGTGTTCGTCGGTGTGCCGCGCGTGTGGGAGAAGCTGATGTCCGGAATCCAGGCCGGCATCGAGGCCGAGCCCGACGAGGCGAAGCGCGGTATGGCCAAAGGCGCGCTGGCGGCGGCCCAGCAGGCCTATCGCCTCCGCCGCGACGGCCAGCCGGTGCCGGACGAGATCGCATCGGTCGTAGAGCGCGCGCAGCCGCTGTTCGCGATGCTGCGCTCGAAGGTCGGGCTCGATCGCGTGCGGCTCGGCATCACCAGCACTGCTCCATGCCGACCTGAGGTGCACGAGTTCTGGGCGGCTCTCGGCGTCCCACTTCACGAGGTTTGGGGCATGAGCGAGCTCACCGGACCGGCGACCGCCGTGCCGATGGGGGACCATCGGGCCCCATCGATCGGCAGGCCGCTGCCTGGTGTCGAGGTGCGCCTCGCCGAGGACGGCGAGATCCTGGTCCGCGGCGGCAACGTCATGGTCGGCTACTACCGCGAGCCCGGCAAGACCGCGGACACCGTCGACGCGGACGGTTGGGTGCACAGCGGCGACATCGGCGTGCTGGGCCCTGACGGGCACTTCCGCATCGTCGACCGCAAGAAGGAGCTGATCATCACCTCGTCGGGCAAGAACATCTCGCCGGCCAACCTGGAGGCGGTCGCGAAGTCGAGCCCGATCATCGGCCAGGCGGTGGCGATCGGCGACGGCCGCAAGTTCATCTCCGTGCTGGTGGTGCTGGACCCGCAGGTCGGGCCACTGTGGGCGAAGTCGCAGGGCATCGAGGCGCTGACGCTGGCCGAGCTCGCTGAGCATCCAGCGACCATCGCCGAGGTCCGGCGGGCGCTGACGATCGCCAACACGCATCTTTCGCGTGTCGAGCAGTTCAAGCGGTTTACCATCCTGCCCACCGAGTGGTCGCCCGAATCGGAGGAGCTCACGCCGACCTTGAAGCTCAAGCGCCGGGTCATCGAATCGAAGTACCAGGCTCAGATCGAGGCCATGTATGGGGAGCACCCCGGCGGCCATGCGGTCGATCCCGACTACGATCCGAAACACCGAACCGACGACTGATCGGCACTTCCGCGCTCAGCGCCTCGGCAGCTTCGCGCCCATGACGGCCTCCGTGAACAACCTGGTCGCGAGCCGGCTGCGTGGCTCGCGCAGTCGCTCCGCGAGCTTGCCCAACTGTGCGACGACGCGCGGCTCGATGCTGAGCCTGTAGAGCTGCTTGACGACCGGCGCTTTAGCGTTCACCGCGATCCTCCTGATGTGGCTTGATGAAGTTTCGGTGAGGATTCTCGGCCGCCTCAGGTGGGGCGCCAACCCAGCCTGTTAAGAGGCGCGCCCTCAGCGCCCCCATGAGTGACCCTCTCCCACCGTCGCAGCCGCTGCGCGGCCGGGGCCGCCTCCTCACCGCGTGGGGAGGAATCTCACCTAGCGGTAGGGGCGGGTTAGCTTTTCCAGCTCGTCGAGCCTGGCGAGCGCCTGGTCGCGACCGTCCGGCGGCAGGTACCAGATGCACCGGTCGATGCCGGCGCGCTGCATCTCCTCGATTTCCTGCGGCGTTGCCTTGGGGTAGACGGTGACCGGGATCTCGCCGCGGCCCGCCGCCGTGGCCAGCTCGCGCAGCTCCCCCAGCCGGGCCAGCACATCGCCGCGGTTCGGCATCCAGCCGTCGGCATAGGCGACGACCCGCTTCAGGATGTTGGGGCCACTGCCGCCGAGGATCACCGGCGGGTGTGGCTTCTGGACCGGCTTGGGCCAGCACCACATGGGACCGAAATCCACCATGTCGCCGTGGTACTCGGAGACTTCCTGTGTCCAGATCGACTTCATCGCCTCCACCCTCTCGCGGAGCAGCTTCCACCGCGTGGAGGAGTCGGTGCCGTGGTCCCTCATCTCCTCCTTGTTCCAGCCGCCGCCGATGCCGAACAGGAAGCGGCCGTCCGACACATGGTCGACGCTGGCGACCTGCTTGGCCGTATGGATCGGGTCGCGCTGAACGACCAGGCAGATACCGGTGCCAACCTTAAGCGTCTTCGAGGCGACCGCCACGGCGGTCAGCGCGACGAAAGGATCCAGCGTGTGCCAGTAGTGCTTGGGCAGCTCGGCGCCGCCTGGCCAGGGCGTCTCGCGGCCGACCGGAATGTGCGAATGCTCTGCGACCCAGAGTGACTCGAAGCCAGCTTGCTCGACGGCCGGGGCCAGCTCGGTCATTGAGATCGCGTAGTCGGTGGGAAAGATGGCCGCGCCGAACTTCACGCTCGTAATCGTGACTTGTTCCGGGCGTCCGCCGCTCGACGGGTACGCTTATCGAAGCATGCGGGTCGCCGTAATCTCCGACATCCATGGCAACGTGGCGGCTCTCGAAGCGGTGCTGCCGGACATCGCGCGCGAGAAGGTGGATCTCATCGCGGTCTGCGGCGATGTCGCCTCCGGACCTCTGCCGGTGGAGACTTTGCACGTCTTGCGCGCGCTGCCCGACGCGACGTTCGTTCGTGGCAACGCGGACCGATCTCTGGTCGCGGGATTCGACGGCACCCAGAAGCCGAAGCTGCAGGGACCTGGCGCAGATTGGTGCGCGGCGCAGTTGAGCCGCGAGGATCGCGACTTCCTGGCAACTTTCGCCGAAACAATTTCGATCGAGGTGGACGGGCTCGGCCGCGTGCTCTTCTGCCATGGGTCGCCGCGCAGCGACGAAGAGATCATGACGGCGCGGACACCAGAATCGCGACTACGGGAGTTTCTCGCCGATGTGGAGGCGGAGGTCGTAGTGTGCGGGCACACACACATGCAGTTCGACCGGATGGTCGGCCGCGCACGCGTCATCAACCCAGGCAGCGTGGGAATGCCTTACGGCGAGCCGGGCGCATTCTGGGCCGTGATGGGTCCTGATATCCAGTTCCGCCGGACCGACTACGACCGGCACGCGGCTGCTGAACGGCTTCGACGGAGCGCGTGGCCTGGAGCCGACGAGTTCGCCCGTGACAACGTGGTGACGGTGCCCAGCGTCGAATACGCCATGGCCTTCTTCACCAAGGTCGGCGGCCCGTAAAGCGGAAATCGCGGGGGACCTCTTCGGCCCCCCGCCTCGCTACCTAGCCTGGAAAGAACGCGCCGTTGAACTCATGGCCGACCTGGCCGAACAAAGTGGTCTGACCGTCGTCGCTGGACTCGAAGATGAGCGCGCCGGTCGAGTCCCATCCCTTCCAGCTCGCATGTGTCCCCGTCGTGGCGAATTCGCCACCGAACCGCTGGGATGGGTCGGCGTTGCGAACCTTCTCGCGCGAGGTCACGCCGGACCACTCGATGTCGAAGCTCACGTGCCCGTTCGTCGGCGGCGCGAAATGGAACAGCCCGTTGGGTATCGCGCCGTAATCCGTAATTGCCAGGTTGTCCATGCGGAAGCTGGCCGCGCCAGCGCCTGCTTCGACTTGTGCTGCGCTGTCCGGAATGGGGACGGTCCAGAAGAGGCCGCCGGCGCCGAATCCTGGATCGAAGTCGTGCAGCTGATTCGAAAAGTCAGGGGCAGCCTGCCCCTCGAAGACGTCGAGTCAGATGAAGCCGAACGCTGCGTTCTGGTGGCGACCGGCGAGGTCGATGTACTCGCCCTTCATGATCCTCATATCGACGTCGAACGTCTTATCGCTGAACTCGCCCTTACCTGCGCCGATCGTGTGGGCCGCAGCCATTCCGCCGTTGAAGTCGAAGACCGTGGAGGCGTCGCCACTGCCGAAAAAGTTGAAGTGGAAATGGGTACCGCCGATGTCGGCCGTGCCCGGGACAGGCTTTGGAGCTCCCGGGGTGCCGCGGGCCGCAGCCAGCAGCGGGACGCCGGCTGCAGCCAGCGCGGCTCCGCCGATGCCGGCCGAGGCGCCGGCGATGAATGCCCGCCGGGAGAGAGCGCGCTCCCAGAAATGCCGATGGCCGAACGATGCCGGCGGCTTCAACGGGAAGCGCGACACGTCGAGATTCTGAATGCTCATAGGCCACCCCTCCATTCCCAACCGAGGCCTGCGTCGAAGAGCTGTCTACTCCCTTATCGGACGATTGTCAACACAGATCTGCCGCCTCAGCCGCCGCGAGCATCCGACGGATGTCGGCGTACGAACCGTCGTCGACCTGAACGAACTCATCGACCAGCGACCTGGTCAGCTGCTCGCGATGTTCGGGCCGGGTGGCGAGGTCGGTCACGATTCTTTGCACGTCGCGTTTGAGTGATTCGGGCACACCGCCCGTCGCCACCAGCGGCTGGATGGTGGAGGGGCCGAGAACGTCGATCACCTTCACCCTGTCCTGGTGCTCGGGATGGTCGCGCAGCGCGATCGCAAGCACGTGGGAGTCGATCGCCGTCGCATCCACCGTGCCCTCGGCGACCTGGCGAATCGACCGCTCGTGGAAGCCTGTCGCGTCCCACCGGCTGAAGTAGGCCCGCGTCTCGGCCAGCACGGCGAGGCGGGCCAGCGTCACAAGGTAGCCGGAGTGAGAATCCGGCTCGTTGTAAGCCCACGACCTGCCTCGAAGATCGGGCCACGAGGTGACCTCGCTGTCGCGAGGCACGATCACGTCCGAGAAGTAGATCGGGCGGCCCGCGTATCGGTCGCCGCTGACCACGGGCGCGGCGATGGCATCGACGAACGACGGGTCCTCTCGCCGGAGCCGGACATATGGGAGCCCGCAGAGAAATGCAAAATCCACGTCGTGGCGGCGGACCTGATCGAACGACCTGCCGTCGACCAGGCGTGTCGGGCGTCCGAGTTCCGCGCCGACGGCCTCGGTGACCAGCTGGTAGAGCGGTTTGAGGCAGGGCGCCAGATAGGTGGCGAAGACGAGCTCCCCTTCGCTGCTCTGCACGCCGGTAGTGTTACCCAAAGTCTCAGTACCGGTACTGACGACATCCCGCGGGCGCCGGCCCAGGATCTCGTCTCATGAGGCTGACTCGGATCGCGATCCTGATCGGGGCGAGCGTCGTCCTGCTCGCGCCAAGCGGCTGCAACCCCGCCGCCCACCAGCTCCCTGGCATGGGCACGCCACAGCCGGCCGACGTGCCGGCTGATTTCCCCGTCTACCCAGCCGCGGTCGCAACCCTCCAGGGATATGGCCGGCCCCCAAGCCCGGGCGCCACGAGCAAGGACCGGCGGGAGTTCGAGGACATCACATGGGCCACAGACGACAGCGGCGCCAAGACCTTCGCCTTCTACAAGGCCGGCCTCGCGAAGGGCGACTGGGTTCTGCAAAGCGCGGTCGACAACAACCACGGCGGGCTGATCATCTTCAACCGCAAGAGCAATCCTTCGTACGGCGGCACGATCTTTCTCGCGGACGGCAAGATCCACGTGATCATGGGCCAGGACTGTCCGTGCGGGACTCCTTCCTAGCTGAGCAGCTTGGTTTGCAGGCGGGAGATGGCAGCCGGCGAAAGGCCCGCCCCCTCGAGGTACGCCTCCACCCCACCCCACTTCTGGTCTACGTAAGCCAGCGTGTTGTGCATCCACTCAGGCGGACAGCGCAGCTCGTCACGCATCGCTTCCAGCCGATCGGGCGCCGCGGTCCCAAGCCACTCCTCATATCGGCTCGCGAGCTGGAGGTCGGTCTCGGCGTAGTCCTCCCCGATTGCCTCTGCCTGGACACCGGTGACCGAAAGCATCAGCGCGGCGACCAGACCGGTGCGGTCTTTCCCGGCGAAGCAGTGGAACAGCAAGGGCCCCTCGGCTGACGCGATGGCGTCGAAGATGGCGCCCATCGCGCGCTGCCGCCGCTCGAGCATCAGGATGTACCGGCCCTGCATGGCAGGGGCCTGGTTGAGCTCCGGGGCGGTGGCGTCGTCGATGAGCGGAAGGTGCAGGCGGACCAAGGTGCTGCCGTCGGTTTCGCCTATCGTCGGAGCCACCGGAGAGGTGCTTTGAAACGCCGAGAACGGAGGACCAGGTTCGCCCTTCACTTCGGCTTCGCTGCGCAGGTCGATCACCGTCGTGATGCCGTAATCGACCATCGCCTGGCGCCCGGCCGGCGTCAGGCTCGCGACGTTGTCGGACCGCACCAGGACCCCCTTGCGCGTGAGCCCGTTGCGTGTCGGCAGCCCGCCGAGGTCGCGCGTGTTGCGACAGTCGGGCCAGCTCAGACGCCGGCTTTCTAGCGTTTCGTGTACTGGGGTGCCTTCCGCGCCCTCTTCAGGCCGTACTTCTTGCGTTCCTTCATCCTCGCGTCTCGCGTCAGGAGGCCGGCCTTCTTCAACGCGGGACGGAAGTCTGGGTCGTAGTTGATCAGGGCTCGAGCGATGCCATGGGCGATGGCGCCGGCCTGGCCGCTGCTGCCGCCGCCGATCACCTTGACGCTGATGTCGAACTTGCGCTGGGTGCTGGTCACGCGAAGCGGCGCCAACGCCGCCATCTCCAGGACTCGGCGTCCCAGGTAAGCCAGCGGGTCCTTCTCGTTGAACGTGATCCGACCCTCACCGGGCTGGATGCGCACCCTGGCGACCGCGTTCTTGCGACGGCCGGTGCCGCGGTTGAAGGTCTCAGCCAATCTTGATGTCCCCTCTGGAATCGAATGTGACGACCTTCGGCTTCTGCGCCACGTGGCCGTGGTCGGGACCGGCGTACACGCGAAGTCGCTTCAGCATGTCGGCGCCCAGCGTGTTCCGCTGCAGCATGCCGCGGACGGCGTTGGTCACCGGGAAGGTCGGATCGAGGTCCTTCGCGCGCTGAAGCGTGCGCTTTCGTAGGCCGCCCGGGTATCCCGTGTACCGCGTGTATACCTTGCCTTCGAGCTTGGCGCCGCTGACCTTGACTTTCGCGGCGTTGATGACGACCACGTGGTCGCCGGTGTTCAGGTGTGGGGTGAAGGTGGGCTTGTGCTTGCCGCGCAGGATCTTCGCCACGCTGCTCGCAAGGCGGCCGAGGACCTGGTCCGTGGCATCGACCACAAACCAATCACCCTTCAGATCCGCGGCTTTCGCCGTCCACGTCTTCTGCTTACTCATTTCGGTTGCTCAGTAAATCACTTCCATCAAGGTCAGCCCCCCGGGAGGCGCTGTCTTCGGCGCCAGGCGCCGGTCTTTGGCCCGCAGGACCTCACCGACCCACTGGGGCGGCTTGCGCTCTCGTCCCACCTCCGCCATCGCGCCGGCGATGCTGCGTGCGAGGCCTCGGAGGAATCCTTCGGCCACCAGCTCCAGCTCGACGAAGTCCCCTCGCCGCTCCACTTTCACGGAACGCATCACCCGAACACGCGAACGCGCCGGCTCGGAGGCCGAGCAGTAGGTGGTCCAGTCGTGCTTGCCGACCAGCGGCCGCGCCGCCTTCGACATCGCCTCAACGTCGAGCCTCGCGGCCAGATGCCAGCACCGGCCCCGCTCGAGAGCGGGCCTTGCCTGGCGGTCCAGGTAGCGGTAGCGGTAGCGCCGCCATCGGGCGGAGTAGCGAGCATGAAAATCGTCTGGCACCACCTCGGCGCTCAGCGCAGCCACGTCCTCCGGCAGGCGGGCATTGAGCGCGGCGACCAACCGTGATGGGGCGATGCGGCCTTCGAATCCAAAGTTCACGACCTGGCCCTCGGCGTGTGCGCCCGCGTCGGTGCGTCCGGCGGCGTAGACCATGTGGTCCTTGCCTGTCAGCTCGCGCAGCGCCCGTTTCAGCTCGGCCTCCACGGTTCGCCCGCGCGCTTGCTGCTGCCAGCCGGCAAACCCGCTTCCGTCGTACTCGAGCACGACCTTGATATTCACTTTTTAACTTCCATGGACTCTCGGGGTTCCGTCACCCCTATCCGGCGCTTCGCGCCACCTTCCCCGCGAGCGGGGAAGAAACTAATCAACCAGTTCGATGATCACCATCGGCGCCGCGTCGCCAAGGCGCGGGCCTTTGTGAATGATCCGCGTGTAGCCGCCGGGACGCTCAGTGAGCCGCGGCAGCAAGTTCGAGAACAGGCGCTCGACCACCTCGGGTTTCGAGACCTCCTCGGCGACCCGGCGCCGTGCGCTGAGGTCCTGGTCCTTGGCGGTGGTGATCAACCGCTCGACCCACCGTCGCAGCTCCTTGGCCTTGGCCTCGGTCGTGGTGATGCGGCCGCTCTCGAGCAGGGACGTGCACAGGTTGCGCATCAGCGCCTTGCGCGCGTCGGTGTCCCGGTTGAAACGGCGGCCGCTCTTCTGGTGGCGCATCTAAAGGCTAGCCCCGAAGGACGCTGCCCATCTCCTCAGGCTTGATGAAGCCCTTCTCCACCAGCTTTTCCTTGATCTCGTCCAGTGACTTGCGCCCGAAGTTGCGCAGCGCGAGCAGCTCTTCCTCGCGCTTCTGCAGCAGCTGGCCGACGGTCTGGATCTCGTTTGCCTTGAGGCAGTTGAATGCGCGCACCGAAAGGTCGAGCTCCTCGATCGGCGTGTCCATCAGCCGGCTCTGCTCGCTCTTCTCCGGCGTCCCTGGGCGCGAGATGGAGTCCGGGAAGTTGACGAACAGCTGCAGGTGCTTGGTGAACAGCGAGGCCGCGTGGCTGACCGCCTCCTCGGGCGACATCGTGCCGTCCGTCCAGACCTCGATCAGCAGGCGGTCGTAGTCGGTCGACTGTCCGACACGGGTCTTCTCGACGGTGAAGTTCGCCTTCTCGACCGGGGAGAAGATGGCGTCGATCGGGATCACCCCGATCGGCTGGCCCTCGCGCTTGTTGCGCTCGGCCGGCACGTAGCCCTTGCCCCGTTCCACATTCAGCTCCATGCGCAGGTGGCCCTTGGCCGCCAGCGTGCAGATGTACAGGTCGGGGTTGACGATCTCTACGTCGGACGAAGCCTGGATGTGCGACGCGCGCACCTCGGCCGGGCCTTTGACATCCAGGAGCAGCGTGACGGGGTCCTCGGTGAAGCTCTTCAGGCAAAGCTTCTTGAGGTTGAGGATGACCTCGGTCACGTCTTCCTTGACGTGCGGGATCGCGGTGAACTCGTGAGCCACGCCGTCGATCTGGATCGACGTTACGGCCGCTCCCCAGAGCGAGGAGAGCAGCACCCGGCGCAGCGTGTTGCCGAGCGTCGTCCCGAAGCCCGGGTCGAGCGGCTCGATGTCGAACTTGCCGTAGTTCGCGCTCGTCTCGAGCTTGCGAACCTGCGGCGTAACGGTCATCTGCGTGTCAATTGCCAATTTGGGTCCCTACCTCCGTTTCCCTTTACCGTGAATAGAACTCGACGATCAACTGCTCTTCCACGCCCGCTTCCATCTCGTGACGGTCAGGGCGGGCGAGGACTTTGGCGGTCTTGTCGTCGCCGTTGAATGAAAGCCATGACGGCACCGGCCGTACCTTCGACGCGTCCAGGGCCACATCGATGACCCCGTTCGCCGGCTTGACCTTGAGCTGATCGCCGGGCTTGAGCTGGTACGACGGCACGTTGACCGTCTTCCCGTTGACCTCGAAGTGCCGGTGCGTGACGAGCTGGCGCGCCTGCTTGCGCGAGGCGCCAAGGCCCAGCCTGTAGATGATGTTGTCCAGGCGCAGCTCGAGGTGGCGAAGCAGGTTGATGCCGGTGACTCCCGGCTCCCGCTCGGCCAGCTCGAAGTAATTCCTGAACTGCTTCTCGAGCAGCCCGTAAGTGCGGCGCGCCTTCTGCTTCGCGCGCAGCTGCAGGCCGTAGTCCGAGGTCTTGCGCTTGCGCGCCTGGCCGTGCATGCCGGGCGCGAACGCGCGGCGCTCGATGGCGCACTTCGGCGTGTAGCACCGCTCGCCCTTGAGGTAGAGCTTGGCGCCCTCGCGGCGGCAGAAGCGGCAGACCGGACCGCTGTAATTGGCCATGGCCTACACCCTCCGCCGCTTCGGGGGCCGGCAGCCGTTGTGCGGGATCGGCGTCACGTCTGTGATCGCGTTGACTTCCAGGCCCGTGGCCTGGAGCGAGCGGATGGCCGCTTCGCGGCCGGCGCCCGGGCCGCGCACGAAGACCTCGATAGACCGCATGCCGTGCTCGAGGGCCTTCTTCGCGGTCGCCTCGGCGGTGACCTGCGCGGCGAACGGCGTGGACTTGCGGCTTCCCTTGAAGCCCTGGGCCCCGGCCGAGCCCCACGAGATGACGTTGCCCTCGATGTCGGTGATCGAGATGATCGTGTTGTTGAACGTGCTCTGGATGTGGGCCTGTCCGGCAACCACGTTCTTGCGCTCGCGCCGGCGAGTCCGGACGACCTTCTTCGCTTTTGTCACTTGCCCGCTTTGACCTTCTTCTTGCCTGCCACGGCGCGCTTGGGACCGCGCCGGCTCCGCGCGTTGGTGCGCGTGCGCTGGCCGCGGACCGGAAGGCCTCGGCGGTGGCGCATGCCGCGGTAGGTGCCGATCTCCGTCAAGCGCTTGATGTTGGTCGCCACCTCGCGCCGCAGGTCGCCCTCGATGAGGATCTCCTTGGACGAGGCCATGCGGTCGATGATCTGGCGCAGGCGTGCGACCTCCTCCTCGCTGAGGTCCTTGACTCGCGCCTCCGGGTTCAGGTTGGCTGCCTTCACGATCTTGTCTGCGGTCGTCCGGCCGATCCCGTGGATGTAGATCAATGAGATGCCCACCCGCTTCTGCGGGGGTATGTCGACACCGGCGATCCTCGCCATTTAGCTCCTCATCCTTGACGCTGTTTGTGCTTTGGCGTCTTGGAGCAGATCACGCGAACCACACCGTGCCGCTTGATCACCTTGCAGCTCGGACACATCTTCTTGACCGACGGCCGTACCTTCATCTCCAAATCTCTCGAATTCGTCCCCGCGACCGGTCGCGGCTCGCGAGCTCGACCCCCACCTTGTCTCCGGCGAGGAGCCGGGTGAAGTGGGTGCCGGCACGATCGGCGACGTGAGCGAGGATCTTGGCCCCGTTCTCGAGCTCAACCCGGTAGACGCCGTTGGGAAGAGGCTCCACCACGACCCCCTTCACGAGTGAGGGGCGCTGGGGCACGAACCGCGATTGTACCAAACTCGGGTCGATCTCAGTGGGAGGCCCCGTTCGAACGCCCACTGCCATTTGATCCCCCCTCGCCGCCGCTACGCAGCGGAGCTCCCCGCATGGCAGGGAGCCCAGGGGAGCCCAGGGCTGTGAGAATCAAAGGCCCCTTGTCGGTGATCGCCACGGTGTGCTCGAAGTAGGCCGAAAGGGCTCCGTCCGCCGTGCAGATCGTCCAGCCGTCGGGCTTCATGTAGACCTCGTGCGAGCCGGCGTTGACCATGGGCTCGATCGCCAGGGTCATTCCGGGCTTCAGGCGGGGCGGCGTGCCCGGGTTGCCGAAGTTGGGCACCTGTGGGTCCTCGTGCATCTGGCGGCCGATCCCGTGGCCGACAAACTGCCGGATGACCGAGAAACCAGCCTTCTCGACATGCTTCTGGATCGCCGAGGAGATGTCGCCCAGGTAGCCGCCTGGCTGTGCCTTGGCGATGCCGACGTAGAGCGCCTCCTCGGTGACCTTGATCAAGCGGTCGGCCTCCTTGCTGATCTTGCCCACCCCAACAGTGGTGCCGGCGTCGGCCCAGAAGCCCTCGAGCACCAAGCCGAGGTCGAGGCTGACCACGTCTCCGGCCACCACCTTCCGGCTGCCGGGGATGCCGTGCACCGCCTCGTCGTTGATCGAGACACAGATGGATTTGGGGAACCCGTGATAGCCCAGGAAGCCAGGAGTCGCGCCGCCGGCCCGGATGAGCTTGTCGGCGATCTTGTCGAGCTCGTCGGTCCGCACGCCCGGCACGCACGCCTCGCGCAGCGGCGGCAGCACCGACGCGAGCAGCTTGCCCGCGCGCGCCATCAGGTCGATCTCATGCGCTGTCTTGAGGTTGATCATGGCAAAAAACTTATGGAATTAAAGCGACTATTCTCGCCGATAGCGGCCAGAACTCGCCCGGTTATCTCTGTGATTGTGCCCCGGCCGTCGATCTCAGAAACAATCCCGGTCCCGCGGTAGTGCTCGAGGACCGGGACGGTCTTCGACAGGTAGATCTCGATGCGGGGCCTCACCGCCTCGGCCTTGTCGTCGTCGCGCTGCACGAGCGGGGTGCCGTCGCTGGCGCAGGCCGCGGTGCCCGGAGGGTAGGTACGTTGGCAGGTCGGGCAGACCAGCCGCCCGGAAAGCCGCTGCAGGAGCTCGGAGACGTCGACCTTGAGGTAGAGCACGCGGTCGAGGTCGCGACCCAGCTCGCGCATGAGAACGTCGAGCGCCTCGGCCTGCGGGATCGTGCGCGGGAACCCGTCGATGATGAAGCCGCCGGTGGAGTCGGGCTCGCCCAGCCGGTTCCGGATCATCCCGATCATGATTTCGTCGGGGACGTACTGGCCCCTGGCCAGGATGGGTTGGGCCTCACGGCCCAGCGGTGTGTTGGCCTGGATCTCAGCTCGCAGCATGTCGCCGGTCGCGATGTGCGGGATGCCGAACCTGTCGCGGAGCATGTTCGCCTGCGTACCCTTGCCGCTCCCCGGAGCGCCATATAGAAGCAAATTCATCGGAACTAGCGGATGAAGCCGCGGTACTGGCGCATGACGAGCTGGGTCTGCAGCTGTTTCATTGTGTCCAGGGCCACGCCGACGACGATGAGGATCGCGGTGCCGCCCAGGTACATCTGCTGGTGTGGGATGCCCGAGATCTTGGCCGTGGCGATGGGCAGGATGACGGTGATGAAACCCAGGAAGGTGGCGCCCGCGAACGTGACCCGGTTCATGACCGCGGCCAGGTAGTTTGCCGTGGGCGCGCCTGGACGGATGCCGGGGATGAAGCTCGAATAGCGCTTCAGGTTGTCGGCCACCTCCGTCACCTCGAAGGTGATCGCGGTATAGAAATACGTGAATCCAAACGTGAACGCGAAGTAGAGCGCGTTGTACGTGATCGCCATCGGAAGGTTCGCGGTGTCGGGCGTGAAGTTGCCCTGGACCCAATGGGCCGCCTTGTAGTACCAGGTGGCCGGGTCCGCATTGACGAAATAGTTGGACACGATCGTCGGCAGGAACATGACCGAGATCGCGAAGATGATCGGGATGACGCCTGCGTGATTCACGCGCAGCGGCAAGAAGCTCGCGCGACTCTGCACCTGCTTGAGCCCGACCGTACGCTGCGCGGATTGAATGGGAATTTTGCGCACCGCCTGCTGCACCTCGATGATCACGGCGGTCATCACCAGGGCGATCAGGCCGAAGGTGATGAAGGGCAAGTAGTCGGCAATCCCACCGCCGGTGGAATGAACCGAGAACACCGACGCGATTCCCTGCGGGCCGCGGCCGATGATGCCGGCGAAGATGATGAGCGAGACGCCGTTGCCGATTCCGTACTCGGTGATGAGCTCACCGAACCACATGAGCATGATCGTGCCTGCGGTGAGCACCGCGACGATCTGGAGGCGCTGGAACCAGTCGAGCGGCGGCAGGATGGCTGGGCTCGTGTTCTGGAACAGGATCGTGAAGCCATAGGCCTGGCCGGCGCCGAGGGCGACGGTGAGGTAGCGGCTCCAGCGCTGAATTCGCCGGCGACCGCTCTCCCCTTCCTTCTGGATCTCCTTGATGCGTTCGGAGATCACGGTCATCAGCTGCATGATGATCGTGGCGTTGATGTAGGGATTCATCCCCATCGCCACGATGCTGAAGCGGGAGAGGCCACCGCCTGAGAAGAGGTCGAGGAGCCCGAGAAGCGCCTGGCCGTTGAACAGGTTGGCCAGCGCCTGCTGGCTCGCTCCGGGGATGGCGACGTTCGCGAAGAGCCGGAAGATGACCAGGATCCCGCCGGTGAAAAGGATCTTGTTCCGCAGCTCGGGCAGACGAATCGCGTTGACCAGGGCCTCGACCAGGTTCATCGGCTAGCTTTCCTTTGTCGGAGTGCTCTCTTGCGCTTCTGGTTGTTCGGATCTCCCCACCCGCCCGGTCTGCCTCGCAGCCGGGGCGGCCTCCCCACTGGGTGGGGAGGCGGGGGAGGCCTCGGCTTCCTCAGCCTTGGGGGTGCGCTTCGCGGTCTTGGCGGCCAGCCGCCTCGGGCCGATCTTGCGCGGCTCGCCGATAACCGTGACCGTGCCGCCTCGAGCCTCGATCGCCTCCCGCGCGCTGTTGCTGAACGCGTGCGCCACAACGGTGAGCTTGCGGTCGAGGGATCCCGTGCCGAGGACCTTGACGTCCAGCCCGGCGCGCACGAGCCCGGCCTCGGCCAGCGACGCGGCGTCGACCTTGGACCCATCGGGGAACCGGCTCAACTTCGAGATGTTGACCACCGAGTAGATCTTCTTGAACGGGTTCTTGAACCCGGGCAGCTTGGGCAGGCGCTGAGACAGCGGCATCTGGCCGCCTTCGAACCCAAGGCGGAAGCCTTCGCTGCGCGCGTTCTGCCCCTTCTGGCCGCGGCCCGACGTCTTCCCGCGTCCGGAGCCGGTGCCGCGGCCGATGCGCCGCGCCTTGCGGTGCGCCCCGGCGGCGGGCTTCAAGTCGTGAAGCTGCATTGGTTCCTAGTTTCCTCTCTGGTGTTTCTTGTCCGAGCGCGAGCGCCAGATCTTATACCGGCTGCGCTTGGGCCGCACGTAAGGCTCTCCGTCGACCGCCACCAGGAACGACACCGCCTTGAGCATGCCCCTTACGGCGGGGTTGTCCGGCAGCTCGCGCGTCTGGTTCATCTTGCGGAAGCCGAGCGACTCCACCGTCGCCCGCAGCTCCGGCTTGGCGCCGATGGGGCTCTTCCTCAACGTCGCTTTGAGGGTCTTCGCAGCTTCGGCGGCCTTCGCGGTCACTTCGTCTCCTGCCCGTTCGTCGTGTCGGCCGGGGCATTGGCGGCGCCGCCTTCGGCGCGCTTGTAGGCGTTGGCCAGCCGGCGGCCGACGATCTGGTCGACCTCCTTGCCACGAAGCTCGGCCACCTGCTGGGCGGTGCGCAGCTGCTGCAGCGCGGCCAGCGTCGCCCGCACGGTGTTGATGGGGTTGTTGGTGCCGTGTGACTTGGTGAGGATGTCCTTGATGCCGGCGGTCTCGATCACGGCGCGCATCGCGCCGCCGGAGATGACGCCGGTGCCTGGAGCGGCGGGCTTGAGCATGATCCGGGCCGCGCCCCACTTGAGCCTCACCTCGTGAGGGATCGTGGTGCCGACCATCGGGACGGTGATCATGTTGCGCTTGGCGACCTCCATGCCCTTGCGGATGGCCTCGGTGACCTCACGAGCTTTGCCGATGCCCGCACCGACGCGCCCGTTCATGTCGCCGACCACGATCAGCGCGCTGAACGAGAACTTGCGGCCGCCTTTGACCACCTTGGCCACGCGGTTGACGCGGACGACGCGGTCGGCGAGCTCGGACCGCTCGCCGCTGGATTGATACCGGCCGCCCCCCATGTTTCTAGACATCTAAAACTCCAAACCCGCTTCGCGCGCTGCATCGGCCAGCGCTTTGATCCGTCCGTGGTAGAGGAAGCCTCCGCGATCGAAGACGACGCGATTGATGCCGGCGGCCTTGGCCTTCACAGCGATCTCCTTGCCGACCTGCGCCGCCTCGGCCATGCCGTTGCCCTTGGCCTTCAGCTCCACCGTCGAGGCGGCGGCCACCGTCTTGGCGGCGCCGTCGTCGATGACCTGCGCATACAGGTGGTTGAGGCTTCGGAATACCGCCAGGCGCGGCCGTTCCGAGGTGCCGCTCACGTTCACGCGCACGCGGCGGTGCCGCTTGGTGCGTCCTTCCTTCCGATCGGTGCGCTTGATCATGCGGTTGTCTTTGCACCCTTGCCGGCCTTGCCGGCCTTGCGCCGAATCTTCTCGCCTCGGTACATCACGCCCTTGCCCTTGTAAGGCTCCGGTGGGCGCAGCGCGCGGATGTCTGCGGCCACCTGGCCGACGGCCTCCTTGGCGATGCCGGACACCGAGAACTTGGTCTGGTCCTGCACGTCGATCGTGACGCCCGCGGGCGGCTTGAACTTGATCGGGTGCGAGTAGCCGAGGCTGAGGGTGATCTCATCGCCCTGCTTGGCGACGCGATAGCCGACACCGACGAGCTCGAGGTGCTTGGTGAAGCCCTCGTTGACGCCGATGACCATGTTCGCGACGAGGCTGCGCACGAGACCATGCAGCGCCCGGTGCTTGTAGTCGTCGCTCGGTCGCTCGCAGATGATCTGGCCGTCCGCCAGCCTCACCGTGATCTCCGCGGGCAGGGTGCGCTCGAGCCGGCCCTTTGGGCCCTCGACCTTCACGCTGCCCGGTTCCACGGCGACCTTGACGGCGCCAGGCACCGGGATTGGCAACCTACCTATGCGCGACAACTCATCCTTCCTTGCTTGGCCTACCAGACATAGCAGAGCACCTCGCCACCGAGGCCCTGGCGCATGGCCTGGCGGCCGCTCATGACGCCCTCTGCCGTGCTCAGGATCACGATCCCTAGCCCGCCGAGAACCCTTGGGATCTCGGTCTTGCGGGCGTAGACGCGCAGTCCGGGGCGGCTGATCCTCTTCACGCCCGAGATCACGCGGGTGCGATCCGGACGGGACTTGAAGATGATACGCATCGACTGCGCGACGCCGTCCGATTCGATCTCGTAACCCGCGATGTATCCCTCGTCCTTCAGCACACGGGCGATCTCGAGCTTCAGCTTGGAGGCCGGTACGCGCACCTCGGGGTGGCGGGCGCTGTTGGCGTTGCGCACGCGCGTGAGCATGTCGGCGATGGGATCGCTGACGATCCCGGCCGGCGCCTTCTTGGGGAGGTTCTTGGTCGCGGCCGCGGCGGTCGCCATCACCAGCTCGACTTCGTCACGCCAGGGATGCGTCCCTCGGCGGCCAGTGTCCGGAAGCAGATGCGGCACATGCCGAACTTGCGCAGGAAGGCACGCGGCCGGCCGCAGATCCGGCAGCGGTTGTGGAACCTCACCTTGAACTTGGGGTGGACCATGTCCCGCTTCCAGCGCTCTAGTGAAGACTTCTTCGCCAAAACTCTCTTACCTCTCTCCTTTATCTCTTCCTGAAGGGCATGCCGAGACGAGTCAGGAGGCTGCGCGCCTCGTCGTCGCTGCGGGCGGTGGTCGTGATCGACACCTCGAGCCCGCGCAGCTTGTCGATCTTGTCGTAGTCGATCTCGGGGAACACGACCTGCTCGCGCAGGCCCAACGTGTAGTTGCCGCGGCCGTCGAACCCGTCGGGGTTGACGCCTCGGAAGTCGCGGATGCGCGGCAGCGCGACGTTCAGGAGCTTGTCGAGGAAGTACCACATGCGCCGGCCGCGAAGCGTGGTCTTGATGCCGACGGTCTGGCCCGCGCGGAGCTTGAACGCGGCCACGGACTTGCGCGCCTTGATCAGCGCCGGCTTCTGGCCGGTGATCGTGACCACGTCGCCGACGGCGGCGTCGAGCGCCTTGTCGTTGTCCTTCGCCTCGCCGATGCCGACGTTGACCACCACCTTGGCGACGCGCGGCACCTGCATGACGTTCTCGTACTCGAACTCCTTCGTCATCTGCGGCACGATGCGGTCGCGGTAGGTGACCAGCATGCGCGGCGTCTCCTCCGACTTCGTGCCGGGTGCTTTGGGAGCGGCGGGTTTGGTGTCCTGCTTCTTTTGCTGGACCTTGGCCTTGGTCACTGCGCCTCCGTCTTCCTCACGCGCTCGTAAGGCTCGCCGCAGTGCCTGCACACAAGGGCGCGGGCGCCGGACTCGAGGATGATGTGCTTGGTCCGCGTCGGCCGCGAGCAGGCCGGGCAGACGAGCATGACGTTCGAATAGTCGAGCGGCGCCTCGAAGTCGACGACACCACCCTGCGCGACGCTGACGCCACCGCGCGAGCGACCCGCCTTGGTGTGGCGCTTGAGGATGTTGACGCCCTTGACGACGATCTTGTGCTTGTCGGGGAGCGTGCGCAGGACTTCGCCGGTCTTGCCTTTGTCCTTGCCCGCGACGACGACCACGGGGTCGCCGGGAGCAAGGTCGAGCCAGCGGCGCTTGGGTGCGGGTTTGTTTCTGAGCATTTGGTGTTTAGAGGACCTCCGGAGCCAAACTGATGATCTTCATGAAGTTACGCTCGCGCAGCTCGCGGGCAACGGGCCCGAAGATGCGCGTGCCTCTTGGGTTGTTGGCCTGCGCGAGCAGGACCGCGGCGTTCTCGTCGAAGCGGATGAGCGAACCGTCGGGGCGCCGGTACTCCTTGTTGACACGGACGACGACCGCCTTCACGACCTCACCTTTCTTGACCTGGCCGCCCGGCTGCGCCGACTTGACCGTGGCGGTGATGATGTCGCCGACCGAGGCGTACTTGCGATAGTGGCCTCCGGCCACGCGGATGCACAGGAGCTCTTTTGCTCCCGAGTTGTCCGCGACCTTGAGGCGTGTTTCCTGTTGAACCACTTGGTTACTTGGCCTTTTCCACGATCTCAAGTACGCGCCATCGTTTCTCTTTCGAGATGGGGCGCGTTTCGGTGATGCGAACCAGGTCGCCGACGCCGCACTCGTTCTTCTCGTCGTGGACCTTGAACCGTGCTCGCTGCTGCACGGTCTTGCGGTACAGGCGGTGGGCCTTGGACGCCCCCACCTGGACGATGACGGTCTTGTTCATCTTGTCGGAGATGACCGTGCCCAGCCGGACCTTGCGCCGGCCGCGCGCATCGTCCTTCGTCTGCGTGTCGACGGCTTTGTGCTCGGTCGCCATCACGACTTGTCCTCGGTCTTGGCCTTGCGGCCGCGCTTGGGCTTGGGTTCCTCTGCGGGTTCATCGAGGACTGGGGCGTTGGGCTCGAAGCCCGCGTCCACGACCGTTCCGGAGCGGGTCTCCCCACCCGGCGCCAGCGCGCCGACCTCCCCATGGGGTGGGGAGGTGGAAAACCCGAGCTCCCGCTCGCTGAGCACGGTCATGATCCGGGCGATGTCGTGCCGGACCTTGGCGATCTGGCTCGAGTTCTCGAGCTGCCCGACCGCGTGCTTGAAGCGAAGCTCGTAGAGCTCCCGCCGCGCCGCGCGCATGCGGTCTCCCAACTGGTCCTCCTCCAGCTCCCTCAGCTCGTCGACCTTCATCGGGTACCTCCCGTGGCGACCGACTCCGAGACGACAAAGCGCGTTTTCACGGGCAGCTTCGAGGCGGCGAGCTTCATCGCCTCCTTGGCGACCTCGTGCGTGACGCCACCCATCTCGAAGAGGATGCGTCCTGGCTTGACCACCGCGACCCAGCCTTCGGGGTTGCCCTTGCCGGAGCCCATTCGGGTCTCGGCGGGCTTCTTGGTGATCGACTTGTCGGGGAAGACCCGGATCCAGATCTGACCGCCGCGCTTGACGTGGCGGGTCATGGCCCGCCTGGCTGCCTCGATCTGCCTGTTGCTCATCCAGCAGGCCTCCACGGCCTGGAGACCATAGTCGCCGAAGGCAACCGTGGCGCCGCGCGTGGCGATGCCCGTGCGCCGGCCGCGGTGCATCTTGCGGTACTTGACTCTCTTCGGAATCAGCATCAGGCCTCAGCCTTGTCCTTTGGGGTCCCCGCGCGCTTAGCGCGGGAGCTTGCGGGGCCCTTCTTCGCGGTTGCGGGCTTCTCAGCCTTAGGCTCCGCGGTCTTGGCTTTGGCGGCGGGCTTGGGCTTGGCGGCTGTCGTTGCGGTGGCTGTGGCGGATTTCGCCCTCGTTGCCCGGGGCCGTTTGGGCGCCGGCTCCGGCGAAGGGATCTCAATTGCGCCCAAGTCTGGAAGCGCTGCCACTTCAGCCTCGACAGGCTGCGGCGGGGCGGCGACGGGCTGCGGCGGAGCGACGACGGGCTGCGGCGGAGCGACGTCGACCGGGGCTTCAGGCTGGGGGGCGATCCCCTCGCCAGCGGCGCCGTCGGCGATGGGCAGCCGGGCCTTGGGAGTGATCTGGTCCTTGTAGATCCAGCACTTGACGCCGATGGCGCCGAACGTGGTTTTGGCGGTGGCGCGGCCGAAGTCGATGTCGGCGCGCAGGGTGTGCAGCGGCACGCGGCCCTCGCGGTCCCACTCGCGGCGCGCCATCTCGGCACCGCGCAGGCGGCCGCCGCAGTAGATGCGGACGCCCTTTGCGCCCGCCCGCATGGTGCGCAGGATCGCCTGCTTCATCGCGCGCTTGTAGCTGATGCGGCGCTCGATCTGGGAGGCGATGTTCTCGGCGACGAGCTGCGCGTCGAGCTCCGGCTGCTTGATCTCCTGGATGGAGATGCGAACGCGGTTCCCGAATCGCTTTTCGAGGTCCTCGCGCAGCTGGTCGACCGACGAGCCGCCCTTGCCGATCACGATGCCGGGCTTCGCGGTGTGGATGGTGACGGTGAGCTGGGCGTTCGACGAGCGCTCGGTCTCGATCTTCGCGATACCCGCGTTGCGAAGGCGCGCGAGGATGGCGGTTCTCATGGCGAGATCCTCGTGCAGCATCTTCGTGTAGTCCTTGGGGTTGGCGAACCAGTTCGCCTCCCAGGGCCGGAAGACGCCGAGCCGGAATGCGTTCGGGTGGACTTTATGACCCAATTACTTTTCCTCTGGGCGGTCTTCGACGACCGCGGTGATGTGGCAGGTGCGGTGGAAGAACTCGTGCGCCATGCTGCGGCTGACCGGCCGGCGCCGCCGGTATGTCGGGCCCTCGTCGATGAGCAGCTGCTTGAGGACGAGGTCGTCGCGGTTGAGGTTGAAGTTGTGCTCGGCGTTGGCCGCGGCAGATTTGATCGCCTTCGCGACGTCACGCGCGGCGTGTTTGGGCGAAAACTCGAGGTACGCCAGCGCATCCGCGACCTTCATGCCTTTCACGGAGTCGGCCACGAGCCGCGCTTTGCGCGGCGTTCGGCGTACGTACTTCTGGACTGCGGAAACTTCCATCGTCGCCAACTTCTACTTCAACGCCGTCGACTTTTCCGTATGGGTGCCGTGGCCGCGGAAGTGGCGCGTCGGCGCGAACTCACCGAGGCGATGGCCGACCATGTTCTCGCTGATGAAGACGGGCACGTGCTTGCGGCCGTCATGCACGCCGATCGTGTGGCCGACCATGTCGGGATAGATCACAGACGCGCGCGCCCAGGTGCGGATCACCTTCTTGTCGCGTGTCTGGTTCAACTTCTCGATCTTGGCCTTCAGCGGTTCGCTGATGAACGGCCCTTTCTTCGTCGATCTACTCATTGCTTATTTGCGTCCCTTCTTCTCTCGGCGTCGGATGATCAGCTTGTTCGAGGCCTTCTTCGGCTTGCGAGTGCGGTAGCCGAGCGCAGGCTTGCCCCAGGGCGTCTTCGGGTTGCCGCCGGGGCCGGTCTTCCCCTCGCCGCCACCGTGTGGGTGGTCGACGGGGTTCATCGTCGAACCTCTCACAGTCGGCCGGACTCCGAGCCATCGGCTGCGTCCGGCCTTGCCGCCCGACTGGTTCTCATGCTCGATGTTACCGACCTGGCCGACTGTGGCCTGGCAGCGAACGTGGATACGCCTCAGCTCGCCCGACGGCATCCTGATGACGGCGTAGTCGCCTTCCTTCGCGAGCAGCTGCGCGGATGTGCCGGCCGACCTTGCCAGCTGGCCGCCTCGGCCCAGCGTGAGCTCGATGTTGTGCACGGTCGAGCCGACCGGGATTCTTGCCAGCGGGAGCGCGTTGCCTATGCGAATGGGCGCCTCTTCCCCGCTTTCGATGGGGTCGCCGACCTTCAGGCCGACTGGGGCGAGGATGTAGCGCTTCTCGCCGTCCTTGTAGTTGATTAGGGCGATGCGGGCGCTCCGGTTGGGGTCGTACTCGATGGTCGCGACCTTGCCGGCGATGCCGAACTTGTCGCGCTTGAAGTCGATCTTGCGATACAGCTTCCGATAGCCGCCACCCTGGTGCCGCGTCGTGATGCGGCCCTGGTTGTTGCGGCCGGCGTGCGTGGGCAGTGATTCGGTGAGGCTCTTCTCGGGCTCGTCTGTCGTGACCTCGTCGAAACCGGAGATGGTCATGAACCTTCGTCCGGGGCTGGTCGGCTTGAACTTTCTAAGCGGCATCAGACGCTCCCGAACAGGCCTTCGATCTTCTGACCGGGGCCGAGGGTGACGATGGCCTTCTTCCAACCGGCGGTGTGCCCGACGGAACCACGGGTGCGCAGGTTTCGACGCGCCTTGCCGCGCATCATCAGGGTGTTGACGTCCTTGACCCGGATGCCCTGCGACTCGTACTGCTCTTCGAGGGCCTTCTTGATGTCGTTCTTGGTCGCCGACTTCGCGACCCTGAACGTGTAGCGACCCTGTGTATAGAGGGCGTAGGTGCGTTCGGTGATGACGGGGCCGATCACGACTTCGGACGCTGCGCGAGTTGTCATTCGGGCTCGGTGCCTCCGTGGTCGTGGTTGGCCGCGCCGGCCTTGGGGCGCTCGGGTTTGCTGAAGTTCTCCTCGAGGAGCTCGAGGCAGTCCTTCGCCAGCAGTAGATAGGTATGCGTGAAGAGGTCGCGGATGTTGAGGTTGCGGGCCAGGATGATCTTGGTGCCCGTGAGGTTCTCGAACGAGCGGGTGACGACGAAGTTCGGGGCCGGGAGGACGACCAGCGTGGTGTCGTCGAAGCCGATGGCGTCCATGAGGTCGGCGGCCACGCTCGTCTTCGGCTCTTCGATATCGAACCCGGCGATGACTCTTACCTTTCCCTCGGTCGCCTTCTGGGTTAGCGCAGAGCGGAGCGCGAGGCGCCGCATCTGCTTGGGCATGCGCTGCGCGTAGCTGCGGGGATGCGGACCGAAGACCACGGCTCCGCCCTTCATGGACGGCTCCCTCGTGCTTCCGTGCCTCGCGCGGCCGGTTCCCTTCTGGCGGTAAGGCTTGGCGCCGCCCCCGGAGATGGTGGCGCGGGTCTTTGTCGAGGCGGTGCCCTGGCGTGCATTGTTGGCCTGGCGCACATACGCCTGGTGCATGACCGGCGTGTTCACCTTCTCGGCGAAGATCACCTTCGGGAGCCGTACCTCGCCCTGGAGCGCGCCCGCTGAGTCGAAGAGGGGCACGTCGAGGGGGTCGGCGTCTTTGGCCCGGGCCTTGGCGGCCGCCTTCGGCTTGCGCTTGGGCTTGGCGGGCGTGGCAGCTTCGGTGGCTTCGTCGCCGGCCTCGGCGGTGGCGGCGCCGTCGGTCGGCTTGGTCGTCTCCATCGCCTCCGGCGCCTCGGTCTCGCGTTCCGGCATCAGACCTTTCTCCCGGTCGGCTTGCCGGAGGGACCCTTCACCTTCACCCTCTTGGTCGACTGGCGCACGAGCACGAGCGCCCCCTTCGCGCCGGGCACGCCGCCCTTGACGAGGATCAGGTTCCGCTCGGGGTCGACGCGCACGACCTTGTAGGCGCGCGCGGTGGTGCGCTCGTTGCCCATCTGCCCGGACATTCGCACCCCCTTGAAAACCCGGGCGGCGTCGGTGGCGCCGATCGCGCCAGGCTGGCGGACGTTCATGGAGCCGTGCGACTCGGGGCCGCGGCTGAACTTGTGCCTCTTGATGAGGCCCTGAAAACCCTTGCCTTTCGAGGTCGAGGTGACGTCGACGATCTCGCCGGCGGCGAAGATCTCCGCCTTGAGCTCCTGGCCCGTCTCGAGGCCGTCGTAGCCGCGGATCTCGACGACGTGACGATGCGGTTCGACGTTGGCCTTCTTGAACACGCCGTTCATAGGCTTTGTGAGCCTGCGCTCAGGAGTCGCCTCGAACGCGATGCGGGCCGCGGCGTAGCCATCCTTCTCGGTGGTCCTCAACCCGAGCACCCGGCAGGGGCCGGCCTCGAGCACCGTCACCGCCGAGGTGGTGCCATCCGCGTTGAAGAGCTGAGTCATGCCCAGCTTCCTCGCGAGTAAGCCTTTCAACTTTTTATCTCGATGCTGACGCCGGCCGGCAGGCTGAGACGCTGGAGGGCATCGACCACCCGCGGGTTGAAGTCGAGGATGTCGACCACACGCTTGTGCGTGCGCATCTCGAACTGCTCGCGCGAATCTTTGTCGATGAAAGGGGAGCGGATCACGGTGAGCTTGGCGATCTCGGTGGGAAGCGGGATCGGGCCGGCGGTGCGCGCGTTCGCACGGCGAGCCGTGTCGATGATCTTGTCCGCCGCTTGATCCAGCACTCTGTGGTCATAGGCCTTGAGCCGGATCCGAATCTTCTGCGCCACCGTGTGCTCCCTCTCCCCCTACTTCTTTACTTGATGACTTCCGTGGCGGCGCCGGCGCCCACGGTCTTGCCGCCTTCACGGATGGCGAACCGCAGGCCGGGCTCGATCGCGATGGGCTCACCGAGGGTGATCTCCATCTCGACGTTGTCGCCGGGCATGACCATCTCGACGCCGTCGGGCAGCTTGACCTCGCCCGTGACGTCGGTGGTACGCATGTAGAACTGCGGGCGGTAGCCCGTGAGGAACGGCGTGTGGCGCCCACCCTCTTCCTTGCTCAGCACATAAACCTGAGCCTTGAACTGGGTGTGCGGCTTGATCGAGCCAGGCTTCGCAAGCACCTGTCCGCGCACAACGTCCTCGCGCTTGATGCCGCGCAGCAGCACACCGACGTTGTCGCCGGCCTGGCTCTCCTCCATGTCCTTGTGGAACATCTCGATGGCGGTTGCAACCGTCTTGGTGCTCTGCGGGTGGATGCCGACGATCTCGACGTCCTCGTTCCTCTTCAGCTTGCCGCGCTCGACCCTTCCGGTGGTCACCGTGCCCCGACCTTCGATCGTGAACACGTCCTCGATCGGCATCAAGAAGGGCTTGTCCACCGGCCGCTCGGGCTCCGGGATGTAGGTGTCGACCGCGTCCATCAGCTCGAGGATCTTGGGCGTCCACTCTGGGTCGCCCTCGAGCGCCTTGAGCGCGGAGATGCGGACGATGGGAATGTCGTCGCCGGGGTACTCGTACCGGCTGAGGAGCTCGCGGAGGTCGAGCTCGACCAGCTCGATGAACTCCTTGTCATCGACCATGTCGCACTTGTTGAGCGCGACCACGAGCGATGGCACGTTCACCTGGCGGGCCAGGATGATGTGCTCGCGGGTCTGCGGCATGGCGCCGTCGTTGGCGGCCACGACGAGGATCGCGCCGTCCATCTGGGCGGCGCCGGTGATCATATTTTTTATGTAATCTTGGTGGCCGGGGCAGTCCACATGCGCGTAGTGGCGCTTCTCCGTCTCGTACTCCACATGAGTGATCGAGATCGTGATGCCGCGGGCCTTCTCTTCGGGTGCCTTGTCGATCCGGTCGAAGGGCGTGAACTCGGCCAGTCCCTTCTCCGAGAGCACCTTCGTGATCGCAGCCGTCAGCGTCGTCTTGCCGTGGTCGATGTGACCGATCGTCCCGACGTTGAGGTGCGGCTTGGTCCGCACGAACTTCTTCTTCGCCACTGTTTCCTCCTAACTAACTCCGCACCACTAAGATCGCGCCGTCGTGCGGCGGCCCACAGCCTCCGCAAGGTTGCCCGGCATTTCCGCGTAGTGACTGAACTCCATCGAATACGTCGCGCGCCCCGAGGTCATCGACCGAAGCTCGGTAGCGTACCCGAACATCTCAGCCAGCGGCACGTGGGCGCGCACGTTCTGCGAGGTTCCGCGCCCTTCCATGCCGAGAATGTGTCCGCGCCGCGAGGCGAGGTCGCCCATGACATCGCCGAGGTGCTCCTCGGGCATGACGACGTCGACCTTCATGACCGGCTCGAGCAGGTACGGCTGAGCCTTGTGCATCGCGTCCTTGACCGCCATCGAACCGGCGACCTGGAACGCCATCTCGCTCGAGTCGACCGAATGGTACGAGCCGTCGACCAGCGTCACCGTGATGTCGATCACCGGGTAGCCGGCGACCACACCCGTCTGCATCGCCTCGCGTACTCCCTTCTCGACCGCCGGGATGAACTCGCGGGGGATGCGCCCCTGCGTGATCTTGTCCTCGAAGATGAAACCGCTGCCTCTCTCGCCCGGGCGCACGTCCACCTCGGCGTGGCCGAACTGGCCCTTGCCTCCACTCTGGCGGATGAAGCGACCCACGCCGTGGGCCGGCCGCTTGATCGCCTCTTTGTAAGCGACCTGCGGCTTGCCCTGGTTGGCGTCGACCCGGAACTCGCGCATGAGGCGGTCGATGATGATCTCGAGGTGCAGCTCGCCCATGCCGGAGATGATCGTCTGGCCGGTCTCGTCGTCCGTATGGACCTTGAACGTGGGGTCCTCCTCGGTGAGCCGCTGCAGCCCAAGTCCAAGCTTGTCCTGGTCTGCCTTCGTCTTCGGCTCGATCGCGACCGAGATCACGGGCTCGGGGAACGTGATCGACTCCAGGAGAATCGGGTGGTCCTCGTCCGCCAGCGTGTCGCCGGTGGTGGTTGACTTGAGCCCGACCGCCGCGGCGATGTCGCCCGTGAACACCTCGTCGACGTCCTCGCGCCGGATCGCGTGCATGCGAAGGATGCGGCCGATCCGCTCCTTGCGCCCGTTGGTCGCGTTCATGACCGCCGACCCAGCCTTGAGCCGGCCTGAGTACACCCGGAAGAACGTGAGCTTGCCCACGCCCTGCGGGTCCATCTGGACCTTGAAGGCCAGCGCCGAGAACGGCTCGGCGTCGTCGTGCTCGCGAACGAGCAGCGCCCCGGTCTTGGGGTCGGTCCCCTCCACCGCGGGCACGTCGGCCGGCGACGGCAGGTAGTCGACGACCGCGTCGAGGATCGGCTGCACGCCGCGGTTCCGCAAAGCGGCGCCGCAAAGCACGGGGACCAGGATCCCCGCCACCGTCCCCTTGCGCAGCGCAAGGTTGATCTCGGCCTCGGTGACGTCCTGCTCCTCGAGGTACTTGTGCATGATCGCGTCGTCGAAGTCGGCCACCGCCTCGACGAGGTCGTGGCGGTACTTGCTGACGAGGTCCTCCATCCCGGCCGGGATCTCCAGCGACTCGGTGTTGGTGGTCCCGAGGTCGTCCGTATAGACGATCGCCTGCTTTGTCACCAGGTCGACGTAGCCCTTGAAGGAGCCCTCCGACCCGATCGGCAGCTGGATGGGGATCGCGCGCGCGCCCAGGCGCGTCCGGATCGACTTCAACGAGCCGTAGAAGTCCGCCCCGATGCGGTCCATCTTGTTGATGAAGGCGATGCGAGGCACGCCGTAGCGATCGGCCTGGCGCCAGACGGTCTCGGACTGCGGCTCCACGCCGGCGACGGCGTCGAACACCGCGACCGCGCCGTCGAGGACGCGCAGGCTCCGCTCGACTTCGACGGTGAAGTCCACGTGCCCGGGTGTGTCTATGATGTTGATCGCGTGGTCGCGCCAGTTGGCCGTCGTTGCCGCCGACGTGATCGTGATCCCGCGCTCCTTCTCCTGGACCATCCAGTCCATGGTCGCCGCCCCTTCGTGGACCTCGCCCATCTTGTGGATGCGCCCCGCATAGAAAAGGATGCGTTCGGTGGTCGTGGTCTTACCGGCGTCGATATGCGCCATAATCCCGATGTTTCGGACCTTGTCGATCGCGACCGGACGCTCCTGCATCTTCAGTGCCAAACTCATCTCTCTATCAGTACCGGAAGTGGGAGAAAGCCTTGTTGCTTTCCGCCATCCGGTGGGTTTCTTCCTTGCGCTTGACGGCCCCGCCCGTGTTCTGGGACGCGTCGAGGAGCTCGAACGCGAGCTTCTCGGACATGCTCTTCCCGCCACGCTGCCGCGCGAAACGCACGATCCAGCGGCGGGCGAGCGCCAGCCGGCGCTCCGGCCTGATCTCGATGGGGACCTGGTAGGTGGCGCCGCCGACGCGGCGCGGCTTGACCTCGAGCAAGGGCGTGGCGTTGCGGAGCGCCGACTCGAAGACCTCGAGCGGCTCCTTCTTCGACTGCTTGCTGGCGCGCGAAAGCGCCTCGTAGACCACCTTCTCGGCAGTCGAGCGCTTGCCCCGGCTCATGACCACGTTCACGAACTTGGCAATCGATTCCGACTGGTAGACCGGGTCGGGCGCGATGACACGCTTGACTGGACGGCTGCGGCGAGGCATCTCAGGCTGCCGCCTTGCTCTTTTCCCGCTTGGCGCCGTACTTGGAGCGTGCCTTCTTCCGGTTTTTGGTCCCTGCGGTGTCGAGCGTGCCGCGGATGATGTGGTAGCGGACGCCCGGCAGGTCCTTGACACGGCCGCCGCGGATGAGCACCACCGAGTGCTCCTGCAGGTTGTGGCCGATGCCTGGGATGTAAGCGGTGACCTCGATGCCCGTGGTCAGCCGGACGCGCGCGACCTTGCGCAGCGCGGAGTTCGGCTTCTTGGGAGTTTGGGTATAAACGCGCACGCAGACTCCCCGCCTCTGCGGTGAGCCCTTGAGCGCCGGCGCCTTAGACTTCGGCCTTGCCGCCCGACGGCCGAGACGGACAAGCTGCTGGATGGTTGGCAAACGATTCTCCTCTTGACGGTTCAAATCCCACGCGGCAATAGCCGATTGGGCGACAAACGATGAGTATACCCAAAAACCGACCCCCCCTACCGCACCGAGCGAAGGGCCATTACTTCGACCCTTTGCCCGCCGTTCCGTCCAGGCCGCGGACGGTATTTCTCCATGCCGGCGAGATCAACCTGGAGCTGCAGGCGGACAGGGGTGTCTTCGGCTCCAGGGGCGTCGACCTTGGCACCGTCCAGCTCCTCAAAGAGGCCCCCAAGCCGCCGCTGGCCGGCGACCTCCTCGACCTCGGCGCCGGCTATGGGCCGATCGCGATCGCCCTGGCGAGGCAAGCGCCGCAGGCGCGGGTTTGGGCCGTGGACGTCAACGAGCGAGCGCTCGAGCTGACGCGGGCCAACTCGGGCGCGGCCGGAGCCACGAACGTCACCGCGAGCCTGCCGGATGAGGTTCCAACCGGCGTCCGCTTCGCAGCCATCTACTCCAACCCGCCGGTGAGGGTCGGCAAGGCCCCTCTCCACGAGCTGCTCCTGCGCTGGCTGCCGAGGCTCGATGAAGGCGCGAGCGCCTACCTCGTCGTGCAGCGCAACCTTGGCTCGGACTCGCTGGCGT